>TARA_R100001369_G_scaffold17944_3_pt1 | contig 12534 bp, 7 predicted proteins | sample TARA_R100001369 | Tara Oceans TARA_R100001369 (sample SAMEA2621528) | marine metagenome | biome: marine biome (ENVO:00000447); feature: surface water layer (ENVO:00002042); material: "saline water (ENVO:00002010), including plankton (ENVO:xxxxxxxx)" | depth 5 m | reverse complement strand
AGAATTAATTATGCCAATAAACGAAGTACGAAATACCGTATTAGCGATAGTCAATAAAAACAACTACGGATATATATCACCACAAGATTTTAATTTGTACTGCCAGCAGGCTCAGATGTCTATTTTTGAAGACTATTTTTATGCGTACAATGATCAGTTGTCAAAAGAAAATCAAAGAGTTTCTGGAAGTGGATACGCTGATCTTACTAAGGGTTTAGTAGAAGTAATAGATAGTTTTTCAGCAACTGAAACTTTAACGTCACCTGGAATAAATTTATTTAATCTACCTTCTAATTATTATTTAATTAATAAGATTAACTACTACCCTACGGTAAGCACTTCAGGAACAACAACGGCAGCAGCAGCGTTAACTTTAACGGACGCTACAGCAACTTTTACAACTACCGTAACAGCTGGGCAGCTTGTTTCCTCTACATCGACTACAAGCACTACCGCTGGTCAAACAGCCTATGTTGTTAGCGTTGATACTAACACTCAATTAACCTTGTCTGTTGATATATTTGGAGTAGCACAAACAATTGGGAATAGTTACGCAATTGTAAACAATAAAGGTATTGTAGAGGTAGAAAGAGTAAATCAGAGTAAAATATTTTATTTAAATTCTTCACCACTTACATCGCCATCCACAGGTTATCCTGCGTATGTTTTAGGCAACGCTACCGCAACAATTTCTGGAAACATAATAAACGTATACCCAGATACATTGACAACACCTGGAACAATAATGGCTCAGTACATAAGGTATCCTCGTGATCCCAAATGGACTTATATTGAAATAACAGCAGGGGAACCTGTATTTAATGCTTCACAAAATGATTATCAAGATTTTGAATTACCTTTATCTGATGAGCCAGCGTTGATAGCAAAGATATGTAAGTACGTAGGAGTGGAGATTAGGGAATCAGATGTATATCAATTTGGAGTAGCAGAATTGCAAGCAGAACAACAAACACAAGGATAGATGGCATATATAAACGATTACGCATATTACCAAAACTCAGGCACAAACCCAACAGATTCAAACTGGGGTTCATATCAATATATATCTTTGGCAGACATAGTTAATAATTTTATGTTAATGTATCAGGGAAATCATGAATTAATAAATAACATTGAACGTTATCAAATATTATTTCATGCCAAAAGAGGAATTCAAGAATTAAACTACGATGCTATGAAGGAGATAAAAATCCTTCAATTAGATGTTACACTGCAACTTAGGTTTATACTTCCTCAAGACTATGTAAATTGGGTAAGAATTTCTGTAAACGAAAACGGAGTCTTAAAACCTTTAACGGAAAATATTCAAACTAATTGGTCTTCAGCTTATCTTCAAGATCAAGATGCTAATATATTATTTGATCAAGATGGAAATGTTTTAAGGCCAGAAAACTCAGAGCTTGATTTAGAAAGGATTAGAGGCAATGGAAAGAGTATTTATTTAAATGCAGGTAATTCATTTGATGGATCAGAAGGTTACTGCTGTGATGGCAACTGGTATTTTGATTATTCTGTAGGCGCTCGATTTGGATTAAATACTGAAACTGCTAATGCTAATCCTACGTTTACTATTGATAAGCAGTCTGGAGTTATTAACTTTAGCAATATCTCTAATGCTGCTTCTGTGGTTTTGGAATATGTTTCTGATGGTATGGAAGGCGGTGTAGATGCTAATGTTCAATTAAATAAATTGTTTGAAGAGTATATTTACGCTTATGTAAAATATTCAATTTTAAACGGTAGACTATCAGTTCAAGAATACGTAGTTAATAGAGCAAGAAAAGATAAATCATCTTTACTAAGAAACGCTAAAATTAGATTAAGTAATATGCACCCTGGCAGACTCTTGATGAATATGAGAGGTCAGAATAAATGGATAAAATAATATGCCAATAGTTACAACAAATTTTATTGCAGGTAGAATGAATAAGTCTGTGGATGAAAGACTTCTTCCCCCAGGTGAATATATTGACGCGCTAAATGTAAGGTTGGGTTCAACTGAAACTACTGAAATAGGCGCTGTTGAAAACGCTAAAGGAAATTCAAGATTAACGTATCTAGCTTACGCTGGTGAACCATTAAGTATTAATGCTACTTGTATTGGGGCTTATGAAGACGGTGTTAGGGAAACAATTTATTGGTTTATTCATGACGCTACAAATCTTGAATCTCTTAGTGGAATTGTAGATATGGTTGTTTCTTATAATACTACCAGTCAGGTGACTAACTATCACTTAGTTACTGAGGACCTTTTAAATTTTGATCCTAAACATTTAATAACTGGAATAAACTTACTTGATGATTTATTATTTTGGACAGACGACATTAACCCTCCAAGATTTATAAATATTGACAGAAATTACCCTTTACCAATTGCCAATGTTGATCAGATTATAGAGGAAGATATTAGTGTAATTGTTAAAATCCCTGGTTTTGAAAATATAGTAAACAATAATGTTCCTTTAGCTGTTCCTAAAATCACCTTATTAAACGTCCCTGGTGGAGAAAATTATATTGAAAATAAATTTCTTTGCTTTGCTTATAGGTATCGATATTTGGATGGGCAATATAGCGCCACATCTTTATTTAGTTTACCTGCATTTGCAACAAGCCCTTTTAGGTTTGATACCAAAAATTACAATAATCAAGGAATGTTAAATTTATACAATGGTATAAATATTGAATACTCAACAGGTAGTAGCAGGGTTGTACAAATAGATTTACTTTTTAAGGAAAGTAATTCAAATAATATAAATGTAATTGAACGATTTGTAAAAAAAGATTATGGTTGGCCAGATAATACTGTTCAGTCATACGTTTTTACGAACAGTAAAATTTACACAGTTATAGGGGCTGATGAATTACTTCGTCAATACGATAATGTTCCAAGGTTTGCAAAAGCGCAAATTATTCAAGGTAACAGATTAATGTATGGTAATTATGTTGATGGTTATAATTTTACTAGTGGTAATTCAGGTGGTACTAATATTGCTTTAAATTATACCACAAGTATAATAAACACCTTTATTTCTTCTCAGGAATTGCCTTTTGCTAATTTAAACTCAGGTCTTAGTTATACTATTGACCCAGCAGACACTAAAACTTATGATAACAATAAAGTTACTTTTGATTTATCAGGAATGGTTGGTAAGTTTAAAAAAGGTGCTTTTTTAAGTTTTTCATTTAATCTTGAGAATCAAGTTACGGTAGTCGGATCAGGTCAGTCTACAAATCCTGCCTGGATAGCAAATGATCAATTTAAAAATATTCCATTTACAATAGATGTAAATATAACTTTAGATGCAGACTATAACTCAGCATACGATTTCCTTAGCAGCCCACTATTTGAAAACGCTATAGGGACTATACTAAACACAAACTTTAGACCTATTTCAGACTCAGCAAACGGAAATTCTTTGACTGATTATTTCAATAATGAATTGTCATCTCCTGCGGTTTCTTATGTTTTTAATAAAATTAATAGCAGCATAACAAGTTCTACTGTTCAGCAGGGGTTTTTAATTTCTGGTGTTTCTCCTGGGGTAAATACTTTTAGTTTACAGACTATTGCGATGCAGTACAAGGAAACTAATAACTCACCAAATACAGATATTTACGAATACTTTAGATTTATTAGCGCTGAGGCTGGGTTTAGCTCAACAACAGATACAGGTAGCTTACATAGTAATAGAGATTTTGAAACAGGAATTGTTTATAGTGACGGTTACGGAAGGTCATCTACTGTTTTAGTTTCAGAAAGGAATACTGTTTACGTAGAGCCTGGAGATAGTGATAAACAAAACAATATACAGGTAGCTATTAGTTCTTTAGCGCCTTACTGGGCTGAAAGATATAAGTTTGTAGTTAAACCAAGTTTAGGAAACTATGAAACTATATTTTCTAATTTTTACTACATACGACCAAGTGATAATATGGTTTTCTTTAAATTAGAAGGAGACAATGCAAATAAAGTTTCTAAGGGCCAAACGTTAATCGTAAAGGCGGATGTTTCGGGTCCAGTTTCTAGACTTGTAACTGTTGAAGTTTTAGATATAAGTGCTGAAAGCAGTGATTTTTTAGCTATAGATACTGAGTTAGGTATTGGTTCAAATCAACTTTCAGGTCTTTATATGCAAATGAAAAATCAAAATTTTGATATATCTATACCTGAAGATTCTCTTATTGAATATGGAGATATAGAGTATAGATCCTCAAAAAGAGGTTGTACAAATAATAGAAAAATTGCCTACCCTTGTTTTACTCAGGATGTAAAAGGCGTTGGTTCTGCTGTAACAAACTACGATGTTCCTGCTGGATCAACAATTACAATAAAAGTAACTGCGTTTAGAAATGATACGTTTAATGGAAACAGCTGCCAAGAAATACTATGGGAATGGGATCAGCAATACGTATCAAATGATGATTATTCTGATTTAAGAAGATGGTGGGTTGGAGATCGTATTAACCCTGAACTAGCAAGTCCAGGAAATTTATCTGATGAAACTCCAATAAACTATAACGAAACTGTTGCGGCCCCTAATGGGAATCCTAAATCAGATATACTAGACACTAGAGGTGTGGCAAATAATATTAGTTGCGCTCTTTTTGAAGTATCTTTTCAATGGATTCAAGCTTCATCTGCATTACCTAGTGATCCTTTATATTTAGGCGTTTCATCTGGAATGAAAGGGTGCTACAGGCCAACACAAAAAGATAGGACTGCGGATTTAAAAGTAGAGTTAATTATAGAAAGAACAAACACGTTAATGGTTTTTGAAAGCGAAGCAGTTGACGCGAATACAGAGCTGTATTATGACGCTTCAGAATCTTACCCTATAACGCAGCCACAAGGTTTTCATAATTCTGGAACAAACACTACTTTAGGAGATCAAAACCAAACAGCAGCAAAAGACGCTGTTGTTAATTTAAATTTTCAAGATTGTTTTGTTTTTGGTAATGGAGTTGAAAGTTTTAAAATAAAAGATTCGTTGGCAGGAAGAGCTATGGTCTTAGGTCAAAGAGTTTTAGCTGTTTCTAATCAGGATTATAAAGAAGCTGATAGGTTTGAAGGGATTACTTACAGTGGGGTTTATAGTAGTAATAGTGGTCTTAATAATCTTAATGAATTTAATTTAGGATTAGTAAACTTTAAAGATTGTGAAACTTCATTTGGGCCAATACAAAAAATGCATCCTCGTGAAACAGATATACTTGTATTACAGGAAGATAGAATAACATATGTTTTATCAAGCAAGAATTTAATTAGTGATAGTACTGGTGGTGGAGTTATTGCTTCAGTACCTCAAGTACTAGGGACTCAAATAGCTCGTATTGAAGAGTATGGTATTAGTTATAATCCTGAAAGCTTTGTGTCTTGGGGTTCCGAAATGTATTTTACAGATGTAAAAAGAGGAGCTGTAATAAAACTTAGAGGCACTAGCATGAGTAATGATTCTTTAGAAGTTATATCCAATAACGGAATGAGGTCTTATTTTAGGGATCAATTTTTTGATTCAATTACAACGCAAAAGCTAGGTGGTTATGACCCATACATGAATGAATATGTATTAGGTATGAATTGTAAGTCTGTTCCTTTACCACCTGAAATTTCTAATTGTGGATATTCTTTTCAAAAAACAGGTTTAGAAATAAATCAAACTATAGTTTCTACTATTGATTATGGACAAGTAATAGGTCAGTGTAATATTTCATACAATATAGATACTTTACCTGCACCAGCAGGCTCAATAACTATGTCGGTTTTATGGAACGGAATTACAACTACAAGCGGGACTTTAACAGGTGCTGGAACGTTTAGTTTTGATAAAACCTTAAACACGCCATTAAATGCGGTTTTAACAATTACAGCAGTAACACGATCAAGTTTTTCTATAATTGCAAATTGCCCTACAGAAGTAGAAATAGAAGTTATAAAAGTAGTAATGAACTCTCCAGTTGATGCGGATGATTTTATTCATACGGAATACAAATGGAATGACTCAGTTGTTGTTAGTCCAATCGATTCGGATTTATCAACTTTTGGGAATAGCAGTGTAGTGGCTTCTAATTATAGAACTCAAATAGGGGTCAGATCATTAGGTGTTTTTCCTTATAGTGGAACTGATATAACTCTTAGGTCTAACAAGGTAGAATTTGATAATTACGATTGGGTTGTTAACAGTGATAATTTTAAATACTTATCTAGCAATACTTTGTATGCAAATACAGCATCAGACATATCTGCCTTATTAGCAGCTTCCACAACGATAGCCAATGCTTCTGTTACAAACCCATCACCCGGATTGTATCAAGGTATTATACCTAGTTTAAGTTTACCTATATCAAATCAATATTTATATGTAATATATGATTACAGGGAAACTAGTTGTCAGGAGTTTTGTTATGACGCAAGTTCTTCAGCAGCAGCTTGTTGCGATTGTACGGTTACTTACACATCTTACAATAGTAGCTCTGTACAACAGAATATTACTGTTGCTTGTGGTCAGCCTTTAATTTTTCCTTATTATCATACTGGGGCTGGAGCATTGCCAGCAGTTGGAGATTTTGTATATTCATCCTCAAATGGAGAGGTAGGAACAACATTGGCATTAGGTATTTATAGAATTAGCGTAACGAGTTATATCAGAGTAAATCAATTTGGATTAGTAACAGAAGTAACTACTTGTCCAACAAATCAATTTTAAATGGGAGTATTAGGAACATATTGTTTTGACGGATTAAATTTTTCACAGGCATCGTCACTGTATACGGATAGCACACTGTCGGTTTTAGCGGCTGATGGTTTTTATTCTCAGGGTGGTGTCGTAAGGCAGCAATCAAGTGGTGTTTTATTAACAGCACAAGCCTGTGGTAATTGTAGTGTTCCATGTGGAAATGGTATTTCTGTATCTCTTAGTCAGAATGGTTTTTTTGACATAAATTTTGATGTAGGTAATACTTTAGGTGCAGTTGTTGCATACTTTTATATGGGGAATAGTATTGCTGATGGTGTAATTGCTAATTTTAATTCTGTTAATTACAATAGATTAACAGCTCAAGGAAATGACGGCACAACTTTAGTAGACGGATCTGGATCAACGGTTGATTACGCGGGTATTGGAAACCAAGGAACAGGAGACCCTACATACGTAGGTAGTGATACTAGTAATATAATTAGAGCTTACACAAATACAAGCGTTACACCTGGGGTTTGTAATACCGGTGATGCGCCTGAAAATTATAGTTACTCTGGATCTTCTTATGTTGCACAAGGAACTTTAAATCCATTAACAGTAACAAACACTATGTGTGGTCGTGCTTTAAATGGAAGTCCAGTGTTTACAATGGTAATACCAAAAACAGGCGCAAGTCCAACCTCTTTAAATTTAAAAATATCAGCCCCAGCGTGTGGAACTTTTTTTGCATATGAATTAGATTGTCCTATTGGATTATCAAGTTTTAGCTCTTCAGTTGCAAAGTCTACAACGGCATGTGCAGTAAGTACTGAAACATATTATTTTGCAAAAAATGCAACAGGAACAAATGTTCCTTTTACGGTTGACACAAACACAACCCCTAATGTTGGGAACTTTGTTTTTACGGATGCAAATGGAGCTACTTACTTAAATGATGCCGCCACTATAAAGTATTACATAATAGGAAACACTACTGCAATCGGTGTAAGAAATGGAGTTGTTGTTTCGTCTGCTGCTTGTACTGGTGGAGGAACTAATAACTCTCCGTTTTTTGCTACAGCAGGAACTTCCTCTTTAAATGATGGTAAGTGTGGCTCTGTGTGTGATACCCTTTTATACCATAACGGAACTGGAACTTTACCTCAAACTGGTGATACAATTTACGCAGGATCAACTACCGGATCATCAACGGTTACGTGGATTAATTATAGAGGTTTTGGAAATTTTGACGGTGCTAATGCATCAACTACAGGAATAGTAAATGCGCAAGGTGTTATCCAGACTATTTACGTATGCCCATAAAAATAAATAAAAAATATGTCTTTAAATTGTTCAACTAGTACCGTTTCATATAGCGACTCCGCAAAGGGGTTCCCATCTTTCTATAGTTTTATACCTGAATACATGATAGGTATGAATAGTTTTTTTTATAGCTTTAGTGGTGGAGATATTTACCGACACAATACAAACGAAACACGTAATCGATTTTACGGAGAAAATTACAGCTCTACAATTACAAGTGTATTTAATCCGCAGCCAACTCAGTCAATTAAATTATTTAAAACTATGTCGTATGAATCGACAACAACATCAATTGACAGTTCAAATGCTGCTTGGGCATGTACTAGATTAACTACTGATTTAACTGACGGTAGTCCAGGGTCAATGTTACGAACTTATTTTGAACAGAAGGAAGGTGAGTGGTTTAGTTTTTTACGAAACAATTCAGGTACTGTTAACTGGAAGGCAAGATCAGCTAACGGTGTTGGTGTTTGTACTGCTATTACTAGTATAGCTGGTAATAGTACTGTAATTGATTTCTCAGTTCAAACAGGTTCAGTTGTTAGTATTGGTGACACATTATTTGGTATTACAATAAATAATGGCGTTGCTGTTGGTGTTCCTAAACTAGCTGGAGTAATTACAGCTGTCACATCAACAAGTATAACAATTCTAGATACGCCACCGCCAAATGGAGCAGTTCCTACGGTTGGACAATACATTGCATACATTAAAAGTGCTGTTGCTGAGTCGCATGGAGCGAGAGGTTATTACATGGAATTTACATTAACAAATAGTTCAACTGTAGCTGTTGAGTTGTTTTCTGTGGGTAGTAGTGTGATGAAAAGTAATCCATAGAAAATCAGTATATTTGTAATATGCAATTTGAAATAAGAAAATTAAACAATACAGATTACGAAGAAGTTTTGTGTAAGTGGTGGAAAGACTGGAGATGGACACCACCAAATAGAGACTTTTTACCTGAAAATGGAGAAGGAGGTTTTATTGTTTATGATAAAGATGTTCCTGTATGTGCAGGGTACGTTTATGTTACAAACTCTAAGGTAGGCTGGTGTGATTGGATTGTATCTAATTTTGAATACAAAGATAAAGTAAAACGAAAAGAAGCGTTAGACCTTTTGATAGGAACACTGACTAATACATTAAAATTAAATGGGTGTAAGTATTCATACGCCTTAATAAAATCTAAATCTTTAATATCAAATTATTTAAATAATGGATATACTGAGGCAGATAGTTATAACAAGGAAATGATTAAAAAATTATAATATGGCATTAATAACATCAGCGGTAATAGGTGCAACAACAGGACTTGCGGCAATGGGAATGAGTTTTAAGCAGGCATCCGATGCTGCTGAAATGGAGGCTGAAGGATTGGCTGCAACCGACAAGCTAATGGAAGAGGCTAAAAAAAAGGCTGAAATAGATTACGCGCAAACTTTAAACGTACCTCTGTCTGCTTTTGGAAAAGAGTTTGATCAAAATACAGCAAACCAAAACGCAATTATACAGTCACTACAAGAAGGAGATCCTCGTAACTTAGCGGCTGGAGTTGGAAGAGTTAATGTTGCTACTACAGATGCAAACGAAGATACTCGTAATGATTTAGGAAATAAAATGTATGAATTAGACAAGTATCAAGCAGAATCAAAGCAAGCTATAAATACCGATCAAAAAAATATGTTAGTTGGTGCAGCTGCTGATAAGTCACAAATGTCTCGTGATGCAGCTCAAGCTAAAACAAGTGCCATGCAAGGCGCTTTTCAAGGCTTAGGGCAGGTTGCAGGTGCAGTAAATTCTTTAGCTCCATTGTATGGTACTTCAGGAGCCGATAGGCGGGCAGACAAGTTTTTAGATGGACTCTCAAAAGATCAAAGGGATAAAATAAAGGTTGAAACAGCAAATTCTAATCCAAATGAAAGTTTATATAAAAAATATATGACAAAAGGAGCAGACTATGATCCGCAAAAAGCTTCTTTGTTTGCTGAGACTATTTTTACACCAATGGGTAGGCCTGCAATGCGACAAAAATTATTAGATCAGGATTATAGTAAAAAAGATTACGCAGGATTTATAGATAATCCTTCTGGATTTGATTTTTCTATTTTTCAATAATAACGACTTATGGCAGAAAATAACAATATACCACAGGGTGCTAATAAATACTCTGTTTACGCTCAAAGAAATGTAGAAAGTACTCAAGTTGACTGGAATAAAATTGCCGGTGAATTAACAAAAGGCGCTGAAGCAATAAGAGACGAAAGGCAGGGCAGAAAAGACGCAATAGATCTGGAAACTCAAAACTCAATGGAACAATTGAGTAAAGTTGAAGGGACAAATAATCAAGACGCAGCAAGTTTACTTATCAATGGTTCTAGTATGTCTGTTGAGGCTTTAAGGGTTCAAACAGATATGTTAAAGCGTGGTTTAATTAAACCAAAGGACTATAAACTTTTTATGCAGCAACAAAAAACTGGGTACGCTAATTTAAATACTGCCGTAAAAGGATGGGATAAATGGGCTACTGAGGCTAATGAAAGGTTAAAGACTGCTGAAGGTACTTTAGGTCCCAAAGCAGGTGGTTTAGAGATATATCAAAACAATTTAACAAGCGCTTTAGGTAATCTAAAAAACAAAAAATTATGGTCTAATCCTATTAATGGACAACTTCAATTAGTTACCATGGGGAAAGACAAGGGTGGTTCATACAATGTTATGCCTGACTATTACAAAAATAAGGCTGCTTATCAGAACCCTAACACGATGAACGACCTGATGAAGTATCAGCAGGATAGGTTTGATTTAAAAAACGCAACAAAAGGCATTACGTCTAAGGTTGGTCAAATAATAAAAGCCTTTGTTAGTGGCCCTAAATATAATGTTTTAACTGGTGCAGGTGCTATTAAGACCGTATCTGATTTTAGGCAGTTTGGAGAATTTGGATCAGATTTAAAAGGAAATAAAATAACTTATGATCAATGGAAGGAAAAACAAATTGATACCATTACTGGAAGGATAGGTGATGAATCAAATGAAAACGCTGGTCAAATTTTATTTAATAGCGGTGGGTATAAGTACGCACAAACAATAGAAGAATTTAGGGAAGACAATCCAAATTTAGACGAGAGTTACTGGATAGAAACAGACAATAGTGGGTCAAGACCAGAAATAAAACTAAGTGACAAACAAATGAAAGAGGCTCGTAGTTTAGCTGATACTGAAATTGAGTCTCAAATAGCTCACGTAGAAACCTTAACTAAAGGATCTCCAGGTCAACAGAAACAACAAGATACAGCAAATACAACAAGAGCAAAAAAAGAAGAAGATAAAAATAAAGCTTATTTTGGAGATATAAATACTGTAATTACTGGTTTAGGTACTGAGGGCGCTGCTGTTTCTGAAGATAGAATAACTGACATGAATCAGAGATTTTTAGATTCAAAAAACTCAACTGATAAAAATACTAAAATTAATAGTATTGAAAGAGGTGCAAATGAAATTGTAATTGATAAAACTGTAAGAGGTGTTAACAAACCAGTTACAGTAGATAAATTCTTTAGAGATCCTAAAACAGATGAGCTGGACTTAAAGAGACCTTTAACAAGTAAAGATATTGCTCGAAAAATATATAGAGAATTAATTCCAAGAGCTGCAACAAAAGATATGTCATTTGATGATTTTTACGATGCAGCTTTAAAAAGCGGTATGGACTTTACTCCAAAAGAGATAGAAGATGCAGACGGTAACATGATTCCAAATCCAGAGTATGGAGGAGATGAAGCTTTTAGTACAAAAACACAAATAGAAAAAATTAGTCTTTATAGTTCAGATGACTTTACTGATTTAAACCAAACAAAATCACTCTCCCTTGAATTTCAAGCTATTCCAAGTGAAGATGATAACCAAGAAAAAGCTGCTCCCGTTGTTTTAAAAGCATTTAATAAAGGGTTGGACAAAGTTCAAAGAGCTTATGGTTCTTCATTAGCTATAACAGTAGACTCTAATGATGAATGGGGGGGAGAAAATACTATTACAGTAAAATATAAAGATCCTGTTACTGGGAAAGTAGTTGATCATACTTTTAAATATAATGATGACAACACTAAACTTCAAAGTGAAGTAGACGCAAAAATCAATGAGATTATTGATGCATATAATACAAGTAGGGCTTCTGGAGAAGACAAACCAGTGGTTTCAGAGGAGACAGAGGATAAACCAGATATGGGTTAATATTAAATAAACAAAAATGGCAGAAAATAACGAAGAGCTTTTAAAAAATATCTGGAATCAATTAACATCTGATAACCAAACTACTAGTGATTTTGAAACTTGGAAATCTAATTTTTCAGGAAGTGAAGAGATTCAAGGAAACATATATAATTATCTTAAAGAAAATAATTTTACAGAAAGCGATTTTAAAACTTGGTCTACAAATGTTGGTTTAAAAAAAAAAGAAAATTTGGAAGAAGAAATTTCTTCTGGGGTGGAGGAAGTTACGGAATCTGTACAGACAGAT
>TARA_R100001369_G_scaffold75025_1_pt1 | contig 12551 bp, 14 predicted proteins | sample TARA_R100001369 | Tara Oceans TARA_R100001369 (sample SAMEA2621528) | marine metagenome | biome: marine biome (ENVO:00000447); feature: surface water layer (ENVO:00002042); material: "saline water (ENVO:00002010), including plankton (ENVO:xxxxxxxx)" | depth 5 m | reverse complement strand
CGTTAATTTGAAAATGGTAGAGAGGTTCATGGTTACGGACGAGTTCATGGCCTTAAAAATGGCACCGGAACCTACTAAGGTAGTATCTTTCTTTTCCCTTAGTTTGTCTATGGATTCTATTACGGATTTGGCAGTGCTATCATTACCGTATAGTACGCCAACTTCATTATTATCTATATACTCTTGGGATATACCTGCATTTTTTAAGGCCTCCAATGTGGCTATATATGCATAGGCTCCTTCTTCGCCCAGACTTAGTCGTTGCCTTCTAGTGAGCAAATCCTTTAGGTCTGGTTCTTCTACCATACCCGTTAAACAGGAGCGATATCCAAATTCCTTGCGTTTTTCGTCATAAACAATTCCTGAAGTTCCCTTGTAAAGTGATTCTTTGACTTCGTCCAAGTTTTTTCCTAAACAAGAGTATATTCCCATACCTGTAATTACGACCCTCTTCATTTTTCCTTGTATTATTTTTAAGAATATATTCCTCCGTTAATATTTATGACCTCGCCCGTAATATACGATGACTTTTTGGATGCCAAAAAGGAAACCAAATGGGCAACCTCCCCTGCTTCCCCAAAACGGTTCATAGGAATCATTTTTTTAAGCTCTTTTTCATCAAGATCACCGGTCATATCTGTTTTTATAAAACCTGGGGCCACTGCATTAACGGTGATGTTTCTTTTTGCTATTTCCTGGGCCAATGCCTTTGTGCCTGCTATTATTCCCCCTTTTGCAGCAGAATAATTAACCTGTCCCGGTGTTCCTTTAAGGCCGGATACCGAAACCATATTTATGATCCTGCCATATTTATGAACCAATAATTTTTGGATCAGGTGATTGGTAACATTGAAAAAACCGTTTAAACTGGTATTGATGACATTGTTCCAATCCTCAGGTTTCATCCACATGAAAAGTCCGTCCTTGGTAATCCCGGCATTGTTGACAATTACCTCGATAATAGCGTCTTTGTTGGTCTCATGCCAAAGGTCCAATTTATTTTGTACATCCTTGTTGTTACCTACATTAAACTGAATAAGCTCGGCACTCCCGCCAATTTTTTCAATTTCATTTAAGGTTTCCTGCGCTGCTGATGCGTTGTCTTTATAATTTATTAGAATCTTATACTCGGTATCCAGTGCGAGCTGCAGGCATATAGCTTTTCCGATTCCTCTTGACCCTCCGGTTACCAGTGCAAATTTCTTTTTTTCGCTCATTTATTTAGTTAGTGTGATTTAATTCTTTACGTCGTCGAATACCTCCGCATTTTCGTACCATTTATTGCCCAAGACCTCTCCCTTGGCATTTAGAAATCCCCATTCTTTGTTGTATTTTACTCGGGCAAGTCCATTGATGAACCCTTTTTCCAAATTCTTTTGAAAGATAGAAAACGATAATCCTGCGGTGATATCATATTCGGGTTGAATTGCCCATTTCCCAGTCTTATCAATAAAGCCCCATTTTTTTTCTTTTACGGGGGCAAGACCGTTCGCTGAGAACACCTCGGCATCCTTAAACTTGAAATCTATGACCTTTTCTCCCTTCTCATTAATATATCCCCAATTTTTATCCATGAATACCGGGGCCAATCCTTGACTAAAATCCCTTGCCTTATCATAGGTAGGGGGTATGACCCACTCTCCTTTGTTATTGATAAAGCCCATCAATTTATTGCTTCGGGCATATGTTAACTCCGATTTGTCTGTAAATTCCCATATCTTATCGGCATTCTTTACCGGGTAAAAGTTGCCATTGGCAACAATACCAAAGGTATCCTGTTTTTTTACCCAAACACCTTTGCTGTTATAATCTCCAATTTCTTGATTTTCAATGGGGATGTAGATTTCCCCCTTTTTGTTGATCATTCCCCATAGCTCACCTTTTCTTGCCTTGGCATATCCGTCTATAAAGGGTTTTATTTCATCAAAATCCGGTTCCACGATTAATTTTCCGTCGGTTCCTAAAAGACCAATTTTTTCGCCCCTTTTGAAAAAGGCCACCCCATTGTCAAAATCATAATATTTATCCGAAACAGGTGTTTCCAAGGTTTCACCGGAAACATTGATATAATGCCATTGGTCACCTTTGTTTACCAATGCCAGCCCGGAATTAAATTCTTTTACATGCTCATATTCCGGTTGAATTGCCCATTCTCCGGAAGTATTTATGTAACCCCATTTGTCGCCCATTGAAGCGGCGGCGCGTTCGTTAGTAAAGTTGTCCGCTTTCTTGAACTGCGGCTTTATCGCATATTCCCCTGAGGTATTAATATACCCAAATAAGCCATTTTCCCTTACCAAGGCATACTCTTGAGAATAAAAATGACCAAAAACTAAAAAAAGTGCAACCGAAAATCCAATCTTTGTTTTCATCTGAGATTTTTTTAAATTAAAATGTTCATATTCAATACTTACCAAGTAAGGACTCGGTATAGGTTTAAGATTAAACTAAGCCACTATTAAATTATGGATTATTTTATTCAAATAACTTTTCTAACTAAAATTTTTAATTAAGCTCCTTGCACGCGTGAATTTCTTCTTCAAAATTTAGAATAAAGTTCTTCACCTTATTTACATAAGGATACATGGGGACGTCTTTGTCGGAGATAGGGGGGACCAAATTTCTAATATCATCATACATTTTTTTTGTTTTTGATGATATTTTATCCTGTACTTTCAAATATTCAATGGCCTGGACAATAGTTATTGTTTCTATTGCAAGGACCTCGAAAGTATTTTCGATTACTTTTTTGGTAATATTGGCTGCGTTGGTTCCCATGCTAACAATATCCTGATTGTCGTTGTTGTTGGGGATACTGTGCACATACATGGGATTGGACAACATTTGGTTCTCTGCAGTGGTAGAGGTGGCAGTAAATTGTACACCTTGCATCCCAAAATTTAAACCAAGTTTGCCAAGATTGACAAATGGGGGAAGTATATTATTTAGATTTGGATTTAAGAGGTAATTTAATTGTCTTTCGGCGAGCATGCTCATTTTGGTCACAATTAATTTGAGCTTGTCCATTTCAAGGGAAACATAATCGCCGTGAAAATTTCCGCCATGATAAACATGTTCTTTTTCAACATCCACGATAGGGTTGTCATTGGCCGAATTAACTTCTTCAATAAGAATTTTTTCCACGTTGTTCAAAGTATCAAGGACTGGGCCTAAAATTTGGGGTACGCATCTCAAGGAATAATATTCCTGAACCTTTTCCTCGAAAATTGTAACTTCATTATTGCCATTGTACAAATGGTGTTCCCTTTTACGGGTAAGTGTACTATCTTTCAAATGATTTCTCATCGATTTGGCGATCTGCTGCTGCCCCTTGTGCTTTTTGGACTGATTTAGTTCTAGGGACAAATGGTCATCATAGGCCTGCACTATTTCATTGATGGCAGAAGAACAGCATATCATCCAATCCAATAACTTTCTTGTGTTTATGGTATTGATAAGACCTATACCCGTCATAACGGAAGTTCCATTTATAAGTGCCAAGCCCTCTCTTAGGGTAATGGTAATCGGTTTTAGGTTTTCAATTTTAAAAACTTCTTCCGTTGGTCTTCTCTCTCCCTTGTAAAATACTTCACCTTCGCCTATAAGCACTAGGGCAATATGTGCCAGTTGTACTAAATCCCCACTGGCTCCAACACCACCGTGCTCAAAAATTACAGGGGTAATGTTCTTATTGATAAGGGAAGTCATTAATTCTATAACCGAAATATGTACACCCGAATGGCCAAGGCTCAAAGTGTTCAATCTGGCCAACATGGCGGCCTTAACATATTGTTCTGGGATTAAATTGCCGGTTCCGGAAGCGTGGCTCCTAATTAGGTTATATTGTAATTGAATTCGGTCGGAGTCGTTAATTTTGTATTGGGCCATTGGGCCAAAACCTGTATTTACACCGTAAATAATTTTGTTTTGGGAGAATTTGCTTAAAAAATTAAAACTATTTTCGACGGTGGCTAATACGTCTTTATTTATTAGAATTGATTCTTCTTTAAAAATTATACGATAGAAATCCTCTATTCCCAACTTTCCTTTAATAGTCAACATGTATATAAATTCAATATTTAAAAAGTAAATTGAATAACAATTAATAAAAATAGTTATTTTGGATTGCAAATGTATGATATTTAACCAATCAATATTTTAAAAATAATGAATCAACGTTTAGTCGAAGTCTTGGTAATTGGCGCAGGGCCTTCTGGTTGTGTCTCGGCAGCCTATTTGCAAAGTCAAGGAATTAAAGTTCAAGTGGTTGAAAAAAGTATTTTTCCCAGGTTTGTTATAGGGGAAAGTCTTTTGCCCAGATGTATGGATCATTTTGAGGAAGTAGGTCTGTTGGACGGTTTGAATGCCTTTGGTTTTGAAAAGAAATTTGGAGCCCGATTTATAAAAGGGGATAAAATCTGCGAGTTTGATTTTAGTAAGAAACACACCAAGGGTTGGGATTGGACCTGGCAGGTTCCAAGAGCGGATTTTGACCAGGTATTGGTAGAGGAGTTGACCAAGAAGGGTGTGGATGTCTCCTTTGGACATGAGGTAGTAGATGTTGTTATAGAGGAAAATGGGGAATCGGTAACTACCATAAAGGACGAAAACGGGATACCATACCAGGTAAAAGCCAAATACATTATAGATTCCAGTGGTTATGGGAGGGTTTTGCCCAGATTGCTGGATTTGGACAAACCTTCGGTATTGCCCAATCACTCTTCCATTTTTACACATGTAGTGGACGTAAATCGCCCGGAGGGTAGGGAAGGGACCCTGATTACTTTTGATGTTATAGAGACCGAGGTATGGCTATGGGTAATTCCATTTTCCAATGGAAGAACCAGTATTGGTTACGTAGGCCCTACAGAATTTTTGGAGTCTTTTGAAGGTAGCAACAGCGAAAAATTGAGTCAATTATTACGGTTGTCCGATTATTATTATGAACGCTTTAAAGGGGTTGATTTTTTATTTGAACCAGTGTTGATAAAGAATTATTCCAAATCGGTTAAGCAACTATATGGAAAGGGATTTGTCTTAACGGGCAATAGCGCTGAATTTTTGGACCCTGTTTTTTCATCGGGGGTTACTTTTGCCACGGAATCGGCTTTGTTGGGGGCCAAACTTATTACCAAAGTCCTGAACGGTCAGGTTGTGGATTGGGAGAAGGAATACTCCGAATATATTAGGGAGGGAGTAAGTGTGTTTTCTTCCTATGTCAGTGAGTGGTACAGCGGTAATCTACAGACCCTGTTTTTTCATCAACCGGAAAACCCTGAGGTAAAAAGACAAATTTGTTCGGTTTTGGCGGGCTATGTTTGGGATAAGACCAACCCCTTTGTAACAAAGCATAATAGACTTATTAGAACAGTGGCCCATATAATAGATCTTGAAAAGCAAAAAAGTGAATGATGTCATCATTCACTTTTTTGTAACCAATCAAAAAAACTTGGTCTAGAAGCCTTTTTTTAGAATCAACTTGGCAAAGGATTTTCCGGTTTTGGCATATCCTTCCCCTAATCTGTCTTCATTGCTAAACGAGCTTCCCCATTGGTCTCCAGGAGCATTTTCACTAGAAACTTCCAACAGTATGTTATTTCTATTATTGGTTTCAACAAATTTTAATAAGGTGCTAACTTTTGCAGGTTGCTTCATGACACCAGCATCCCAGCCGGGATAAACCCATACCGTCTCCACAATAAGGGTGTATTTGGCCTCAGCTAAATTTTCACTAAAGAAAACACTGTGTTCCTCATAAAGATACCTATTCATTAATTCCAAAAATTTTGGTGCATAGATCAATTCCCTACTTGCGTACCAGCTTTTTTCCCAAGATGTACCTTTTCCCCGTGTTTTTTCTTCCAATTCTGCGGAATGCTCTTTTACGTATTCGTCATTTGTGAGATTCTTTTTCAATAGTTTCATATTGTCGTAGACAAATTCTACGTTTATTTCCTTCTGACCTTTTATAAAATTAAAGTCTCCCTGTTTTACTTTTAGCTTTTGGCCATAACTAAATAGGGTTGATAAAAATACTAGAGCAATGATTAAATTGATTTTCATAATGAATAATTAGTGTTTATACCTTCAAATGTATGGGAATTATATTTTAGTAGGGCTTTTCCATAATCAATATTTCGTCAATTCAGTTCTTGAAATTCGGAAGGAAATTTTGTAATCACTGAAAAGTCAGTGCTTTGTGGAATTTTTTAAATGTTAGGGTTTTGTTATTTCCTGCAATATATGGGTGAATCTTATTCCATATGTTTAATTTTGCCGGATGCAAAAAAGTCAGCAGCGACCACAATTCGAATTTGTTGCCATAATGGCTTCCTTAATGTCTATTGTAGCACTGGCCATTGATGCTCTCTTACCTGCAATGTCTACTATAGGGATAGATATCAATAGCCTGGATCCTACTGAAAATCAAAAGTTTATAACAATGATTTTTTTGGGATTGGGAGTGGGACAATTGATTTTTGGACCATTATCGGATAGTTTTGGTAGGAAGCCTATAGTGTATATTGGTTTTGCTTTATTTTGTGTAGCTAGTGTTATCTGTGTTTTGGCTCCCAATTTGGAGTGGATGATAGTAGGTCGAATTCTACAGGGTATAGGGCTTTCTGCTCCAAGAACAATAAGCATATCCATGATTCGGGATTCCTATAAGGGAGATTATATGGCCAAGATTATGTCTTTCGTAACGGCATTTTTTATTTTGGTACCTATAGTTGCCCCGGCCATGGGAAAGTTCTTCTTGGACCATTATGGCTGGGAAGCTATTTTTTATATGCAATTGGTGGCTACTTTAGGGGTGGGTGTTTGGTTTTGGAGAAGACAACCGGAAACCTTAAAGCCAGAATATAAGATTGAATTTTCCAGTCATGTGTTTGTGGACGGTTTTAAGGAATTGCTACGACATAGGGAAACAATGGCTTTTACTATTGTTTCCGGGCTTATCACTGGAGCCTTTATGGTTTATTTGAGTTCTGCTCAGGAGGTTTTTGAGGTGCAGTACGGCCTGGCCGATAATTTCCCCTTTGTTTTTGCCGGTTTGGCAATATCCGTTGGCTTATCTACTCTTTTGAACGGTACCATGGTGGTGAAATTGGGGATGAGAAGATTGGCATTGATTGCCTTGACCCTATTTTGTACTGTTTCCATAGTTTATGTTGGCTTGTTCTGGAATTCCCAGAATCCTAGTTTATGGATATTGATCACCTTCTTGGCCATGCAATTTTTTACCCTGGGCTTTTTGTTCGGTAACCTTAGGGCCATAGCTATGGAGCCCATTGGCCATATAGCCGGGATAGGGGCTGCCATCACCGGATTTATATCTACTATGATCGCCATTCCCATAGCAACCTATGTTGGTAGTTATATACAGGATACCATTCTTCCTCTATTTGTTGGATTTTTGGTATGCGGGTCCATTTCCTTGGGGATTTTTATGATGATGAGAAGGCGTTCCATATTGGCTGCTGCCTAGCATTTAAAGGTATAAACCGAGTACTGTTGGTAAAATGGACAACTATTTAATAGCAAAATTTATTCTGCTTACCTAAATGGGGTGCCTATGCGTAGAAAGATAGGGAAGGTTATATGTTGAGGTCCGGCATTCCATTTGGGAGCTATAGTCGATATTAGTTTTTCCACTGGATTGTTGCCCTTGTTCTTTGCTATATAATTTTGTACGCTGGACCAGGAATTAATATAACCCTCTAATTGATCGATTGTCCATTGGGTTTCAATTTTAAAGGTCTTCTTGATTTCCACTTCATTAAAATTAAATGGAATGGTGCTGTAGTTTTGATCTATGTGCCCCCTTTCTTTATCCCAATATTTCCCTATGATATCTTTATAAAAATGATGTATAATGTCATCTATTTGGGGATTTACCTTTAGAAGCCCATAGCCCCAAATAGCTACAACACCATTGGGCTTTAGGAGTCTATTGACTTCCATATTGAAGCTGGGAAGGTCAAACCAATGTACGGCTTGGGCAGCTGTAATTAAATCAAAGTAATGGTTCGGAAATGTTGTCCTTTCGGCTCTTTGAACGCTATAGTATATGTTTGGTTTGGGAATTGCATTATGAATTTGTTCTTGGCTTATATCGGTGGCAAAAACCCGATCGAAGGAACGGGATAAGATGGCGGCCACCTGACCATTACCTGTGCCGCAGTCCCAACAGGTATTCCTAGCCTTACAAAAGGAGTATATATACTTAAACAATTCCTCCGGATAGGTAGGTCGATAAGTTTTATAGGTTTTTGATTGTTGGGAAAAACGGTCCAAGGCTTTTTTCATATTACAAAAGTAAGAAGCAAGGAATATTATTGGAATTCATTCAATATTAAATCGAGGTAATTCCACAATTTCGGACTTTTTAATCACATAATCTTAAAATCGTAGGGTCTCAAACTGTAAGTAAATACCTACGCTAATCGATGAAACGCAAAATTTTATCGTTAAAACGATTTTGGGTCTGCATACGTTCATCGGTATTTTTTTGCACTTAATCCGGAAATTTTCCTCTCAACGAGAAACAGTGCTTTTTATCGAAACAGAACCTAGAAAAATACACTTGCCCAAGTTATATATATAACAAAACGCAAGTCATGAAAACCATATTAACTTTAATCTTTGTTCTTTTTATCGGAATGGCCGCACAGGCTCAGAACGGTACTGCTGAAGTTAAAGTTGAAACTGTTACCATGAGTATCGTTGCTGCAACTGCCAAACAAGAAGTAGCCGTAAAAAATGAAAACGCTGTTGCCCGTTTGTATATGTTCAAAAATTCCAAGGTAACCAAAGAATTGTCTTTCTCTACCAAATTGAACAAAGCTAAATTGGCTTAAGACCTATTTTATTTTTTACGGCATACGAACTTCTTAACAACCCCAAAATTTCCAAGTCCTATGTTGTGACTTTGGGATAATACTTTTTCCGCAATCCAAAGGCTACACGTACCAATAAAATTAATGCGGGAACTTCCACCAAGGGGCCAATGACTCCAGCGAATGCCTGTCCTGAATTTAATCCAAATACGGCTATGGCTACGGCTATGGCCAATTCAAAATTGTTCCCTGCCGCCGTGAAAGCCACAGCAGCTGTTTTGTCGTATTCTGCACCCATGGCTTTGGTGAAGAAAAATCCAATGATAAACATCAGCGTAAAATAGATGAGTAAAGGAACCGCTATGATAAGAACATCCATGGGGATCTCAACAATCATTTCGCCTTTTAAGGAAAACATGACCACTATGGTAAACAATAGGGCAATCAAGGTCATGGGGGATATGGTAGGAATAAATGTTTTGGAGTACCATTCCTCACCTTTCAGCTTAACCAGGATCAATCTACTTAAAAAACCCATTGCAAACGGTATCCCCAAATAAATAGCTACGCTTTCGGCTATGGTAGCAATAGAAATGTCTACTATTGCCCCTTCAAATCCGAAGTAGGGAGGGAGTACGGTAATAAAGATCCAGGCATAAAAACTATAGGCAAATACCTGAAATATACTATTAAGAGCTACCAGTCCGGCACCGTATTCGCTACTTCCTTCCGCCAGATCGTTCCATACCAGTACCATGGCTATACAACGTGCCAATCCAATAAGAATCAACCCAACCATATATTCCGGGTAATCCCTTAAAAAGGTAATCGCCAGTGCAAACATCAAAATAGGACCAACAATCCAATTAAGGATCAAGGAAATGGATAAAATCTTGGTGTTTTTAAAAACCTTGGGCAATAGGGAGTAATCTACTTTTGCCAATGGCGGATACATCATTAGGATAAGTCCAATAGCAATGGGGATATTCGTAGCTCCACTACTAAAACTATCGATGATTTTGGGAAAAGTGGGTATAAAATAGCCTATGCCTACGCCCAATGCCATTGCCAAAAAAATCCATAAGGTAAGATAGCTGTCCAGAAAGCTCAATTTTTTGTTCGAGGCCATTAATTATGATTTTATTTGGGCAAATATGTACATTAATTCGGTTGCAATTTGAAAGCTTCTTTCCTGATACTTTTCAGCCTGCTGCGGGGTGTTGTCAAACGCCTTTGGATCTTCAAAGGTTATAGGGATGCGCTTTTCGGCACCAACGATGAACGGACAGCCCCCATCGGCCTGTGAACAGGTCATGACTGCGGCGAATTCCGATTTGGGATTAAAGGCATCATCCAATTTCTTTGAAAAACCTATTACAGCAGGTTCGTTCTCGGCATATTTAATGCTGTAGATTGGATTTTTCCCTTCAGAAATGGTTTCTATTTGGAATCCGGTATTTTTTAGGGTTTCTGCCACCATTGGAAATAAGGCAGTAGATTCTGTTCCGCCCGAATAGCACTGTACATTCTTTATGTTAAAATAGAACGCCATTGTTTGTGCCCAGACTTGGGACAAGTGACTCCTTCTGGAATTGTGGGTGCAGATAAAATTAATTCTAATGGGTTCTTTGGCATCTGTTTTAGACTGTATAAAGTCAGCAAGGGGCTGTAAAATTTCTTTTCGCTCCTCGCTAATATTATCTGTACTAAGTCTAGAGATAGCCTGATCTATTTGGGCAAAGATCTTCGTTTTTACGGGCATCATTGAATAAGGTTTATAGTGTGGTTAAAAGGTTTAACAGCATCCTGAGTTGGGAGTGCAGCAATTTGCAGAAGTCTCTTGTAATTGGGATAATTTTATTCTCGGTTTTTCTGTCGGAATCCCGCAGTTGTCCTTCGCTAAACAGTCTGTATGCTTGGTGGCCAGAAGAAAGTTGGTACCGTCAAATTCCAATCCAAATTTTTGTATGGTATCTCCTTGGTATTCTACCTCAATTTCCAAATCCCCAATTTCCAATACCTTTTCCGATAGTTCAATGATGTGGACCAATTTTTCAGGATGGAGACGGTGGTCGTAGTCATTGGAATCCCATAGCTGAAAATTTACAACTTCTTCTTTACGGACCGTTCCGCCACAGTCTATGAAGTTCTTGGTGATTTTACCTACTTCGGTAACGTGAAAATGACTGGGTACTAGTTTGCCATTTGGCAATTGGAATGCAATAGTATCCAATTTTCCTAAAATTGTTTTTACTTCTGATAGTTTCATTTTATTATTTGTTTATTGCGATTATACGATTATTGAATTAAAATTTTTTAGCAGCAATCCCCTTGTTTGGAGATGTCCTGATTTAGAAATTGGTTTAGGATTTCCTTCATTTCATGCCATTTTTCAGTATTGATACAATAACATACACTGGTGCCCTCCACACTACCTTTAATAAGTCCTAGGAGTTTCAATTCTTTTAGGTGCTGTGATATGGTAGGCTGTGCCAATCCAATTTCACTTACCAGATCACCACAAACACAGGTGTTCAGTTTAAAAAGATGCTGTAGAATGGCCACCCGGGCCGGATGTCCAAACACCTTTGCAAAACTGGCAATTTCATTTTGTTGGTCCGAAAAAATTTCTGTTTTGGCTAAACCCATTTTTGTTTCATTTGTATATCGCAATATTACGATTAATATTTATTGTGACCAATATTTTTTGTTTTTTTTTTTCAATTATTCCTTTTCGTGTGGATTTTTTCTGCTTATCAGGACCGTATGTATTTCCAACAAGGCTTCTTTTCTCTCATAATCTATATGGTAGACCTCAGGTTCTCCAAATGAATTTGAAGCTAGAAGTGTTTTCAGTATTTCCAATTCATGGAAATGGAAATAGACTCTATTTCCAATGCTATCTACTTTGAAGTTCGATTTATTTGGGTCACCTTCCACAAAACTTAAATAGAGCAACCCGTTGTTCATTAATAATCTTTGACAATCGGCAATTAATTGAACACAATCTTCTGGTGATAGAAAAGGCAAGCAAAAACCACAAACTATTCCGTCATATAGAGTGTTTAGACCGCTTAACTGTCGGCAATCCAGAACCTTGAATGTGGCGGTTGGATTGTTCTTTTCGGCTAGTTTTATCATATTTGGGGCAACATCTATCCCTAATATTCTGAAATCGGGTCTTTTGGATAAAAGATATCTTGTGATGTTACCGGGACCACAGCCTATTTCCAGGATTCGTGCATTTTTTGCTGATATCGAATTACAAATAAGATCATAGGTTTTATTGTACAAGTCCAGGTCCATAAACTTGTCTTGGTACAGGGAAGCTATTTTGTTCCAGGTCTCGGATGTTTCCTTATAGCGGTCCAATGGGGTATTTCATTTTGAATACTAGTAATAGACATAAATATCGTGAATAATCTTCAGCCCGGGACTAACGCATTTTATCAATTTTATATTTCAAATGTGCGAAACTACACAACGGAGGAGAATATTTTGTAAGTAAGCCCTTATGCTTATCGATGAAATGCAAATGTTTATCGCTAAAGTGAAATCGGGCCTTCTGACGTTTATCGGCAATATTTTGCACTTTATCCATGATTTTCCCCCTTAACGAGTAACAGTGCTTTTCAGCGAATTGGAACCTTTAAAAGTACGCTCACGCGAGTTATATATATAACAAAACGCAAGTCATGAAAACCATTTTAA
>TARA_R100001369_G_scaffold10153_1_pt1 | contig 12567 bp, 13 predicted proteins | sample TARA_R100001369 | Tara Oceans TARA_R100001369 (sample SAMEA2621528) | marine metagenome | biome: marine biome (ENVO:00000447); feature: surface water layer (ENVO:00002042); material: "saline water (ENVO:00002010), including plankton (ENVO:xxxxxxxx)" | depth 5 m | reverse complement strand
TCGGGCTGCGGTCAAGATCGGTGACCGGCACGATGATTTGCGCCGTAGTTTTCTGGGTGATGAGCGCGGGGTTGGGAGACAGACGGCGGTCGGTCATTTGGATAGAAACGTCCCAAGGCTGGCATGTAGCGCACGGGTTGCCTGTCCGACGCCGCCTTTGGCGCGGGCGGGCGCTGCGGCGGGTTGCCAGCCATAGATGTCGAAATGCGCGTAAGGGCTGTCGGTGACAAAGCGACGCAAGAAAAGGGCCGCCGTGATGCAGCCCGCGAACCCGCCCGAGGGGGCGTTATCCAGATCGGCGATGCCGGGTTCGATCAATGGTTCGTAGGGCGCGTGGAACGGCATGCGCCAGACCGGGTCTGCCTGCGTGACCGCGGCGGTTTCAAGTGCGGCGATGAAATCGGGGTCATCGCTGAAATAGGGCGCAAGATCAGGACCCACAGCGACCCGCGCGGCACCGGTCAACGTCGCCATAGAGATGATCTGGTCGGGTTTGTCCTCATCCGCCAGTGCGAGTGCATCGGCCAGCACCAACCGCCCTTCGGCATCGGTATTGTTGATTTCGACCGTGAGGCCCTTGCGTGATGTCAGGATATCCTGCGGGCGGAAGGCATTGCCGGAGACCGAATTTTCAACAGCGGGAATCAGCACGCGTAGCTGCACGTCCATTCCCGTGGCCATGATCATATGCGCCAGCCCCAGCACCGCTGCCGCACCGCCCATGTCCTTTTTCATCAGACCCATCGACGCGCCCGGCTTCAGGTTCAGCCCGCCGGTATCAAAGCAGACGCCTTTGCCGACAAGCGTCAGTGTCTTGCCGCTGTTGCCCCAGTTCATATCAATCAGGCGGGGTGCGCGGTCGGCGGCGCGGCCCACGGTGTGGATCAGGGGAAGGTTCTGGGTCAGCAGATCGTCGCCGGTGATCACAGTGATGCGGGCCCCGTGTCGGTCGGCAAGCTTGCGCGCGGCGTCTTCCAGATCGGGCGGCCCCATATCAGAGGCAGGCGTGTTGATCAGATCGCGGGTCAGCATTTCCCCTTCGGCGAGGGCGCGGATGTGATCGGCGTCAACTCCGTCTGGCGCGAAAAGGCGTGCGGCCATCGGCGATTGCGTGGCGTAACGGTCGAACCGGTATGAGGCGAGCAACCAACCCAGCGTTTCAACGGCCAAGTCAGCCGGGGATAGGTCGGCGTGTAGCGCATAGTCACCCTTGGGCAGCTTGGCCGCGGCCCCTGCAAGATGAAAGCGCCCCCGTGTGCGGCTGTTGGCTGTGCCATACCCCGCCAGCGCCATGCGAAGCGACCCGTCATCGCCCGGCAGCGTCAGGGCCTGTCCCAAGGCACCGGTGAACCCCTGCACCTCGACCCATTTACGCACTGCGGCGGGCTGGCCGTCGAGCCAGCCTGGCAGGGCGTCGCACCCGATCAGATGAAGCGGAATCGCAGAGGCGGTGGGATCGGCGAAGAGAGCGGGCATGGGGCAAGGCCTTTCGTGCGTGGTATTCGCCCGCAGCCTAGACGTATCCTGTGCCGCTGCAAGCCCGTCAAAGGGGGAAGTCCTGCGTGTCCCAAATCGCGGTCAGCGACCGGTCGCCGATGCGGATCAACCGCGTCAGCGTCGCGCCAATGGCAACTGGGCTGGTCTGGTCTATCGCGCAGATGACATTCCCCGCGACATGCGCCAGTTTTTCCAGCCCGACCTGTTCGGCAATCGCGATCAGGGATCGGCAGTTTTTACGCAGTTCGGGCCAGTTGGACGCTTGGTATAGGCGATTGCAATGTGACATGCGCAGGGCCAATTCCTCCATCGCGCGGCAAACCACATCCTCGGCCCCTGTTTCGCCCAGTTGGTTATATAAAATACCCAGACGTTCCTGATCTACGCGGACTTGTTCGACTGGCCGCATTTGCAATACATACATTCGTGTCACCTCATCATTACGCCCCCACAGCGCATCGGCACTATGTCGGCCAAATGATGTCCAGTTCGTTAACGGCCGCGTGCGTTTTCGCTCGAATACGATGCGAATTCAGGGTATTTCGGTTAAAATTTAGTAAAGGCGAGACACAGATGGATAAGGCGAAACCGCTCCCGAATTACCTGGTTCAGCGCTATCTCGGTTGGAAAGCAACCAGTTACGCTGAAAACGAGTCGTGGTACCGACGGTTGGCCAGCGACGGGCAGCATCCCCGTGCGATGATCATTTCATGCTGCGACAGCCGAGTTCATGTGACGTCAATCTTTGGCGCAGATCAGGGTGAATTTTTTATTCACCGTAATATCGCCAACTTGGTGCCACCTTATCAGCCCGACGGCCAACAGCACGGTACCTCTGCCGCGGTTGAATATGCGGTTCAGGCGTTGAAAGTCGCGCATGTAATCGTGCTGGGCCATTCCAGCTGTGGCGGTGTTCAGGGCTGTCTGGATATGTGTCAGGGCAATGCTCCGGCACTGGACGCCAAAGACAGTTTTGTCGGACGGTGGATGGATATCCTGCGCCCGAAATACGAAGTTGTCGCGGATATCGAAGACCCGAAAGAGCAGGCGCGCCAGCTTGAGAAACACGCTGTTATGACTTCGCTTGAAAACCTGATGACGTTCCCCTTTGTGGCCGAGCAGGTCAATGCGGGCGAGCTGACATTGCACGGACTGTGGCACAACATCGGCGAAGGCGGGCTGGAATGCTATAGCGCCGACAAGAAGATGTTCCGGCCGGTATAATGGACCAGCAAGGCCAGCGCGGTTTTGGCGGCGCTGACGCGTGATTGTTCCTGCGCTTTTACTGTTGGTGTCGATCATTGGCACGGTTATCGCGACCTCCCAGCCTGTCTGGGGGGATCTCGTCTTGCTGGCGGGGCCAAGCGCCATCGCCAGCGCGATCTTGCTGCTGCGCGAAGCGCGGGTCTGGCTGGCGGGTCAGTCCCGGCGCAGTGCCCGCGGGGCGGTGGTGATCGACGGGTCAAACGTCATGTACTGGTGGGGCGGCACGCCGTCGATCGCGCCAGTGCAGGATGTGGTGCGCACCCTGACGCAGCTTGGTTTCAAGACGGGCGTGGTGTTCGATGCAAACGCAGGGTACCTGCTGACGAATGCCTTTAAGGACGATGCGGCGCTTGCGGCGATGCTCAAGCTGCCGGTGGATCAGGTGATGGTCGTGCCGAGCGGCTCTCCGGCGGATCCGTATATCCTGACCGCTGCGCGCGAGATGGGGGCCGTCGTGGTCACAAATGATCGCTACCGTGACTGGGCAGAGGATTTCCCCGAAGTGCTGGGTCACGGGCATCTGATCAAAGGCGGGTACCGGCAACAAAAACTGTGGTTTGATTTTGCGACCGTGTCAGACGCGCATAACGCTGCATGATCCAAGGGTCGCCCGCCGGCAGTCGGACATAACAAAGGCCAGCGCATCGCACTGGCCTTTGTTTAATTCAGGGTAGGGGGCTTAGCCCTTTTTCAGCACTTCGCGGCCCAGCAGTTCAGCGATCTGCACGGCGTTCAGCGCGGCACCCTTGCGAAGGTTGTCGCTCACGCACCACAGGTTCAGACCGTTATCGATCGTACTGTCTTGACGGATACGGCTGATAAAGGTCGCGAAATCACCGGCACATTCAACGGGGGTGACATAGCCACCGTCTTCGCGCTTATCGATCACCATGATGCCGGGGGCTTCGCGCAGGATGTCGCGGGCCTCGTTCTCGTCAAGATGGTCCTCGAATTCGATGTTGATCGATTCGGCGTGGCCAACAAAGACGGGGACGCGCACGCAGGTCGCTGTGACCTTGATTTTGGGATCGATGATTTTCTTCGTCTCAACCATCATCTTCCACTCTTCTTTCGTGTCGCCGCTGTCCATAAAGACGTCGATATGCGGGATCACGTTAAAGGCGATCTGCTTGGTGAACTTCGTGGCGGGCTTGGAATCGGTGGGGTTATAGATCGACTTGGTCTGGTCCCACAGCTCGTCCATCCCGTCCTTGCCCGAACCGGACACCGACTGGTAGGTCGACACGACAACACGTTTGATCGTGGCGCGGTCGTGCAGCGGCTTAAGCGCGACAACCATCTGCGCGGTCGAGCAGTTCGGGTTCGCGATGATGTTTTTCTTGGCGTAATCGTGGATCGCGTGGGCGTTCACCTCTGGTACGATCAACGGGATATCCGGATCGTAGCGGTACAGCGAAGAGTTATCGATCACGACACAACCGGCCTTGGCAGCCTTGGGCGCGTATTTCTTTGTCGCCTCTGACCCGACGGCAAACAGCGCCATATCCCAGCCCGTAAAGTCGAACGTATCCAAGTCTTTCGTCTTGAGTGTCTTATCGCCAAAGCTGACTTCGGATCCCATAGACTTGCGCGAAGCAAGAGCCACGATTTCATCTACAGGGAAGTGGCGCTCGGCCAGAATGTTCAGCATTTCACGGCCCACATTACCTGTGGCACCCGCGATGACGACGCGATAACCCATCTTAAAACTCCAATACTAAAATGTGATGGTGCGGGCCTCTTATACCGCTTGGGCGCGCGGGGGAAGGGGTCGTGGCCTATTCACCTGCGTCACGCGAAAACAGATAGACGAACAGACCCGCCGCCATGAGCGCGGCAAACAGGGTAAATATCATCACATAAGGGGCCTGAGCCGTGACAGCGGGCTGGCTGGCTGCATAGACGCGGCCCGACAGAAACTGCGCCACGCCGACGCCGCCGATGCTGCACAGGTTCAGCAGGGTCATGCCGCGCCCGATTAACTGCGGTGGCATAAAGCTGCGCCCATGCGCGATGATCACTGCATATGTCGCGCCAAAAAGACCGATCGCCGCCATCAAGGCTGTGGCAAGGATGATGCCGCTGTCGGGGAACATCACAAGAGCGATCAGTGTAAGAAGGTTGAGCGCAGTGCCCCCGATGATCACCCACTTTGTGCTGCCGATAAAGCGGTCCAGCGGGCCGTAGGCAAGGCTGCCAGCTACCATCGCGATCCCCATTAGTAGGGTAGCCCACCCGATTTGATGGGCATTCGCGCCAAAGACGTCCTCGAAATAGGGGCCGATCCAAAGCCCGCGCAACGCGCCGACCTGGGCGTAGCTGACGCTCATGATCGGGAAAATGAACCACAGTGCTTTGATCTTAAAGACGCCAAGCAGGCTGCCACGTTGTTCCCCTTCGGGGGTGGCGGGGTCGCGCACGACACACCAGATGCCAATCGCCGTCAGCGTCGTGATGGTGCAAAGCCCCCAAAGCGCGGCGCGCCAGCCGATCGTTTCAGCCGCAATCGCCATTGGATAGGACGCCACGAGGTTTCCGAATGTGCCGACCCCCACCATGACAGACGCCAGCACGACAAAACGGCCCGGCGCAAATTCACGCGCGAAGATATAGTAGGCCGCCATCAGCACCGGCGCGCAACCGACCCCGATCAGCACCATCGCCAGATTGATATGCATCGGCTGCGTTGCCACCGCAAAAAGCGCAGCCCCGCCCCCACCGCCAATCAGCAGCAGGCTGGCCGCCGTGCGCCGTGGCCCGACTGTATCCAGCGCCCAACCAACGGGCAGTTGCATCGCCGCAAAGGAAAAGAACCACAGCCCCGACGCAAAGGCGAGGTCTTCGGGCGTGACCCCCAGATCGACCCGCAAAGAGGGGCTGAGCACGGCCAGAAAGGCGCGGAAAAACTGGCTGAGCACATAGCCCAACCCCAACAGGGCAATCCCGCGCATCATTTCAGGGTATCACGCCATTTGCCCGCAAGCGCTTGGGCCGCGTGGCTAAGGATCAACACATCGGCCCCGACCGCGACAAACTGCGCCCCTGCCTCTAGGGCATCGCGGGTCATGTCGTCGTTGGTCGACAGGATGCCCGGCGCTTTACCCGCCGCGTGGATCTTGTGCAGCGCGGTCATGATCGCGTCTTGCACTTCGGGGTGGAGCGCATTTCCCATATACCCCATATCCGCCGCCAGATCCGCGGGCCCGATGAACACCCCGTCGATCCCGTCAATTTTCAGAATATCGTCGAGGTTCTCCAGCCCTTTAACGCTTTCAACCTGCACCAGCAGACAGATTTCGTCGTCCGCTGTGGTGCCATAATCCACGATCTGCGAAAACCGTGCTGCGCGGGTCAGCGCATAGCCGACGCCGCGATCGCCATGGGGTGGATAGGTGACGTCGCGCACCAGTTGGCGGGCCTGATCGACGTTGTCGACCATTGGCACCAGCAAAGTCTGCGCCCCGGCATCAAGCATCTGTTTGATCAGGTGGGTCTCGCCCACGGGGACGCGCACAACCGGATGGCTGTCTGATGCTTCGAGCACCTGCAGCTGCGCCAAGATAGAGCGCAGGTCGTTGGGGGCGTGTTCGCCATCGATGACCAGCCAGTCGAAACCCGCAGTCCCCATCAGTTCAGCGCTATAGGTATCCGCAAGCCCCAGCCAGCAGCCAAAGACGGTATCGCCTTGTTTCAAAGCCTGTTTGAACGCGTTGAAGGGGGCTGGCATGGGCATGATCCTTGGTGCTGTTTCAGCGTACCCTAGGGTCAAGCATTACGAAGTGTCCAGAGGGGGCGCTGCCCCCGTCGCGCGGGCGCGCCTCCCCCGGAGTTTAAAGGGCAAAATGAAGGGGTCAGATGACCTTGATTACATCCTTGTCGATGGCCAGCATGTAGCCGCGCCGCGCGATATTCTTGACCAGCAGTTCAGACACGATCTGGTTGCCGAGCGTGTCGCGTAGACGTTTGATGCGCGTGGCCCCCGCCGCTTCGTCACAATCGGCGGCGGTCCGGCCTGAAATGACGCCTTCGATTTCCGAGCCGGACAGGACGTCATCATCCATACGTGCTTCGGCGAGAACCGACATCGTCTCCATCGCGGCGGCGGTCAGTTTGAAACCGAGGTTATTGAGATAGACGGTGTTCTCTTCGCGGCTGATCAGCAGGGAGTTCACCTGAATCCCCACCCGTTCGATCTGCGCCATGCGGCGGTTGAAGCCGACGAGCATGATCAGGAACACCAGCGCCGCGACCAGCATTGCGGTGGCAAAGACCAGCAGCACGATAATCACGATCCGGTAGCTCGACAGGGTTTCAGAGAAAGCCGTGCCCGATTGCGCAAGGATTTCAAGCAGCTTGATTTCTGCCTGTGTGGTCAGATCGTCGTTTTCGACAAAGATGCGTTCGACCTGTGCGTTAAAGGCGTTGGCGTCGGGCAGAGCCCACAGCAAAAGCCCCGCGCCGATCAGAATGATCGCCACGACGGCTGAGATACCACCGCCGACAAAACGTCCGCCCGTGCGCCGCATCTCAGAAGCGGAGGAAGTTTTTTCCGGCACTCTCTTTCCTTTGGTTAAGCCCATCTTCGCCAAAGACAGAAACAACCGTCAGCAGCGTCCAGCCCTGTGCGGCCAAGCGTTTGGTCAGTTGTGACTGTGCCGTGGCGCGGCTGCAGTCGCCAGATACTTGCGCCACACCATAATGCAGGCGCAAGGGGTTTTCCTGCTTGGCCTTATAATCGGCAAAGCATTCTGCCGCTTGGGCAGAGGGGGCGGACAGGGCGAGCAGCCCCGCCGCGGCCAGGGAAAGGAGGATGTGTTTCATGTATATAAGACTGCGCTTATCCGGGCGGATATTCAATATCCATTGGGGCTGGGGGGCCTTGATATCCGATAACAGCGGGGTGTTATTGCCTGTCTGAGGGGGGTTGCCCATTTTGATCACACGGCCTCGCTCTTGATGGCTTTGCATGGGGTGCTTCCCATGGTGCCCTTAACCGAAAGGATCAGACAATGCGCTTTACATTGCACCATAAATTCATCGCCTCGATTGCAGCCGCAGCTGTCGCAATCACGGCTTTTACCGCCGTTCCAGCCGCCGCGGGTGATCGCAATAGGGACCTGGCAAAGATCGCGGTGGGGGTGCTGGGTGTGGCCATTGTCGGTAAGATCATTCACGACAAGAACAAGCGCGACGATGAACGGGCACGGCAGGAAGTGTCAAAGCATCGCCATGCGCCCGACACTGTGTACCGCGCGCCCCGCCCCCCTCGGGCTGAACATGTACCGGTCTACCGCGCGCCCAAAGCGCAGCGCCATGTAGAGCCGCGCCCGCTGCCAAAGGGGTACAAGCGCCAGCAGTACGACAGGCACGCCAATGCCAAGCTGTTGCCCAAGCAATGTTTCCAAAGTTTCGATACGCGTCGCGGTCAGGTGCTGATGTTCGGCCGCCGCTGTCTCGAGAATAATTTCCGTCATGCCGACCGTTTGCCGCAGCAATGTGCGCAGCAAATCCGGACCCATCGCGGCACCCGCAATGGTTATGACGCCCGCTGCCTTCGTGGTGCGGGATACAGTTTGGCGCGCGGTTAATCTCCGCGTGTCAATACCGGGGGGCATCTAGGTGTCCTTCATCGGGGAAGGGAGGAATGTTCGGGCATTCCTCCCTTTCTTATTGTCTGTGGATATCTTTTTCGATTGTGGCACCGCGGTCTTCGCAATGTCACAATTCGCGGTGTCGGGGCTTGAGCTTTGGGGCGGGTTGGGGTTTGCACACTCTATGAAACCAGATTTTGAATTTGAACGGGCCGCCCATGCGCGCGGCTTTCTGCGGGTCGCTGGCGTTGACGAGGTGGGGCGCGGGCCATTGGCGGGGCCGGTCACAGCCGCTGCCGTGGTGCTGGACCCGCACCGTATCCCCGAGGGGCTGAACGATTCAAAAAAGCTGACCAAACGGGCGCGCGAACGGCTGTATGAGCAGATTTTGCAGGTCGCAGATGTAAGCGTTGCCCATGCCTCGGTCGAGGAAATCGAAGAGCTGAACATCCTGAGGGCGAGCCACCTTGCGATGGTGCGCGCGTTGGAGGGGCTGAAGACGCCGGCGGACTATGCGCTGATCGACGGCAATATGATCCCGCGCGATCTGACGGTAGTCGCTGAAACCGTGATCAAGGGAGACGCCCGATCGCAGTCGATTTCTGCGGCCTCTATTGCGGCTAAAATATGTCGAGATTGTGTCATGTTGTCATTGGCGCAACAGCATCCCGGATATGGCTGGGAAACCAACATGGGATACGGGTCAAAAAAGCACATGGAAGCGTTGCAGGAAATTGGTGTGACCCCACACCATAGACGTTTGTTCAAGCCGGTACACAACATGTTGTATCAAGATAAATAACTAACCACTTGATTCAAAAAAGAAATTGACCATGAATCGTCTGTCAGGGCATCTTGTGGATAACCAAGAGCACACAATGTGCCGGGCAAGAGGCAGCTATTATGAAGACGATGACCAAGGGTGCGGCAGCACTCCCTTTAAACACGATCATTTCTGGCGACTGTATCGAAGCGATGAATGCGCTTCCTGCGGAGTCGGTGGACCTTATCTTTGCAGACCCACCCTACAACCTTCAGTTGCGGGGTGACTTGCATCGTCCCGATAACTCTAAAGTCGATGCCGTAGACGATGCGTGGGACCAGTTTTCCAGCTTTGCCGTCTATGACAAATTTACACGTGAATGGCTGAAAGCCGCACGGCGGTTGCTGAAACCCAATGGCGCGATCTGGGTCATTGGCAGCTACCACAACATCTTCCGCGTCGGTGCCTCATTGCAGGATGCGGGCTTCTGGATCTTGAACGACGTGGTGTGGCGCAAGTCGAACCCGATGCCAAACTTCCGCGGCAAGCGTTTTACCAACGCCCATGAGACGATGATCTGGGCCGGCAAGGACGAAAACGCGAAATACACCTTCAACTACGAAGCGCTGAAGGCGTTGAACGAAGGCATCCAGATGCGCAGCGACTGGGTGCTGCCGATCTGCACCGGCCACGAACGTCTGAAGAACGACGCGGGCGACAAGGCACATCCGACCCAAAAGCCCGAAAGCCTTCTGCACCGTATTCTCGTCGGCTCTACCAACCCCGGCGATGTCGTGCTGGACCCGTTCTTTGGTACCGGCACCACAGGCGCTGTTGCCAAGATGCTGGGCCGTGATTTCATCGGGATCGAACGCGAAGAAGCCTACCGCAAGGTCGCTGAAAAGCGGATCAAATCCGTGCGCAAATTCGACAAAGAGGCGTTGCAGACCACCACGTCGAAGCGTGCAGAACCGCGTGTGCCGTTTGGCCAGTTGGTTGAGCGTGGCATGCTGCGTCCGGGTGAAGAGCTTTATTCCCTCAACGGCCGTTACTCTGCCAAGGTCCGTGCCGATGGCACGCTGATCGGCAACGAGGTCAAAGGATCGATCCACCAGGTTGGTGCGGCGTATGAGAAAGCGCCAAGCTGCAATGGCTGGACATACTGGTGCTACAAGAAAGACGGCAAACGTGTGCCGATCGATATCTTGCGTCAGCAAATCCGGGCGGAGATGGCCAACTAGGCCTCTCCACCCCCCATTTACACCCTTTTTACGAACACCGCCGGTGTCCTTGCCGCCTTATGAGAAGGCGTGCCTATAAGGACACTCACCTTGGCCCCGCCTTTCATTGGCGGGGTCTTTTTCGTTTCAAACCGAGGGGCGTTAGCGCGGATAGGGGGTCTTGCCCGCATTATAGTCGGCCCATTCCGTAATCTCGGGGTAGTAGGTCCGACGCCATGCACGCACCCGCGGGTTCATCACGCGCCGCCAGACCCAGGGCATCATCGCGGCCATGGTCATAATAGGGTAGCCATAGGGCAGCTGCGGTGCCTGCGCGTCGCCATAGGTTTGCAGTACGGGAAACCGACGGTCCGGTTTGTAGTGGTGGTCCGAATGGCGTTGTAGATTGATCAGCAGCCAGTTCGACGCCATATGCGCGGCATTCCATGAATGGCGCGGCTGGACATGTTCGTATTTGCCCTCGCCCAGATGTTTACGCGTCAGCCCGTAGTGTTCGATATAGTTCACCAGTTCGAGCTGCCAGATCGCCACGCCGGCTTGCAGCAGGAACAGGGCCAGTCCGACCCAGCCTCCAAGTACCACAGCCAGGATCAGGCAGCCCGCTTGCAGCGCCCAATATTTGAAGAACGGGTTGCCAAGGTCGGTCCAGGGTTTGCTCTTGCGTGCCAGCATCGCTTTTTCAGCCTGAAAGCTGGACACAAGCGATTGCCGCAGCACGCGCGGATAAAAGCGGTGGAACCCTTCGTTATAGCGCGCGGTTACCGGATCGCGCGGGGTGGCGACATAGCGGTGGTGCACCAGCAAATGTTCGGACCGGAAGTGCGAATAAAGCACCATCGCCAGCAGGGCATCGGCCCAGAACCGTTCGCGCTTATTGCGTTGGTGCATCAGCTCGTGGGCATAGTTGATCCCGATGGTGCCGGTCATGACGCCCACCCCGAAGAAAACCGCGGCCTTCTCCCAGCCGGACAGATGCGCGGCCTGCGGCACGTACCACAGCAGCCCAAACAACGTGAGGAACTGCACAGGCATCCACGCGGTCGTAATCATGCGGTACCAGAACAGATCGTCATCGGACGCGTCCGGATCGGCGTTATCAAGGTTCAGCCCCGCGATCGCGTCGATGATCGAAAACAGGTACCATGTGACCACCGGCATCAGGATCACAGTCCACCCGCCAACATAGGCCGATATCCAGACCAGCGGGATCAACCCGAATGACAGGGCAAAGGGCAATGCACGGCGGAACTGCGACAGTTGATGGGTGCTTACGTTTGTTGTGGGCGAGGTCATGCTGCACGGCCTTTTGAGGGTGTCTGGCCCCGATGGACGGGCACAGGTTTGGCTGCGATAAACTATGACGTGCAGCCGCTACCGTAGCAAGTCGTAGGCTTTGCGCATCACCGTGGGCAGATCCGAGGGGCGGAAGTCGTCCCGCGCAACAAAATGCCCGCGCTCCGGATCCGCCTCGGCCGGTAGGGGCGCGTGCATGACGGTCAGCATCAGGTGGAAATGAGTAAAGGTATGGCGCACCTCGCCCGCGAGCGGCTGCCAGTCGGCGGAAGCAGGCGGCGTACCGGACGGGCGCGCGGTGTCGGTGTTGATCCAGTCGGTGCCGGGCCAGCCGAGCATACCGCCCAGCAATCCTTTGTCGGGGCGCGTCTCAAGCAGCCATGCCCCGTCCGCCCGCTGCCCCAGATAAACGGTACCATGCCGGATCGGTTTCGGCTTTTTCGGGGTCTTCTTTGGCAGCTCGGCTGCGGTGCCGTTGCGGCGGGCAAGGCAGGGATCGCGCCACGGGCAAATGCCGCAGGTGGGGGATTTCGGCGTGCAGATTGTGGCCCCCAGATCCATCACCGCTTGGGCGTAATCTCCGGGGCGGATGGCTGGGGTCAGCACCTCTGCACGTGCCATTAGATCGGGCTTGGCGGCGGGCAGTGGCGTGTGAATATCATAAAGCCGCGCCATCACCCGCTCGACATTGCCGTCCAGCACCGTGAACGGCAGATCAAACGCGATAGAGGATACGGCCGCAGCGGTGTAGGGCCCGATCCCTGGTAGCTGTAGCAGGGCGGCGTGATCGGCGGGGAACTGGCCGTCATGCTCGGCCACCACAGCGCGGGCGCATTTCAGCAGATTGCGGGCGCGGGCGTAATATCCCAAGCCAGCCCATTCCCCCATCACATCGGCATCCGCCGCCGCCGCCAGA
>TARA_R100001369_G_scaffold80315_1_pt1 | contig 12618 bp, 9 predicted proteins | sample TARA_R100001369 | Tara Oceans TARA_R100001369 (sample SAMEA2621528) | marine metagenome | biome: marine biome (ENVO:00000447); feature: surface water layer (ENVO:00002042); material: "saline water (ENVO:00002010), including plankton (ENVO:xxxxxxxx)" | depth 5 m | reverse complement strand
CTAATGCCTTTTCTTTTACAGTAGAGGTAAATTCTTTGGCTATTTTATAGTTAACATCGGCATCAACTAAAGCACGACGTACTTCTTTTAATGTTTCTGCAACGTTTACTTCTGTAATTTGGCCGTGTCCTTTTAGGACGTGAAGGGCTTTATCTAACTTATCACTTAAACTATCGAACATATTCGGTCTTCCTTGAAATTTTTAGAGTGCAAATTTAGGGAAACCCATTAAGATTGTAAAGTTTTTAAGTCGTCATATTATTGACAAACATTAAACTATAGCCATTTAATTGAAAAATTAATATGCTTTAGCAAAAGTTACCAATTCTTAAACCTTTTTAACTTGAAATAAACTAATAAAAAAAGGAGACTACATTCTTACAGGAACCTGTATTCCCAATAAGCTAAAAGCATCTTTAATTAGTTCAGAAACTTTAAAAGACAATGCTACCCTAAAGGTTTTTAGTACCTCATCATCTGTTCCTAAAATTGTAACATTTTGATAGAAGGAATTAAACTCCTTAACCAAATCATAAGTGTAATTTGCAATTAATGCAGGACTGTGTTGTTGCGCCGCCTGCTGAATAACTTCAGGGAATTGTAACATTATTTTTAACAACTCCTTTTCCTTTGGGTGTAAACTCTTAGGAGTTTCTGCAACAGGAGCGTTTGTATCTAACTTAGATTTTCTTAGGATAGATTGTATTCTGGCATAGGTGTATTGTATAAACGGACCTGTATTACCTTGAAAATCGACTGATTCTTCTGGGTTAAATAAAATTCGTTTTTTTGGATCTACCTTTAAGATGTAATATTTTAATGCACCTAAGCCTATTGTTTTATAAAGTTCTTCTTTTTCTTCTGTAGAGTAACCATCTAGCTTTCCTAAATCTTCAGATAAGGTTTTAGCAGTTTGCGTCATATCTACCATAAGATCATCTGCATCCACCACAGTACCTTCACGAGATTTCATCTTTCCGCTAGGCAAATCGACCATACCATAACTTAGGTGGTACAGATACTCTGCCCAAGAATATCCTAATTTCTGTAAGATTAAAAAGAGAACCTTAAAGTGATAATCTTGCTCATTACCTACTGTATAAATCATACCTCCTACATCTGGGTAATCTTTAACACGCTGTACTGCTGTTCCCAAGTCTTGAGTCATATAAACTGCAGTACCATCACTTCGTAACACTAGCTTTTCATCTAAACCATCTTCCGTAAGGTCACACCATACAGAACCATCTTCTTTCTTAAAAAACACACCTTTCTCTAAGCCTGTTTCTATAATATCTTTACCTAAAAGGTAAGTGTCACTTTCATAATAATACGTGTCAAAATCTACACCTAAATTAGTATAGGTTTCCTCGAAGCCTTTGTAAACCCAACCGTTCATCATTTTCCAAAGATTTACTACATCTTCATCTCCTGCTTCCCATTGTTTAAGCATAGCTTGTGCTTCCAACAACAACGGTGCTTGTGTTTTCGCTTCTTTTTCTTCTGTGCCAGTTGCTACAATCTCAGCTACTTGTTTCTTATATTCTTTATCAAACCTCACATAATAATTTCCAACTAACTTATCTCCCTTAAGGCCTGTACTTTCTGGCGTTTCTCCTTCTCCAAATTTCTGCCAAGCCAACATACTTTTACAAATGTGTATGCCACGATCGTTTATAATTTGAGTTTTATAAACGTTCTTACCTGAGGCTTTTAATATTTCAGAAACAGAATATCCTAACAGATTATTTCTTATGTGCCCTAAATGAAGTGGTTTATTTGTGTTAGGTGAAGAATACTCAACCATTACAGCATCTCCTTCAGCTTTCTTAAATCCAAAATGTTTTTCTGAAAGTATCTCTTGAAAAGCAGCATTGTAATATAAATCTGATATTACAATATTTAAAAACCCTTTTACAACATTGAATGCTGAAACCTCTTCAACGTGTTCAACTAAATAGTCTCCAATTTGATTACCAATTTGGACAGGATTGCCTTTTACAACACGTAACATAGGAAACACCACAACAGTAATATCGCCTTCAAACTCCTTTCTGGTAGCCTGAAATTCAACTGATTCTAATGTTGCATCATATAAAGATGATACTGCGTTTGTAACGTGAAGGTTTAAAGTCTCTTGAAGTGTCATTTACTTAGGGTTTTTCCGTTTGCAAAGATAGTATTTTCAGAAGGTTGAAAATATAAAGCTTAAACAGATTTTAAGAATTGGTAGATAATAGAAACTTTAGTTCAACTTTAAAATTTGTTTCATCATAATTAACGTGTTACTAATTATCTTTACGAGACTATGCTAAGAAACATTTCGTATAACAATCCTAAGATTAAAAAGGAAATTGAAGCTGCTATTGGTAAACCATTTACATTATCACAACGCTTTAAAATGAACGGCATAGGTTCTTCTAAGCTATGGATTACAGCGACCAGCATTGAAATTCACAACTTACTCATTTTAGACAAATACAATAATGTATGTAATATAGAGATGAGACCTAACGGAATTATTATTGGATTTAGAAGCTTGTTAGAATCTTACGGCTTAATTATACCGTATTGGAAACTTAAGATTTACAAAGGCAAAGCAGAAGAATATAGTTTATACTGCGACAAACATTTTATAAAAATTAGAGCCAAGAAGGGCGACAAAAGCACCCATAAGTTTATTAAGAAAGTCATTAACTACAAAGCAGATCACCTACCTTCACAAATAGACGATTTATAGTTAGCGTTTTCTAAATGCAATGCCACCTATTAGTGCTAAAATACCTAAGCCAATCATAGCATAAGATTGTGTATTATCTCCTTGTGCCTGAACTTGCAATGGACCAGCATCTAAAGAAACTTCTGGAGTTATGGCTGTATATAAACCGTATCCTATTAAAACGACTCCAGCAATTAAAAGCACAAATTTAAGCGTATTATTCATTATAAAAATCTTAGGTATTGTTTTATACCAAGATACGTATTTATTGTGTAACTTCTTTTAAAATTATCACTATGAAAATATTATTAACAGGCGCCAACGGCTACATTGGTATGCGATTGCTACCTCTACTCTTAGAAAAAGGACATGATATTACGTGTGCCGTAAGAGACAAAAGCAGGTTGTCTGTTGATAAAGAGACGCTTAAACAAATTAAGATTGTAGAAGTAGATTTTTTAGAAGAGGTTAACACGTCAGAATTTCCACAAAATTTTGATGCTGCCTACTATTTAATACACTCTATGTCTGCCTCTACCTCAGATTTTGATGAACAAGAAGCTAAATCTGCAGAGCATTTTAATGCATATATGGCTTACGCAAATGTTACGCAAGTAATTTATTTAAGTGGAATTGTTAATGAGGAAAACTTATCCAAACACCTAGAGTCTAGAAAACAGGTTGAAAATACATTATATAAAGGTGATTTTAACCTAACTGTTTTGAGAGCTGCAATTATTGTTGGCTCAGGTAGTTCTTCGTTTGAGATTATAAGAGATTTATGTGAAAAACTTCCTCTAATGGTAACACCTAGTTGGGTAAAAACTAAAACGCAACCTATTGCTATTAGAGATGTACTTTCATTTTTAACTGGTGTTTTAGGCAATACTAAATGCTATAATGATTCTTTTGATATTGGCGGTCCAGATGTGTTGACTTACAAAACCATGATGAAACAATACACAGAAGTAAGAGGACTTAGCCTTACTATTATAGACACACCGTTTTTATCTCCAAAACTATCATCATATTGGCTATACTTTGTCACCTCTACATCTTATAAACTAGCTTTAAACCTAGTAGATAGTATGAAAATAGAAGTTATTACTAAAGACACAAGATTACAGGAACTATTAGATATACAGCCTATAAATTACAAAGAAGCTATACGCCTTGCTTTTGAAAAGATTGAACAAAATCAGGTTGTTTCTAGCTGGAAAGACTCTATGATTAGCGGTAGATTTTCTAAAAACTTAAATAAATATGTACAGGTTCCTAAATACGGTTGCCTTAAGGATGCCCAGCAACAAGAAACAGATCATCCAGAAAGAGCATTAGAACGAATCTGGTCTATAGGTGGAAAAACGGGTTGGTATTACGGCAATTGGCTTTGGAAAGTAAGAGGATATATAGACAAGCTTTTTGGAGGTGTTGGTTTAAGGCGTGGACGTACTCACGACACTCAAATATTTACTGGTGACTCATTAGATTTTTGGCGAGTACTTTTTGCAGATAAAGACGAGAAACGTTTATTACTATTTGCCGAAATGAAAATACCTGGAGAAGCTTGGCTAGAATTCTGTATAGATGAAAATAACATAGTACACCAAACTGCGACATTTAGACCAAAAGGCCTTTGGGGCAGATTATATTGGTATGCTATGTTACCTTTTCATTTTTTTATCTTCAAAAATATGCTGAATAAGATCGTGAGGTAAATTAAGCTTTAGGCAAGAATACTTCTGCCATCATACAACGCGCACTTCCACCACCACACGTTTCTATTGTTGTTAAGTCGCTACTTAAAATTTGGCAGTGAGCTTCTATTTTTGAAATTTGATCTGCATTTAAACTATCATGAGCAGCTTTACTCATTACTAAGTACTTAGCATCCTTACCTTGTACTTGTAACATATTACCAGCAAACTGATGCATTTGAGCTTCTGAAATAGCAATGACTTCTTTACCGTCTTTTCTTAAGTGATCTAACACATTTTTACGCTCCTTCTTATCATCAATAGTATCTAAACATATAACTGAAAAGTTTTCAGCAAGACACATCATTACGTTGGTATGGTAAATTGCTTTTCGCTCACCATCTACAGTTTGGTTAGCAGTAAATATTACTGGAAATAATTCAAAATCTTCACAAAACTCTATTACTAAATTTTCATCTGCTCTATCTGAAAGAGCACAGTATACTTTCTCATTAACACGATCTATTAATAGGCTTCCTGTACCTTCTAAGTAAAGCGCTTCGTCTTCTGCAGAAGTATAGTCTACAATATTGTTAATCTTAAACCCTTCAGACTCTAATCGCGCAATAATATCTTCGCGACGTTCTCTACGTCTATTTTCAGCAAACATTGGGTAAAGTGCAACATCTCCGTTTTTATGAAATGACACCCAATTGTTAGGAAAAATTGAATCTGGTGTATCTAACTCTAATTTATCATCTTCAACAATAACATTTACACCTACAGCTCTTAATTTTTCTGCAAAAGCATCAAACTCGTCTTGAGCTTTTTTATTTATTTCAGCATTCTTAATGTCTAAGCTTTCCTGAAAGTAATTGTTTACTGCAGTCTCCTCATTCATCCTAAATTGAACAGGACGAATCATTAATATAGTATTGGTAATTTGTGACATAGTCTTTTATTTAATCTCTTATTAATGGCATTGTACTACAACGTAACAAACCTTCTTGTTTTGCTATTTCTGCATAGGGCACTTCTTCAACAGTAATTCCTTGTGCTCTTAGCCATGTGTTTAACCTTGTGAAGTTTTTTTCTGAAATAACTACATCTTCTGAAATACTGAAAATATTACTATTCATGTGATACATTTCTTCTTTTGTAATTTCGAAGACATTGTCTTTACCAAAGAAATTTACCAACCATTCATATTCTTCTGCTTCTAAAAAACCATTTTGATGAATTATTGCTTTTCCTTTTCCTACAGGCTGAAAACAACAATCTAAATGAAGAGCATTATCTTGAGGAATTGTATTAGACTTTCTAAGATTAAACGATTTTACTGTTTTATTAGGAAATAACTCTGTAAGCGCCTCAACAGCTTTCATATTTGTACGAGCTGTGATATAGCTAGGATAATCTTCACCTCTATAAGTTCCTATAAATATATGATCATCATAAAGCATAACATCACCACCTTCTACGTGAGCTTCCTCAGGTAGTTTAATTCTATTTTCTTTTGGCACTTGAGACCATACGTGCTCTATAGCATCAATCTCTTTTGCTCTATCTGGTAATATATTTGCTATTACCATCTTATCATCTATTACAAATGCTATATCGCGAGAAAATATTTGGTTGTAATCTTTTATTATAGTTGGCCTAAACACCTGTACATCATATTTTTCAAGCACCTTTGCTACAGCATTCATCTCCTCAACCATATCTTCTACCTTGGGATATGTACCTGCCTTAATATGAAGTTTAGATTTAGGATCATAAGCTTCCTCAAGCGTTGGTGCAGGACCATTACTTTTAGCTCTTCCCAATACAACCGCTCTAAGCCGAGAGGTTTCATTTGTAACGTGTAGTTTAAGCATAGGTATTTTTTTTGCAAATATAATTAAATGAAAAAGCGTGCCGTTAAAAAAAACAACACGCTATATAATTTTTTAGAGAAAAGATTAACGCTTATCTACAGCTTTAAATTCTCTGTGGTTCTCCCCAATGTAAACCTGTCTTGGTCTTCCTATTGGCTCTTTACGTAAACGCATTTCGCGCCATTGTGCTATCCAACCTGGTAAACGACCTAGAGCAAACATTGCTGTAAACATTTCAGTAGGTATTCCTAAAGCTCTGTAAATAATACCAGAGTAAAAGTCTACGTTAGGGTATAATTTACGGTCTACAAAATAGCTATCTTCTAAAGCTTCTTTCTCTAAACCTTTAGCTATATCTAATACTGGATCTTCAATACCTAAAGCACCTAATACATCATCTGCAGATTTCTTGATAATCTTAGCTCTTGGGTCGAAGTTTTTATAAACTCTATGACCAAAGCCCATAAGACGGAAAGGATCTTCCTTGTCTTTAGCTTTCTCCATAAACTTATGTGTATCTCCACCATCTTCTTTAATAGCCTCAAGCATTTCGATTACGGCTTGGTTGGCACCACCGTGAAGTGGACCCCAAAGCGCATTAATTCCTGCTGAAATAGAAGCAAATAATCCTGCATGAGAAGAACCTACTATACGTACAGTAGATGTAGAGCAGTTTTGCTCGTGATCTGCGTGTAGTATTAATAATTTATCTAACGCTTCAACTACTGTAGAAGACGCATTATATTCTCCATTAGGTTTCTTAAACATCATCTTTAAGAAATTCTCTACATACCCTAAAGAGTCATCACCATAATCTAATGGCTTACCAACTCGTTTTCTGTAGGCCCAAGCTGTAAGTACTGGAAATTTACCTAAAATCTTCACTATTGCGTTATACATTTCCTCTTCAGAATCTACATTAACTGAAGATGGATTAAATGCAATTAATGCATTTGTAAGTGAAGACAACACGCCCATTGGGTGTGCAGACTTTGGAAAACCGTCTAATATTTTCTTAATATCCTCATCTACGTGAGAGTGAGATTTAATATCTGTATGAAACTTTTCGAATTGTTCTTTAGTAGGAAGTTCTCCAAAAATTAACAGGTAAGCTGTTTCTAAAAAACTTGCTTTTTCAGCTAAATCTTCAATAGAGTATCCTCTGTAACGAAGAATTCCTTCTTCACCATTTAAAAATGTAATTGCACTTTCACAAGAGCCTGTATTTTTGTAACCTGGATCTATTGTAGTTAAGCCACCTGTAACACCTCTTAAGGTCTTAATGTCTATGGCAGATTCGTTTTCTGTTCCCGTAATTACTGGGAATTCGTACTTTTTTCCTTCGTATTCTAAAGTCGCATTCTTGGACATTCTTCTTCTAAATTTTATTGTTTTTCTGAATTCGCTAAGTTACGAAATCTACTGTTAAGAAACCATTAAACCATATCTTGAAAACATGGTTTTTTAATAAAATTATCATAAACATTTAGATCTGTATTATCATACTCTTATAAAAACCCTTGTTACATTACTTAATCCCGATGTTAGAATGATTTTCAATTATTGAAAAACTAATAATATATAGACTCATATAAAACATATATTTTCAGTAATAATGCTATCGAAAATAGATGCTTTTGGAAAAAGAACCCATATCACCAAACTTCAATTCGAGGTCTCCAGTACAATATATGTCTAAACCTACATAAGCTGATTAACAACCTTTAATACAGCTACTTATAATATTTAAAATGCCATTACAACATCGAATAAAAAAAGCCATTTATAAAAATTTGAATTCACACTTTATATTAACTACGAGACCTAAGCCTAAAAAAATTCAATTTTTTAAGTTAAAATACTGTTAATGAATTGATTGAATTTAAATGTTTAAACTATAATTACTAAAGATTTTATTTATTCTTTAGAAATAAAACAGTAAGAATAAGGCCCTGTTAAATCATATATAATTAATTTTTATTAAACCAACCATAAAATTTATCACTATATGAAATACTTTACACAAGCACACAAGCACACAAGCACACAAGCACACAAGCACACAAGCACACTAAAATTAAGTTTTTCTTTCTCATTGTTTTGCTTAGCCTAAGCACAACCCTGTTATCGCAAGAATATAAAAGCTTTTATTTAGAACTAGCTTCTGGCATTGGCGTGGATTTACTCGATGGGAGCCAAATAGTTATACAACCCGACCAAACCATAAAACTAGTTACAAATCAAACACATCCTATTTTTGATTTCCTAAATTCGAAACCTTTCTATTCTATAGAAAAAGCATTTCCAATGACTTCACTTCCTCGACTTAAAAAAGTATATATAATATCTATAAAAGATGATACTTTAGTGACTGACTTTGTTAATAACACAGGAATCACTTACTTTAAAGAGATAGATGATGATAATAATATATTAACTAGCACTACAACAGCAGTTAACAACACACAAATTTCGATACCAAATGATTACGAAGACTTACTTTATGGCGGCAATAATGCTTCTTTAGAATTAATTAATGCGCCATTAGCTTGGGCAATTACAACTGGTGATTCGAACATTTTGGTAGGAGTAGTAGACTCATCCTACGAGTTAAATCATCCCGATTTGACCGGGCAAATAGTTAACAATATTGAAGTCGTGCCAAGTAATTTTTCTCACGGAACAGCTGTAGCGAGCATCATAGCAGCAAATACCGATAACAATGAAGGACTATCAAGTCTTGGTAGAGATTTAAAGTTAGTAACTGCTACCTGTGGAGGTGGAGGTAACAATCTAGTTTCGGGTTTGGAAGAATTGGCAGATTATCCTGGTGTAAGAGTAATTAACTGTAGTTGGCGTATTTGCGAAGGCTCTCCTGTCAAAACTTATCTGGACGATGTTATGGATTATGTCCGTACAAAAGACATTTTAGTTGTAGCAAGTGCAGGCAATGGTGTTCAGGGAGATGGTACTGTAAAGGGTTGCGATTCAGACGGCAATGGTTATGGATATCCTGGCTCCTATGATGATGCGATTTCTGTTACAGGCGTTGGCCATAGATTTTCTATAGGCACTTTACAGGACAATATTCCTGGCCAAACTAAATCTTGGATTGACGTTCATAGGCAGCTACCTGACAACCCTAACAATTTTGCATCTCATACGCACAATGACAAAGTCAATGTTTCAGCTCCTGGTATTTACGTGCTATCTGCCACGGAAACATCCAACAATCAAACTGGATATACTGCAGGTATCGGTACGTCGTCATCAACGCCACTTGCTTCAGCACTGGCTGGATTAATTTTCTCCATTAATCCAAATTTCACAGCAACACAAGTTAAAGATATTATTGAATCTACGACAGATAACATATATGACATAGATTTAAATCAACCCTATATTGGCGAATTAGGAACAGGTCGCATCAATGCCTATGCTGCTGTTTTAAAAGCGCAATGTTTAACCAACCCTGAAAGCGGACTCGATCTTGCAATGCAAAATTCTCAACTCGACAATTTTGAAGAACCCGACACCTTAACAACACAACCATACCGAAGCAAGGATATATGGGTACGCAATCAAGATGATGGATTATTAGTAAAGGAGCATCAGAATCCTGAATATGACTCTAACAACCCCAATTACGTTTACGTAAGAGTAACCAATAGCAGTTGCGATAGCTCTACAGGATCAGATCCCTTAAAGCTCTATTGGGCTAAAGCCAACACAGCTTTATCTTGGCCAGACCATTGGGATGGCAGTTTAACAATGACAGATCCTATTACAGGAGAAGATATTCTTATGGGTGACCAGATTGGAACAGTTAACATTCCACCTTTAGATATTGGGCAGGAAGCCATATTGACTTTTGAATGGCTAGTGCCTAATCCCGAAGATTATGAAAATATCAACCCCAATCCCTGGCATTTTTGCCTTTTGGCTCGCATAGATACGCCTAACGACCCTATGACTACCCCTGAAAACGACAATATTGTCTTGAATGTGTGGAACAACAATAATATTGTATGGAAAAACACTACTGTTGTAGATGTCGTTGAAAATAGTTCTAATTATGGTGGTGTAGTCGCTGTGGGTAATTACAGTAATCAACAACAATCATTTGATCTCGTTTTTGTTAAAGATGCCAACGAAAAAGGGAAAGCTATTTATGAAGAAGCAGAAGTAGGTTTAGAAATGGACACCACCTTATATAATGCTTGGCAAGATGGTGGAAAAAGCCAATCGCAACTAAAATCTACCAAAGATGATTATAAGAAAATTCTCACCACCAACAATTCTAAACTAGGCAACATTATATTAGACGCTGGAGAAATTGGGACGTTATACGTTTCCTTCAACTTTTTTACTAACCAATCTACATCAAAGGATAAATTTGCATTAAGTGTTTTGCAACAGGATGCAACTACAGGTTCTCTTATTGGTGGTGAAGAATACATTATAAACAAAAAAACCAGCAGTAGTTTTAGGGCGAATGCCGGTGAAGATCAAGATATAAAAAAGGATGAGTTTATAGTACTTAGTGCTACACCCATAAATGAGGATGTCACTTTCAATTGGTATGACCAAAATAATACACTCCTCTATTCTGGTGAAAATGTATTGGTTAATCCCGAATTCACTTCAACCTATAAATTAGAAGTGATTTCAAACCTCAACGGATTTAAAGATTATGACCATGTAGACATTACTGTTAATCCTTTTTATCTCGAAAGTCTAATACCCAATCCTGCAAACAACCTAGTTACAGTGCAATATAAAGTCGATGAGGCAAGTTCTGCTTACCTATCAGTAGTTAATACTGCAACAGGACAACATCACAACTATATACTCGATACCACTCAAACCAGTAGACTTTTAGATATTTCTAATTTGAGTTCGGGGATTTACAGTATAATACTAGTGTGTGATGGCGAAATTCAAGACTCATTAAATCTTTCAAAACTATAAGTTATGAAAACCTTAATCATATTATTTTTTTTACTAACTACTTTATATTATGCTCAAGCCCAAGACTCGCAGCTTCTTGACAAAGAATGGACTTTAGATCATATAACACTCGATAATTTAAATTATTATCCTCCTTTTGAGAATGGTGAGGGTTCAGATTCTCAAATTGAATTTTATGATTCAGAAGTCAGTGAGTTAGTTGTTGTGTTTTGTTCATTTATAAGTGTCGTATATGAATTTTCTTCAACAAGCTCGGAATTCACAACGATAGGAAGCTGGGGAGGCTCTACTAATCAATGTTTTAATGAAGATAATCAAAATTATGAAGGTATGTACTACAATGATTTTTGGCTTACACATAACGATACCTCCAATAATACATTTTCTTATAACATTGTTACTGGAGATGATGGCACAATGATGCTCACTATCACCAACGAGAACGGCGATCAGGCCTTTTATAACAGTGCAGCACTTGGAGTTGAGGATAATGCAGGACAACAAATTACCATATTTCCTAATCCTGCGGAAGATGTGTTTCACATTATAAATGAGATGCCGTCTTCAATTTCTAGTTTGACTATATATAATATTAAAGGAAAACGGATCTTGCAAAAGGACAATATTTCCAAGAATGAAATAATAGATGTATCCTCATTACCATCAGGACTATATCTTGTAGATGTAAATAACACGGAAGGTCATCGTGAAGTTATAAAATTAGTAAAACGCTAAAGCCTTTCTTTAGCTAAAAAAAAGGCTTTCCTCATACTTACGGAAAGCCTTTTTCTATTGTGTCATTATAACACGCTCAATCGTCGTATTTGCACTAAATTTTAAACGCCAAGCGGCCTGGAAAATAAGCCGTATCACCCAATTCTTCTTCAATACGAAGTAATTGATTGTACTTAGCCATACGGTCACTACGAGATGCAGATCCTGTTTTAATTTGACCACAGTTTAGCGCTACAGCTAAGTCTGCAATAGTATTATCTTCTGTTTCTCCAGATCTATGAGACATTACACAAGTATAACCTGCATTCTGCGCCATATTGATTGCCGCAATAGTTTCAGACAATGTTCCTATTTGGTTTACTTTAATAAGAATTGAGTTGGCGATACCTTCTTTTATACCTCTAGAAAGTCTTTCAACATTAGTCACAAATAAATCGTCTCCTACTAATTGTACATTATCGCCTACTTTCTCAGTTAAAGATTTCCAACCATTCCAATCGTTTTCATCCATACCATCTTCAATAGAAATAATTGGATATTTTTTGGTAAGGTCTGCTAAATATTGAGCTTGTTCTTCTGAGGTTCTTGTAACTCCAGATTCGCCTTCAAATTTTTTATA
>TARA_R100001369_G_scaffold3625_1_pt1 | contig 12623 bp, 16 predicted proteins | sample TARA_R100001369 | Tara Oceans TARA_R100001369 (sample SAMEA2621528) | marine metagenome | biome: marine biome (ENVO:00000447); feature: surface water layer (ENVO:00002042); material: "saline water (ENVO:00002010), including plankton (ENVO:xxxxxxxx)" | depth 5 m | reverse complement strand
GAGCTACTGCGCCAGATCAGCAGGGCAGATGAAGAAGTTTCCCAAGGCAGCTAAGAATCCTAACTCACGCTTGCGACAAGCACGTAAAAGATGGAAATGTTAGTTGACATTTATTTTTGAACATGGTATAAACCATGACTTAGTACGCCCTGACTACAAAGAATATAGATGTACTAAGACACCTTGTACCTGTACAATACCAGAAATGTGTAAAGGTAAATGGCGTAGATACCAAAAAGATGTAATGGAACATATACACTTAAAATTTAAGGACACATATAACAATGGCGACTGAACGCAATCCATTCGATCCTATTCCTAAAGTAGAAATTTCTATTATGGAAACACAGGTTTCTGAAGAGGTAGAAGGTGACTCACCTACAATGGAGTTTGATGAAACTGATGGCAGTGTTGTCGTTATGTTTGATAGTAATTTAGAAGAAGGTCTTTCTAAACAACAGATTAAAGACTCTGATGAAGACTTCTTTCGTAATCTAGTAGAAGATTTAGATGATGATGAACTACTAGATATCTCCAATCAAGTATGTGATAACTATGAAGCAGATAAAGACTCACGTGCTGATTGGGAAAGTATGTTTGAACGAGGCTTTGATCTGCTAGGTCTAAAGCTTCAAGAAGGTTCAGAACCATTTGAAGGTGCATGTACAGCAGTACATCCTATCCTTATTGAATCAGCAGTTAAGTTTCAGTCTAAAGCTACACAAGAATTATTTCCTGCTGCTGGTCCAGTAAAGACCCGTATCATTGGTAATGTTTCGGAAGAACGAGAAGCACAAGCACAACGAGTCAAAGAGTTTATGAACTACCAAGTTCAAGAACAGATGACAGAATACTTTGATGAGTTTGAACGGATGTTGTTTCATCTTCCTCTTATTGGTTCTGCCTTTAAGAAGATTTACTTTGATAGTAATCTTAATCGTCCTGTGTCAGAGTTTATTCCTATTGATCAGTTCTATGTATCTTATTATGCTACTGACTTACAGAATGCAGATAGGTATACCCATGTAATCTTCCGTAGTCCAGTCGAGATGCGACGAGACATGGCATCAGGAATGTACCATGATGAAGACCTACCAGATGCAGGTATGCCTAATCTTACACCTATTGCTCAGAAGATGGATACTATTATGGGAATGTCTCCATCAGGAGATAATGATCCTCAGTACGTTCTTCTTGAACAGCATTGCTATCTTGATCTTCCCGGTAAGTTTGAAGATGAAGATAATGTCCCACTACCCTACATTGTTACAATTGAAGAACAGAGTAGGAAGGTTTTGTCTATCCGTAGGAACTACAATCAAGATGATCCGCGAAAAGAAAAGAAAACCTTCTTTACACATTATAAGTTTGTACCGGGATTTGGTTTCTATGGTCTAGGTCTTATTCACTTCCTCGGTAATCTAACGATGACTGCTACTGCTGCTATGCGTAGCTTGGTAGATGCAGGTCAGTTTGCTAACCTTCCCGGAGGCTTTAAGGCGAAAGGCTTACGAATTGTAGGAGACAATGATCCTATTAGTCCCGGTGAGTTTAGGGAGGTTGAGGCTACAGGTAATGATATTAGTAAGATGATCATTAATCTACCTTATAAAGAACCTTCACAAACATTGTTCCAAATGCTAAACTTTGTAAGTGCAACTGCACAGAAGTTTGCTGATACTACAGAGCAAGTTATTTCTGAAGGTGCTAACTATGGACCAGTAGGAACCACTATGGCATTGCTAGAAGCCAGTAGTAAGTTCTTTAGTGCAATCCATAAACGACTTCATAAATCACAACATCGAGAATTTACTTTAATAGGTAGAATTAATAACGAATATCTTCCTGAAGAGTCAATGGTAGATATTCCGTCTAATGCTCTAACCATTTATAAAAGTGACTTTGATGGTCGAGTAGATATCATTCCTGTTTCTGATCCTAATATTCCTTCATCTGCTCATCGTATGATGATGGCACAACTAGCACTACAGCTATCTCAGTCTGCACCTCCTGGCATGTTCAATGTAGAGGAACTAAATAGGACTATCCTTACAGCAGCTAATCTACCTAACCTAGATAAGATTATGCCACGTAAGCCTGATCCTGAACCTCTTGATCCTGTAAGTGATATACAGGCTGCAGTTAAAGGAATGCCTATTCAAGCTTTTTCTGGTCAAGATCATCAAGCACATATTCAAATTAAGACTTCTTTTATTCAAGACCCAATGAACGGAGGTAATCCTTTAATGCAAAGGATTGTTCCTATACTTCAGGCTAATATTCAAGAACATATTATGATGAAATATAAAGAACAAATACTAGGAGTATCAGAACAACTTATCCAACAGCATGGACCACAGGCAGTAGCTAGTGGAATGGTTGATCCTAATGATCCTCGTATTCTTGATCAAGTTCAAATGATGGCAGCGCAGCAGGTTCAACAAGCTAATGCAGCAATGGCAGCACAGCAAATGGCACAAACACCAGAAGCACAAATGCTGGGACTAGAACAACAACGTGTTCAATTAGAAGAACAAAAATTACAAATAGAAATAGCAAAACAAACTGCTGACAGTACATTGAGAAATAGAAGTATAACTCTTGATGAACAGGAACTACAACTTGATATGTTCAAAGCAGGTGTAGATATATCATCTAAACAAGAAGAAAAACAAAAAGACCGTGATGCAAAAATGGCTATTGTTGCTCTTGAAGGTCTTCTTGATTTAGCTAAGAATACAGAAAATGTTGATCGAGATAAAGCTTTAAAAGCAGCAGATGTAATAAGTAAACTTATTGATACAGATATAATGAGTAAGAGATAGTATGGAATTTTGGGAACAGATGGGTAAAGAGCTAACAGATAAAATTGAAGGAATAAAGAATTCTCTTGCATATGGAAATGTTTCTAGTTATGATGAATATCGTCAAGCAGTAGGTACAGTTGAAGGACTGGAATGGAGTAGAGAATGCTTGAAGGAAATTATTAATAATAGATTCAAAATAGAAAAGGACTAAGTATGCAAGCAGTACGAATGGATAAGACTATAGATAATTCTGAGTGGTTGACTGATGAAGATAAATTGATTGACAAAGCTACCCTACCAGCTTTGCCTGGATACCACATCTTAGTACAACCAGTATCTGTAAAGAAAGAAACTAAAGGAGGAATCATTCTTCCTGATCGTATAAAGGATGATATATCTTATCTGACTACAGTAGCTAAAGTTTTAAAATTAGGTGACTTGGCTTATAGGGATGAAAATAAATTTCCTCTAGGTGCATGGTGTAAAGAAGATGACTATATCTCTTTTGGAAAATTCAATGGTCAAAAGTTTGTATACAAGGGAGCAAAGCTTCTTCTTTTATTTGATGATCAAGTAATCATGCGAGTAGATGATCCTATGCATTTAGATACTACATATAATTTATCAAATTAATATTTGTATAACTATACACTTATAGTATAGTATGTATATACAATACAGCGCAAATCGTTAGACTTCGCTACTAACGTAAAACAAGGAGTTAATAATGAGTGAGCAATGGTCAACAATAGAAGTAGAGGCTTCTGAAAAAAAACCAGAAGTAGAGATTGAGATTGAAGGGCAGGAAGAAGTAGAAGCTGCTCCAGAAATTATAACTGATCAATCATCTAATGAAGGTTATGAAGAAGAAAAGCCTAAAGAACTAGAAGGGATTGAGACACAAGGTGCACAAAAACGCATCAGGCAATTAGTTAAACAACGTAAAGAACGAGATGAAGAATTAAATACTTTACGAAATGAATTGCTTAATCTTAGAGAAACAGTAAAAACAAAAGATACACAGCTATCTTCTAGTTTTAAAACTTCTATCGATTCAAACGAATCTAAGCTTACTTCTACTTTAGAAATAGCTAAAGACGTTTATAAACAAGCTGCTGAATCTGGTGATACAGATCGTATGTTAGCAGCACAAGAAACAATTAGTAAGACCTATGCTGATATGTCTCACATAGATAATCAGAAAAGGGCATGGGAAGATTATAATAATCAGGTTCAAGCTGGGGTACAAGAAGCTAGAGAAAATCCTCAACAAGCTGAACAGAAGTATGATCCTAAAGCCGTTGAATGGGCAAGTAGGAATAGCTGGTTTGGGACTGATAATATTATGACTTCTGCTGCTTTGATGATTGATAATGAATTAAAAGAAGAAGGGTATGATCCTTCTGATGATGATTTTTATAATAGGGTAGATGAAGTACTAAGGCAACGGTATCCACACAAGTTTGCTGATAGTACTACTGAAAACCAAACACCTCGTTTGCAGGATACTTCGTCAAATTCTGCTCAAGTGGTAGCAGGTGCTTCACGTACACCTAAGACTTCCAAAGCTAAAAATAAAGTCAAGCTTACTCAAGAAGACTTACGATTAGCTGATAAGTGGGGGATATCAATTGAAAAATATGCTGCCGAAAAGCTTAAAGTGGAACAAGCCGATGGCGATTATACTAGTATTTAACATAGTAGCGTGGAAGGAAAAAATACAATGACACGAGAAAATGACTCACGTACCGCAGAGCAACGAGAAAATTCTGGAGACTATACTTTTAAAGAACCTAATTGGTTGGAAATTCCTGAATCTGTAGAACTTCGTTTTAGCAATGAAGGTATGACCCTTCGCTGGCTACGTATCTCTATCCGAGATAAAGAAGACTATAAGAACATGGGTAAGAAAATGCAAGAAGGCTGGGAGGTAGTCCAAGCAGAAGAAGTACCAGAGATGATGCATTCTTCAATCGTGAGAGAAGAGGGACGTTATACAGGAGCAGTCTGTCGTGGAGACTTGGCCTTGGCAAAGATGCCGATACGCCTAGCTGAATCGCGTCGAGAGTTTTATGAGAACAAGAGTAAGGAAGTAGTGGATGCTGTTAATATGCAACTGATGCGTAATTCAGATTCACGAATGCCTATCTCTAACACAAGTCGAAGTCAAGTTACAACGGGTAGACGACCCTCTTTTCAAGATTAGTCTTTCGTTGTCAATGTATTTTATTTAGGAAAGGAAAAAATTATGACTACAACTGATAGTCCATTTGGTTTGCGTCCTTCCCGTATGCGTGGTTCCGGTTCTAACAGCACTGGTATGAATGATTATCCTGTTTCGACAGGTTATAACACTAACATCTTTACGGGTGATATTGTTAAAAATCAAGGTGGTGTTGTTAAACGGATGTGTCTTTCTATTGATCGTGCCATTGGTGTGTTCATGGGATGTCGCTTTACCGCTGCTAACGGAACGCCAACTTGGTCGCCATTCTGGCCAGCAGGTACGGTAACTAGTGATGCACAAGCAATGGTTGTTGACAACCCTGCTGCTACATTTATTGTTCAAGCAGACGCTTCGCTTTCTGCAGGAAGTCTTAACAGCTTTAACTTTGACGTTACTTTTGGTGCAGGTAATACTGCGACGGGTATGTCAGGGTTTGCTTTGGCGTCTAACTCTGCAACGTCTGTAAGTCGTATGCTACGGATCATCCGATTCGTAGATCAACCCGGTAATAACGTGGTTAACTCCTCGGCAGAACGTGCCTTCCCACTTTGCGAAGTGCGATTGGTTCAGAATGTCGATGCGTTCCTCACTGTTACGCCGTCTGCTTAACGGAAAGGAGTAATTTGTAATGGCTATAAATCGCGCTAATATTGCGAAAGAACTTCTACCCGGTCTAAATGCAGTGTTTGGTTTGGAATACAATGATGTTGCAGCAGAGCATACTGTTCTGTTTGACGTTGAAAAATCAGATCGTGCGTTTGAGGAAGAAGTTCTGTTCACCGGCTTCGGTACTGCCCCAGTAAAAACTGAGGGTGCTGCGGTTCAATTCGATGATGCACGTGAGGGTTACACCGCACGGTATACGAATGAAACCGTCGCTCTAGCCTTCGCGGTTACAGAAGAAGCTATGGAAGACAATCTTTATGACACCTTTGCTAAACTTCGTGCACGTGGTCTTGCTCGCTCGATGGCAAACACGAAGCAAGTTAAGGGTGCCGATATTTTCAACAACGGCTTTAATGGTAACTTCACGGGTGGAGATGGTGTATCACTTTTCAGTGCTGCTCATCCAACTTCCCATGCGGGTAATCAGACTAATACTTTCGGAGCAACCGATCTTTCGGAAGCCTCGTTGGAAGCTGGTCTGATTCAAATTGCTAAAGCTAAAGATGACCGTGGTATTCTAATTGGAATTACCGCTGAATCAATGCATGTACCACCTGATCTTACTTTTGTTGCGGATCAGATTTTGAATAGCACTTTGTCTACGACTACGGCAGTTAATGGTGGAAATGGCATTACGAATGTCAACGACATCAATGCAGTTCGTACTCAAGGTGTAGTTCCGAAAGGGTACTTTGTCAATCACCGCTTTACTGATGTAGACGCTTGGTTCCTTCGGACGGATTGTCCGAATGGTGCTAAGATGTTTGATCGTGTACCGCTTCAAACGAAGATGGAACCGGATTTCGATACGGGCAACCTTCGCTTTAAAGCACGTGAACGATTCAGTTTTGGCTGGTCTGATTGGCGTGGCTACTATGGTTCTTCGGGTTAATATCCTTAGAATTGTACACTAATTAAAGGGGTAAGAGTAAGAGATATTCTTTACTCTTACCCCTTCTTTCTTTATAGCTTATACGTTATAATGTATTTAGTTTTACTTTATCCTAAAGGATTGTAATATGCCAACAAATATTCGACAAGCATTTGTATCTGGAGTTGGTAGACCTGTAGATACAGTCACTAGTGTAACACTAGCTGATACTCGTATTAGAGGAGTATACAGTACAGGAATAGGACAGTTTCTGATTAAAGGAACTGATACTGATGAAAATAATAATGTAAGAGGAAACATTATTAAATATGTTCAGACTTCTGCTATTGATGCTAACTATTTAACTTTTGATGAAATTGGTATCAGGATGGTAGGTAAAGTTTGCGTGTCCGTTCCTGCTGGTGGAACTACGAGTATCTTCTATGGCTAGTTACACCTATCTCACCAATGATATAATTCAAGCGTGTGATAATACTGGTGTAGAATTTAGCCAGAATATTCCTCGTATGGTTAACCGTGCCGAATTAAAACTTGTAAAAGATTTAGATGACTATGGTTTAGTTAAATTTGAAACTGGGAACTTTGCTGCAGGAAATAATTTATTTACTCTTCCTAGTGGTACAATCATTATAAAAAATATTCATTACAATAATACAGCAGGTTCTAAAATTAACTTGCTAATGCGTACTGATGAATATATTAATGACTATTGGCCTGTATCTTCATCGGTAGGTGAACCACGTTACTATGCTCAAAGAAACGGCACAACAGTTTTACTTGCTCCTACACCTAGCGCAGGTTATACTTCGCATGTAGTATTCGTAGCAAGACCTTCTGCTCTTGGACCTACAAATGTTTCTGCTGCTACTTCAGCTTTATCTGGAACACTCATAGAAAATAATTACTTTAGTGAATTTTGCTATGATGTTTTATTTAATGCGTGTATGATTGAAGCTATGTTGTTTCAAAAAGATTTTCCTGCAGTACAATTTTATGAGCAACGATATGCTCAGATTCTTCAACTGCATCTTAACCAAGTTCGTAGGACTAGGAGAGATGATATGGAAGCACCAGCAAGTCCTGCAGGTGCAGACAATCCTCTTATTCCTAACTCAAATTAGAAAGGATTTTTAAAATGGCCGGACCAGCAGCAGCATTAGTACCTGTAGTGATAGTTGGAACAAGTTTAATTAGAATGGTAGGTGCACCTATTGCAAGAGCATTAGCATCAAGGGGTATAGTTAGCAAAGCCACTGTAAAGCAAGTAAAAAACTTTGGAAAGAATATTCCTAAGATGAGTAGGCAGATGCAAGGTAAGTTAACTAAAGAAGGTGCAAGGAATGTTGCTAGACGTACACCTATGCGTGGACCGGGAGGTAGGAAATTATCGCAATTAGAAAAACAAAAGCTAATGCGTGAAAATATATCAAAAGGAAAAAACTCACCTACTTCCAGCACTGCTAAATCACGTATAGATAAAGTATCTAATGCAGCAAATGTTGTAGATAAAGGTGCAAGAGTTAGAGATGCAGTAAATAAATCAACAAAGAAAGCAGCAAAGACACGAAAAGATGAAAAAGCTTTGCAAGCAAAAGAACAAGCTACGCAACGAAGTATTGCTGAACGTATAGCGCAAAGGAAAAAAGCAGAATCTTCAGGTAAACGTAATCTTCCTTCAACAACAAGACCTGTTCCTGCACGTGGTACAAGTGGTCGCCCCGCTACAACTCCACGCAATGCTACAGGTCAAAATTTATCTACTAGTATTAATAAACCAGTTGCTCCTAGTCTACGCCCTAAACCTGATATGAAAACTGTAGGAAGTAGGAAAGTTCCTGCACGTGGTACAAGTGGTCGTCCCTCTGCAACTCCAGCTAATGCTTCTGGTTTACGTTCTTTAGCAGCAAAGCAGGCAATAAAACCACAAATTGCTGCAGCAGGGACAGACACAAAGAAACCTTTAAAACCTAATAATAATAGAGCAGACGAACTTAATGCAGTACCAGGAGTTACTTCAGGACGTAAACCTAAACCTAATAATAATAGAGCAGACGAACTTAATGCAGTACCGGGAGTTACTTCAGGTAAAAAACCTTCTAAATTTAAAGATGAAGGTGGTAAGTATAAACAGTATGAATGGGCAAAGAAACTTGATCCTAATAGTGCTGGTTTTCAGTCAGGTTATTTAACAAAAAAAGGTTCTGATGCTCAAGATGAAGAAGATGCAGGTGGTGCTAAAAAAGGTGGGCAGATAAAGAAAGTAGTTAAGAATAAACAAGTAGTTAAAAAGAAAGCAGCTTCTGTAAAAAGTACATCTAAAAAACGTAATAGCTTTTCAGGACGTGGTGCTGGTGCTGCGTTGCGTGGATTTTAAAAGGAGAAAGTAAATGTCAAAATATGGTGATGGTGTTGTAGCAGATTGTTATCAAGATGGTTTAAAAACTGGTGATCCAGTTAAACTTAAAAAAGGTGGTAAGGTAGCTAAAAAGAATATGGGTGGCAAGGTAGCTAAAAAGAATAAGGGTGGTAAAATGGATCAAGGTTACAATGCTCGCGATGATGAGAAACTTGGCATGACTCAAGGTCCAGAACGCACTAAAGATATGTCCATGAAAGGTCGGCGTGATGTAGCTAAAGCTACCCGTAAACCTAAAGGCACGTATGGGTTTTCCTAATGACTATTCCTCGCGCTAACCAATCAAAACAAATGACGGGTGATAATAAGAAGAAAAAGAAAAAGAAAAAGTCTAGTAAGAATTGGATACAGAATGCTGTAAAAAACCCAAACGCTTTACGTAAGAAATTAAAAGTACCTAAAGGTGAAAACATTCCAGTCAATAAACTTAACAAAGCTGCTAACTCACCAAATGCTAAAACTCGTAAACAAGCTAAGTTAGCAATGACTTTTAAGAAAATGAATAGAGGGAGAGGTTAAATGCCAAATTTTATGGGAAAGTCTTATTCATACGATGCTAAAGGAATGGCAGAGTATGATCAAGCAATGAAAGATTGTACTGGTCGTCCGACTGGTCAGGGATTTGGTGCAGCACGGAAAGGTCCAGCAGTTGAAGGACCAGAAGAGAATGTTGTAGTTGACTTTGAACCAGGAAAAGAAATTACTTATAAGGATTAAACTGAATGGCTACTAGTGGGACATTTGACTTCTCTATGGATATAGATGAAGTTATTCAAGAAGCAAGCGAGATGATTGGTGGTGAACAAACACTAGGCAATCAAGCTGCTTCTGCTCGTCGTTCTATTAACCTGTTGTTACAAGATTGGCAGAATAGGGGTATTCTTTTATGGACTGCTGATACTACTGTAGTTTCTATCTCAGCTAGTGTATCTACATTTGCTATGTCATCGTCTACTATAGATGTTGTTGAAACTGTTTTAAATAGAGATAATACTGATCTACAATTAGAACGTATAACTATGGAAGAGTATTTAAAAATACCTAATAAGTCTCAAGTCGGTAGACCTATGCAGTATGCTGTGCGAAGAAATAGTACAGATATTATAATACATCTTTGGCCTTTATCAGATGTTAATACAGATAAAGTAAAACTAGAAAAGATTAGTTATATGCAAGATGTGACAAATTCTAGCCAGACTGCAGATATATCACGTAGGTTCTTACCTTCTTTAACTGTAGGCTTATCTTATTATATGTCAATGAAACGTCCCGGTATAGATGCAGGTCGTATTACTTTTCTTAAACAAGAGTATGAAGAAAGATTGGCACGTGCTTTGCATGAAGATAGGGAAAGAGCAAGTGCTTATTTCCTTCCTCGTATTCGAGTATGGTAAATGGCTAGTATCAGAAATGCTCTAGCTATATGTGATACTTGTGGATTTCAATATCCCCATAGGGTAATGAGATTAAATAGTTATGGCTTATTAGTTTGTCCTACAGATTTTGAAGGTGGTTTTGATTTAAAGAATGATCCTCAAAATAAAGCACCTGATGTAAGAGAAGATATAAATATATCTAACCCAAGACCGCCTTCTAATAGGGATAGGAATATAACTTGGGGACAGGCTAACTTTGATTGGGATGATGTTTTTAAGTTTAGACTACCTACTACTGAAACTATTGTAACTGAAACTTTTCCAGTTTCTACAAACGGGTCACAACTTTTAAATATTTCTGTAACTCAAAATTTACTAACACCTACTCAAATAACAATGAAACAAGAACATCCTTCTACTAGTACTGCATCAGCAACAATATATCAAAGATTTGATGAGCAAGGAAATAGACTAGACTTAAATAATATGCCAATAAAAATATCAGGTATTACAGGAACAGTAGAAGTAGGTATGGCAGTAAGCATTATAACAGGGACAAGTGCAACAGGACAACTTCCATTAAGAGTGTCATGGCAACCATCTACTTTAAGAAAACACTTTTCTTTCTGGTCTAATATATAGGAAAAAACAATGACAACTGGTGACGATTTTACAGCTTATGAAATTATTAATACTTACAAAACATTACTGTATGCAAGTGATGCTGCTGTCAGCACCATTCCTAATGAAGGTATTACTAATACATTAAAAACAATTCGTTCTGCTGATGGATCATTTTCTCCTCTACAACTATCAAGTAGTTTTGTAAATATTAATGGTCCTTCTACTTTAAAACTTAATGGTACAACACTTACAGCTACTGCTACTGAAATAAATACTTTAGTTAGTTCTAGTGGTACTCTTCAAAATATCAGGGTTACTTCTTCAAGTGGATTAATTGGTACTCAAAACGGTGTAGTTGTAAGTGTGATGAACACTAGTGCTACACTTATTGTTAACCCTAGTTTATCTGTCACTAATTTTATTGCTAACACAGGAAGTTTTACTACTAAAGTATCCGGTGTAGCGGCAGAATTTTCTGGCAATGTTTCAGTTAATAATTTATTTGCTGCTACTAATATCTTTATTGCAGGTACAACCATAGCTTCTAATGCTGATGTAGCAGCAGTAAGTGTAAGAGTAGATGCAGTAAGTGTACTAACTTCGGTAAACAAAGTAGATATAGCTGCTGTAAGTACCAGAGTAGATGCAGTTAGTGTTTTAACTTCTGTAAATAAAGCTGCTATTACATCTATTAATTCTGTGATTGGAGACGGTACAGGGTTTGCTACGGTAGCTGCATTAGCTTCTGTATCTGCTGTCATGGCAACTAGTATTGGAAATTCTAATGCTAATATAACAACTAACATATCAGCTATTACTTCTATTAATGCAGTAGTAGCGGCAGTTTCAGCACTTACATCTGTTAATAAAGTAGCAATAACTTCTATTAATACAGTAGTAGCTGCAGTTTCAGCACTTACCTCTGTTAATAAAGCAGCTATCACATCTATTAATTCAGCTATCACATCTATTAATGCTGGTACATTTAATACTCTTACTGTCACTACTTCAGCTTCTATTGGTGGAACATTAGCTATAGGCACATCAGCTATTAAGATGCTTACTGTAAATGGACCTGCTTTGTCAGTAGTTGTTTCTCTTACAGACGCAACTAGTATAGCACCTGATTTTGATGTAGGTCAGAACTTCGCATTAACATTAGCAGATAATCGAACTTTAGCTGCACCTACTAATTTAGATGCAGGACAAGTAGGTTCTATATTTATAACTCAAGATGGAACTGGTAGTAGAACATTAGCTTTTGCTACTGTATGGAAATTTCCCGGTGGTACTGCACCTACACTAAGTACTACAGCAGGAGCAGTAGATCGAATAGATTATATTGTATTTAGTGGTACAGCCGTCCAAGCTATCGCAACTCTCAACATAAGTTAAATAGGATAAATTTATGGTATTTAGTAACAATCTTCTTTTAGGTGCAGCTTCAGCAAGTGGAGGAGTAACTCCTTTTGACCCTACTTTAATTCCTAATTCTGTATGGTTGGACGGGGCGGCGGATAATTTAAGTAAGACTTTTTCCAGCGGATCACCACAGACAAAGATCGTCATATCTACCTGGGTGCAGAGAAATTCACTTGGCACCGCTCAAGACATT
>TARA_R100001369_G_scaffold92501_1_pt1 | contig 12636 bp, 15 predicted proteins | sample TARA_R100001369 | Tara Oceans TARA_R100001369 (sample SAMEA2621528) | marine metagenome | biome: marine biome (ENVO:00000447); feature: surface water layer (ENVO:00002042); material: "saline water (ENVO:00002010), including plankton (ENVO:xxxxxxxx)" | depth 5 m | reverse complement strand
ATTAGCCCCATCACTATATCTATGGCCATATACCTCTTTGTATGCCCAACCAAATCCTTTCCTACATTAAAATCCCCACATCCTAAATCGCAAACGGTAAAGGGTTCTTTAAAGGATTTTAGGAATGATGTTAGAACAGCTATATAGGGGTTTACAATTTCAGGTAGATGTGACCCTTCCCCGGAATAAAAATCGGATTCCTTTCCACCCCAAAGATTCATTTCATAAACCTGTTCCATAGCCGCTTTTGTAGGCCAAGGCTTCTTCCTTATTTTATTTCCAATTTCCTCTTTCTTCACAAACCGTAATATTTACATTACTAACTTAAAACAAACGTACAGAAATAACGAAGACAATAATAATTGGGAATAATAAATTGAAATGTCTTGACCGTGGAAAATTAAACCATTTTCTTTCTATTATTTAAGATAACAAGGGTTACAACGTATATCGCTACAATGGCCAAGGGAATGGCCACAAATCTTAAATCGGGAAATACATACCACAATAATACAATACTTACCGTTCTTACTATGGCATGTACAATGCCAATCCAATGCTGAATGATCCAGGAAAAAGGCAACCACATGGTTCCAGTCAATATACCAATAGACAAGGGTAAGGAAGTATAATCGATCAAGAAAAAAGGAATGGCAATGGCATATGCCAACACCGCCTGAGCCACAGTGAAAAAGAATAAACCGTCGAAAACATTCTTGGTCTTGTTCTTAGCCAAATAATTCTCCCCAGTGAATTTCGAAATAAACAAGGCCAAATATACGATGCTTCCGGTTCCTATAAATAGTACCCAAACCGTCACCCAATCAGAAAAAAAAATACCGGATAAGGCCACTAGCAACCAAGCTATCAATCCTGAAATTGGCGTTGCCAAAAAGGGACCTTTTGAAAATTCTTGTCGTTGTTGTTCCAATGTCTTCATGCCGCTAAATTAAAAAATATTTTATCTGGAAACCTGCTTTACAGTATTATCGCTTTTCTATTTTTTGAACCCTTTTACCATTAACTAAATATTGGATGAAAGTTCCTGAAGAAATTTACTTCAAAGAACATAAGGCCAATGGTCCATATAAGATCAAAAATGGATACAATCTATATTATTTACTACCCCATCCCCTGTAATCTTTAAGGTTTTATCTATTTACTTTGATTAATAAAAATATATCTTACCTTGTACCTAACAGGATTTTTTTCGAATTTTAATCAGAAATTAATGTAAGAATAATCCAATCCCAAAGTAATGTACGACCTCCTCATCGGAAATATCAAAGAATTGGTTCCTATTGCCGAAGATGAATCCAAGCTGATTCAAAAATCCTTTGAACCAGTATATCTAAAAAAGAAACAATTTCTACTTCAAAGTGGGGAATATTCCAACCATATGCGCTTTATTTCCCAGGGATGCGTAAAACTATATAGTATAGATGAATTGGGAGCTGAACATATATTACAATTCGGGATAAGTGGATGGTGGATCAACGACCTATATGCCTATCTCACTCAAAAACCTGCCACCTTCTTCATGCAGGCCATAACACAGAGTACCGTACTGCAAATACATAGGGATAGATTAAATGAACTCTTTGATAAAATCCATATGATGGATAGATTTTTCCGTATCAAAACACAAAATGGCTATGTTGCCCTACAGGAAAGAACGATCAATAGTATGAGCCAGTCTGCCGAGCAGCGATACCTTGAATTTCTTGGGCGTTACCGGGACATAGAACAACAGATTCCACAATATATGCTAGCCTCCTACTTAGGGGTAACCCCTGAACATTTAAGCACAATCCGAAAAAATATAAGGGATTATTAGCGTTCTTAAGATACCTTAATGGAATAGTTCCACATGGTTTTAATATTTGTTCCATCAAAATATTTAAACCATGAAAAAGACAAAAATTTTTATTGCAATCCTGCTCTTTTCCCATTTTCTGACAAAAGGGCAACAACAGGAAGTAGTAGGCCAAAGCCCATGGGGGCCACAAGATCAAATTGGCACACTCAACATGATGACCGAAGCTTCAAAGCTTCAGGTATTCTCCAAAATAACCTCTGGAAGGACCTACGACCTTAGTGTAGATTACTTTGTTGGGATGCCTAGTTTTCATTCTTTGGGAGATCCGGGTTACCAGTATTGGCTTACGCATACGCCCCATGGCACCATAGTGGACAATCCCAATGGCCTAGGAGAGGGAATGAACAAAAAAGTAAGCTATACCGGGGATGCCATCTCCATGTATACCCATATGGGTACACATATAGATGCCTTGAACCATTTTGGCCTGAATGGAAAAATATGGAACGGCTTTACCCCAGAGGAATACCTTGGCGACAAGGGCTGGAAGAAGACCGGCGCAGAAACCATTCCTCCAATTATTGCCAGAGGGGTACTCTTGGACGTGGCTGCTGCCAAAGGATCACTTCCAAAAAACTACCGAATTACTTCCCAAGACCTACAACTCACCCTGAAGAAACAGGGTATAAGGCTAAATAACGGAGATGTTGTTTTGATCAGAACCGGTCAAGCCGAATTCTATGAAGATGCCCCACACTACTTAGATAACTATCCAGGTATTGGCCTTGAGGCCGTTAAGTGGTTGGTAGAAGAGCAAGGAATTATGCTCTTGGGTGCCGATAACCTCAGTTTTGAGGCATTTCCGCCAGAACGGGAAGACAATTGGGTACCGGTCCACACCTATCTACTGGCCGAAAAGGGGGTTATGTTCATAGAACAGCTATTCTTGGAACAGTTATCCAAGGATAAGGTGTATGAATTTGCATTTATTGCCGCATCCCTGAAATTAAGGGGTGCAAGCGGGTCCCCATTGCGGCCTATTGCCATCCCTTTGAATACAAAAAAGTAAGGTCATGAACAATTCATCACTATTACTGCTCTCGTTTACGGTAGGTATTTTGGTCGTAATTCAAGGGGGAATAAATGCGAGGCTCGGGATACTTCTAAACAACACCTTGTTAGCTACCTCCGCAGCTTTGGTAATGAGTGCAAGTTTTACACTAATTGCAGTTTTTATGACCGTTCGCGAACTTCCAAACATAGACCAATTACAATCCATCCCCACTTATATGTGGTTTACAGGAGGGGCCTTAAGTTTCTTGGCAGTAACGCTCTTTTACTACATCATTCCACGTATTGGGATTTCTACGGCGGTGATTTTTGGACTTAGCGGTCAGATAATTTTTGCTGCGATAGCCGGCCATTTTGGTTGGTTTGGTATGCCCCTGGAACCCATCACCATTAAAAAAGTTATGGGAATGATAGTGATGACCTTAGGCATCATACTCATAAAAAATTAAAAATTATGGATTTGATTACAGCAAACATTAACAATCTTACAAGCTTATGGAGCTTGGCTGGCAGTAAGGACGGTCAATTTTTGGATGATGAAAATTTTGCCATCAGCACCGTGTCAGAATCGGAATGGCCAAATAAACTATGGTTTCATAGGCCTCCGACCCGAGAACTATTAGAGGAAATCCTTAACAGATGTGAAAAGGACGGTATCACTATTCCCATATGGCAGAACATTGCGCCGCAAGGACTATTAAAATCCCATGGTTTCTCCATAAAAAATGAATTGACCGGAATGTCCCTACACCTTAAGGGTATTCAAAATAGACCCCATAGATTATCCTTCCAAAAGGTAAGCGATGCCAACTCAGCCACGCTTTGGTCCAAGCTTTTCCATAAAGCCTTTGGATACTTTATCAGCCCGAAAACAGTTGAACTCACCATGGATCGGGTAGACTATCTCATTGGGAACCATGGGCCAGAATCCATTGGAACAGCGGTTATTTATATGGATACCCCTAAGGTTGCCGGTATCCATTCCATTGGGGTTGTCCCCAGCCATAGACGAAAGGGATATGCCGCAGACCTACTGAATCATGTGTTGGACCTGGCCAAACAGCAAGGTGCCATCTATGCCACCCTACAAGCGTCTTCCATGGCAAAAGAACTATATCTAAAAACAGGATTTCAAGAAGATTTCCTTATTCAAAATTTTGTAAAACATTAAAACAGTATACAATGAATTTAATTGATCACCTAAATTGGCGATATGCCACCAAAATATTCGACCCCAAAAGAAAGGTAAGCAAGCAAGACTTGGAATTGCTAAAAGAAGCCATTAGGCTTTCCGTATCTTCCTATGGTCTACAACTGTATAAAGTATTGATTATTGAAAACAATGAAGTAAAGGCAGCACTGCGAAAAGCTTCTTGGGATCAATCGCAGATTACAGACGCATCCCAATTGTTCGTTTTTTGTAATTACACCCTTGACTATGATAGGCATGTAGACGATTATGTAGAACGAATTATCACAGCACAGGGCAGTTCTTCAGATGGGATAAAACAATATGGGGAATTCATTAAGACGAGCATCGCCAAGATGTCGGCAGAGGAACGGAAAAGTTGGTCAGAAAAACAGACGTATTTGGCTTTGAACAACCTTCTTATTGCCTGTGCGGAGCTAAAAATAGATGCCTGCCCCATGGAAGGGTTCAACAAACAAGCCTATAATAGAATACTGGGTTTGGATGAGCTGGGACTTAATGCAGCCGTGATAGCCCCTGTAGGATATAGATCAGCTTCAGACAAAACACAGAATAGAAAAAAAGTAAGAAAAACCAAGAAAGAATTGTTCCAAACTGCCTAACTAAATAGAATTGAAAAAAAGTATGGCAAGTTCAACATCCTTATAAAGCAGGTTGGACTTGCCTAAAATAATCTAAAGAATAATAGTATGCCACACTTTGTAATTCATTGCTCGCAAAACATATTAAACAAAAAGACTCCAAACGAAATCATTCAGAGAGTGTATGATACCGCTGAAGCATCCGGTCTTTTTGAAGTCGGGGATATTAAGGTAAGAATCAATCCCTTCGAATATTATACCATAGGCAATACCAGGGACGACTTTATCCACATTTTCGCCAATATTATGGAAGGAAGAAGCATTCTCGAAAAAAGTGAATTATCGAAAAGAATAGTTTCTGAATTGACCTCAATGCTTCCCGAAGTTCCCATTATTTCCATAAACATACGGGATTTTGAGAAAGCCACTTACTGCAATAAATCAATGGTCGGCTGAATTTGCAGAGTATATCTGGGGTAATACCGAAAAAAAAAATTAACCGCCATCACGCAACTTTATCCATCATTTTCATCTTCGGAAATACAAGGAAAAGGTTATTGAATGAATTATGTATAATGGCGAACTTAAAATTACCCTGAGTCTCCTAAAAATTAATTATAACAATAAAGCAATTGGTTTAGGATACCTCTGCCATAGAATCGATTATGGAAGCTGAAATCCCCAATTTAAAAGGATATAATCAATATCCACAAACCGGGTTTATTTGGTGCTAGGAGTCAAATTTATATTATTGGGATAATAATCTGTAACATTTAGGCAGTATCCATCACCAATATTAGGATTTTACCATTATACCACCTTAGATTAAAATTGAATGTAATAAATGAAAAAATTGGTGTCCAGTTACTTTAATACTTTTAATGGCCTGTCCAAAGAAGTTTGGTGGCTGGCTTTGATTACTCTTATCAATAGGGCCGGTACCATGGTTATACCATTTCTTTCCCTTTACCTTACCCAAAGTTTAAGCTTTAGCCTTTCGGAGGTGGGTTGGGTCATGGCGCTCTTTGGCTTGGGATCGGTGATCGGCTCTTGGCTTGGAGGAAAATTAACGGACAGAATAGGCTATTATAAGGTCATGGTAATTAGCCTATTGGCTTCAGGCGTTTCTTTTATCCTGCTACAGTACATAACATCATTTGTTGGTTTTTGTATTGGTGTCTTATTACTAATGGCCATTGCCGATATGTTCCGTCCGGCCATGTTTGTGGCATTAAGCTCCTATAGCAAACCAGAAAACAGAACTCGATCTATAACGCTGATTAGATTGGCAATTAATTTAGGGTTTTCTGCGGGACCCGCCCTGGGAGGACTTATTATTTTTGCCTTAAGTTACGGGGGACTTTTTTGGATAGATGGTATTACCTGTTTTATAGCCGGAATTTTATTATTGCAAATTCTTAATCCTAGAAAAGCTAACGTTATTGAGCAAGTGAAGGTTGTGAATCCCATGGAAGCCTACACGGATAAGGCCTTTATGATTCTCTTGGTGGCAATGACATTGTTTGGGCTGGCATTTTTTCAATTGTTATCTACCCTTCCCATATTCTATAAAGATGTTCACCATTTAACAGAGGCCGAGATCGGCCTACTCCTAGGCTTGAATGGCTTTCTTATATTTATTTTCGAAATGCCTTTGATCAAGTGGTTGGAAGGCAGTAAAAATAATATGTCCAAACTCATCCTTATTGGGGTAATATTAACGGCATTGAGCTTTATTGTAATCAATCTTACCGGATGGTTCGGTGCCCTTGTTATTGGTATGGTTTTAATGACCTTTGGAGAAATGATCGTATTTCCTTTCTCCAATTCCTTGGCCCTAAATAGATCCATAAAAGGAAATCAAGGACAATACATGGCCTATTATTCCATATCATTCTCCATAGCCCATATTTTTGGACACAGCATCGGTATGAATTTAGTGGCGAATTTGGGATATACGTCTACCTGGTATATCATTACCCTAGTAGCCTTATCCAGTGCGGCCTTTATGTTATTCTTGATTCATTTTCTAAGGAAGGAAAAAGTAGCTGCAACCGGTTCTTTGAGAAGTGCTGGGTAAACCATTTGAAGACGATGTGCATAATACCAAATTGATGGGTCAATAATAGTATTGGAAAGATAGTTGTTCCTAGATTATAGCAGAATGGGGTACTAAGTAAATGATAAAACTATAATTTAGTTTGAAAGTAGAGATAACAGATTTTAAAGAGAATGATAGGGAACGGCTTCAACAAATCTATTTTGAGGTTCGGAATACCACATTCACTTGGCTGACCCAGGATTCTATTGACATAACATCATTCAACAAGGACACCGAAGGAGAGTATATTTTAGTAGCGCGAGTAGGAAAAAAAATTGTTGGTTTTGCCTCGGTCTGGCTTCAGGACGGCTTCCTTCACCATCTGTATATCTCCAACCAATATCAGCGCAAGGGCATTGGAACTTTGCTATTGAACAAGGTCATTGAAAATGCCGATTTTGACCTTACCTTAAAGTGTTTGAAACAAAATGATCTCGGAATTAATTTCTATTTAAAATCTGGATGGGAGGCGGTATCCGAAGGCATTTCAAATGAAGGGGAGTATATTTTATTTAAGTACCACATTTCCAGATAGAGATTTTAAAAGGCACCAATAATTAGGTGCTTATCCCAAAAGCCTGAAGTCGGTAATAGTTGCAAAAAACTATGGTTTTCCACAGAGAACACCTGAATTTCATAAAATATAAATCCACCGAAAAACAATAACATCCAGGATTTTCAAAAATTATGATAATTTGTATATTTATCAAGTAATCAGTTACTTAATCCAGACCTTTCGTCCAAAAACAACCAAATTATCAGATGTGGAAAAGAAATTACCTTATTCGGATTTTATTCCTTAGTGCTCTTTTTGTTATTCTTTCTTCCTTTAACCACTCAAAAGACCCATTAGAAAAGAAGTGCAACCCTCCGCAATCGTTGGTGTTTAATACCGACGGGATGTACAACGCCGAGTTCTTCGATTATATATTTAGAGGCCATTTTGAAAATATCGATTTAAAACGCGAGGACATGCGATTCCTTATGATTTTTGAACAATACCTCAGAGCCTTTGGAAGGCAATGTCCCAGCTACCTGCCAGATAACAAGGTAGAGATTATGGACCAGGTTTGCGCCGTGGAAGAGGTTTCCAAAAATATATATGGAGATGTGCTTAGCAGGGTTTGTGTTGAATATGAATGGGTAGGCACCGGCCTTTACGCACGTCCAGATCTCTATAATGCCAAAATCGAGGTTGAAAATATCCAAAAATCCGATGCTGTACGTACCACAATGGAGATGATCTTGGACCCAAATGCCATGGGCAATTCCGTTGATTTAATGCATCAGGCCAAAGGTCTTCAAAATGATATGCTACAGATTTTTAAGATCAACAACTGTAACAGTCCAGGAGTTCGAAGATTTGAAGAGAACCTTAAATTGTTTGCCCTGAACAAAGCTTCCATCCGCATGGACGGTAGCAGTAAATATGCTGCCATGAAAAAAACTGGAGGACCTACAGGAGTCCAAGATTACAATAAGTTGATAGATGACCTGGTAGCCAATCAATCGAAAACCTGGACGTTCAATCGCTATACTCCCGGAAGTATTTCGGCTGTTTCCATCCTGTCCAAGGACAGTGAAGGAAGACCTAAGTCGATCAAGGCCAATTATAGTTATTCAGGTTTTGGTAGCGGCAGCCAAGGCTGGGTGCAAATCGACTTTGAAAAGGGGCTGCCCAAATGTATTTATTTCTTTGACTTTCCCACTAACTGCAAAACTCCGAACAGTAGTATTGTGGCCTCGTATGCTCAGGGAGGTTACGGAAAATAGTTTTCTTCCCAAGCTGTCCAAGATATCCCTACAATGATGAAAATGCATTATTTTTATTCCACATTGAAAGGAGTTCACCGTCGCCTATAGCCAATGGCCCTTATAACTTTGTCCATTCATGATAAAAAAGAAATTAACCACAAAAGAACAGACCACTATCCTGGAAGTTTTAAAAGACCGTTTTCACAAAAACATGCATCGGCATAAAAGCCTTGATTGGAAGGCCATAGAAAATAAACTCATTGACAACCCAGCTAAACTTTGGGCACTTAACGAAATGGAAAAAACCGGTGGCGAACCAGATGTAGTGGATTTTGATGAAGCAAGTGGTGATTACGTTTTTTTTGATTGCTCAGCTGAAAGTCCAGTAGGAAGAAGAAGTACCTGCTATGATCAAGAGGCGCAAGAATCCAGAAAAAAATTCAAGCCCGAACAAAATGCCTGTGACATGGCTATGGCTATGGGAGTCCAAATAATGACCGAGGAAGACTATAGAAAGCTACAAAAACTAGGGAAATTTGATACAAAAACCTCTAGCTGGATACATACGCCTGCCGATATTAGACAACTTGGAGGAGCACTCTTTGCTGATTATAGGTTTGGCCATGTATTTGTTTATCACAATGGAGCCGATTCCTATTATGCTGCCAGGGGATTCCGAGGTACATTAAGAATCTAATTGCAAATAATTTATGAGCTCTTAATAAACAAAGCAGGCGCGGTTAACTTTGGATACTACAATCTTTAATGATCTCCTATATATTAAAAAGAGGACATTTTAGTGGATTTTAGAACTCCCAATTACTCAGTTTAACTAAAGTTTATTGCTATATTACTCAACACTTAAACCAAATACAAATGCCATCCAACAGACGTAAATTTATTGGCCAATCCATTGCTTCAGTAGCAGGAATAGCTGCCACTGCCATGATCCCGAACCACATATTTGGCCACAACTTACATAACACCTCGAGACCGGAAGAAATCATATTGCCACCCAATAAACCTTCCAGTATTAAAGAATCCATTAAATTTTCCGTAATTGGATTGAACCATGGCCATATTTATGGCATGGTAGATGCCTTACTTACCGGTGGCGGAAGTTTGGTGGCCGTTTATGCCAGAGAGCCCGAACTGTTGCAGCAGTTCACCAAACGCTATCCCAAGGTGAAAATCGCAAAAAGCGAAAATGAAATTATTGAGGACAATTCAATTCAGCTGGTGGCCAGCGCCGCCATTCCTGTAGAAAGGGCACCAATTGGAATTCGTGTTATGAAGTCCGGAAAAGATTTTATGGCGGACAAGCCTGGCATACTTACTTTGGAACAATTGGATGAAGTAAAAAAAGTACAAAGGGAAACGCAGCGCATTTATTCCATAATGTATAGCGAACGTTTAGGCAATCCGGCCTCCATAAAAGCTGGGGAATTGGTCAGCGCCGGGGCCATAGGTAAGGTGGTGCAAACTATAGGACTGGGACCGCACCGAATGCGTCCTGAATCCCGTCCCGACTGGTTTTTCGACCCCAACAAGGCAGGAGGCATTCTATGTGACATAGGCTCGCACCAGTGTGATCAATTTCTATTTTATACCAACTCCAAACAAGCAGATGTAAATTTTTCCCAAATAGGGAATTTTAATAATACCCACAATCCCGAATATCAGGATTTCGGGGATATGAGCGTTAGGAGTTCACATGCTACAGGCTATATAAGAATCGACTGGTTTACTCCAGAGGGACTAGGTACTTGGGGAGATGGGCGTACCTTCATCCTGGGAACTGAAGGCTATATTGAAATGAGAAAATATATTGACATTGCAGGTCGCGAGGGAGGTAATCACCTATTTTTGGTGAACCAAAAAGAAACAAAATATTACGATTGTTCCAATATCTATATGCCCTATGGAGAACAATTGGTAAACGATGTGGTGCACCGTACGGAAACGGCCATGTCCCAAGACCATTGTTTCCTTGCTACGGAATTGGCGCTGACCGGACAAAAAATGGCACATAAAATCAATGTATAAACTACATCAATAATCACATACAATTGATTTAAATGAGTGGAGAAACCAACATAGCCAAACTAATAAATGAAATGTCGCCTGAACTGAACCATGGGGAATACGTATTTTCTACGGTACATAACTTGGATCGTATAGATCGAAAGGATACCATCTGTGAATTCAAGGAAAATGAAGGGACTACAATAGTAATTGAAAAAAACAAAGCGGACCAATTAAAGCTACCCTATGAATATGTAGCCGCATGGATTACCTTAAAAATTCATTCCTCACTGGAAGCAGTAGGCCTTACCGCTACGTTTTCAACTGCATTGGCAAAAAACAACATAAGCTGTAATGTTATAGCCGGCTATTATCACGACCATATTTTTGTAGATACAAAGGATTCGGAAAAGGCCATGCTCGTTTTAACCAACTTATCCAATACCTCTATATAACGGACTCTCTCGAGACTGCTACGCCCCTACCCCCCTATTCCTTCCATTAAGGCCGGAATTTTATTTTTATCAATATTGCATCATTTCTACAATAACGCCATAATATTCATTCAATTAAAAAGATTTTAACTGAATATTTATTATTATTGATAACTGTAACCTTGGGCAATAGGTTTTCCGAAATATCAAATGCCTTTGGAAATGATAAATCGGAGACCATTTATTGTTTTAACAATTAATCAACCATTTAAATTTATCCAATCAATGAAAAGAACAGCCATTTTTACATCACTTTTAATATTTACATTTTCCTCCCTTACCCAAGCCCAGGATATAAAGCCGACGGAAGTTAAAAAAGTCATGGAGAAAGTGGCCGATTGGCAGATAGACAATTACCAAGGGCTGTACAGTGGACATGATAAGCCACATCATCCATTGGACTGGACCAATGGCGCCTTGTATGTAGGAATGGTAAAATGGGCCGCCATGGCCGAAACCGACAAATATTATGAGTGGCTTAAAGATATTGGACAAAAACATGAATGGCAATTGCACCGTAGAAAATACCATGCCGATGATCATACTGTTGGCCAGTTATATATAGATCTTTACAGGAAGTATCAGGACAAGGAAATGATAGAACCCACCAAAGAGCAGTTTAATTTTATCATGTACCATCCTTCATTAAGCTCCCTACATTGGAAGACTCCCTATCATCAGGATCGTTGGAATTGGTGCGATGCCCTTTTTATGTCACCTCCGGTATGGGCAAAGCTGTACAATGTTACCGGTGAAAAAAAATATCTCGATTTCATGATGACCGAATTCAAGGCCACTACCGATTTTCTGTTCGATAAAAAAGAAAACCTATACTATAGGGACGAAAGTTATATGGGCAAATTGGACAATGGTACCAAAATATTTTGGGCAAGGGGCAACGGCTGGGTATTTGCCGGACTCGTTAATGTCATGAACGAATTGGATCCAAAAAGCAAGGAGTACAAATATTTCCTGAATATTTACAAAAAAATGGCTGCCAAATTACTAGATATCCAAACTCCCGAAGGCCACTGGGCTATGAGTTTATTGGGACAAAAATTTTATCCTACTCCAGAAACCAGTGGAACTTCATTCAACGTATACGGTTTGGCTTGGGGCATAAACCAAGGCATATTGGATAAGGCCAGCTACACCCCTGCAGTACAAAAGGGATGGAACGCCTTGGTGGGCCATGTTACCAGTGAAGGAATGTTGGGATATGTTCAGCCTATTGGAGCTGCACCTGGGAAGGCCTGGGCGGACAAAACCGAAGTATATGGAACAGGAGCCTTTCTTAGCGCCGGTTCTGAAATTTATAAGTTGTACGGTGGAAAATAAGGCACCCGTAATTATATCTTAAAAATTATTTTACCTTAATTCTTAAAGTAGTAGAAGCAAAAACTTGTTGATACGGGTCATTGCAATGGCTTTTAATGCTATAATTTTATGTACATTACAATGGGATGAAAAGAAGCTTGGTCCAGTTTAGAAATAGCCGGTTACGGGGGTTTATAAGAAAACATGAGAAATATGCTCCCATCCTATTTTTCATCGGCGGGTTTATATTTGACACCCTTACC
>TARA_R100001369_G_scaffold44040_1_pt1 | contig 12662 bp, 11 predicted proteins | sample TARA_R100001369 | Tara Oceans TARA_R100001369 (sample SAMEA2621528) | marine metagenome | biome: marine biome (ENVO:00000447); feature: surface water layer (ENVO:00002042); material: "saline water (ENVO:00002010), including plankton (ENVO:xxxxxxxx)" | depth 5 m | reverse complement strand
CATTTGTATAGTTACCATTGTCATTTACGTCTTTAGAGTAACCAGCTTCTGCTTTAAACACTGATGAAATAAGATCTTCTTTACTTTTAGCAGTGCCACCATCATTGTAATGTTGAATACTACCACCCATGTTTTTCATTGCACGATGCTGTAAACCTGCGCTATTCATCTGCTCTATCACAGGAGCAAACATAGTTGATGCTTCCTTATTGAGGACAAATTCTCCGGGTGTTAGCATCGCAGGTACAGTATCCCGATTAGTCGGATCTGTTTTATCAATCATATCATTCTCCTGATAGTGGTTACTTCTTTTGTTTTGGATAAGGGACTTTACCCCCTTTGTTAAATACTCCAAAGAGCTTTCCTAATCCAAGACCAATGCCTACAGGTCCAAGAGCTGCCATCATAGCAGAGCCTCCTGCAGCTGCGGTAGCAGCAGTACCAGTTGCAGCACTACCTCCCAGCATACTTCCTAGAGAACCCATGATACCCTCTTTAGCTGCGAGAGCACCAAGACCATTAGTGATCCCATTATTAACAGCTCCCATAGCAACCTTTTCACCAATACCACTTAAAGGTCCAGCTTGTTGTTGTTGAGGGGCAATCTGAGCTTGCATCATTTGACGTTGACGTATCTCGTCTTCACGAAGACCAGTGTTAGCTACTGAAATACCACCTGTGTTGTAACCTATAGGGCCTCCCATGTTACGTGCGCCCCAGAAGCGATTAGTTTCGCCTGTTTTGGTATTAACGTATCCTGTACCTGCACCCGTATAGGCTGGTGTATTTGAATGGAATGAATTATTCGCTCCATCATCAGAAACAGGGGTTGGATCGTAGGTGCTTATAGGTGCTGTTGCTAGGTTAGATGCTAAATTTACTCCAGGAATTAATTTAAGAATGGGGGCTTTATTAACGGCATTTTTTAACCCACTAGTAATACCTCCATAGATATCCTTAACACCTCCAAAGAATCCAGTAGTAGGATCATTTGCATTGTAACCACCACTTACATTTTTAAAACCTGCTGAAGCCATAGATGCTGCAGCATATTCTTCTGGTGTCATAGTCTTCTTATCTTCAGCGGTAGGTGCAGGATTAGCTGCAGCCATCTCCGCATTGTAACCTGGATTTTCTGTTACATCAATCTTAGAAATAGTCCCATCTGGATTAACCTTACCATACACGGATTCTGAACCAAACGTTGCAAAAGCATTATTTACATTTTCATGTGCTACATCCTTATGACCACCATAAGTAGTATAGTTACCCCCACCAGAACTACCAGCCAAAGGGGCTATGTTAGCTGTGTTCATTTCGTCTGCCTTTTTAAGACTAGCTTCTTGAACTTCAGAGGATAGACCAGAGGCTGCTAATGCTTGCCGTAATTTACGGCGAGAGTCTGCAAGTGTGTGGTAATCAGGGACACCGGATGCATTACTACCAGCTCCATAACTCAATGGACCAGAAGTGTTACCGCTTGAATTACCACTCAAGTAGTTCTGAATAGCTGGTGCTGCATAACCCCCCTGAGGTATCCCAGTGTTGACTGCAGGTTGAACTACACCACCTTCTTGATACTTTTGAATTATATGTTTCATTACTTACCACCCCCACCACCTGATTGGGTACTTGTGCTCCCTATAGCAGGAGAGCCGTACAAACCAAACAGTCGTTGAATACCTTGATAGGCTGCATCACCTTCGTTTTGATTCTGCTGTTGAATAGCTGAACCAACACCGCCAAGCATAGAGGCACCTGCGCCGAATTGATTCTGAAGACCAGTGCCAGCATTTAATACTCCACCTGCCCCAGACAAAGCTGCTGAACGGCGATTGGCAAGCTCAGCTGCAGCCATATCTCCACCCACTTTCATAGCAGATGTGTCCATAGACTGTTGTGCTCTAGCACTGCCAAGATTACCTGACTGACTAAACTGACCTCTCTGTTGACCAAGTACGTCACCAACAGCGGTACCAATACTTTCTTTTAGCGCAGTTGTTTGTTTACCTAGAGCGTCAGCTCCAAACATACCAGTTCCAGCTGCTGCGTTACGATAGGCTTCAGTAGCCCCATAGCTATCGGCAGCAATCTTATCGTATACACCACCTGTACCACCTAATTCTTTTTGTTTCTTCATAGCAGCAAGCTGTTCTGGAGTAAATCCTGCAACATTTTCATAGGCACCTGAACCATATAAATCTACTGCACTACCTAAGCTATCCTCAACATAGGGCTGAGCATAATCTGGTAACCCTGTTGTACTAGTTGTTGTGTTTCCACCACCACCTGACATATTAAACCTCCTTGGTGAGCGTTATAAACGGCTCACGGTATCCATATTGTTTTAGGGCGCGAACCCAACCCTTTCGCCCATAGACTACAGTTCTTTTGCAATCATTGAAACGTGCGAAATCTTCTAGTACTTTTAGTATCTCAGGGCCATGAGAGAACCAACCAAAAGATGTGCAGGCAACTACAGCTAACTGTCGTTTACCTTCTATTTCTTCAAAGCGAGTTATACAAACTTCACCCTCTTCTCTTACCCAGCACTGTCCAACAGCACCGAGGCATTGTAAAAAGAGTCCGTGAGATGTCACAACCCCAGCTCCATGAACCAATGCTTCTTCAACTAAGGGCCTCAACTTGTTCCATTGTTCTGCCAACTCAGGACCACTTAATAGTTTTATCATTTCTTTAACTCCGTAGTTTCAAGGAATCTGTTTTGCACAGTCGGACTTGAAGGGGAACCCCCATTAAGTTTTACATGCACTGTGATAACCCTAGTACCTGCAGAAGGTGTTAGTGTCATAGCAATGGTTATCATCTGTTCGTGATATGTATGTGTAGTACCATCTGTAAAGAAACCAGCGGCTGCATTAAATACACGTTGAGATACTCCATCAAGTCTTATATCAAACTGAACTAAGTTAGCTCCGTCTAGACCACAATTAAATAGAATAGATGTAAGGTCACCACTAGAGGTAATACTTAAAGTTTCTAATAACTGATATGTTGAAGTTGGTATTAAACTAGCACCAGTAAATGTAGCAAATTTATTAGACACAGCATTATTAGTTATCTGTCCTGTGCCAACTACATTGCTGTTAAGTTGAGCAGCAGATGTTATGATACCTGTGGAGGCTAACTTATTCCCAACGATACTACCTGCAGCTACATTATCACCATCGATATTAGTTACAGTATTACCATCTAGTGTAAAGTCACCAGATTCAAATGTTACAACCCCTGAGAAAGAAACAACTACTCTAGATATTCCACCAGTAGCTGCGCTAGTTGTGGCTGATCCTGTATCATCTGTAAATATAAAATCAGAAAAATAAATCAAAGTAGTTGAAGTTGCACTAGCTGTTGGGGCAGTTTCTGACCACCCTGAAGTTAATGAGGATAGTGCGAGGGTTGCCCATGTCACTGTAGCAGTTGGGGGACTAGGTGTTCCGGTTGAAGACGGGAAGTACACCCTCCTAGAGAGCGCCCTAGGTGCTGGAGCACCATCATTACCATCCTCAGACAACAGAGCCACAGTGTTCCAAGTGTTTGCATCAGTTATTGTAGCTTCTAGGGTTGATACATACCTAAATGTAATCCAAAGATACTTACCACCTGATGCTGGGATTGACCCCACCCATCCATTGTTAGCTACAATAGTTACACTCCCAATGTTTGTATAGTTATACGAGACACTGGAAGGTCTAGTTGGAGCTGTCTCTGTTGTAGTTCTTTGATACAGATAAATAGCAGTGTTACCTGTTGGTCCAGATGAGCTGGTTGAAGATGATGATCCTTGAGTTCCAGGCAAAGCACTACCCATATTAAGAGCTTGGGTTATTTGATTTGTCCAAGAGTCTAGGGTAGCATCTCCGGTAAAGGGTGGTCTGATAATTGCCATTATCGACTACCTCCTTTACTCGCTTGAATCTGATAGCCTGTGAGAGTCCAATCAAGAGTGATCTCACTGCTTTGACTTTCAATTCTATAGTTTAAAAATCTACCATTAAACCTGACGTCTGCTTTGTATTCAAGAGCACTGTCAAAAGTTATTGCATCATTAGCTGAGAAGTCAATTGCCTCACCAACCTTATCAATGCCATCATACTTGATACTAACTTTAGAAGGACCATCAAATAACAGGGCCATACTAGATACACTCTCAGTGTCAAACTCAGGGGTAATTGCCAAGCGTTTACGTTCTACTAGAGCATTGGGTAAAAACGAAGTACCATCCACACCAACTAGTTTTGTAGGGCTTCCGAGAAGTAGGTCTCCTCTGCTTGAAGACACAGCATTTGTACCTGTAGGTAAGTCTCTCTTAGTCCACACATTGTTGCGATAGTTCCAAACATATATAGTTGAGGTATTCCAAAACCAGATCTCATCATACTTATTAAACCTAACAGATTTAATTGTTGAGTTATTACGGAAAAAGTTTCTTACACGACCATCAGAAATAGATGCAATGGATCCAGGATGTCCTTCAAACTTATAACAATCATCACTTCCATATACAATGTGTGTACCATCTACTTCAATTACACCATCTGTATTATGTACACCATAGTTATCAGTCACTGTGGCAATTTGAAAAGGAATAACAGTAGAGTCAGTTCGCTGCATAGAGTGTATAGATGAGTCTGTATATACGTACATCACACCTTGTAGCTCTGCAAGATCTTGAATAGTTCCTGTAGAAGCTAAAATAAATTCATCTGCAGTATTAGCCCCTCTCTTAAAGGGGTTCCAATTCTGAGGTAGAAATCCTGGACCTGCAACATCAGAGGTTCTGACAGTACCTGTAAGGGTACGACCTCCTGTTTCTTTGAGGTTACCTGCAACTATCAAGTTACCATAAGATCTAACAACACCTGCTGTAACAGTAGACACAGGGGTGGTTGTTACAAAGACATTGTAAACAGTACCACCAGATGATGTGTCTGGAGTGAAGTTAAAAAAGTTGTTTGCGTAATCAACACCAGAAATTGTACCAATGTTAACCAATGTAGCGTCCGGAGATACAACACCTGAAGAGTTTATAGTAACTGTTTCAGTGTGTATAGGTGAAGATGTGTTACGAGGGAGCGAAGTAATCTTAATAGAGATTGAGTTACCTGCTCCTGGATTTACAAACACAGTGTTTTTAACTTCTACAGATCCTGAAGAACCATCATGCTCAAAGGAAGTCATTTCTTCTTCGACAGCATAAGAATCCCATCCGGGAAGAGGTGTCACTCCCGCTGTATCATCTTGTAGAAACACAGGGGTAGAGTTAGTATTGTTAAAGATGATATGATAACCACCATTAAACAAAGTATGCTGCCAACTCCCACCAGTTACCCCAGTGTTGACACCACCCTGTCCAGCCACAACAGAGAAGCTATCATTGTACACTGTAAAAGTTGTATTCGTATTATCATCTGAAATAACTACATACCTATCTCCAAGTGTTGAAGGCCAGAATGCAACGTACTTAACATTAGTGAGAGATGTAAGCTTATCAACATCGGATGGGAACCTTTTTACAGCCCCACCACTAAAACGAACATTCTTAACATCTGAAAAGACATTAGGTGGTAGCGACACTGCTGGAGCATCTTCTACTAGACCTGCTGATGCTAGATCTGTAATCGGTATAATCTGTAGTGGCATCGCTACCTCCTGTTTTAATCTAATAACTCACGAGCACTCTCGCTGTCCAGTAGTCGGATCAAAAAAACACGCCTCTGCTTTCTTTCTATCCGCCTCTGAAGGGATTTCAATCTGGCCCTCTGTTTCCGCTTCCGCTTCCACGGTCTCATTGAAGATTCCGTAGCGTTTTCCTGTGATCCTAAATGTAGTACAGCCCTTGGCTCCCTCTTTCCATGCCGTTTCGTAAACACGTTTGAAATCATCATAGCTGACATCACCTCCTACATTGCAGGTTTTAGAACAAGCACTATCAATGTAGTGCTGAGCCAAAGTTAAAACAGCTAAGTGTTCATAAACTGAAATATCATCTGCCTTTCGTCCTTCGACTCCTCGTGCAAAAGCATAGTCCTTAACGTTGTCATAACGTGGTCCGTCAAAAGTCTGGATGGTACGCTCGTATGAATGTGAAAAGACTGGCTCGATTCCTCCACTGACATTATCTGCCACGAGGGAGATTGTCCCAGTAGGCGCAATAGATGTGAGGTGGCTGTTCCTAATACCATGCTTTCGGATCTCCTTCTGAACAAATGCTGGGAGTGTACGAATAAAGTTACCCTTCAGGTACTCTTCACGATAGAGAGGGAATGCTCCTTTCTCTTCTGCAAGTTTTGCTGATGCGTAGTAGGTGTTGTCTCTGAGACATGCGAAGACTTTTTCCATCCATCGGAGGAACGGTTTAGACCCATACTCATATCCAAGCATTTCGCCTGCATTAGCAAGACCTGTAACGCCGAGTCCCATTCTCCGCTTATTCTTCGCTTCATCTTCTTGTTCCTTCAGTGGGTAAATAGTACGATCCACAACATTATCCATAGCACGAACAACGTGAGGGATGTCTTCTTTGAATTGAGCAAAGTCAAATGTATATTTACCATTCTTATTAATTAAATACTTAGTGCAGTTAAAAGAGCCTAGAAGACAGGCACCATAGGGAGGAAGAGGCTGTTCACCACATGGGTTAGTTGCACTAATGTCCTCACAGTAGTATAAGTTATTCATCTCTTGGATACGATCAATAAATAAGACACCGGGTTCAGCCCAATCCCATGTAGACTCCATTGCTAGATCCCAGATCTCCTTAGCAGAGACTGTTTCATGTACAATGCCATCAAAGATTAGATTAAAGCTGTCATCCTCTTTAGAGAGAGCTTCCATAAATTTATCAGTAATGCCTAGTGATATATTAAAACCAGTAAGCTTATCAGAATTACGTTTAGAAGTAATGAAGTCAACAATATCGGGATGGTCAATACGTAAGACACCCATCTGTGCGCCTCGTCTGTGGCCACTACTACTAATGGTTTGACACACTGCATCAAATATAGACATAAAAGAAATAGGCCCACTAGCTTGGCTCTCCAATGATTTAATTTGAGTACCTCTAGGGCGTACTTTAGAGAAATCATATCCTATACCACCTCCTCTTCGCATTGTCTCTGCTGCTTCTTTAGCACGATCCATAATAGAATCCATACTATCTTTAATTTCACCTGATACAAAACAGTTGTAAGCAGTGACAAGCTTACCAGCACCCATTGCAGACTGCACTCGACCAGCTGGAAGAAACCTTTGCAGTCCAATGATATTCTCTAGTAACCACTGGTGCTCTACACTATCACACAGTGCTCGTGCAATGCGCTTAATTTTACCATCAAAGGTCTCTCCCTTTTGTCTGTACTTCATTTCATCTAATTCTTGAGACAAGGGAGTAGATGGACCCTCATAAGTAATATTGCGCATGTATATCCTCGTGATATTGTTATATGTTAATTAATCCGAAGGGGGATCCTTAGACCCCCCTATAAGGAACTTAGAGAATTTCACTAAGGTTTAGTGGGCCAAGTGATACTTGTTGGGAATCCAGCCTGAGTTGGAACATCTCTAAGAGCCTGACGATATGTTGTCATATCAGATGACATTGTGAGGTCACTTGCAGAAGTCCAATCTGTTTTTGCTAAAAGGGAGTTACGCTCACTTCGGGCTTTATCAGCATTAAGAGCGGGTAGTGCAGCCAAATAGCTTGCATATGAGGTTTCACCTTCCGCAATCTCTTCGGCTGTCATTTCGACTAAATTACCGTCTATATATTTATTTGTCATAATTACTTTACCCCTTTACCCCGTACATGTGAATTACACCCTGATTGAAACTTGAGTTGTCACTAGCTTTAAACCTTATGTTTGTAACTACGCTATCAGATACGTAAACCCCACCTGCAAGCCAAGAAGTAAAATCATAAGTTGTCTCAGTTGCGCTAGAACATGGAAGACCCACACCTGTCATTACTGTTCGAGCAGTCATTTTTGCCCCTTGTATTGAAAGGCGAAAAAAACTAGCACCGCGCATCTCCCCATCATGCATGAGAAGGGAGTTCGTTGCAGAATTGCCATAAGTTCTGTTACGGTAATTATTGCTAATATCATAATTACTACCATTGTCCGTGCTGTAATGTGCCTGCAATTTAGGATAAAGGGCGGTAGTCTTTATATCACTTATATTTATTTGATACTCTACGTATCCCGTTGGCAGACTCAGCGCAACATATTGGACGTTGGAACTAATAGTAGTTGTAGAGAGCAACTCAACGGGGGCTGAAGCCCCAACTGCAGCCCAAGTCATACCTCCACTTGCTGCTGACTGTGCTGTAAGCATATAGCCGTTAACTGGAGCATTTGATATATTAATCTTGGCTTCTGTTACAGCTTCATTTGCAAGTTTAGGTGTTGTTATAGACCCATCCGAATTGGCTTCAATAGCGTAGTAGGCTAGAGCTGACCATGCCGCTGTACCATTACCCGCCTTTATTTTCTTAGTATCTGTTTCTAATGCTAACTCACCTTGTGCAAGGACGGGGTTAGCCGATGTCCAGTTAGCAGCCGTATCACGGCGTATTTGAATCTTATCAGCCACTTGCCGATCCTCCATTTATAGTTTGAGCAGCGGTATAAACACTGTTGGCAAAACCGCCATCTACTAGATTTACTGGTACTGCTGATTCGAATGTAGTGTAAGACACTACTTCCATCACATCATTGAGAGCAGCCCCAGTGGCTAGGATAATATCCGAACCATTGGTAGCTGTGAAATCAACCGCTGCGAGTTTTACCCCATTAAGAAACACATCAAGAAATCCAGGCGAGTATCCTCCCGTTGGGAAACTGGTCTGCCCTGCTGTACAATCAAATGCATCTCTTGTCTGTGTAGCCTGCGGGACTGGCTGTATGCCTATATATCCTGACATTCTATTCTCCTATTTAGATTATTTCTTCGCTTATAAGATTAACTGTGGTTCCACCATCTAATGTAAAGAACTCGTATGTTACTCTCTTACCTGCATCAGCAGCTGTTACAGTACCTACAACTGATGATGGTAGAGTTATTGTTGTAGGACTACCTACATTATACTCGTATACCTTATCAGTAGAATAGCCTGTCATGTACATCTTAATACCGTCTGCCCTTATGAAGAGACCTGAAGGTTCTGAGTCTTCTGAACTAACTGAAAAAACCTGCGAGTAAACAGCAGTCGTTACATCCCAAGCTGTGCTCAAGGTGTATTGATTTATGTCATCACCAGCTTTACCCATTACGTACATTTTAGTACCTGTGGGGTCAAAGTGTAATGAAGAAGATAATGATTCTTGAGCGAGAACAGAGAACGACTGATAGTAGACAGCAGTGGAGATACTCCAAGCTGTACTTAAGTTGTACTCATAGACCTTATTATTGGTTTGACCTACCATATACATCTTATAACCATCTGGTTTAAAGAACAATCCCTGTGGGTCAGTATCTTGAGAGGATAGAGAGAAGTTCGTCACGGAAAAGATAGCAGCAATATTCCAAGCTGTACCTATCCCGTACTCGGTAACTCGTGGTGGGTTATTACCAGCTATGAACACCTTAGTGCCATCAGACTTAAAGGATATACCCGTTGGGCTCTGTTGTTGATTATACATCGAAAAGTCTCGTACATACGTAGCACTAGTGACATTCCAAGCTACGCTTAATGCGAACTCATATATATAGTCATTTCCAGCATCAGCAATAAACATCATTGTCCCGTCAGGTTTAAAGAAAACCCCTTGTGGTTCAGCAATCCCAGCGCCCAAGGCGAATGACTTATTAGCGTATGAAGCTGCAGAGACATTACCAGCGCCCAAGTCAGTTCCTTTATAGCTATACTTCCAGTTAGCATTAGTCGGAACAGAAGCAAAGCTAACCGTTGTGTTGGCTGTGAGTGTCCCTTGATCAAAGAAGTTAAACGTACCCACATTCAACGAAGGCGTAGCACCCGTAACTGATGTGGGGTTAAATGTACCTACTCCAGTTAAAGATGATCCATCACCTGTAAAGGTTGTTGCTACTATGGTTCCATCAACAGTGGCAGTTGTCCCAGAGACCGAAGTCAGATGGGCTAGTTCAGAAAGTTCTCTTGCTTTGGTCATTATCTTATATCCTCACCAATAAGGTTTACTGTAGTTCCACCATCTGATGTGAAGAACTCGTAGACTACTCTTTGTCCTTCTACTGCTGTGCCACTGATTTTTCCTACAATCGCTGCTGGAAGGGTAATTGAATACTCTGTACCCATGTCGAACTGGTATATAACATCGTTTAACTGGCCCTCAACGTACAGATGCCGCCCATTAGCAGTTAGGGAAATATCCCTGATGTAGTTCACATCATTCCAATCGTGGTACTGTGTAAAAGTAGCTGAGGTAACATCCCAAGCTGTACTTAGTGTCCACTCATCTATGGTAGAATCATTAGCTGAGGCGTATTCTGATGTGAACATCTTAGTGCCATCGGCACTGAATGTAAGACCCCAAGGATTTGAGCCTCTCGCAGTGATGTCAAATGCGTTCGTCCACGTTCCTGTAGAGACATCCCAAGCGGTACTCAAGGTGTACATATTGACGTCACCATCAGTATAGTCGCAGATAAACAACTTAGTTCCGTCTGTGCTCATGTGCATTCCTCTACCTGTAGGGGCATAGGCTGATACGTTCAACTGGTCCGTTATGGTAGCTGAGGTTACATCCCAAGCTGTACTGAGGGTGTAGTGAGCTACGTTACCTGAGTAGGCAGCACCATCACCACTAACAAACATCTCAAGACCATCGTCCTTAAAGAATACACCGTAGGGGTTAGAAAGCTGAGTGCCAGTAACTATTGTTCCAGTATAACCAGCAGTAGAGACATTATAGGCAGTGGTCATGGTGTACTGATTGACGTTACTATTGTAGAACTCTGTAGTGTACATATAAAGACCGTCAGCACTAACGAACACACCTCCGGGTTCACTGCCTGCTACGGCAACGGTGTTTCCCGTGCGAACTATGTTAGTAAGGGAGTTTCCGTTGAAAACGGATGGCTTGTAGGTATACTTCCAGTTAGCATTAGTTGGAACTGACGCAAATGATACTGTAGTATTAGCAGTTAAGCTCCCACTATCAAAGAAGTTAAACGTACCGACATTCAACGAAGGCGTGGCACCAGTAACCGCTGCAAATTTAAAAGGTTCAGTATTAATACCAGTCAATGCTGCACCACTAATAGCAGGCAAAGCCCCTGTTAGCTGTGCTGCGGCTATGTTACCTGTAAGCTTAGTTGCATCAAGGTTACTTGTAGGTTTTAGAAACGTAGCATCAGCCTGTGTAGTTGTGTAAGTATTAGCAACAGTAAAATCCTCATGGGAAAGAACAACAACTTGATCTCCATTCTTTGCAGCAGCTGTCAGTGTGATGCTTATACCATTAGATGCTGTGTAGTCTGTACCATCAACAAGGCGTATACCGTTATGAAATACGTTTACCCTGCCGACTGAATAGGTAACTCCTGTAAGAGAAGTCGTTGTTGTTGTTATTGCGAATGTCTTTTTAGACACTGCTTTAGAAGAGATAACTGAGGCTTTAGAGCCTATGTATCCTGCCATTAGATTATCTCCTCTGCTATTAAGTTCACTGTTGATCCACTGTCTGCTGTTACAAAAGTGTATGTTGCTCTTTGGTCTTTAAGTGTGGCACTAGTTGTGCCGACCACAGATGCTGGTAGGGTTATTTTTGTAGGGACGCCTATGTCGTACTTGTACACATTATCAAATTGACTACCTACCACATATAGTTCAAAACCATCTGCTCTTATAAATAGGTCTGATAGGGCGTTATCTACTGTAACTGAGTAATACTGTAAGGCTGAAGCAGAAGTTATATCCCAAGCTGTACTCAGGTCATACTCATTAACCTCAAGACCAGAGGAGCCTATAACGTACAGCTTAGTGCCTGTGGGGTTAAAGGCTAGTCCAGTAGGGCCAGCTTCCTGTGCAGATACATTGAGCGACTGCGAGTAGACAGCAGTAGAGACACTCCAAGCTGTACCTAAGTTGTACTCATATATATATGCCGCAGAATTACTTGCAACGTACATCTTGAGACCATCAGCCCTCATGACCAAGCCGTGAGGGTAAGCCGTTTGTGAGCCTACTGAAAATGTCTGTGAGTAAACAGCTGTAGCAACATCCCAAGCTGTGCTCAAGTTGTATTCGCGAACAGCGTCATTACCAACACCTACAACGTAGAACTTAGTACCATCGGGTTTAAAAAAGAAGCCTGTAGGCAGATTTTCTTGGGGATATACTCGATACGAATTACCTATTGTGGCATTATAGATATCCCAAGCTACAACCATGTTGAACGAGTATACGTAAGAAGTTGCTGCACAGGCAACGAAAAACATAAGCCCATCAGGTTTAAAAAAGATTGTTTGTGGGTCAGTAACACCATAACTGCCTACTGAGAACTTGGTCTTGTAAACAGACTCAGATATATTGAAGGCATCTAAGTTAGGAGTTTTACAACTGTATCTCCAATTAGCGTTTGTTGGGACACTTGTAAAATTAACCGAAGTATTATCAGTTAAGCTCCCACTATCGAAGTAGTTATTAGTTCCTACATCTA
>TARA_R100001369_G_scaffold11704_5_pt1 | contig 12686 bp, 12 predicted proteins | sample TARA_R100001369 | Tara Oceans TARA_R100001369 (sample SAMEA2621528) | marine metagenome | biome: marine biome (ENVO:00000447); feature: surface water layer (ENVO:00002042); material: "saline water (ENVO:00002010), including plankton (ENVO:xxxxxxxx)" | depth 5 m | reverse complement strand
CAGATTGATGACACAACGCCCGCCCCTGAACTGCTGAAGGTTTGGGCGCGGGGCTGCAGGATCGATCCTGCGCGCCTTGAGCGCCTGTCATTGGAAACGCGATATCGCAACCGTTCGCGTAATTGGGTTTCGGCGAGGACAAGGGGCGGCATATCCGTATGTTTGGCCTGCTTTGATGCAGATGTCGCGGCCGGACGGGACGGCTATATTCGTGCCAGTTGGAAGCGGGTCGAACGGGTTGTGTGCCCGGTTCACAAAGAGATACTGCGGGACCGCTGCCTTGAATGCGGTGCCCACCTGCGGGCTTCGTTCAGGTTGCGTACGGGTCTGCTTCGGGTGTTTTGTGCCAAATGCGAGTGTCTTCTCACGGGCAGGGGAGGGGCGCGGGCGGATCAGGCAGACCCGGGATTTGCCAAGGACATTCTTGCGTTCCAGAACTAAGTCGCGCGGATCATCAATGGTAACGACGCTCACTTGGCTCTCTTGGAATGGGCAATATGGATGCTATGGGCACCGCTTGATCGGGTGGGTGCAGCGCGTCCTGTCTTGGCGCTTTGGTTTGATCAAGAGGGATGGAACTGTCCTTTTGAGGCCCGCTCCGCCGTAGGCGCGCCGGCCCCGCGTCAACATCTTTCTGTTCGATGGCGTGTCCTGACGCTGGTTATCCTGAGCGATCTCTTTGGTGAAGCAATGGTTCCAATGGGGACAATGTCTGAGGCGCCCGCGCGGCTGTTCAGGCGGGCTGCGCCAATCCCGCGGACACCCTACGGACGCAGGGAAGCAATCGGCAAGCGAGAGGACCCGATCAATATCGTCACAAGACGAGTCCAGAGATTGGGCAAGAGCCCAGTCCACCGATGGAATGGAAACTTCGAGCGCGAGAAGGCTGATTTAGGGAGAGTCCGGCCATGAAACTAAAACGACACGGGCATGTAGCACAGTATATCTTTTTATGTCCGATAATCCAAACTTATTGGACATAAATTAGCCGTACAATAGCAGGCGGTTGTGCGTAAAATAACTGGTGATAAGCGCTGTCGCGCGTTAGCCTTTGCACATGAAGACAGCGCGCTCAAATCCTGATCCAGATGAGATTACACTGCCTCGAATGCCGTCTTGGGTCACGGTTGCCCGGAGTGGGTCCCTTGAAGATGTGTCGTTTTTGTCGGGCGCGGCGCTCGGCCACGTGCATCTTGTGCTGGGAAGCGGGCACGTCCCTCAAGGCTTGTTGAGAGATCGTCTGGCCTTGCGTGCAGCAGAGGCTAGTGTGGTCCTGTCCGGACGGCCAGAGCGGGCTGCAGACCTGCGCGATGCAGTCCACTTTTTGCGGCCCGGCGATCTGCCCGGGCCGGCGGGGGAGCTATATCAGCACTGGCGGCGCGCTGTTGAACGGCCGGTTTCGGTTAAAGCGCTGCAGCGGGCCTTGCCGTCCTATTCGGCGCCCGAAATCGCGGTCTGGCTGGACCAGTGCCACCGGGCAGATAAGCATGATCTGCGCGGTACGGGACAATGCGGCTTCGTTGTGCGGGCGCAGGCTGTGCTTGAGGCCGTGTTGTCAGATCATCCGCGCGCGGAGCATGTGGCACTTATTCTGGCAGATACGGCGCTGGCACAGGCTTTGGGGTGGAAGTATATGGTGCCGCTGCTGGGGGGCGGGTTGACCCGGCGCGATCTGCGCAAGACCGGTGATGATCTGCAGCTGGCCTGTCACCACGCGGTCGTGGCGTCGGCAATCGAGGCGACGCGGATGGCGAGCGATCTGGCACGCCGCGCCGCTCGGCTTCACGCTGTGACCCCGGAGCTGCGCGCCAAGGGGGCCGGGGCGGCGGTCGAGATGTTTTTGACCCGTGATGCAGTGACCCCGTCGGCATTGCCTTTGCCGGATCGTGCGGCGCGGCGGCTCTGCGCCCGGTTGGTGAGTTTGGATGCGGTGCGCGAATTGACGGGGCGGGACAGTTTCCGCCTCTACGGGGTCTGACATGGCAAAACACCAAACCGCCGCCGATCTGGACCGCGCCCTCGCCGACCTGCCGCCTGAGCTGCGCTGGCGGGAGTGGATGCGGCGGATCGAGGCGGTGCTGTTCGCCAGCGCATCGCCTGTACCGCGCGCGGATCTGGCGCGGGTTGTGGGGCAGGAGGTGTCCGTTGTTCTGCTTATAGAGGATCTTATCTCCGATCTGGCTGACCGACCCTATGTGGTGGTGCAGGTCGCCGATGGATGGATGCTGCAAACCCGACCTGCCTATGCCCCTGCGATCCGGGCGGCGGCGGATGTGGGCGATCAGGGTCTCGACCTGAATGAATTCGAAACCGCGGTGCTGGCCGCCATTGCCTACCACCAACCGATTACCCGCGACGGGCTGAAAGACATCTTCGGCAAGGAAGTCAGCCGCAATCTGATTGGACGGCTCAACGCCCAAGACCTGATCGCCACTGGCCCCCGCAGTCCCCTTCGCGGCGCGCCATATACGTTTGTCACTACCGAACTGTTTCTGGTGACCTTCGCGTTGGAGAGCTTGCGGGACTTGCCGGATCGCGAGCAGTTGGAAGATGCGGGAATGGGTCACGCTACGAGCGAGTTTAACGGGGGAATTGCTGAGGCATCGCGCTGAAAAGGCTATAGGCTGATAGGGCTTGCGATCCTTGGATTGAAACGGCGTTGTTGCAAAAGTCTGACGACGAAGGATTCACTTCGCGAATCCATGGCGTTAGACGCGGAGCATGAGCAAGCCATCTCCCGCCCGCTATCGCACGACGAACTGGTCCAGCTACAACGCGTCGCTAGGAAGCGGGGGTCTCTGCTCATCTGGGTCGACAAGGACATGACCTGGCGCGCGCCGCGTGACGGTCGACCCGGACGTCCGGCGGTGTTTTCCGATGCGGCCATACAGTTCTGCTCATCGATCAAAGACCTGTTCAAGTTACCGTTGCGCCAGACCGCCGGAATGGTGGCTAGCCTGCTGCGACTGGCCGGCCTGGACTGGCCCGTGCGGGACTTTTCCACGCTGTGCCGCAGGCAAAAGACCTTGGCCGTCCAGGTCCCGTATCGCCGTGCGGACGGCCCGCTAAACCTGCTGGTCCCCTCTCGGGACATTGCTGCGCAATGCCCTGCCGGGCAGTGGACAGCACCGGGATCAAGTTCCTCGGCGATGGCGCCCTCTCATGGTTTGCAGGCAAACCACTGCCGGGTAATAAATGGCAGGCTCGCAAGCACGGGGTGCAAGGTCGACGCCAATGGCGCAAGGTCCATCTGGCCATGGACCCGGCCACATCTGACATCCGAGCGGTGGAATTCACCCCCAGCCGCGACGGCCCCTGTCGGGACATTGCTTGCGCAATGCCCTGTCGGGCAATGGACAGTCCTGTGCTGCCCGACCTGCTCGGCCAGATCCCGGCAGGTGAGCAGATAGGCACGGTTACCGCCCCCTCTCGGCAGATTGCTTCGCAATCGCCTGCCGGGCAATGGACGGCGCCTACGACACACGCCGCTGCCACAAGGCCATCATCGAACGCGACGCCGTTCCGATCATCCCGATCCGAAAGAACGGACGTCTCTGGAAAGCAGACTGCCCGGCTGCACGCGCCCGCAACGACACCCTGCGCGCGACGCGATACTACGGGCGGGCGTTCTGGAAACGCTGGATGGGCTACCATGCTCGCAGCCGGATCGAGGCGAAGATGCGCTGCCTGAAATCCTTCGGCGAGCGTATCATGGCAAGAGACCCCGACCGACAGACCGCCGAAGTCCACATCCGCATCGCCCTCATGAACCGCTTCAACGCCCTCGGCACCGCCGAGATCGTCCGAGTGGCATGACGTCAGTGGGGTAAGGGGACGTCACGCCTCAGGCCGGGGTAATGCAACAACGCCGTTTCCCATGACCGTCGCCAGATCAGTTCTGCCTTGATGGTTTTGAAAAACGTCTCGACGGCGGCGTTGTCATAACAATTGCCCTTGCCGCTCATCGAGACCTGGAAGCCATGTTGGCGCAGGATCTTCTGATAATCGTGAGAACAGTATTGGCTGCCGCGATCCGTGTGGTGAATGCAGCCCTTGGGCGGTGTCCTGAATGCGATGGCCATGTTTAGCGCCCGGATCGCCAGAGCGCGATTCATCCGGTTACTCACAGCCCAGCCGATGACACGACGCGAGTGCAGGTCCAGGATCACGGCCAGATACAACCAGCCTTCGCGGGTCCAGACATAGCTGATGTCACCAGCCCACTTCTGATTTGGCGCATCAGCTTTGAAGTCACGATCCAACAGGTTTGGCGCGATGTTAAACTTGTGGTCGCTATCTGCCGACCCCGGCGACGACAGCGTCATCGCATTCACTCCGTTTGGTATCGAAAACCTGCAAGAGCTCATCAAGATGGATCGTGACCGCGCGCGTTGACCGCGCTGTGGCCTACGCCGGATGCTTACCATTAAACCATTGGATCAAACACCTAGACACTTCGATTCGGAGAGCGAACCTCGACAATAGACACCAAAAAAGACCTTTGCTTCCATTCAGCATCTAGGTTTTGTGATGCGTGAGCAAAGATTTGAAATTACAACCTTAGCCAAAACTCAAGCAAGTTCTTGATTACATTTTGAGTTTTATAACTTGCAACTCTAAGTAGTATATTTTCTAAAGGTTAAAAATAGTTAATAGATTATAATTATTGAAAGAACTGATTGCGAGGTGATCAACGATGTCTCTATTGAATGCTGCTGGCGCTACAATGTCCTTTGTTGCACATATTGATGACGATCTCCTCTTCCAAAACCCGGATATCCAAGACAGCATATCTGCGGGCGGTGGACACACTACTGTCTATCTAACAGCTGGCGACGCTGGTTTGGGGAGCGATCACTGGCAGGGACGCGAAGCAGGCGCAAAATCTGCATACGCAGAAATGGCAGGCTCGAACGATTGGATCGATTCAGTTGCAACCTTTGGCAATACCGAGAGCCGCATTGATATTCAGACGTCCTATCTTGAAAGCCAGCCCGAAGTTCGTCTCTACTTTCTACGATTGCCTGATGGGGGATATACTGGCACAGGCTATGACGTCACCGCTCGGCAAGGCCTCGAACAGCTTTGGGAAAATGAAATTGATGCTGTTTCCAGCGTAGACGGCACAAGCACCCTCAATGCAGATCAGCTTTCAGGCCTTTTACTTGGCCTCATGAACCTTCATCAGCCAGATGAGATACTTATCCAGGATCACAGTTCAGAGTACGTTGATAACAACCATTCCGATCATGTTAGTTCCTCCTTGTTCGCATATAATGCTCAACAGTACTACTCCACTGATCATGAGGTTCATTCCTACCTTGAATATCCTACGTCCCGTCTAGCACCCAACCAAAGCCCCGAGGATAGCCAGCAGACTCTTGAGGCGTACCACGCCTACCTCCGTGGTTATACGGGTGAGGACGATCCCGAAATTGTTCCAACTGTTTCCCGTAATTATCTAGAGTGGACCTCACGCCACTATCACGTAGATGATTTCCATTCCCACGACGCTGATGTGCTACAATCGCAAAGATTTTTGACTTTAAATTTTGTGTCAGAGACAAGCCCTCCAACTTACATTTCAGACGGGTCTAACTCTGCCGGAGGATCGCAAAATGACGATAATTTAGTCGTTCCATGCTTCACGCCCGGCACATTTATAGCGACCGCCAGTGGCCAGTGTAAGGTTGAGGATCTAGTAGTCGGGGATCGCGTCATCACGAGAGACAACGGCATGCAAAAAATTCGCTGGATTGGTCGTTGCGAATTGTCAGGTGAAAAACTTCTGTTACAGAGCCACTTGCGACCGATCCTAATTCGTCAAGATGCACTTGGTAGTGGCTTCCCAAGCCGTGACATGATGGTCTCGCCACAACACCGTATACTCATCACCGACGCGAGGGTAAACTTGTACTTTGAAACGCAAGAGGTTTTGGTTGCAGCAAAGCATCTGACAAAAATGGAAGGGATTGATGTTATAAGTGTATCGCATACTAGCTATATTCACATCATGTTCGACCATCATGAGATGATCATGTCAGACGGCATATGGACCGAAAGCTTCCAGCCTGGGGAAATGTCTCTAGCCGGTATCTGCGAACCATCACGTAACGAAATTATAGAATCATTTCCAGATCTTAGTACGCCTGAATTAATCTCTTCGTACACGGCTTCACGTCGTTCCCTTAAAAAGCATGAAGCGGAAGCAATTTTTTATAGCGGCTGAAAGGTTCTGTCACGCAAAGAATTTCTGCATGTTGGCGTTGATGCTTCGAGCCCCATTCAGAAGCCGGATAAGCGTCAGGTGAAACTCAAAACAGCATAGGCACACCACCTGCCCCCTGAAAGCAAAAGGGCCCCAAAAGAGGCCCTTCGCATTTCTAAAACTGTCAGAGGTTAGACGAGAACCCAGTCATCGACAGCTGTTTGGAAGTCGTTGACAGTAAGGCCCTCGAAGGTGATTGTCTGACCTGGTGCCAGTGCCAGCGTAGCAGTATCATCTACATTGGACATATCATCCAGTACGGCCTGAGTATTTGCGTATCCAAATGCCGTGAGATCAAGGACATCGTTGCCATTATCATCCTCATCGTCGAAGCCAAAGTCGGCGATGCTGTCATTGCCGTTGCCTGCGACGAAGCCAAACGTATCGTCGTCTGCACCACCGGTCAGAGCGTCATTACCGGCGCCGCCCCAGATCACGTCATTACCAGCGCCACCGTTTACATTGTCACTGCCAGCGCCGTTGAAAATCAGATCGTCGCCTGTGCCGCCAGCAATATCATCATCGCCAGCACCAGCAAAGATGCTGTCATTGCCTGTGCCGCCATTAATTAAGTCGGCACCATCATCGGACCCACCATAAATGACGTCGTTTCCAGAATCACCATACAAGGTGTCCTCACCGAGGCCACCGCCGATAACGTCGTCACCATCGCCACCGCCGATAAAGTCGTCACCAGCGCCGCCCCAGATCATATCATCGCCGTCTTCACCAATAGCAAAATCGTCGCCTGCGCCAGCAAAGAGTGTATCATTGCCTGTGCCGCCATCAAGCGTGTCGGAACCCCCGCCGCCAGCGAGCAAATCATTACCATCGAGGCCCACAACTCTGTCGGATTCCATGCCGGATGTTGACCCGGCAAAAATGACGTCGTCAAAGGCGCTGCCGATCATCTCGTTTGATTGGAAGTCACCTCGGCTGTTGATACCAGCCATTGCATTGCTCGCGTTAAAGTTTGCGTCAAGGTCAAGCGCCAGATCAACAGTCACATCAGCTGTGCTGCCATCCGCATTCGTGATTGTTGCAACGATGGTCGTGACAATGTCATCTGCTGCATCTTCACCGACGCCTACAGCATATGTGTCTGCATCTTCAGCAGTATAGTTAAAAGTCCAGAAACCATCTTCTGCAGTGATCACCACAGTTCCGCCATCGGCGGACTCGTAGGTGTCACCACTCATGTAGGTTTCGCCGTCGATCACGACACCTGCATCAGTATTAGCTGTTTCATTCAGTGCAACTGCACCTGATGAAGCTGTATATCCGAGAATGTTGAGAGCAGATGCACCAGAAGCCGACGCGGCCGTATGGGGCGCTGTACTAGTCAGTCTCAGGTCAGATCCGAACACTGCATCCGCAGACAAGTCCAGCATGAAGTCACTGGCGTTTGAGACTTGCACAAACTCGAAGTTGCTTACTTGAACGCCAGTGACACCCCAAAGCGTTTCGGTGTCCATACCGTTGTTTAGATCGTCGCCGTCCAAAAGGCCTGCAACTAAGAGGTCTGTACCAGCGCCGCCATCCATGATGTCACCATCATTCTCTTCGGTGATATCCATTCCTGTAATGGAATCATTTCCTATAACAACAGTACCAAGGCCCAAATCGCCTGAGGATGCTACAGTGATTGTATCGTTGCCAAGACCACCAAGGATATTATCTACGCCTTCGCCACCATTGATCAAGTCATTGCCTGCAGCACCGTTGATTACGTCGTTGCCAGCAAGGCCTGTGATGACGTCATCATCGTTTGTACCTGAGATAGTGTCAGCTACCTGCGTACCATTAAAATTCGCCATTTCTTCTGTCTCCTGCTTGAGAGCTTTAAGTGTGATGTAGAGGCACCCACCCGCAGGTCGGCTTATAGGGCAAATAACAGTAGGTTAAAGCCAATGTCAACGCATCATGCGTGATAGGATCGGTTGGAACTGCAGGTGGGCACCTCGATTTTTAACCATTTTCGTGGCCGCGTAGCAGTGCGTTTGGCGTGAAAGGGAAGGGAGGCAATCGGTTGGTGGCCTGGTGTCCCGGGAGGGTCACAGCGCGGCGCCTTTCATCCCCGGTTCTTCCGGCATGATCCGCCGCTTGGTTTGCCTGTCCGTCGTCAGGTTTTTTGGAGCCAAAGGCGGCTTAAGCTAATAGAGAGTTCGGCTCATCTGTTTGATTGCATTATGCGGCGTGCTGGCGGCGATGCAAGCGTCGCGCTTCGAGTGTCTGAACCGCCCCGGGTTTACCGGAGAGTAAACTTCTCCAAGGATGAACCTTATGACACAACGCAAACATACCCCGGTCTTTGCGGCGATTGCTGATTATTGGTGCCAACAGCGTCATCATAAAGCGGCATGTCCATCCAATGGCCGGGTCGGGCACTTGGCTGGGAGGGATGCTTTTGCGCAAGCCACGGATGCTTGTGCGGGCGGCGGTGGCGAATAAGATGGCGCGGATTGTCTGGGCGTTGATGGTGAAGGGCGAAGTTTACAGAGCTCCGGTTGCAGCGGCGTAAGCCGACTGACAGCCGCGAGGACGTCGGAGCGGAGGAGGCCAAGGAATTGTATGGCGCACCGGTCGTGATACGGGATTGGGAAAACCAGTGTGCAACAGAGTGCCTTTGAGCACGCGGCTTTGATCTGGACCTGATCATCGAACACCATACGGGCCCGCGACATCTGTGAGGTCTCATAATGAGGCCGGACATATGTCAGCACCAGACGACGCGCCAAAATCAGCTCTGAAAATACCTCTTGCGTTTGGGGCGGTTACATATGTTGCACAAACCCGCTTGGGGACGTTCTTTCCCAAGCGGGTTTGTGCTTGTACGGATACCCCCATTGGTGCAAGTAATTTTTGAACGGTGCGAGCGTGTGATCGGGTGCGGTCATGTATCAGGCCTCTGTGTGCGGTGATATTTTGACCGCGGGCCGGTATGGCGATGCGCGGACCAGGGGCATATCAACAAACCGAGCTCGTTGGCTCCTGCACAAATGCTGCTTTCTCTGACCCGGATCTGATCGATCCTTTGCCCTTACTGTTCAGGGACCTCCTCACACCCCCAACTTACCGGGACGTCGTGTCGCGCGATTTTCGCTACGCCATCGCCGCCGCCGGATTCTGATAATCCTCTTGCTTCGTCATCATGGCCCAGAGGCCACGTGCCATTTTGTTGGCCAGCGCAATCGCGGCAACCATACGTGGCTTGCGGGTCAGCAGGCGCTTTAGCCAGCCATTGTTCGGGGTGTCGAACCGCTCGACAGCCTGAAGGACTGCCATGGCTCCAGAGATCAAGAGGGTGCGGATGTCGCGCTGTCCCATCCGTTGCCCGGCAGGGTCATGCGCAGCATGGTCCCGAGAGGGTTCGAGGTCTTCCTGAGCCGGGCCTTGCCACCTGTCGAGTGCTGTTTGGGCACGAGCCCAAGCCACGCGGCAAAATCGCGACCGCGTTTGAAGGTGGCCAGGTCAGGGGCAAACGTCTCGATAGCAAGCGCCGTGACAGGGCTCACGCCTGGCATGGTCTTTGCGCGGCGTACCACTTCGGCTTTTTGGGTGGCACATCTCATCTTCGTGTCGAGCTCTGCAATACGCGCATTCAACCCCTCGATCTGCTCCAGATACATTTGACCAAGTTCTCGCACTTCGGTCAGCAGAGCAGTGTCATTATCTGCGAGTGCGTGTGCGAGCGTTTTGAGATGAGCAGGCCCCCGGGCCGCGACCAGACCGTGTTCCGCGAGGTGGCCGCGTAAAGCATTGATCATCTGGGTGCGCTGGCCGACGAACATCTGCAGCGTGCGAAACAGCATGGCGCGGGCCTGCTGATCTTCCGTCTTCACAGCCACAAAACGCATGGTCGGGCGTAATGCAGCCTCAACAATAGCCTCCGCATCGGCCACATCATTCTTTTGGCGTTTGACAAACGGCTTCACATAGGCTGGCGGGATCAGGCGCACATCGTGACCCAACTTCTCAAACTCCCGACCCCAGCCATGCGCCGTCGCACACTCTTCCATGGCGATCAGACATTTGGGCTGCTGTGCCACGAATGCGAGTAACTGACCGCGCGACAGCTTCTTGCGATACGCGACCGAACCGTCGCTGCGCGCGCCGTGAAGCTGGAAAACGCGCTTTGCCAAGTCGATACCGATGAGAATAACTTCGGACATGGGTGCTCCTTCCTTTTGTGATGGCTTTAACACTCACCACAATGGCACATTGCGATGCCGTCGGGAGGGGCATCCACGCCATCAACAAAGCCCTGAAGCGCAGAAATCGAGATATTCAGCGATAGACGGGCGCACGACTCGACATCAGGGCTACGCCTTGTCAATCAAGCACCGAAAGCGGATTGAGGAGGCCTTCGGCTGGGCCAAGACGGTCGGCGGCATGGCGCAAACCGTCTATCGCAGCGTCGAAAGGGTAAGATCCCACTTCATTCTGACGATGGCCGCCAACAACCTGGCCCGACTGCCCAGATTGCTGGCAGCATGAGGCGGAAGGCGACTGAATGGGGGCCGAAAATATCAGACCCTTCTTGCCGCGCGGCGCGTATTCACCCCATAGGCAGAACAACGTTCCCGAGCGGCGACTAATTCAGCACTCTGTTAGTAATTGATCCGGAAGGCAATGTCTTCTACACGACACGCAAAAGGACCCCAACGGCTTCCTGACGGGGATCATTTGCATATCGGAGCACTTTCATGACACGTTCAAACTACCTCTTCACCTCAGAATCCGTCTCCGAAGGGCACCCAGACAAGGTGTGCGACCGGATTTCAGATGCGGTTCTGGACGCCTTTCTGGCCGAAGAACCACAGGCGCGGGTTGCCGCGGAAACATTTGCCACAACGAACCGTATCGTGATTGGTGGTGAAGTAGGTCTCAGCGACCAGTCGAAGCTCAAGGACTATATGGGCCGTATCGAGCAGATCGCGCGCGATTGCATCCGCGACATCGGCTATGAGCAGGAGAAGTTCCACTGGCAGACGCTGGAAGTCTCCAACCTGCTGCATGAACAATCCGCCCATATCGCACAGGGCGTGAATTCGAGCCCGGAGAAGGACGAAGGGGCCGGCGATCAGGGGATTATGTTCGGCTTTGCCTGCAAAGAGACGCCCGAGCTGATGCCCGCCCCCGTCCACTATGCACACGCGATCCTGCGCCGTCTGGCCGAGGTGCGCAAAAGCGGCACCGAGCCGACCTTGGGACCGGATGCGAAATCACAGCTCACCGTGCGCTATGAGGACGGCAAGCCCAGCAGAATTGCCTCCATCGTGCTGTCGACCCAGCATCTGGACGAAAGCATGACCAGCGCTGATGTGCGCGCCGTGGTCGAACCCTATATTCTCGAAGTGCTACCCGAAGGCTGGGTTACGCCCGAGACAGAATGGTGGGTGAACCCCACAGGCAAATTCGTCATCGGCGGCCCTGACGGCGACGCGGGCCTGACAGGGCGCAAGATCATCGTGGACACCTATGGGGGGGCGGCCCCGCACGGCGGCGGCGCGTTCTCGGGCAAAGATCCGACAAAGGTGGACCGTTCGGCCGCCTATGCCGCGCGCTATCTGGCCAAAAACGTGGTGGCCGCCGGTCTAGCCACCCGCTGCACCTTGCAGTTGAGCTATGCCATCGGCGTGGCCAAACCCCTGTCGATCTACTGCGACACACACGGTACAGGCGAGGCTTCCGAAGAAGCTATTGAAAAAGCAGTCGCACAATTGATGGACCTAACACCCCGCGGCATCCGCGAGCATTTGGGCCTGAACCGCCCGATCTATTCCCGCACTGCCGCTTACGGGCATTTCGGGCGCGCGCCTGAGGCTGACGGCGGCTTCTCGTGGGAGAAAACCGATCTGATCGAAGCTTTGAAAAAAGCCGTTTGATCCGACACCCCAATTCAGCTGCCGTGCCGTGATCTCTACGTTCACAGCACGGCAGCAGCAGATTTGAAGGAATGCTCTGATGGCCAATGTAGGAATCGTCAACTTGCGGAGCCTGATCTGAAATCGTACCAACGGACATGACACAAGCCAAACATTCAGGCACTTTCAAAGGCTGCCGTTTCCCGCCTAGGATAATTGCCTATGCGGTCTGTCTTATTTTCGGTTCCCTTGAGCCTGCGCAATGTCGAGGATCTGCTTGCGGCGCGCGGCATCGGCGTAAGCTACGAGAAGATCCTGAAGTGGGCTGGAAAATTTAGTACAAAGTAAGTGGACTGGGGGTGCGGACAAAAACTTGGACTGTTTTCACGGCATAAGGCCGAGGCTTTTACGATACACGATTGGGCTTCTGCCACCAAGGGACATCTTGATGCGTGTTTCGTTATACCAGCGGATGTAGGCATCAACCTCGTCAATAAACTGGGCCACGGTGAAGGCTCGCCAATCGCGGGGATAGAAGAACTCAGTCTTCA
>TARA_R100001369_G_scaffold69804_1_pt1 | contig 12827 bp, 4 predicted proteins | sample TARA_R100001369 | Tara Oceans TARA_R100001369 (sample SAMEA2621528) | marine metagenome | biome: marine biome (ENVO:00000447); feature: surface water layer (ENVO:00002042); material: "saline water (ENVO:00002010), including plankton (ENVO:xxxxxxxx)" | depth 5 m | reverse complement strand
GTCTAGGTCTGTACCAACAAACAACTTCTTAGCTACACCAACACCACCGTCAACAATCAAAGCTCCAGAAGTTGAACTAGTAGAATCGGTAACTAAATTTAAATTAACTGCTCCACTTGTATTAAGAGTTGTTACAGTTGCAGCAGCAGCAGTTCCACTACCAAGAATACCGTCGAGTGTTCCAGTAAAACCAGTGGCTGTTAATAAACCACTCGAAGAATTAAATGTTAAATTAGTCCCACTTTTGGGAGGTAAGTCACCTGACGCTGCGGTTGTGAATAATGGAAAACAAGTTGTATCACTCGATTCATCAGCAACTGTAACATTTGTACTAGCTGCCGACGGTGTTTCCCAAGATAAATCTGTACCATCGCTCGTAAGAACTTTTCCATTTGTGCCTTTTGCAAGAGCCGAAGGATTGCCACTGCTGTCTCCAAGGATAATACTTCCTCTCGTCAAACCCGCCATTTTTGCTAAAGTAACTGCGTTGTCAGCAATTTTACCTGTTGTTACATTAGCATCCACAATGGTAGCAGTGACGACTGCATCGCTGGCAATCTTAGCTGCCGTAATAGCATCGTCAGCAACTTTTGCCGTAGTTACATTTACATCCACAATACTAGCAGTTACTACTGCACTTGATGCTAGCTGATCTGCACCTACTGCATCATTAGCTATCTTAGCTTGCGTTACATTTGCATCAACTATACTAGCAGTTACTACTGCATTAGCTGCTAATTCGTCTGCACCTACTGCATCGTCAGCGAGCATAGAATTTTCAACAGCCCCTGCGCCAATAGTAACAGCACCACTCGATGCTATTGTAACATCACCACTAACAGCTACCTCTTGATAACTTGTACCATCACCTACTAATATTTTTCCACTGGTAACATCTGCCATTTTTAACAAACCACCAATCACAACATTACCACTTGTTGTTACTGAGGTTATATTTGGACTTCCGCCTGAACCTGCGAGGGCAGCCATGTCAGATATTACTGCACTTGTGCCGAGTAATCCCATGTCCTCTATGACAGCACTAGTGGCAAGCAAACCCATGTCTTCTATTACTGTACTTGTAGCTAATAGCCCCATGTCCTCAATGACTACAGATGTAGCTAGTAAAGCCATATCATCTACGATTGCACTTGAAGCCAAAATTGCTAAGTCATCTACAATACTTGAATTTGCGAGTATTGCCATGTCTGCTACCACTGCATCTGTACCAAGTATCGCCATGTCAGCTACGATTGCATCCGTACCAAGTATCGCCATATCTGCTAACACTGCTGAAGCACTTAATGCAGCCATTGCTGTTACGTTCGCTGATGTACCTAACACACCCATTGCCGTTACGTTTGCACTTGTCCCTAATAAATCCATATCAGTAATAACGGCTGAAGCACTTAACAGACCCATGTCCTCTACAATTGCTGCTGTTCCTAATACGCCCATCGAAGTTACATTCGCAGATGTACCTAAAATCCCCATATCTTCTACGATAGCTGCTGTACCCAAAATTCCCATGTCAGTTACAACAGCACTTACTCCAAGCAAGCCCATTGCGGTTACGTTTGCTGACGTACCTAGTAATCCCATGTCCTCTATGACTGCTGCCGTAGCCAATAAGCCCAAATCTTCTACAACGGCTGAAGTACCTAGTAAATTAATAGATGTTGTTACTGCCGATAATGATTGAACCGCAGTAATATCTGGTCCTGCCTCTACTGCACCAGTGCTTGCATTAAACCCTAATACTGTGCCAAGACGGTCAGCTTTTAATGGAAGCTCCATACTTACAGCTGTATCATCATCAGCTAAACGAACAGAACGTATACTCGTATCATTAAGATCAGCTTGTATAGCTACAAATCTATCAAGCTCTGTATTAAGAGTTCCAATTTCAAATGCACCTGACGTTGGGAAATCACTGGTCCTATCAAGAGAAATACTTCTTGTTATAATAATTATTGATCCACCACTTGCTCCAGTAACAGACATAGATATTGCACCTGTAGCTCCTGACCCTCCAGAAACAGTATAGTGTGTAGAAATAGTTTTAAGGGTGCTGTCTAGGTAGACATTTAAATCTGCATCTGCAAAAAATTCAAATGGTACAGCAAAAGATGATTGACTTGCACCTGCTGATACAGAATATGATATTCGAGGGGTGTTATCTGATGTGCTTATTGTCATAGTTTAATCCAATCTATCATCTAGTAAATTTCCTAGTTCTTTTGCCATTCCTTCTGTATAAGGCAAGTATGCAAATGGCAAATTTCGTATAATTTGTTTCCCTGCTCCACCACGATCACCATTTATAAATTGCATTACACCATTTTTGTAGTCAATTTCTTTACCTGTGGCAAGCGTAAATCCATTTGTAGTGTAATCCCAAAATATGCTTGGTCCTGCCCCACCAAGCCCTATAACAGTCTCAGCAGCACCATCTTCTGTTACATTATACTTTGGTCGCAACATACCATTACTTATATCTGGTCCACCCATAGCCATTGATGTATGTAAAGCTTCGTAGAATAAAGCAGAGTGCATAGAAGCAAGACCTGAGTAATCAAAAGAACGTGCAAACCTATCTTCATAAGACATCTTATCCCATGTGTATTCATTCGTTCTCATTTTTAAACCCATGTAAGCTAATAACATTGGAGCTATTAATGCTGTACCTCTGTTCTTAACTTGACCTTGTAAAAATGAACCACTTATTTTTGATACAGCAGCTAAAGAATAGCTGTAAAATTGAAATGGTAATCCCATTAAACCACTTTCAATACGAGCATATCCTTTAACTCTAGCATCTTCTGCCATGCCAAAACCTCTGGCTACACTCATAGGAATGTAAGCAACTCCGTCATTAATAATAGGTTTATCAGCAGGTGTACCCATTAATATTGTATTTAAAGTTCCACTATTCATAGCTGTTCTAAATGTAGTAACAACTTCTTGATCTATATCTACTTGTTTTTTTAATTCAGCTAAAGCAAGCTCATTTATTTTTTGTTCACTTCTTATATCAGCGTGTTTAGCGTGCATAATTTCGTGCATTTTTACAAAGTTAAGATACTCTTCTTTTGTTTTAAACGCATCTTCTGCTAATGCTTTAACACCTTTTGCTTTTGGTTCTGTCCAAGCTTTTCTAGCAAAATCATCATAAACACCTTCTTTATCTATAAATATTTTACCTGTTGCTCTTTGTATAAAAGCAGAACGTGTTTTGTTCTTAGGCCATTCTAGTTCTTCTCTATTAGAATAAATAAATTCAAAAGGTTTATTTGTTTCTTTATGTATAATAGTTGGAAATGATTTATAACTTTCCCATTCTTTTGTATTAGCAAAAAATAAACCTCTAGCAGTTTTTTCATGAGGAGTCTGAGATATCTTTAAAGCCATTGGTAAATCAATACCATATCGTGCTAAGAATTTAGTTTCCATATCTGTAGCTGTACCTGCTACAAGATTCTTAGAATAAAGAATCAAAGAATGCTGACGCACTATTCCGTCAATTTGTTTTAAAGCAGTTGTTACTGGTGCTAAACCATTAACCATAAAGAATGTATCTTTAATTTTATCCCATCTACTATTGTCTAAAGGATTAGCTTTTAAGTCATCCATAAATCTAAGATGACTTGATTGCAAAACAATATCTAATGCTTCACCTGCTAAATGTATTTCTTCCCTAGACATCTTAGCCATAGTATCGCCCGTTATTGCATCTATCTGTGTAGCAAATCCACGGAATACATCTTTCCAATTATGATCGTGAAATAGTTTTGCAGGTTCAGATACAGTTGCAAATAGAGCATGACCTAAATAACTTACTTGAGCTAAATTTCTAATTGTATTTGCAAATCTAAAATCTAATCTATCTGGATTACGAATTACAGTTCCAATAACACGATCATACATATGTGTGTAATCTCGCATAGTTTTGTTTATGTCTTTAATAGACATACCACTTTTAAACATATCTTCTTTTAATTCATAAACAACTTCATCAACACTTTTTCCATTATTATATTTTGTATATTCATACATAGGTGCAACTCTTGATTGATATGCTTTCATAACTTTAAGAGGATCACTTTGAATAAACTTAAATACTTTATCGTTAGAAATATCTAATGATCTATGTTTTAAATGTTTAGATACACCTTTACCAAAATACATATTATTAAAATCTGAAACATCATCTTCATTTAAAAGGTCACTAACAGTTTTTTTTGCTCGAGCTGCTATTGCATTTGGATCAATAGATAACTGTTCTTGTTCCCATACTTTATCTTTTCTATTCCATTTATATACATAAGGATTTGCTGTGTAATGTTCTTCTAATATTTTTTCTAGCTCAGAACGATTTTTTAGTATTGCTTTTTTATCCCAATATCTAGGAAAGAACACATCTTCTCCTAAATCATCAGAAGCACTTTCTGAATTAAACTTTAATATACCTACTTCTTCTCTTAATGCTGTTTGTCTTTCTTGTTGTATGCTTACCCATTCATAAAGCTTTCTATCACCAACTTTATTAGCAAGCTTTTGTTTATTTATTTTTAACTGTGCATCTAAATCAGCTAGTTGTTTTTCTGCAACTAATAATCTTTCATCAAACTTTTTCTTTGTACCTAATAAACCAACATCAACCAAATCAGTTTTCCAATTATTAAAATAATCATCCATCTTTCTAACAGAACGTGTCATAGATTCTGATAGTTCGCTTAAAGGAGTTTTGTTTATTCTATGATAGTTTGCTATAACTGCATAATCTTCTAATGTAAGTTTTGCAGGTGTATTCGCTCTTTCTAATAAATCATCTGGAATAGACGCATCTCTTTTATTCTTCATTCTTTGAACTGTATCAGTAATATTATAATGAAAAATTTTATCTAATTTTTTTCCTGCATGAGCAACATGATCTGATTGTAAATTAATAAGAACATCATAATAATCACCCATTCTTGTTTGTGATCTTGAGTAAACAGAATTTTTAGCAGCTATACCCATTTCATTTAAAGTATTCATAAATCCATTATCTGCAAATGATTCTATAAAATTAAGTTTAGCTTTGTTTGTAGCATTGCCCATTAGCATTCTTCGATAAGGTGTAGGAAATAACTTATACAGAAAAGAATTACCAACAACACCACTTTGTATATCAATATCTATCTCACCTTTTTGAACTGCATCAGCCCTTCTAAATCCTACTTCAAGTTTTGTTGATCTTATTTCTGGTCCTAAATCTTCTATTTGTTTTTGAATAGTTTGTAATTTACCATAATTAGCATCATCAATAACAGCTTTGCCACTCTCAGGTCGTATAGAAGAACGCAAGATTTGTTCTTCATCTGCAAGTTTTTGTTTTTGCAAATCTAACTCATTCATCTTTTTAACTAAGTCTTTAGAAGTGACATTTGCAAATACAGACCTGTCCATAGCTTGATACTCACCTACAGTAAATCCTCCAAAGTTTACCATAAGATCATCAGCATCGTTGCTAAACTTCTCAGCAGCTTGGAATCTACGAGTAGGAAGTATTCCTAACAATCCACCAAATAAAGCCCCACCTAAAGCAGAAGCACCAATATTAAAAACAGTTTCTATTGGTTGATTTAAAGGATCAGTGGGTGCTCTAAATGCTTCTTGAGCAGCAGTAATAGTTGCAACACCTGCACCAACTCGCAAAGCAGAACGACCTATTCCAATAGTAGGACCACCAAAAGGCAATGCAATTAAATTAATAGGATCAAAGAAACCTGCTGCAAACATATTTAACATACTTGAATTTGCTAATGTTTCTCTGAATTGTTTACTTCTATCAATTCTATTTTTTAAAAAAATCATATGCTCAGAATTAATAGCACCACTAAGAAATTGATGATGACCTCTATAATTATCTCCCATTTCTTCGTATGGATCATAACCATTATCAGGAGGAATATTTAAACCTGTTGGTTGAACATAATCATCATTAGCATAACTAACACCTGCACCAAAACCTAAAGGTGGATTAGGATTGTTTTGAAAATAATGCGGAATGTTCCAACGAAACATTTCTTCTATTTTTTTAACTGTTCCATCATAGCCATAGCCAAACATAGCGTCTGTTGTTTCACTGAATGTAGCTTGTTGCTGTTCAAACTCATACTGAAAGTTGCTAGGGAGGTGAGAAGCATATTTCTTATTACGAATGTTATCCATTAATTATCTCTATCTGTTGGATACGAATAACCTTTTTCTGCATTAATATTAAATTCATCACCAGATAATTTAGAACGACCCATAAAGATTGGATCTCTAAATTCGTTTCTATTAGGATTCCATTGCATACTAAAATCGTTTACACCACCTTCGTCAGCTTCTATATATTTCCTATCCCAATTTTGACTATCCCAAGTTGCGTAACTAATTTCACCTGCTGAATCTCCTGATAAATGTTCTGCTATTAAAGGTTTCATAAGACGATCTTTATCTTTAATCATAGCCATAAACATAGGATATTTACCATCAATCATAAAATTAGGAGTAATCCAAACAGGTGTATTGTTTCTTTTATATTCCTCTAATTCAGTTCCTGCACTTAATTTTGTACTATATGTATTTACTGTTCGTTCATATTCTTCTGCAAGAACATAATTTTTATCGCCTGATCTTGGTAAAGCTTTAAGCATTGAAGATAAGTCATAACCTACTGTTCTCATAAAACTTTTTTGTTTTGTTCTATCCATAAAAGTAGACATAACATTATTATTACTCATTGTATTCACACCAGATTGACCAGTTATTAAAGCTTCAGAAGCATTGTTAGGAGCAAACTCAGAATCAATTCTTTTTGTAACTGCTTCAATAGTTAATGATTTTACCTTATCGTTTCCTTTAGAAAATTCTCTACTTCCATCTTCTGTTATGTGGTTAATAATTCTATTTGCTACATGTTCAATTATAAAATTTGCTGATTTACCTGTTAAAGCCTGCTGTACTTGTGATGTAAATAATCCTGCTGCTTTTAAATTTTCTTGTATCTCAGCATTCATATCAACATAATCTTTTTGTTCAAATTGCTTTTGTTTAGAATCTCTTAAAGTAAAGTTAGAAAAGTTTTGTACAAAGTCATACATGTTACTTTCTTCAATATTTAAAATATCTGCTGTAACTAAAATAGATTCAAGGTTAGATACTAATGTACTATTTTCGTTTAAACCTGCATTCATAAATATTTTTTTAAGCTCTACATTAAATGGTTTTTCTTGATCTCCAATATAAGTTGTAAACATTTGTAAATTTTGAAATACCTTTACTGTTTCATCTGCATTTAACAGTCCATTTTTAAAATTATTTAAAAGTTTTATTTCATCTTGATGCATAAAGTTTTTCATTACTTTACTTTTATAAGCAGTAATTTCTTCAAAAGATTTGTTACTCCAATCATCTGTAAATCTTATTTTTTTTGTGGCGATTGATTCGCCCATAATATTTTGATGATCTTTGTTTTTAGGATCACCTGTATTGTTTCTAAATGCTTGAATAGCATTTGTTCTTTTTATCTCAGCAGGAGAAGGGGTAGCTTCTGCTATTAAAGAATTAATAGCTGTTCTTACTCTTGGTTTGTATGCTTCTAATGTCGGAGAGTCTATTTTTTCAAATACATTTTTTATAACATTTAAATCTTCTGAATTAGGAGCTAAAGCAGTTTCCCCTTCTGTTAAATAATTTTTAATAGAAATTAAACTTTTTAAACCTTCTTCTGTTCTACCATCAAGACTTCCCAAATAAGAATTAAATACAGCTTGTGCTACATTATTTTGATATTGTTGTTTTCTTGCAGTTACTTTAAGTTTAAATTCATTACTTGTTGTACTAAGTGCTGCGTGTTCATCTATATTTTTACTTACTATAGACATAAGTTCTGTAATTTCATTACTGCGTAGTTCTGATAATTCCATTCCTAATGCACTTGGCAATAAATCTCTTGGGTCTGGTAAAGGGTCTACATAAACAGAAGCAGCAAGTTCTATAGCTTCATCTACAAGTTCAGTTTGTTTATCTATAAAAGCTTTATCACGATTAAGAGTTTGTTTTTGTTCTTGAGTTTCTAAAAAAGGTTTATTTTCTTTAAAATAGTTTAATGTACCTGTTATAATTTGTTGTTCATTTGAATCCCAAAGATCACCATTACGAATTAAATCAATAGAATCTTTTATAGCTTTAGGAAATAATTCTGGATGTTGTATAGCTTTATCTTTTCCAGTTTTTAAATAATTTTCATAATCCTTAGTAAATCCTGGGTATAATTTATCTAAACTATTATCTAAATGATATTTAACTACACCTGTAAGTTTTAAAACTTCAAAATCTCTATCAATTTTATTATCATTTTCTTTAAAACCAAATTGTAAAAGTTTTGATTCTTTATCTATTAATTCTTTTTCTCTTGCAATTTTAAAAAGCTTTGGATTTCGGTCAGAATCTTTTTGTGTAAGAACGCTATTAGATAAAAAACTTTTTCCATATTCGTTTATTTCTGCTTTGTATATATCTTTAAGTTCATTTACTTTTTCAAAATCACCTTGTTCAAGAGCAGAAATTACATCATTTGTGGTTTTTTCTAATAATAATTTTGATATTCTTTGAAGTCTTATAATGCTATTAGTGCTTCCTCCACCCAATCTATTTTGCATACTTAAGCTAGTTATAGATTTTTGTGCTGCAAGCTCTGATCTAGCAGCAGTTACTATTCCACCAGTAGCATTTTCTAACTTATTTCGTTCACCTGAGAATCCAATACCATCTGTGTTTTCGTATAAACTTGATATAGCATTAGCAATTTGTGGGTGTTCTTTTTTTAATTTTTTTATTGCAGGATTAGATTCGCTATAAATTCCTAAAGCTTGATGTGCTGCACTCATTTGATCTGAATTAAATTTACCAGATGTTGTAATATAACTTATAATTTTTTCAAATTGAGCAGCAGCTACTTGTATTTTATTTTGATGAAATTGATTAAGTTGTTCTGCAGCAGGAACAAGTCTTTTATACATTGAATCGTCTTGTAAATTATCAAAATATTTTTTATGTTCTATAGTTTTAGGATCACCTTCTCCAAAACGTTTTACAAAATCAATATACTTTGTTGACGCATTTCTAACAGCTTCTGTTTTGCTAACAGTAATTGCATCTATTTGTCTTGTTACTTTATTAATCTGATATTTCTGTGAATACTCAGCTTGATATTCTGCACCAATGTTTTTAACAATTCCATTATAAAAAGAATCTTCAACAGAGTTTACGTGTTCTTCTATAAACGTAGACATTCTAGTTTTGAATACAGCATTAGGATGTTCTTCTAATAATGAACTGTTGTATATTTCATTAGCTTTTAATTTAAGTTTGTTATCCCACTCTTGTACATAACGCTGATCTATAGCAGATTGAAATGTTTCACGACCAATAGAACCAAGACCTAAATCCATTTCCAATGCAATAGGTTTGCCTTCATCATCTGTTGTAATAATTTTACTTGAATCAAGACCCATAGCAATTTCTTTAGCATTCTTTTTTGCTATCTTTTCTCCTTCTACAAGGGCTGTTTTTTGTAAAATACCACCTTGCTGTTCAATCTCATTAGCAAATCTTTTACCAGAAGCAGCATTAAAACGAAATGTATTTATTGGTGAGTTTTTCACACTGACTGTTGATTTTTTAATAAACCTATTAGCAGACATATTACTATCCTATAATTGTAGAAAGCCCATACATACCTTGGGCTAAATAACCTGCTGCTTTTAAAGAAGCAGTTCGTCGTTCATTCTTAGCATCGAAAATTCCTTGTTGGGCCTGTCCCAGAGCTTGACCTTGACCAATAACAGATCGAACTGTTCCTCTTGCTATATCTGTATAAGCAACATCTCTTTCATTGTCTTGATAAGCTTGTATAGAAGCATCCATATCTCTACCACTAAAAGCAAAGAAAGCTTCTGCGGCAGCTAAATCATTATCTAATTGTTTAGTTCTGTCATTATTAAACTGTGCAATTTCTAACTTATTTTGCTCAACATCTATTAAGGCTTGTTTAGCATTTGTTTCAGCCATTTGAGCACCAATTTTGCCCGACTGTTTTGCACCTTTAATTTGTGCTCCCACTCCTATTATGGTTGCTAAAGCTGGTATTAGTGTTAACCACATTAAAAAGTTACCTCCGCTACTAATCCATTTATCTGTAGAGAAAGAGGAGCTTCTTGACTGATTGTTATTTGAGGATCTTTAGAATAACCAAGCAATCGAAAATCTTTCTTTCCTGTAAATGATTTTCTACCTAAACTAAAATCGTCTGTTGTCTGTCTTAAAATTAAATTACTACCATTAACAGATATAGAACCTGTTGAAAGCATATCAACAATAACTTTATTAACAGATCTTAACTCACCTGTTAATGAACCATTCTCTAACCCCACATCTATTGGATTTGTTTTTAATACAACTGGAAATGTATATCCTATTTCTAATTTAGTATTAATAGGAACGTCCTGTCGTGTTGTTGTATCAATTTTATTAGAGGCTACAGAGAATTGACCTACATAATCAGTATCAGATATAACATCTAACACTGCTCCATTAACCCAATCTGATGATACACCTGTTACTGTTCCAACTGCACTTGTAATGTAGTCACGACTTAAATCTAAATTCTTAGTTGAATCAAACTGCATAAGGTATAACTTCTTAACTCCTGCTCCAGTATCGTACCATGCTGTTACATAAAGAATTGTATCTACAACACACATAGATTGAAAAATTCCATTAGTTGTAAACTCAGTCCACCCTGCTTTTTCTTCAGCAGGATTGGCATTAAATACAGCTATAGTTCCATCAGAGTTAACTACAAACAAATAACTTTCTGGCCTATCTAAAGAACCTTGCAATACAACCATTTGCAGTGGAGTTTTAATTAAATGAGATGATACTGTTGATACACTGACTGATGTATAAGCGTTTACATTATCAGCAAAGATGTATTGAGAAATAGATTTGCCAGATGATTGACAATATAATGTAGCACCACCAAACATATGAGGTCTTACAAAGCTAGACCCATAAGGAGTTTGTCTTTTCACCTGTGCATTTGTAGGAGTAATAGGAGAGTTTTGAAATGCAGGTACAAAAAACTCTGACGTAGATGTGAACACCTGCAAATCACGATTAGAAACAATGTGTCGTATAGTATTAATTTCACCTATACTTGCGACGAGTTCTATTGAATCATTATCGGCTGCTGTCCCTGTATCAAAATTAAAAAATTCATTAGACTTACTGCCCCATAAAGTATCAGGCTGAGATGGTGTCCCACCGAACCACAATCTATTTTCATGGAATGCTACACAAGAAGGGTAGCCACGAACTAAAGAATAAGACTGTTCACTAAACTCTGTTGTTGGCGCATGGGTTGTTATCTTGGGAGCACCACCACCATCTATACTTGAAGTTGCTGACCCTGCTGCAGCAACAAATCTATATCTATTTTCATCGACAATAGCAGTAACAGTACGAGTACCATTTATATTTGATGCTCCTACTCCTGCTATAGTGGCTGCTTCAGAAACAATAATAGAATCATTTACTTTTAATCCATGAGCTACATGAGTAACTTCTATAGAATTTGTTGACATAAGACTTCTTAAAGCATTTAGATCCAATTGCTGTGCAAGGTTGCCTTGAATAGTTCCTGTTACTGTTGTGGAGTTTGTAAATCCAGTAATAAGTATTTCACTATTATGATACCGTAAAGATGTTCCTACATGGTTAGATGTAAAATAAGCAGCACTTGCTGTGATTATTGCACCTGCCCCACTTGAAACATTCGGGTCAATAGTTAAACCTGCTTCATGAAACCTACTATAAGGTTGATGTATAATAGTACTGTCACCATTAGAAACAAACGTAAATGTCTGCAATTCAAACGATGTTAAGCTAGTACGCACAAGTTTTTTAACAGGAAATGATTGGTGTGTAAGAAACATTACATCGCCAGATTGAGCGTATACCAATTCATGCAAGATAGAATCAGCAAAAGGAACAGCAGCACTATCTGTGTCTGCTGTTATAGTAGATACCAAGCTCACAACATCTGCTGTGCTAATAGAAAACACTCTTATCTTTGCGTTTTCTAAAGACACTATGTATCTTTCATCGTCTGAGAATATAAAAGGAACAAGTCTTGCTTGTTGTTTTCTTGCTAATGATTCGCTTACTACAGCTAACCGTGTAGCGTCTGAACTTTTAGCAGTAAGAAACCCAGTAGTACTTGGCGATGTTTCCGTTACAGTAACTATTGCTCCCGCTGGGTTTGCAACTGTAAAGCTAGCATGAGCATTTATAGTTGTGTAAATATTATCTGCTGTTGTATTGTTATTTGTATTAGGTCTAAACCCTGTAGAGCTAGAAGGATCGCTTGCCCCTGCTGCTTCTGCCGTAAAAACTATATCAACACCTGCTGATGTTGTAAGAGTTATTGTCGCTCCTACAGCTATATTTGCATAGTCACCTACATTTATAGTACAAGCATTTTCATTAATAGTTATATCATAAGTATAGATATGCTTTGTTCCAGAGCGTTTAATAACTCCACCTTCAGCCATAAGAAAAAAGTTCTGCAATCTTTGAGCAGAACTATTATATAATTTACTGTCTGTCCTAGCAATTAAAGAAGGACTGACTTCCCCAAATTGAAAGTTTTGTAAAGGAATTTTAGCCTTTTGCATTAGCTTCTCCTGTTTGTAAGAAACCTAGAAGTAATTAATTTGCGTGATGTTTGTTGC
>TARA_R100001369_G_scaffold30236_1_pt1 | contig 12957 bp, 11 predicted proteins | sample TARA_R100001369 | Tara Oceans TARA_R100001369 (sample SAMEA2621528) | marine metagenome | biome: marine biome (ENVO:00000447); feature: surface water layer (ENVO:00002042); material: "saline water (ENVO:00002010), including plankton (ENVO:xxxxxxxx)" | depth 5 m | reverse complement strand
GTAATTATTTAACCAGCGAAGGAAAGACAGGTGAAGAGGCTTGGGGAACTCGTGCCAAATGGACTACTTTGTACGGAAAGATTGTGGATGAGCCTGTTTCGGTAACCATAATGGATCATCCCGGTAATGTGGGTTATCCCACCTATTGGCATGCCAGGGGTTATGGACTTTTTGCGGCCAATCCACTGGGACAGGAGGTATTTTCGGAAGGTAAGGAAAAATTGAATTTCAGTTTGACCAAAGGCGATTCCGTTACTTTTAAATACTCCATTTTGGTTCACAATGGCGAGCAGCTGACCGAAGATTCACTGAACGGATATTTTTCTGATTTTAGCAATGGCCAATAAGTCTCATTTGAAATATTATGTCATTTTATTGCTTTTCCTAACTTTTGGCAACAGTGGAATGGCTCAGGATTTGGAAAAGACATCCATGCACAGTTTGTTCAATGGCAAAACTTTGGAGTCCTGGAAAATTCCTGATGGAGGGGAATGGTCCGTTAAGAACGGGAAAATAATAGCAAAGAATAATCCCGAAAAAAAGGGTTCCATACTTTGGACCAATGATAGTTATAATGACTTTGTGGTTCAATTGGATTTTAAAATGATAAGTGGGAACATTGATTCTGGCATATTTATGCGGGGCGAGGATAAACAAAATCCTCAAATTCAAATTGGCATATCGGGCTCACTAAAAAGGGATATGACGGGGTCGCCATATGTGCCTGGAGCCAGTTATCCTGTGGAAGCCAAGAATACAAATAAATTATTGCGTCTAAAGGGATGGAATACTATCAAGGCCCGCGCTGTAAACAATAAGTATACGGTTTGGTTAAATGGGGAGGAAGTCATGAACTATACTATGGATAATGCCAACCTACATGGCCCCGTTGGGCTGCAATTGCATCCGGGGAGGGAAATGGAGATACACTTTAGAAAAATAGTTTTAGGCAAGCTTTAAACAGAATCAAGTTGTAATTTTGCCGCCATTTTATATTGCCCCTATAATGTTAATTTAAGATAACTGGTCTATGGACAATCTTATCGGAATTAAACAAATTGCCAAACTGGCCAATGTTTCCATTGGCACGGTAGATAGGGTGTTACATAATAGACCTGGGGTCTCCAATGCCACACGCGACAAGATAAAGGCTATAATCAAGGAAACCGGATATAAAAAGAATACGGTAGCCAGTCGCCTTAATTTGGCAGGACGCAAGAAATTAAAAATAGCCGTACTTATACCAGAGGTATCCAGTAATTGGAGCTATTGGGAACTGCCCAAAAAAGGTATCGAAAAGGCCGTGGAGGAGTTAAGCGAGATGGGTATCCTTGTCTCATATTATTATTTTACCGATCCTTTTTCCTTTATAAAATTGGGAGACGCCATTACGAATAAAAATTATGACGCCTTGGTCACGGTTCCATTTTTTATGGTGGAATGCAACAATCTATTAAGTAAGACCAAAGCCAAAAACATTCCTGTAGTCTTTATGGATACGGAAATCAAACTGGATTACCCTTCCTACTTTATTCGGCAGAATTCACATAAGGCCGGAATGGTGGGGGCTAGGCTTTTACATGGGCTGGTTGGGACCGAGGGACTCTATTTTGTAATCAATATTGTAACGGATAGGGGATTGCACGCCAATAATCAACAAAGGGAAAATGGCTTTAGGGAATTCTTTGCAACGAATTTCAAGGGAAAGCCAATTTCTATTATGACCATAAATCATCCAATAGATCGTCCTTTCGAAATAAATCCTGAAATTGAAAACTGGTTCAAGGACCCTAGACGAAAAGGCATTTTTGTAACCAATGCAAGATCTTATTTAATTCCAGACATTCTTAAGACCTATAATGTTTCCAATGTTTCTGTGGTGGGCTTTGACCTCCATCAGGATAACTTGGAATGCCTAAGAAAGCAGGAGATTGATTTTTTAATCAATCAAAAGCCGGAATTTCAAGGGTATACTGCTATTAAGGGAATGTTCAAATTTCTTACGGAACAGGATTCCTCAGATTTAAATATGGATGTCCCTGTGGAAATAATTGTGCAGGAGAATAGGGATGCACTTTAGGGAACCATCTCCCTTCAACACTTAAGTTGCGTTTAGATATCAACAAAAATAATAGGCCTCCAAATATTTGGAGGCCTATTTTAGTACTAACTCAATGGCTACTATTTATTATTGTGGATATCCTGGGTTTTGGGGGTAGCCTCCCAAAGTTCTGTCTATTTGATCTTGAGGTATAGGTCTCAGTGCATGATATGCCTGAATGTTTGGAGCGGCTTGTGGGTTGTGCAAGGTAGTTCTTTCAACTAGTTTGCCCGTTCTTACCAAATCCCACCAACGGTGTCCTTCCCCTGCCAATTCACGTGCCCTTTCGTCCAAGATAAAATCCAGGTCAACATCAGCTCCGGTAATTTGCATGGCCGTTTCCATTCCTGGAACAGCAGCCCTAACCCTCACCATATTGATATCATCTGCGGCTCCACCTGGATCGCTTTGCTTTAACCTAGCTTCGGCACGTATCAAATAGGCATCGGCCAAACGCATAAGTACAAAATCGCGCTGTCCTGGTGTATGTTGGCGATCTGGCCTTGTAGGGTCTATCCATTTGTTTAAGGAAGGGTACAGACGCTCTGTATATTCATCATTGGTAATTGTCATATATGGTTTGGTGTCTTGTAAGGACTGTGGCCAATCAATATCTTTTCCAGGTCCAGGAATATACACTGCAGTATCACCTATTGATAGCGCAGCCCTTGCAGGTTCGCTTCCGCTGGCTTCCGTAGCCGGCTCATCCTTATTGGCGTACCATACATGTTTAAAAGAGTCATCGTATCTGGTGTCTTGGTTTCGGTCCCAAAGCCCCAACATAAAGTCTGTAGGTCGGTGTCGTTTCCAAGGCCTTCCGTTTTCTACATCCCTTGTCAAACCACGAAGAACATCATACTCCATTAAAAAATACAAGTGTCCGCGGTGTCCGAAATCGTCGGTACCGTCGTCAACTTGGGCCTTGGAATTTGTAATGTTCCAAACAATTTCACTGTTTTCCTGATTGTTTATGTCCCATAGGTCGGCATAATTATCCAAAAGGGAAAAACCGTAGTTGTTTATTACATTGGTCATCAAAGTTTCTGCCCTAGAGGCATCGGTACTTTCGGCCCATGAAGTATAACTTCTTGTTAAGAGCGCTTTTGCCAACAAGAATTCTGCAGCAGCTTTTGTAGCCCTCCCGTAAGGAGATTGTGTAGGAGGTAAGTTGGCTATGGCAAATTCAAGATCTGGCACGATCGCCTGGCTATAGATTTCAGCCCTTGCGGTCTTATTGGCCTCTATTTCTATTCCAACGGTCTCCTCTAGGCTTAAATGAACATCGCCGTAGGTATTTGTTAAGTCAAAATAGTAGAGTGCCCTTAGAAACCTCACTTCGCCCAAGCGAATATTTTTAATGGTCTCGTCCATTTCCAAACCTTCAGAGCGACCTATAACGGCATTTGCTTGGTTGATACCTTTGTACCAGTCTCTCCAAGCTTCGGTCACATAACTTTCGGCGCTGTTGAGCCCTACGTCATAGGTATTAAATACCTTATGGCCTCCGTCGGAACCGTTTGTCCAGATATCAGAGCCCATAGTTGTCATTGCAAATCCACGCTCTTGCCCATAAAAGGGTTTTAATAGGGAATAGGTGGCATTGACGGCATCACCAAACCCTTTCTCGGTAGTGTAATATGAAGCTGATGAGACATCGGTCACCAACTCTTCTTCTAGGAATTTATCACATGAGGTTATGCCAACCATCAGTGATAAAGCCAAGATTTTATATGTTATTCCTTTCATAATATTTTGTTTAGACATTTAATAATATATCTACTTAAGATTTTTGGCTTTAAAAAGTTACGTTCAATCCTAGAGAAAACATTTTGTTACTCGGGATGGTGCTAGATGATAGTCCTCCATCTTCCTGATCGGTTTCTGAGGATTCGGGATCAAATGTGTCGTAGTCTGTAATGGAAAAAAGATTCTGCCCCGCCACATACAGCCTTAGGTTGGACATTTTTAGCTTTTCCGTTATGGATTTGGGGAAATTGTAGCCCAAAGTAACATTACGCAATTTTATATAACTGCCATCAAAATAAGATAAAGTAGAGGCATTTCTCGGACTTTCCTGATTTTCATTCGGTCTAGGATTGGCATTGCTAGGGTTGTCTATAGTCCAATAGTCCACATCTAAATTGTTATAGCGCCCAAATAAGGAGTTATTGCTATCATGGAATCTGGACCGTATCATTTGCCCTTGTCTGAAATAGAAGAAGAAGCTAAAATCCAATCCTTTGTAGGAGAAATTGTTGGTAATACCTCCATAAAAATCGGGTACATCAGAACCCAAAATTACTCGGTCATCAGGAGTTATGATTCCGTCACCATCCTGATCTGCCAATTTAATTTCACCCGGCACCTTTCCTTCTGCAGAATTGGCCAGAGCTTCTTCGGAGGTTTGGTAAATTCCGATTTTTTCATAATCATAGAATACGTTGATCGGAGATCCAATGAACCATTGGTTTCCAACATCGTCAATAGAATTGCCATTTTCATCTTTTAGGGCCAATTCCGTAATTTCCTCTTTTAGACCTGCAATGTTGAACCCTATGTCCCAATTAAGGCCTTCCGGATTGGTAAGGATATCCGCATTTATATTAAATTCCAAACCAGAAGAAGCAGTTGCTCCAATATTCTGTAAGATACTTTCATATCCAGAGGTGTATGGCAAACTTCTATTTAACAAAATATCGGTGGTTTTAGTACTGAACCAATCCAATGCACCGCTTATTCTGCCATTTAAGAAACCATAATCGACACCCACGTTAAAGGTTTTGGATACTTCCCATCCCAAATCGGAATTGGGAATTTCATTAAGGCCAAATCCAAGGGCGGTAGTTTCCCCATAGGCATAGGCAGTACCTTCAAGCCTACCTGCCGTCTGATAAGGATCTACCGAAGTGTTGCCCACTTCCCCGTAGGAAGCTCGTAGCTTTAAATCCGACAGTGTATTGGAATCGCTCAAAAAGTCTTCTTGGGATAATCTCCAACCTGCTGAAAACCCAGGAAAGTAGTTCCATTTGTTGCCTTCCGCAAGTCTTGAGGAACCATCTGCCCTCAACGAACCTTGGAAGAGGTATTTGCCGTCTATATCATAATTAACCCTACCCATAAAGGAAGATAGTGTCCATTCTACTAAACCGGAAGTGATATCACCTTTTACAGATGCAGACCCCATATTGTAAAATTGTTGCGATTCATAAGGAATGTTTGCAACTGCAGTATAGCTATTTTCCTGACGCGATTTTTGGATACTCTGTAATAAGGTAACTTTCAGGTTTTGGTTGTCCGTAATGGATTTGTTGAAAGTTAACAAGTTTTCCAGCGTATACCCAAAATTGTCATTGTGCTCAATTGAAGCATCTCCTGGGCCACCTCTGTTGTCATTGGTCAAACTTCCCCTGAACTGTCCTCTCCTTCTATAGCGGATGTCCGGACCAAAGGTGGTTGTCCATTTTAATTCTGGACTTATATTGATGTCTAGGTATACTGGTGCAAATATCCTTGTAGTTTTACGTTCATCAATATATGCTCCATCAACCAGTTCGTTCAATGGATTGGTTCTAATACCATCGTTAGTAGGTAAGAACAATAGATTTCCCTCATCGTCATATGGTACTCCCAATGGATTTATAGCCAAAGCCTCGCCCATCGTTGCTGAGGATCCCCAATTTTGAATGGAGTTGGAAATGGAAAATGAGATTCCAACCTTAAAAATATCATTAATACGGTGGTCTAGATTTATTCTTCCCGTAAAACGCTCAAAATCCATATTGCTAATAATACCTTGCTCATTGAAATAGCCTAATGAAGCATTAAAGGTAGTGTTCTCAGAGCCGCCGCTCACCCCTAATTGGTGATTGGTCTGCCATCCGTTGTTTAACACTAAATCCAGCCAATCTGTGGATCTGCCTTCTTCAATGGATTTAAGTTCAACCGGATCCAAGAAAACAGCAGTGTCATCCGGAATGGTTCCATTCCAGGAAGATCTTCTGGATTCCCTTTTTAAATCTGTAAATTCTGCACCGTCCATCATGTCTACCAATCTGGTAGCCGAGGTGGTTCCTATATGACTACTATAGGTAACCTTGGTTTTTCCTACCCTTCCACGCTTTGTAGAAATTAGGATTACACCGTTGGCACCTCGTGATCCATAAATTGCTGTTGCCGCTGCATCTTTTAATATTTGCATGGATTCAATATCCTGAGGGTTGATATCTGCAACGGATTCGTTTCCACTTATTTGAGGAATACCATCTATAACGTATAGTGGATCATTGGAAGCCCCAATAGATCTTCTTCCCCGTATTCTAATAGTAGAGTTTTCTCCTGGTCGTCCACCATCGGCTTGGATGTCTACCCCTGCAACCTGTCCTTTAATTGCGTCTATACTACTGGAAGTTGCAATTCTTTCTATGGCGCTGGCATCTACAGAAGAAATTGCGGCAGTTACTTCACCTTTTTTTTGCGTTCCATAACCAGTTATTATTACTTCGTCCAAGGCTTGGGAATCCTCTTCCATTACCACATTCAAACTGGGACCGGAAACGGTCATTCTTTTGGTGCTCATACCTATATAAGAGAATTCCAATTGCTTCCCGTTTTCAACGGCAATGGTAAAATTACCATCAAAATCGGTAACGGTTCCCCTAATAGTACCTACAACTACTACGCTAACCCCGGGCAATGGCATGTTGTTCGTGTCCGTCACCGTCCCGGAAACTTCCTGTTGAGCTGTTAATGGGGGGCCATTCAGTGCCAGAGCTGGACTGAAAGCTGTGAATAGGGACAAAAAGAAAATCTGAACAAAGATTTTCTTCCAAACAGGAATACCCTGCTGTAAATGAATTGCTTCATTAATCTGTTTTTTCATAATGTGAGTTTTGGTGAGTTAATTAAACTTCTCACGTTAATTTTAACGTGAACGTTAACGAATATAAGAATATATTTTATACAAATTGACATTTCTATAAAAATTTACCCCAAATAATTACGAGAGCTATTAAAATCTAGTATTTAATTATGCATATGATAATTATTAACATAAATTAACTTAATGTTTTGTGCAGGGGTAAGAGGGTGGTTTTCTAATATAAACCACTATGTTTATTGGGTTTTTGTAGGAAATAGTGAATTGATAAGCGAAGAGTTTTAAGACAGGATTATTTTTCCAATTGGAAGACCGGCAAAATTTTATTCCAAATCCAAATTGGGCTAAAAGAAAAAGAACCGTTGCTGAGGGATCAGCTGATTTTGAAATATTTAGTGGATCGGTGTTCTATAATTAAGCAACAGGTTTTCAATAGAAAAAGGTCTTGGATTTACTTAGGATAAATTTCCAGGATTTTGATCTGATCTTCAATGGCCGATTTAAATTCCGATTTTAGGTTTGCTACCAATTTCGAGACGGATTCTACATTGTTAATGGTTGTAACCCCCTGTCCGGCAGACCAAATAGTTTTCCAAGCCTTGGCTTCCGTATTCAGCTCTTTTCCAAAATCTATTTTTCGGTCTTTTTTTAAATCTTCTTCCGTAATTCCCGCTGCCTTTAAGCTTGCTCCCAAAAAATTGGCATGTACACCAGATATGGCGGCAGTATAGACCACATCGCTGGCCCCGGCCTTGATAATCATTTGGCGATATTCGTCGGTAGCTTTACTTTCTTCGGTGTTTATAAATCGAGTGCCCATATAGGCCAAATCTGCTCCCATCTGCAAGGCCGAGGCTATATCCCTTCCGGTACTTATGCAGCCTGAGAGTAAAATAGTTTTGTCGTAGAATTTCTTTATTTCGGCAACTAAGGACATTGGATTTATGGTGCCCGCGTGTCCTCCCGCACCAGCGGCAACCAAAATTAATCCGTCTACCCCGGCTTCTGCCGCCTTTTCCGCATGCCTTTTTTTAATGATATCATGAAATACCAGGCCACCATAACTATGTATGGCGTGTACTACCTGGGCCACTGCGCCCAAGGAGGTAATTATTAGCGGGACTTTATGTTTTATACAAACCTTTAAATCGGCTTCCAATCTGGGGTTGGTAGGGTGTACAATTAGATTCACCCCAAAAGGAGCGGCTTTCTTTCCAGTTTCCTTTTCAAATTTCTTTAACTCGGTTTTAATCTCCACCAACCAATCCTCAAAACCTTCCGTACTACGTTGATTAAGGGCAGGAAAAGTGCCCACTATTCCATTTTTACAGCATTCAATGACCAATTGTGGGCCAGATATAAGAAACATGGGTGCTGCTACAACGGGTAGTGCTAGTTCTTTTATGAAAGCGGCTTTTTTGCTCATTTGGATTGTGTTTTTAGTGAATAGGATATACTGGGCTAACCCAAAAGTTACTAACTATTATATTCAATTTTTTATAAAATATAGTACATTTGAATTATTATGCATGCATAATAATTCAAATGTACTAAATAAAAGGGATGTATTTAAAAGAATTCGAAATTCGATGGAGCGATGTTGATGCCAATCGCCATATGGCTAATTCTGCCTATTTAAATTTTATGAGCCATACAAGGATGTCCTTCTTGTTGGAAATTGGTTTTAACCAAAAGACAATGTCACAGAACAACATTGGTCCAGTGGTATTCCATGAGCATGTGTATTATTTTAAGGAAGCATTTTTAGGAAAGCCGGTAAAGGTTTCCTTGGAGTTGGTAGGACTTAGTGAGGACGGAATGTTCTTTGAATTTCATCATAATTTTTACGATGGCAATGGAAAGAATTTTGCCCATTGCCAAATTATGGGTGCATGGATAGATTTAAAAACAAGAACCCTTACCGGTTTGGGTCATGAGTTTCTTGTGGCTTTTAACAAGGTGCCAAAGGGAGACGGATTTAAAGTACTTACCAAAGAGGATACCCGTAAGTTTTCGGTGCGTCCTAAGGACCTGGTCTAACTTTTTTGCTTACAAGATATACACCGATCAATACCAAGACTATTGCCAAAAACTTAACCAAAGTAAGATGGTCCTTGCCAGCCACAATGGCAAATATAATTCCTATCAAGGGTTGCAGGTACATAAAAACACCAACTGTTGAGGCTTTTAGTTGTGTAAGTGCAAATACATTGAACAAATAGGTTAAAAAAGTAGTTCCTATAATTACAAAAGCAATGGCTCCAATAGCCTCTATAGGAAGATGGCTCCATTGTATCTCTGTAAATTCCGAATATGTTATGGGGAGTGTGATGAAGAATCCAATTCCGAACATCCATTTCATAAGGGTGAAGGGGTGGTATTTTTCTAGGAGTTTCTTTACTAATATAAGGTAAAGGCCATAGGAAGTGGCGTTTACTATAAATAGTAGGTTCCCCAAGGGAATATTGGTGGCGTCCTGTCTTATTTCGGCACCAAATAAAATTAATGCCAGTGCTCCAATCAAGCCCATAAAAACACCCATACCCCGGCGAAGGGTAATTTTTTCCTTGATAAATAGTGCAGACAATATTACCACAAGAATCGGGGTAATTGTAATGAGCACGGCACTATTGATTGGGGTGGATAGGTCCAATCCCTTAAAGAAAGATAACATATTGATGCCCATCCCAAAGAAGGCACAAACCAATAATCTTCCCCAATCCCGCCGTTCCAGTTTTTCTTTTGGACCAAAAAAGGAAATACCCCAGAATAACAGGCTTGCCCCAAAAAGTCGTAGGAAAATAAATCCAAAAGGTTTTACATGGGTAGGCATCACCCCTTTTGCAATGGTGTGGTTAATGCCGTATATAGTGGTCGCTCCCAGTGCGGCCAAGATAGCTAGGGTTCGTCTACTCACGAATTTATTCTTGCTTTGGCAGCGGCCACAACTGCTTTGCTATTTCCTACAAAAATATCGTTTGCAATTACGATAACTGGGCGTTTTAAAAACGTATAGTGTTCAAGAATAAGTGCCTTATAATCTGCTTCGGATAATTTTTGATCCTTTAAATTCCGTTCTTTATAAAGTCGTGCCCGCTTGCTGAACAAGCTCTCGTAGCTCCCTGACAACTTGGCCATGCTTTCCAGTTGGTCCGATGTAATGGCCTCGGTTTTTATATCTTGAAGCTTAAAATCCTTGGGGGGTTCCAACTCTTTTAAAATCCTTTGGCAAGTATCACAAGTGCTCAAGTGAAATATCTTTTTCATGTATATTTTTTATTGCAGTTAGGGATCACATGTAATCATTTGTGGATAAAATAACTATTAAACGTCCAACGAGAAGGTTATTGTAATCCCGTTGGTTTCATTGTATAAATCTGTACTTCCACATAATTTCGCCTTGCAAAGAAACCCAATTACATTGAATTGTACTATTTTTAGCGGCAATTGTAAAAAATATCAACCCAAAAATATGTCAACTTTGGAAAACGCATTTGATGTTACCCTTCAAAATAGAAAAAGGTTATATAAATTTTTAAAGGAAACTCCTAAGGAGATTCTTCTACAAATCCCACAAGGCTTCCGTAACAATATTTGGTGGAATATTGCCCATGTAGTAGTTACCCAGCAACTATTGGTCTATAAATTTAGTGGACAAGCCATGAAGGTGAATGAAGCCCTGGTAGAAAAATTTAAAAAGGGCACCGTGCCTGATGGTACTGCTACAGAGGAGGAAATTAAACAAGTGGCCGATTTATTGTTGCCTACTGTTGAATGGATGCAAGAGGATTATGGGAAAGGGTTGTTTGATGGTTATACCGAATATACTACAAGTGCCAATGTTACCCTAAGCTCGGTGGAGGATGCCATTATTTTCAATGTTTATCACGAAGGACTTCATCTTGGAGCCATTTTATCCTTGCTGAAGGTTGTATCCAAGTCATAATATTTATGATTCCTTCTTAAATTTTAGGTAGGGCTCTAGCTCTTTGTACGTCAAAGTTAAAATAATTGGTCCGTCCGCATAGGAGGCAACTTCATATTGTTCGTAGAACAATTGTAGGCCTTCTTGGGTAAACCCAATATTTTCGGGCAGGTAAAATTTATCGTCCTCAAACATAAACCCAGTGGAGTTTATTGAGCCGGTAGCCGGAATTTTTTCTTGTTCCCTAAATTTGCCCTCGGCAAAACTTTGAAATTCCAAGGGGTCTTTAAATATTTCCATGGTTTCCATTTCTATCCCTTCCGCTTTGTCAAAATTTAAAAACCGGGTAGAGGAAAATCCGTGTGCCCCACCGGTGAAGGAATAGGAATTGACCTGAATGGTCAGTATATTTTTATCCTCATAGGTTACTTTGCCTTCAATATCGGCCTCCCAGCCAACCGGCTCATCGGGATACATTTTTTTTAGTTCCAAATATCCGTTCTTAAAGGATTGGATGGCTTCCTCTATGTTGGTGGCTTCTATTTCATCATCGTAAATGAGCAAGGATATTACCTCTTCCTGCACCGAATTGTTTATGATGCTGCTAATGGGTTTGTCATCCAGTGCTTTAGGGATGTGGATGGTTACCTTTGGACAATTGCCACAATCCTCCGTTATAAAATCAAGGGGTTCAAAAGTGAGCCTGTCATCCTTTTCACAATTCCACAATAATAAAACGATCAATAAATAGGCGAATCTAATCTTCATAAAAGCAATTACTTAAGATAGGTGCAAAGCTACAATATCATTGTATTCCCAAAAAGATAAAGGTACATTTGTATACAGAAATTTAGATATGGGTACAAAAGAATTAAAATTCAATAGTAGGACAATTCACGGAGGGCAGTCACCAGATGAAGCATATGGTGCGGTTATGCCCCCAATCTATCAGACATCTACCTATGCCCAAAGTACTCCGGGCGGCCATAAGGGATATGAATACTCCAGAAGTGCCAATCCAACAAGGACGGCATTGGAAAATTCCTTGGCCAGTATTGAGAACGGCAATTATGGTTTGGCTTTTGGTAGTGGTTTGGCGGCCATTGACGCGGTTATTAAATTATTGGGCCCTGGGGATGAGGTTATATCCACCAGTGACTTATACGGAGGCAGTTATCGTATTTTTAAAAGGATATTTGAGAAATACGGAATTGTTTTCCACTTTGTTGGGATGCAGGATACGGCACAAATAGCCAAACACATTAGCGCAAGTACCAAGCTTATATGGGTGGAGACCCCCACCAATCCAATGATGAATATTATTGATATTAAGTCGGTTTCCCAATTGGCAAAAAAACATAAAATCCTGCTTGCAGTGGACAACACTTTTGCCACGCCTTATTTGCAGCTTCCTTTGGATTTGGGGGCCGACATTGTAATGCACTCGGCCACAAAATACCTTGGGGGTCATAGTGATGTTGTCCTTGGTGCATTGGTGGTCAAGGATAAGGAACTGGCAGACCAATTGTATTTTATTCAAAATGCAAGTGGTGCGGTATGCGGACCAATGGATAGCTTTTTGGTGCTTAGGGGAATAAAAACCTTGCACGTAAGGATGCAGAGACACTGCGAAAATGGTAGAGCGGTGGCGGAATATTTGGCAAATCATCCAAAAATTGAAAAAGTATTTTGGCCAGGTTTTCCGGATCACCCCAATCATAAAGTGGCAAAAGGCCAAATGAAGGATTTTGGGGGAATGATTTCCTTTGTTCCAAAAGGGGGCATTTACCAAGATGCCATTAAAATTGTTGAAAAACTACAGCTGTTTACCCTAGCAGAATCTTTGGGCGGGGTGGAGAGTTTGGCAGGTCATCCGGCCAGCATGACCCATGCCAGTATTCCGAAAGAGGAAAGGGAAAAAAGTGGAGTTGTAGATGCCTTGATTAGACTAAGTGTGGGCATAGAGGATAAGGAAGATTTAATTGAGGACTTACGCCAAGCTATAGAATAAATATTTTGTCAAATTTTGAAAATAATAGGGTTTACATTATAGAA
>TARA_R100001369_G_scaffold74526_1_pt1 | contig 12966 bp, 8 predicted proteins | sample TARA_R100001369 | Tara Oceans TARA_R100001369 (sample SAMEA2621528) | marine metagenome | biome: marine biome (ENVO:00000447); feature: surface water layer (ENVO:00002042); material: "saline water (ENVO:00002010), including plankton (ENVO:xxxxxxxx)" | depth 5 m | reverse complement strand
CTGTGTGGCTTGGTTGGATAGTGTGTATAGATCACTACCTTTTTTAACACGACGAACACGACGTTTGACGCCTGATTTGGTTTTTTCTTCGATATCAAGCCTAGCAGTAGGGTCAGATGAAGAGACTTCTATGTCTTGCAAATACAAGTAGTTATGAGCGCCAGACAATCCTTTGACCTCAATACCTTTGACGGTAATCTTTTTGACCAGCTTTTGATTATAGGCATCTAAAGCATCTAAGCGATAAACTAGATTGTAGTCACGCTTATGGGTCGCTGAATAACGCATGATGAATAAAGGATTAAAATAGCTCAGGCTCTCTAACGTGTTCTTAGACTGCATTTTCTGAGGTTCATCAAGAATAAGAATAGGACGGTTGCGACGTATCACATCGATAGGACGACGTGAGCCAAAGTCATCCATTTCAGCATAAATCTTACGAGCGGCTTTATTGTTAGCGCCTTGCTTTATGGTATTAAAAGCTTGCACGTTAATTATCATTGCCCAAACATCTGAGCTTGAGCTAAATACTTCAAGATTAGTTAGGTCATCGGAGTTATAAATAAACGATCTAGGCTTTTTGCCAAACTCTTTTTGGAAGTGGTTAGCCGTCATCTGAAAGGTTTTTGCCACGCCTTCACGAATGGCAATGCTCGGTACGACGATAATAAATTTTGACCACCCATAACGCTTATTCAGCTCCATCATAGAGCGGATATAGCAATAGGTTTTACCTGTACCCGTTTCCATCTCAATATTTAGGTTGATAGGACTAGTGGTTAGGTTTTGTCCTTTACCGCCTTTACTAGAGGTGTCATCCGTGATTAGCTCAGATGACTGTGGCAAGCCTTGGCTTGCCTGCACACGTTTGATGTTTTCTAATACTTTTGAGGGGTCGTCAATAGGCGCATTGGCATAGCCGATATGTAGCTCATCGAATAATGAGGATTGCCCAGTGCTAGCCAGCTCATCATTGGTGAATAAAGGTAAGGTCTCACCTTCTTGTTTAAGAGGTTGCTTTCGTTTACCTTGGTCAATGGTATATCGTTGCGCAATCTCTTTGGGTTGTCCGATAAAGCAATCTGCAACCGCATTAACCGAGTCAAGCTGGTATTGAAGCTCTTTAAATTCAATTTTCATGACTGAGCTCCTTAGATGAATTTCACTTGCGTATCAGGTGATAACTGTGCAAAACGTGCTTTGATATTGGTTTTGTCTTGGTCATGAGCTATCGCCAGCTCGCTTGAGACAAATTTAAGCGGCTTATCCTTTGATATCTCATCTATTAAATCAGTCGTTAGCGTATCAAAACAAGCGACTAAGCTATCTATACCTACGTAATAAACTGAGCTACCTTGAATCTCTTTTACTTCAATAGGTAAGGATAAAGGCACGCCCCAATCGAGCATGACTTGGAATAGTAAGTCTTCGCCAGTGCGATCTTCTTTGATATGTGACTCTAGGTTATCAAGCTCTGCTTGCGAGTATTCGTCAGGCGTGTAATAGACGTCTTTCATATTAGTGCTATCAATTTTAAGAAATCTATAACCTATTTGTTTATTACTCGAGTTCGAAATTACTTTATCAATTCTTATCTTCGTCAATTGGCTTACATACTCATACATGCTAGTTTTTTTCTTATCAGCTAATTCAAGAGCTTGAACAGTGATAAACTTTCTATTGCCGTCATCCTCCGTGTTGACTTCAATCACTGATTGCGCTGTTGTGCCAGAACCAGCAAAAAAATCTAAAACTATATCATTACAATCTGATCTAGTAGAAGACTTAATTAATGTTTTAATTAGTTCAGTAGGTTTAACTGTATCAAAACCATGATTATTTCCTACTAAGTCATTGAGTATATGTTTTCCTTTTTCAGAAGTTGCAGATAAATCTTGAGGCATGTAGCAATAAAACGGTATATGTTCATCATTTTCTTCATCTTGAAAGTATCTTCTAAAAGGTGTACCGTTTTTGAATTCAATATAGCCATCATTAAACAGTCTTTTGATTTCAGTTTCACCAGCTTGCCACCTTTGTCCTTCTGGCGGTGTGTAACCTTCAATTTCAAAGACCATTGATTTTCTAACATTACCCCCTCTATTAGATTTAAGGATAGTGGTTAGCCTATAATTCCTTTCTTCTAATTTATGCGGATAAGAACGACTCTTTCCACTGAAAATTGGGAAGAATGTATTAGTACAATATGCTTTTTGATAAACTAAAACATAATCAACTTCCCTTTGAGGTCTATATTTTACTTCACCAATATTTACTGGCTTAACTCTTGACTTCCAAGTCACTAAACCTGAAAAATTATTTGCTCCATAAATCTCATCACATATTTTTCTTAGGTTATGTAACTCGATATCGCTTATGGAAATAAAAATTATCCCGTTATCTTTTAGTAAGTTGTGAGCTAACTTAAGACGACTATACATCATGGTTAGCCAAGTAGAGTGGAAGCGTCCATTACTTTCAGGATTATTTATTAGACGATTGCCTTCTTCATCGATTTGCTCTGAACGCTCTAAGAAGTCAGCCGTATTTTCAGAAAAATCATCTTCGTAGATAAAGTCATTACCCGTGTTGTATGGCGGGTCAATATAAATCATCTTGACCTGACCTAGATAGCTCTCTTGCAATAGCTTTAATGCATCTAGGTTGTCGCCTTCTATAAATAGATTTTCAGTGGTATCGAAGTTGACACTTTCATCACGCGCAGGACGTAGCGTTTTAGCGATAGGGGAGTTAGCTTCTAGTATCGCTTGACGCTTACCAGGCCAGTCTAAGCGGTAGCGCTCTTGACCACCCTCAACTAATGACTGTGACAGCTCTTGACGTAGCAAATCAAAATCTACTGCTTTTTTCAGATTGCCATGCCCATCCTCTGACTCAGTAATGCAGTTGGGGAAAAGTGCCATGATTTTTTGCACATTATCATCTACTAGATTAGGGCTGTGCATGTCGAGAGTATCGCTATCATTTTTGTTTGCTTGAGCAGAGTTGGTCATCGAGATATTCCTAGATTTATTGAAGATGAGTTAAGTGTGATAATTATCTATAGGGGGTATTTACTAATGAGCTGATTGAGCTCATTTTTTAGCTTATGTAGACGCATATTGAGTTCTACCTTGCGGTTGAATTGAGGTTCTTTATTGACTTTTTTTTGTAGTTGCTCAACCTGCTTTGTTAGGCTCTCGACTTGTTGCACGTGCTTGAGCTTGTCCTCTATACCCATTGCGGTACTTATAGATACTGTAGCTGTCGGCTTCAGCTCTGCTTTTGCAACGATACTCACTTCAGTAGAAGGCGCGTTACCCTCAATGGTCTCTGGCTTAATATGTTGACTAGGCGGCTTTGGCGTATCAGTATGCTTATCCGTCACAGCAACATTAGGAATACTAGGCAGTAACTGCTCAATTAGATGGGTATATAGGTCAGTCAGATTAAGTATCAGTGGCAAAGGCTTGCGCTGATCATTAGCTAGCCATTGTGAGCTATAATATTTGTTGAGTACAACCTTTGCTTTGTCTGCTTGGCTTACACGCTTATAAGCAGCAATGACCTTGACCCGATTATTATGGATGATCTCAAAGATAACGGGAGTCGGTATAAGTTTATCAATGTACTTGATGATGCTTAAGTCTATATCAGCAGTGCGAGCGACAATTCTAAATATCTGCACTTCTTGAAGCAGAGTATCAGTTTGAATATTTAGCGAGCCAGCAGAGAGCTTATATGCCCAAGTAATTTTTGCAACTTCATCGATAAACTTTTGCTTAAGCTTACTGTTAGCAGCGCCTTGCTCGTAGAGCTTGTTTTTGGGTATGGGTCTATCAATGGCAGCTGAAGGAGGGTATTGGTATAAAATCATAATTCGCTAGCATTTCTTATGTGTTGAGCATTGTTTGAAGTTAGCTCTTCTACCACAACAAACCCAATAAGCTCAAAGTCATTGAGCTCTTTTATGTCGTTTTTTAAAGCGGTAGTAGTCATGCCGCTGAATAAGCTATCGATATCTTTGTCAGCTTTAACTTCCTTAATGGCTTCTATAGCTAAGTCTAGTAGTAAGCTATAGTGACTCATATCTTGACCGTCAGCGGTGCGTCTATTAAACGTCTTACACACTTCTAATATAGGCTCAGGCTGACCACGGCAAGCCTGCCGTGCCAAGCTAAGTAAATGCTTTGCTTGGGTATAATCTGCTATGATTTTACCATCGTTATCGACATACATCAGATAATAAGGGTAGAGCTGGTTGGTTTTCTCACCGTCGGTTTTATTATTTGTGCGTCTATTAACTTGAGCAAGTTCACGTGCTTTTAGGGCAAAAATCACACCCGCCGGCAATCCTGCTCTTTCATTCGCAGGAACGACGGCATGTAGCCCATTAGGCAATCGCTTTAAATTAGGGTTCGCTTCTAAGTAGCTGAGCAAATCCATACGAAAGTCATTAAGGCCTAAGTCAGTAATAGACACGCCAGTATTGGCATCTTCTAAGTCTAATACTTCAGTTTGCATACGTTTTAGCTGTTCATGGCGGTAAGCAATATCATTAGCTTTAGCGCTAAGTACGTTATCATCGCCTGTACTAGCCATGTCTACGATAATCATTCGATTCTCGACGCGCTCACGCAGATTAATATACTCATCTAGACTGATATCAGGCCAATAGTTCACCAGTTGAATTTTATCGTTGCTAGAGCCAATTCGGTCTATCCGCCCAAAGCGCTGAATGATACGCACAGGATTCCAGTGAATATCATAATTGATAAGATAATCGCAGTCTTGTAAGTTTTGCCCTTCAGAAATACAGTCGGTAGCTATTAGGATATCTATCTCTCTAGTTTCGTCAGGAAAGATATCATCTTTCTGTTTAGATCTAGGCGAGAAAAGTGTCAATAACCCTTGCATGTCGTAGCCCTTGCGACTGCCAACCATACTCTTAATAGTAGTATGATTTTCACTACCAGTGATTTTAGCAGTATGTAAATTGAAATCATGCAATAGCTCTGGCGCTATATGCTCGTATAAATAATTAGCAGTATCGGCAAAAGCAGTGAATATCAGTACCTTTTGGTTACCAGGATTTATAGGATTATTAATTTTATCGATAAGGTGTTTTTTGAGGTGTTGAAGCTTATGATCACGCTCTGGCGTGACCGTACTAATAGTAGTGATTAGTCGTCTGACAACAGCGTAGTCAGCCTCCAAATCTGTGTGCCACCTTAAGATATCCATGTCATCAAGATGAATTTTAAGCTTACCACCCACCCAATCATTAGGATTAACTGACTCATCAAGCCCTTCATCATAGGCGTCATCATCGTATCCTGTACTAATATCTATAGATAATAGATCATTACTTTTTCGAGCCTGATACTCAGCGATGCTAGATAAGGCTTGCTCCAAGCGATTTTTTAAGTTGTGCAATGTTAAACGAAACGCATGAACAGAGCTCTCTAAACGTTTGAGTAAGTTGACCGTCATCAAGGCTTGTAAGCTTTTTTCTCGATCTTGTTGTTTGAATTGTCTTTTGCCTTCGATCTCAGTGTCATATAGGTCTTCGTATTTCTCTAAAGCGCTAGGAAATATGTATGTAAGCGGTGCATACACAACCATTCTAATTGAGGCTAGCTCTTTGTAAATCTGATTGAAGGCAATACTATTGTCTTCAGTAATGGCACAGCGATATGAAAGTGGCGTTAAGCGTGTCGGGAATTGTCCAACTTCTTTGGTGTCGTAGAAGCGCTGAATATGCTTACGTGAACGTGCAATAGTGACGCTATCTAATAGTTTAAAAAAGTCAAAATCCAGCATATCCAATATGGCTTTAGTGGTGCGATTCTCCACTGGCAGTTTTGACCAGTTGTTGAAACTTGCCTGAGCATTTCGGAATATAGTGTCAATATCTCGCTTAGTATCGAGCTTGTCATCTAGATTCTTACTATCCCCTTCGTATGCTAACGCAAGCTGATTCTTTAAGTCATTAAAGCGGTTGTTTACTGGCGTAGCTGAAAGCATCAGCACTTTAGTTTTCACACCTTGTTGTATGACTTGCTCCATCAAGCGATCATAGCGAGTCTTCTTATCTTTGAAGTTCTCGCGGTTACGAAAGTTGTGTGATTCATCGATAACTACCAAGTCGTAATTACCCCAATTGATTTTCGCTAAGTCTATCCCTAGAGTCTCACCACTATTCCTAGATAGATCAGTATGAAAAAGCACATCGTAATTAAAACGGTCTTTAGCAAAAATATTGGTGGTCAAATTGGCGTTATAGTTAGTCCAGTTGGCACCAAGTTTTTTAGGACAAAGTACTAATACGCTCTTATTGCGCAGCTCGTAGTATTTGACTACGGCAAGTGCAGTGAACGTCTTACCCAAACCAACGCTGTCAGCTAGGATACAACCGTTATAGGTTTCAAGTTTATTGATAATGCCTACGGCTGCATCAGTTTGGAAGTTATAGAGCTTTTGCCAAATTAACGTGTCATGATAGCCTGTTAGGTCGTTAGGCATAACGTCTTCATTTAGGTCTTCAAGAAACTCTTTAAAAACATTATAGAGTATTAGAAAGTATATACGCTCAGGATCATTCTCTTGATATACCGACTCAATATGGCGAACAATATCGTCAGTAATATCAGTCACCTTTTGCTGATCCTGCCATATTTGATTAAATAAATTCAGGTAGGGTAGCGCATAGTCTGAATCAAACCGATTAACCATGTTTGAAACAGCGTCGCCTTTTTCATAGCCAAGTCCAACAGGGGTAAAGCCTTGGATAGGCATGTAAGTAAATAATGATGCATTGTCTTTAACGCATACAAACTCTTGCATGGGTGAATTGGTAGTATTTGACTTAAAAACAGCTTTTTTGCGTATCCATTCGGCACATTCTTTAGCAATCGCTTTTTGAGTCAGTTTGTTCCTGAGATGAATCTCAAACTCAGTGCCATATAGGCTGTCCTCTCTATTAAACTTAGGAATAATAAACTCACGCTTTTCCTTCTTGAACTTATCAGTGACATCATTAGGTACAAAGGTGGGAGAGGTAAATAAAAACTGCATCCCATCGATATTCTTAAGCTCTTGCTTTAACGCCGCATAAGCATAGATAGAGAAAAAAGAGGCGGCTATCTGTAGCTTAGATCCAGCATGCAGGTTTTCCTTTATGTCATCGCCAAATCTGTGGTTCAAGTTATCTATAAGTTTCATGGGTCAACTATTGGTCTTTATGAGGTGAGTGCCGTATAGCAAAGGCAAAATTTGTAGCCATTTTAGATGACATCGGTAGGAATCTAAAGAGCTATAGTAAAATAAAGATATGAACACTAAGTTACTCACGCTCAGATTAGATAGAATTATAAAAAAAGGACCGAGACATGTATTAAACACACCTCAGTCCTTCGTAGAGACACTAAAAATAAAGACAAATGTTACGATAAATAACGTAAAAAAGTATCCTGAAAGTCATCAAGGTCATACCCTTTGCCTCGCACTTCCTTACCCCGTAGGTCGAGTGCTCTCATATCCTTAGATGAAATTTTGAATTCACTTAATCTTCTAGCAATTTGATGTAAAGTCATAGGCTTGCCATGATTTAGAGTTGACCAAACCATCTCTGGATCTCTACATAATCCTGTAAGCAAATCTCTGCTTAAAAGTCTATTTGTTCCATATAGATTGAAAACGGTTTGAATATCAGCTAATAGCTGCTCATTTAAACTAGGTTCATCGCTTTCAATACCAGAGATTTCGATACAAGCATTATGAGCCTTCTCTAACCAATCATCACCTAGCATCATAGCTATTTTTAGCAAAATTTCCCAGTTGTCTTGTGCTCGATCATTGATATAAGGTGGCAACACTGGTTTAGCTGCTTTGACAGCATCCATATTATCATTAGACCATCGAGCGAGCTGCGACTGGATTTTGTTAGTGACGTCTATAGGCAGATCACGCACTCGTTTTTTTGACTCCTTTTTTGTTTTACGGCGTAGCGTGAGCGATATTGAGCGATCTATTAGTGTACTATGTATTTTACCAATACCTGAGATCGCTTTCGCACAATAAACATCAAATGTAGTGGGTTTATTATCATCACCAACACAGCGAAAAACTTCTGAAAGTTGGAGGCTATGTCCTGCATTTAGTATGCCTCGCATTTCCTTATCATCATTAATAAAAGTATCAGCTTCATCAATAAATAGTGTTGGTTTATAAGCTTCAATGCAACGATATAGGGCTGGGCTTGTAATATTAGATGTTGACAGCGATTTTTTGCTCAAACGGCTCATTAATATTAAAAGCGTAGTTTTACCGCAACGTTTCTCTGGAGCATTAATCCAAGCAATAGGTAAGATTTGAGCTGCTGGTATGAACCACGTCATTAATATCCATAGCGTGGCAGCAACTTTTACTGCATCAGTGCAAGCGATATGATCTTCTAGTATCTGATATATTAGACTAACTATTAAAGCAATATCAGTTACAGGTTCTGAGCATGGCTTAATATCAACAACTAAACTTTGAGTATTTTCAGCTAGATCGTCTCTTACATTCTTGACCAATTTATCGAATGCGTTTAATGTTATATTTAAAAATTTAGCTGTATCAACTCGTATGAGCTGATAGTCTAGCTCTGGCAATTTAGCCATTTCATTGATAATAGTTTGCGCGTCAACTGAGCTAATTCTTGGCGCATTTTGTGATAAAATATCAGATGATGGCTCGTCAATGTCATCTGTAGTGGTTTTTGAGAGCTGGTCATCCTGCAAGATGGTCGGCTCTTTTATTGGGTCAGCTGATTGCTCATCAACAGTCCCAGGCGGTATAACCTTTTCGTGTTTGCTCATGACTGCTTCTCCTCATCTGATGATGAGATGTGGCTCTCTAGCCATTGATTTACGTCGGATAGACGCCAAAGGCTGGCGCGTCCAATTTTTATTGCGGCAGGAAATTTACCCTCATTTATGAGGTGATAGATATGTTTCGCGGAAAACCCAGTGATGCCGCGTGAGGCCGTTCTGGCTGTCAGGATACGTTGCTGACCTGATTCAGTGGTATAGCTGCGAGCTGGACGCTCAGGCTGGTTTGCGAGATCAGACATTCGCAAATATCGATTTTTTAATTTCATGTTATTACTCCGCAGCACGAGTTGTTATAGCCAGTAGTGGCAAGTGCTGTGAGGTAATATTAGGTGTTATAGGCAGTAACGTAAATCACCGTGCGTGCATAGTGTACGCTGTGCGTGCATACTGTAAGCTATAAGTACATGGAGCAGTCTACGAGAAATCCTTCTTATCCGCCTTCGATACCCAATCATATACTGTGCGATAACTTGGGGTCTTATCTGTATCAACATACTGTTTTATATAGGTAGCAGTATCAGCATAACTAGTAAATCCTTGTTCATTCATTATTGCGAGATACTCTATTTTTTTCTTTTTTCTAAAATCTTGTTTAGGTTTGGCCCCTATATTAGCTGCTTCAGTATTCTTTTTTGATATTTCACTTTTGAAGTAACTTCCACTATCGTAGGAAACTTCAATAATACCCCCACTGTAGGTAGTCATTACAAAATCATGGTACATCAGCGCTACATCATAAGCATCTAAACGATAGGCCAGAATTGAAATGGTTTTATACAAATATACTTCAACTATAGACTCTAAATTATAGTTCAATCTCTCTATCTCCGACTCTTGAAATGAGGATGTTGTAGCTCTAAAAGGTGCATAGTTTTCAGGATTATTAACAAAATCTGAAAATAACTTGGATAAAACGTCTTCTGTATAACGATGTAGTAGATAGGTAAGCTTATTTTCTCCAGTAGCCATACACTCATCTAAGTGTTCGCTAGGTAAGGAGTAATTTTCGAAAGCCTCTAAATCGAAATTAAAATTGTTATCACAATACGAAACAGTTTTTTGTTCGATATCACCTAAAAAAATAATATTATTATTTTTCTCTAAAACAGAGCACGTGCTATGTTGTAATATACTCTCAGCAATATTTAAATTAGTAGGTACACTAAGAATTTTCTCGATTGCAACGGCTAAACTATTAGTCCTAGCTTGAAGGGCAATAATTATTTTCTTCAAAGCAGCTATATCTATACTACGATCTATTTCTTGCTCTTCATTAGGTTCATTTTTATCAGTAGAGGAGTTGTCAGTAGTCATAGTTTTATACATCCTAGTTTTTAGAAAGATTTGAATTTTATTAGATAATGCTCTCAGATTTACAAGTTATAAATATAAAGATTTATGATTGAAAGTGATAATCCTTAAAGGTCTTTAAATTAAATAGTTTTATATTATTTTAGGAACCTGTAAATGATAAATAGTTTTAGCTCAATACTACTTCATATAATCAACAAGCTGTCCTAATAACTTATCCGGTACACCCTGCGCTTGCAAGCTCTTTATCACAATATCTTTGTCGTGCAGAGCTATATCAGCAGCTTGCTCATTACGGCTATCCATTTTTTTCTTAATTTCATCTGGTGTGAGTAAATCGAAGCTAACAGCCTTACCAGCCCGCAAGTCATCTAGATGATTTGCCCATTGGTTCATCATCATCTGTCGCTCTGCTAGATGTGCTGAAAGGTCATAACGCTTTTTTACGCTTGACTGTTCAAGATGAGCAAGTTGTATTTCTATAAGGTTCTGACTAAATTGCAACTCATATAGTCCTGTGCTGGCAAGCTGCCTAAATCCATGGCCAGTCATTTTAGGATAGGGGTCGCCTGTGTAGCCCATACGCTTTAAGGCCTGATTGAACCAGACATCGCTATAAGGCTTGCTACGCTCAAAGTTGTAAAAGACATAACCTGTTTTTTCTGTCAAAGGTCTCATGCGCTCAATAATGGCCATCGCCTGAGGTGACAACGGAATAATATGATCTTGACGCATCTTCATTTTATGTGCCGGTATACGCCAGACGTTTTTATGATAGTCAATCTCTGACCATTCAAAAAACCGTAACTCTTTAGTCCTGACAAAACATAATGTCATCAGTTGCATGCCAGCGATAGTCTGTTGATGCGCATTTGGATTGTCTGCACCATATTGGTCAATGTTGCGTAGCAGCTCTGGAAATTGATGTTGCTCAATGGCCTTCATACGTTCAGCTTTATGAGGTCTTAATGCTTTATTACGACCATAAGCGATATTAATAATGTCGTAGCCCAAGGTGTTAATAGCATATTCAAAAACAGAGCTAATCAGGGCAATGCACTTGTGTGAAGTATCGGTCGTCCACTTGCCTCGTTCTTCAAAGTAAGTTTGGATGGCTAATCCAGTTTTGATGACGTCTTGAGCCGTGATAGAGGCAATGGGGTAGTCACCAATATGCGGTGCGATATGTTTATCTAGATAGTTATGAAGCTTTTGAATATTCTTAGGCGTCGTGCTGGACTTCTCATTAATATAACTTTTGGCAATGACTCTAAATAAATCTTTTTGCTCAAAGTTATTCTTTTCATGATTTTTGTGTTCAGTAGGATCGATGTTATCAGCCAGTAATGCTTGAGCTTTGTCACGTGCCAGCCGTGCCTCTTTTAACGATACTTCTGGTTTAAATGTAGAGTCAATACTTTGCTTGGCTGGCTTGTAGATTCCTATCTGATAGGTTTTTTGCTTAGGCTTAAGATCTTTGTCAGATTGATAGCGATATGTCATCTGCCAAAATAATGAGCCATTTGGATGTTGTATCAGATATAGATTGTTGCCATCACCATGGCGCGTGACTTTGGTGGGCGTGGACTGTTTGGCAATGGCTTTCACACCAGCATCAGTTAGTCGGTAGTCTTGTCTTCTCGTCATGGCTTATACCTCAAGGTGTCGAGAGGTTTAACAACAACCTCACTGCATAATTAACAACAAAAAATGACGTTGTATATTATTTAACAACGCATTTAACAACATTGTAGAGGTGCTAGTAGGTAATGACAAGTGTTTAATAAAGACTAAAAACTATGTATGATAGGTGTTTAAAGAGCTTGAGGTAATGCGAGGTTATGTCTAAATACAATGATTGGTGCGCCCACAGGGACTCGAACCCCGATCGATCGCTTAGGAGGCAACTGCTCTATCCTGTTGAGCTATAGGCGCATAATAGAATGCTATTGTAGAAAAAAGCACTTATAAAATCAATTAATACCGAGTAAGTAGAGGGTTTTGTATTTATTTAGCAATACTGATAGCGTCAGCGACATCTACTGTCAACTCACCTGTTGCTTTTTTGCCTTGCGTATTTGACTTAAACAGGTTTGCCATATCATTTTGATAGCCATCGATATTTTCATAATCGTGTCTACTTAATATATCTTGCCCTGTACTTGAGAGTAAAAAGTTTCGAAAGTTAAGTGCAATAGGATTTTGAGTTAAGATGACACCGTCTACTTTTTTCTTGTCTTTTAAGGCATAACTAAACGATACAAGACTTCGAGTGTTTGTATTATCAGCTTCACCTTTAGCAGCGATTTCATCAGCATTGCTATCTGCATCGATAGTATCTTCTACCATGCCATTTTTTGCCTTGCTCTGGTTTTGTTTATCTTGTGCTATTTTTAATTTTTCTTGTAATGGTGCTAAGCGCGCTGCCGATAAATTGCCATCAGCAATAATGATATCGGTATCAACAATAAATAAAGACGGCTCACTATCGGCTACTTTATTATCCGATAGCGTCAAAAGTGCAACAGAGGCGACATAACTTGTCATGATTTCTACATTGGGATAACGAGATTGAAAACTTGAAATCACAGCATTTAAAGGCGCTTGTAGCTTTTCTTCTGCTTGTATGTGCAAAGTGCTCTTGGCAACCGTCTCTCCATCTTCTTCCGCTGAAGCAGTCGATCCACTATCATTTGACATAATAGGCAATGGATCCATATTTTTACGATTGCTGGTCCATAACCAAGTAAAGATGGCGATAAAAATAATCAGCAGC
>TARA_R100001369_G_scaffold78450_2_pt1 | contig 13018 bp, 12 predicted proteins | sample TARA_R100001369 | Tara Oceans TARA_R100001369 (sample SAMEA2621528) | marine metagenome | biome: marine biome (ENVO:00000447); feature: surface water layer (ENVO:00002042); material: "saline water (ENVO:00002010), including plankton (ENVO:xxxxxxxx)" | depth 5 m | reverse complement strand
TGGAATCCATTACCATGGCCTACCATCGCTTTCACGGCGTGGATACCCGTATAGTGCGTATTTTCAATACCTATGGGTCTAGGATGAGGTTGAACGACGGGAGGGTGGTTCCTGCCTTTATGGGACAAGCCCTTAGGGGAGAAGATCTTACCGTCTTTGGGGATGGTTCACAAACAAGGTCTTTTTGTTATATAGACGATCAGGTGGAGGGTATCTATCGTTTATTGATGAGCGACTACACCGATCCAATAAATATTGGTAATCCCCATGAAACCACGATCAAGGAATTTGCTGAGGAAATTATTAAGCTCACCGGAACGGACCAGAAAATAATATACAAACCCCTGCCCCAGGATGATCCCATGCAGCGTGAGCCAGATATTACCAGGGCCAAGGAAATCTTGGGTTGGGAGCCTAAGGTAAGCAGGGCGGAGGGACTTAAGAAAGTCTACGAATATTTTAAATCCCTTTCCCCAGAAGAACTACAAAAAAAAGAACACCGGGAATTCTTGACTAAATAACTGGATATTTCCCCTTCAAACCGTATTTTTGGGGAAATTTTTTGAGAATGAACATTTTGATCCTTGGTGCCGGAGGGCGCGAACATACTTTGGCTTGGAAGCTAAAACAAAGTCCGAAACTTAAAAATCTTTATGTGGCTCCCGGAAATGCGGGAACCGCCGCCATTGCTAAAAATGTACCCATTGGTGTAAACGATTTTGAGGCCATTAAAAAATGTGTGCTTTCGGAAAATATCCAAATGGTCATTGTAGGGCCAGAGGATCCCTTGGTGAACGGGGTGCACGATTTTTTCCTCAACGATAGCGACTTACAAAATATCCCTGTCATAGGACCACAAAAAGAAGCAGCTACCCTGGAAGGTAGCAAGCAGTTTGCCAAGGAGTTTATGATGCGGCATAATATCCCTACTGCAGCCTATGAAAGTTTTACGGCCGAAACTTTGGAAAACGGCTATGCTTTTTTGGAAACCCTTAAACCACCTTATGTACTAAAGGCTGACGGATTGGCCGCTGGTAAAGGAGTATTGATTTTAAATGACCTACAGGAAGCCAAGGCCGAACTGAAAACAATGTTGATCGACTCCAAATTTGGCGCTGCCAGTACCACTGTGGTCATTGAAGAATTTTTGGACGGTATTGAACTTAGTTGTTTTGTGCTTACTGATGGTAAAGGATTTAAGGTCCTGCCTACCGCAAAAGATTATAAAAGAATTGGAGAAGGCGATACCGGATTGAATACCGGGGGTATGGGCGCCATTTCCCCCGTTCCTTTCGCCGATAAGGTTTTTATGGACAAAGTACTTGAGCGAATCGTAAAACCTACCGTAGAAGGCTTTAAATTGGATAATCTGCCTTATAAGGGATTTGTGTTCATTGGTTTGATAAAAGTTGGGGACGAACCAAAAGTAATTGAATACAACGTGCGAATGGGCGATCCTGAAACTGAAGTGGTAATACCAAGAATAAAAAATGATCTGGTCGAAGTTTTTGAAGCCGTTGCTAGCCAAAGCCTTGATAGCATCGACCTGGAAATAGATGAGCGCGCCGCTACCACAGTAATGGCGGTATCCGGTGGTTATCCGGAAGCTTATGGGAAAGGAATGGAAATAACAGGTTTTGACAATATAGAAGATGCCGTGGTATTCCATGCCGGAACCGAATTAAAAGAAGGTAAGGTTTTGACCAATGGGGGCAGGGTTTTGGCGGTTACTGCTTATGGTTCCAATTACAAAGAAGCACTGAAGAAATCCTATAAAAACATGGAGAAGCTACATTTCAACAAGATGTACTATCGTAAAGACCTAGGGTTCGATCTTTAGTAATAAATTTTATAGAAAATACCTGGTCTTAGGACAAAAACATAAAAAAGGGATAGCGTTTGCTATCCCTTTTTTATAGTTATTATAGTCCTTAAATAAAGCTTAGGTAAAACCACAGCTTCAAAAAAGAAGCCTAATTCCAAACAGAAATCCGAAAATGGATTAAAGGTAGGAGTGTGCGGTTGCGTCCTTATTTTCTTCCCCGCTATCATTGTATTTTTTCAACTCCAACATCCAATAAACGAAGGCTGCAGCGCCGATAAGCATAAAAATCCAATTTAATGTATTGGCTCCCCACCAATTCTCCATACCACGCAAAGCGTCCAACGGAGCGAAAAGCACATTTACAAATAAATCCTCTATACCGTAAAAAAATGAATCCATCTTAATTATATTTACCATGCAAAAATATAAAAACCTAGGATGATTTCAAGCATTTTTGGAAGAACAAAACCAATAAATTATATAATACTTCTGGTATTCCTATTTTTTTTCTATTGGTTTGTCCATTTTTTCATATTCCAAAAATCCTATTCACCAGAGCAATTATTAGGACAAACAGCTATTCTGGGCTTCTTATCGTTCAGTATTTTTGTGGTCAATTTTATTGCCCTAAGAAATAAGATCACTGGAGGCAATTCCTTGGCGATCCTATTTTATACCCTTTTAATTGTACTTTTCCCGGAAGTACTGATAGACCCCAATGCCATTCTCTGCAGTTTTTTTTTATTGCTCGCCATCCGTAGAATCCTAAGTTTCCGTAGTCTCAAAAACCTTAAATTAAAAATTTTTGATGCCTCCTTTTGGATATTGATAGCTAGCTTATTCTATGACTGGGCCATATTGTATCTCATAGTAGTACTTGTTGCCATATACTTTTACGAACCAAAAAACTTCACAAATTGGCTGGTCCCATTCGCTGCAATTATTGCTATGGTACTAATTATGTTGGCAGTGTTGGCGCTGAGCAATAATATGGAATTTTTGTGGAATCATTATTTTTTCGATTTTCAGTTCAATGCCGTTTATTTCTATGACTGGAGCAATAGCACCATTTTATTTCTTTATGTTTCCATAGTTTTACTTTGCGGTTTTTTGGCTTTTTTAAAACTGGGTAGTGTAGGAGTAGGGAAAATAGTGACAATGCGCCTCATAGTCCTGTTCTTTTTTATAGGTTTGCTGGTGAAAGTATTGAAATCCGCTCCAGACACCCACCCTATTTTAATTACTTTTTTCCCTGCAGTAGTTTTTATAACCACCTATGTCCAATCTATTAAAAAGGACAGTGTCCGTGAAATTATTTTAATGGTATCCGTTGTAGTTCCCTTTATAGTTTTTTTGACCAATGCGCTAATGAAGTAAGGCACCAAACTCGTCCTTCTCAACGCTCATTTGCCGTCCTGTAATCGAAAATCAATAAAGCAGCTACCAACATACCATTGGTTAGGTCATGGGAGTGGCAAGAAAATGGCCCATAATAAAACCCGTTTTTTAAATAAAGGGTATCTTTACCGTAAAATATTGTCTATATGTTCAGTGATTTGGCCTTTAAAATATTTGAAGAAAGCATAGAAAAATATCATCAAAAAGATGACGTATCCCAGGAGTTCAATAACCCCTATCCAAAGGAAGATATATCCCATCTGTTATATCGCAAAAATTGGATAGATACGGTGCAATGGCATTATGAAGATATTATACGTGATCCCAATATTGAACCAGTGGCCGCGTTAAAATTAAAAAGACAGATTGATGCCAGTAATCAGGATAGGACGGACTTGGTAGAATTTATTGATAGTTACTTCCTAAATAAATACCAATCGGTAGAAAAAGATAAAAATGCCACAATAAATACGGAAAGTCCGGCTTGGGCCATAGACCGACTTTCCATTTTAGCGCTAAAAATATATCATATGCAGGAGGAAGTTAATAGAACGGATGCCTCTCAAGATCATATCCAAAAATGCCAAAATAAACTGAATGTCCTTTTGGAACAGAAGAAAGACCTTTGCTCTGCTATCGATCAATTATTAGAGGATATCGAATCTGGGAAAAAATACATGAAAGTGTACAAGCAGATGAAAATGTACAATGACAATGAATTAAATCCTGTTCTGCGTAAAGCCCCCTAACGTCAAATTTGCCTTCCCATATATAAGGGATTATCGAATATATAAATGGAAATAGCGCCCAAAATTCCAATTGCCCCTACCGAGACCGCTAAAAATGGAATTGAAGAACCTGCATCTTCGACTGGGGAAGGATTACATATTCTGGTAATTCGATTGTCGGCCATGGGAGACGTAACTATGACCGTTCCTGTCATATCTGCTTTATTGGAGCAATATCCCAACGTTAAAATTACCGTGCTTACCAGAGCGTTTTTTAGCCCCCTTTTTTTTGAACTCAATAATGTAACCGTTTACGAAGCCGATGTAAAAGGGAAGCACAAGGGCGTTTTTGGACTTTGGAAACTCTATAAGGAACTTAAAGGTCTCCATATAAATATGGTTGCCGACCTGCACAATGTACTGCGCAGTAACATCCTTAGGTTGTTTTTTAAGCTGGGATCAATTCCGTTTGTCCAAGTGGATAAAGGCAGGGCAGGAAAGAAGGCTTTGACCTCCCTGACCCATAAAGTTTTTGAACCTTTGAAAACTACCCACCAACGCTATGCGGATGTTTTTGGGAAATTGGGCATGCCAATAGATATGGAAAAAGCAAATCCACTACCTAAAAGGGCTATAGCCCCTTCCACAAAGGAATTGCTAAAGGGCAGGGAACAAAAATGGATAGGTATCGCTCCTTTTGCAGCATTTGACGGCAAAATGTATCCTTTGGATTTGATGGAAAAGGTAGTTCATAGCCTAAACAAAACCAGTGGCTACAAAATATTGTTATTTGGTGGAGGGGAAAGGGAAAAAACTATATTGGATAAATGGGAACGTAATTTCGAGAACAGTATTAATCTGGTGGGGAAATTGACCTTCAAGGAGGAATTGGCTTTAATCTCACAGTTAAATCTAATGTTGGCCATGGATAGCGGCAATGCCCATTTAGCTGCATTATTTGGAATCCCTACCCTTACTTTATGGGGTGTAACCCATCCGTATGCGGGATTCTATCCGTTTAAACAAGATCCTCAAAATGCCTTGTTGGCGGATAGGCAGCAATTTCCATTGATCCCAACATCGGTCTATGGAAACAAATACCCTCCAGGATATGAAAATGTAATGCGCACCATAGCACCTGAGGATGTTCTTTCTAAAATTGAGGAAATGATAAATAATTAATTATCACGATAACTAGTCGGGAGATTTTTGCAGCGTGGATGACTGGACTCGCCACTTCGACAGAGCGAAAGATGAACAACAAGAAGTCGCACTAATGGCTTTTCAATGCGACATATAAATAAACTGATAATGGGAAGTTAATCATGGTAGGCTTAAACTTCACCTCTATTTTTAATCGCTTTGTAAAACTGGAGATCTCCAAATCGGTAAACTTTCCACAACGGAATCTAGTTTCATCCTAAAACTACAAACTATGCCGGCTCTTTGTACTCTATTAATTTGAAGTATTGACGAAGCTGTTGAATATACTTATATCGCAACATCTTACTATTGCCTTCAACCATCAATGTACGTATCCCGATATAGGACGAAATAAGGTAGGTAGCCACAGCTTCACTATCTATATGCCTGTCTACATATCCATCCGTCTTTCCCTTTTGCAGGGCTGTTACCAAATTAACTTCCCACACCTTCAAAATGTCCTGTAGGTAATTCATTATGTCGGGGTTCTTCCCATTAAATTCAGTAATAAAATTACTCAAAACGAATCCGTAATCCAGAAAGTTATGCTCTGCAGTTTCCAACGCATCATCAAAACAGGCTACAATCTTGTTCAAGGGGTCTTCTTGACCTTCTATTGGCTCAATTAGACTACTATAGACTTTCCTGAAAAGTAGATTCTGTACAATACTTATAAAATACTCTTCCTTGGATTGAAAATGGTAATAAAAAGCTCCTTTGGAAAGGGAGAGCTCTTTTAATATATCATCAATACTTGTATTAAAATATCCCTTTTGGTAAAAAATTTCCAAGCCGGTGGTTTGTATGCGTTGCATGGTAGCCATGCGTTTCAATTGTTTGTCCATAAGATTTGGTTTTGGGTAAACAGACTTTTCAGTCTGTTACCCTAACTCCAATTCCGGCCTTTTATTTAAATAAAAGTGCTAAAAATATGTTTAAATCGATAAAATGCTCAAAAAAACTATAGTCAAGCCCTTTTTTAAAACCCAACAAACCAATTGGTCCTTTCACCTCCAATTTGCCAGGAACCTTTTTGGCAAAATATTAAAAAACGATTTTAGGTTACCGACCCCTGACAACTACTCCCCGCTCCTGCCGTACAACCAAAACAATGCTGCGAAACTATAATGTTCCTATCTGTAAGAACCTCCTCGTTATAATCCTTAATATGTTTGATCTTACTGGCCACTTTAAGCCCTAACATCTGATTGAAGTCGCAATCATACAACCATCCATCCCAACTCACCGAAATAGTATTGGTACACATAACATTATCCACGGCGGAAGGATTATACGCCTCGACTAGGGAATACATATAATCTTCATAGTTCCCCGAAGCCATCAAATAATCCAAAAAACGGGCTATTGGCAAATTTGTAATGGCAAAGAGATTATGGAATTGAATTTCAAAATCTTCCATCAGTGCCTTTTTAAAATCGCGCTCCAGTGCCGATTGGTCTCCTGGTAAAAAAGCGCCAGAGGGATTATAGACTAGATCCAATCTCAACGAACTATCCGGCATACCATAGCCAACGGAGTTCAGTTCCTGAAGTGCTTTGATCGACTTGTCGAACACTCCTTCTCCCCGCTGTTTGTCCGTTTTGCCACGGGTGTAATGGGGCATGGACGAAATAACATGGATATTATACTTTTTAAAAAACTCCGGAAGATCATAATATTTCTTGTTGGCCCTAATGATGGTAAGGTTGGAACGCACAATAAAATCCTGTACCCCTGCCCTGGCAGCTTCTTCCACAAACCACCTAAAATTAGGATTCATCTCCGGGGCACCTCCTGTTAGGTCTAAAGTATGGGCACCCGTATTGCGGATGACCTCCAGGCATTGCTCCATGGTTTCCCTAGTCATTATTTCCTTTCTATCGGGACCTGCATCCACATGACAGTGTTCACAAACTTGATTGCACATATACCCAACATTGATCTGTAGAATTTCCAATGTTTTTGGGCGCAATGGAAACTGCCCTATTTGGGCAATTTTATCCTTAAAATAGGGTAATTCCCCATTTTCGAAAATACCGCCTTCAAGGATTTCCAATTGTTTATTATCTGTGACAAGGGCATTGTGCCTTGCCTTTAAAGATTTTGTTGCCATTCTTACATAGTATTAAAGCACTTTTTTACATGGAAAGCTTATTGTACTTATTCATCATTTGAACTCCATGTACTAAGGTTGCACCACTTTCAATGGCCGCACCTGCATGTACCGCTTCCATCATCTCCTCCTTTGTTATCCCTTTTTGCAGACCGTCTTTGGTATAGGCATCAATACAATAGGGACACTTAACCACATGGGCCACTGCCAAAGCGATTAGGGATTTTTCCCTAGCACTGAGGGCCCCTTCCTCAAATACCTTTCCGTAGTAATCAAAGAATTTGGTCCCAAGTTCCTCGCTCCATTCGGTTATATTTCCAAACTTGCGTAAATCTGCCGGGTCATAATAAGAATCTGCCATGATATATATTTTAAATAGTTACTTTAGAAAACCTAGGTTTTGTTGGTTTCCTCTATTAATAATTTATTTTATCCCATAACTTTACGGTAAAACCTTGAATAGGGACGCAAGTCCCTATTCCGGGGGGTAATGTCCAGCTACTAAGATTTTTTAGGATATGGGAGAAGAATTTTATGGAAACGGATTTCCTTATCCAAACTAGTTAATGAAGTGGAAAGGGGGAACCCTTATTAAAATAAGTGTTGTTAAAGCTAAACACTGAAGGAACAAAACCCTGAACAATAATTTCTCTAAATGGTGCAACCAAGGAGAGGATTAGTAGAAAGATCTTTTTGGAAGTATCTTTTAACCCTTTTAAAACCCTCTGTAAATCCTCGCTAGTATCCAAGTCCAACAAGACACGAAGTTGAATTACATCTACCTTGGAGGCTTCAATGAGTATAGTTATTTTTTTTGTAAGTGTATTTGTTTTCCAAGGTAATTCCCTAAAAGCCCTAACATCAAATTGGGATTTATGGAGTCCCATTAAATAAAAACCGCCATCCCTGGAAGGCCCCAAAACAGCTTTCTTAGCTTGAAGCATCCTAGAAGCTTTTATGATATCGGAGGGTTTTAATTGCGGGGTATCGTTCCCTATAGTAATGACATTATCATATCCCTTATCGAAAACGGATTTGATTGCATTTACAAACCTTTCCCCAAAAGAATTTCCACATTGCTCCTTTTCGGTAATAAGAAAATGGGGAAGTCCTGTTTTTTTTGCTGTACTTATTACATGTTCCGTTAACCCTAGGAATAAAACACCACCCTTGGGCATAGACTTATGTTTCAATTCCTCCTTGGAGGAATTGGCAAAAATCAGAATTGCGTTACTATTTATTCTACAATGTTCCTGCATTAATACTAAAGTTGCATAATCTTAGCTGAAAACCTACACCTTTGTTTAGTCGATAAACATACAATTTCATTACGGCAAGCATGAAATTGAATCTTCCTTTTATTCAAAATTAAACTAATAAGTCGGTTATCTATCCCGAATAGTAGACTTTCCAATCAAAAAATGCACGTAAAGTGACCAATACCATCGCTGAAGATCCATAAATGAACTCCTGTGACCTTGTAAATAAATAAAACCGACTTAAGGGTAGGTGATTGAATTGGATTTTATAGGATATAATGCCTGAACCATGCATATACTTCGGCTAAATAGAATATACACAACTCTATAAAAAACTAACTGATTAACTGCCTATGCAGCATTCATTGACCAAAGCAATTAAGGGAGAACCTAGATTTAATTTTTAGGAAAATCCAGTAATAAAATTCTATTTCACTATTCAATTCGGTTTCAAAATAGACCTTTCCTACAGAATAAAAATAAGTTCATATAATTAAATGAATATTCATTTTTCCAGGATTATAAATAAATCCCAAATATGAAATCAACTAGTGCAGCATTTTAAATATAATCCTTCTCACCCGCTACAGAATAGATTAACGAATCCCTTAGAGCTTGCTACCTATACAACACTAATATTGCACCACGCAATATGGTGGCATATCTAAAAATGATTCATAAAGGAAAACATAACTTACAATCAAAAAAAAACCTTCGAAGTTTAATTCGAAGGTTTTTTTAAATATAGGTCCTTATGGATAGCACCTCTAATACTTTACTCCTTTTTGTATTTATCGTTTAAAATTTCAACGATAGCATCCGTAACATTATGTGCCTCTTTACCGTAAAGTACACTTCCCCCGTCTCCACCGGTTAAAATAAAGGAATAACCATTTGATTCTCCAAAAGCCTTAATTTCCTTTTTTACCTTGGATACCAAACTATCCATCTCCGTTTGTCCCTGCATCTGCAATTGTTGTTCCTCCTGCTGCAACTGTTGCCCTATAAACTGACTGCGTTGCTGTAATTGACCGTACTCCTCTTGAGCCTTGGCCTGTGCCATTTTTTGGGCCTTTGCCTGAAAAGCCTGCGCCTCTATCTGAAAGGCCTGGGATATACTGTCCCTCTTTTTACCAAAAGCGTCACTCCTTGTTTTGAATTTAGCCTCAATATCCACTTTCTCCTGATAAGTGTCCATTAACTTCACATTATCCACAAAAGCTATTTTTTCTTGCTGGCAAGATATTGCTCCAATGAATACCAACGCCAAAACTAATTTTTTCATTTTCTCTTTAGTTTAAATTTGGGCAAAAATAGAAAAGCTTTTTTACAATAAGAGAAAAATTACTATTATTCATAATAGTAACCCCTTAATTCAAATACCCCACCAAATACTCATTTCAACAGATAAAACCACTGCATATTTATAGGATAAGTTAAATTGATTATAAAAACTAAAACAATCAAAAATAACTATTCTATCGGCCCTCTTAAATTGGCCAGAAAAAGCATTTCTCAAAGGCCTAATGCCATTTATCGTTTGGGTAGTACAACTGCTCTTAAAAGTCTTTAAAATGTGTTTTAGCGCCTTTTAATCACATAAATCAAGGAAGAATACTCCTTAGATCTCAAAGCACGGAGATTGGAGATTAATCCAATTAAAAAGGCCTTTATAAAGTTTTGTTTGCCATTCTTATATTTTTCGGAAAGAAGAGCAACATAGAAGGCGTCAAAAAACATGGGCTTGGTCCGTACCAATTTCATTCCATATTTTCCAAAGATATTTTGAATACTTTTTTGGGAAAAATGCCACAGATGCCTTGGCACATCAAAGGCCGCCCAAAACTCCTTATAGTATTCGGCGTCATAAGATTTAAAGTTGGGAACCGCAACAACTAAGGTTCCAGTTTCAGTTAGGAGTCCGACCAATTTGGAAACCTGAGATTCAAGATTCGGTAAATGTTCCAAAACATGCCAAAGGGTTATAACCTCAAATTTTTGACCCATTGGTAAAGTGTTTAAATCATCTAAAAGCATAACACCCTTTTGCTCTGCTTTAAGCCTAGCCAAACCATTAGGTTCAATACCCGTAATTTTCCAGCCATCATGTTTTGCTCTTACCAAAAAATCTCCAGTACCGGCTCCTACATCCAAAATTGTTTTATCCGTACCCGCATAGGAATTAATTAGCGAAAGCTTACTTTTAAGATTGTAACCTTTTACCGTATGATACATTTTATCCACCAAGGACTTCTTGGCATCGGTATGGGAAATATAATCTTCGCTTTCATAATACCGCCCAAGATTATCAGGTTGTGGTTCTGTAATCAACATGTCCAAAACCGGATCATGCAACAATTTAAACGACTCTCCAGTGAGGGTATAATCCTTGGTTTCCAAATAAAGCTTCATAATTCTGTTAGGCCGATAATAATCATTTCAATAAGCTACGAAGATACTTCAAAACCGTAGTCTATAAAAGTGAATCGACAGGAAGATTTTTGTTATTATAACTACACTACCCTAACCCAAATAAATGTTGATTAACTTCCATTTAAAACAAACTTTATAACTAAAATTTTCGATCCCAAATAGTCTAAAGGTGAAAACAAATTTAAAATAGATTTGGTCCGAAAAGTTTCCAAAAGATTTAAAAAATATCAAATTCATATTCTCTCTTTCTTGCTTCAAATAACATTAATATGATCACAACATAAATTTTAAACCTCTAAAAACAATAGTACAAATAAATTAATTACACGTATAAATCTGCAACCCCTAAATGTCATTTTTACGAGCTAATCCCAAGTCAGAAAATACAAATAATAGCATGATCGCACTTAGATATTTCAGAGATAAAATTCAACAGTAGCTTTAGCCTTTAACTAATCTTCTTAGCCCAAACAGCATATACCATAGAAGCACAAAAAAAGGTGCTTGCCAATTTATCTTGACAAACACCTCTCTGTAAAACCAAATCTTTAGTTCCCTAAATAGTCATTAAAACGCATGAAATTAACCAATGTTCCACGTGGAACATTTAGTGTTCAATCCAAATTTATCGTCCCATATAGACCAGCAATACACTAATATCGCTTGGAGAAACCCCACTAATTCTAGAGGCCTGGGATATAGTTACAGGCTGTATTGCCTTTAGCTTTTCCCTAGCTTCATAAGAAAGTGATTTAAGCTTACTATAGTCAAATCCCTTAGGGATTTTAATATTCTCAAGCCGCTGTAGCTTATCCGCGTTATTCTTTTCCTTGGCGATATAGCCCGAATATTTAACCTGAATTTCCGCCTGTTCCAATATCTCCCTATCCAAATTATTCTCCGCAACAAAGGCAGAAACCTCCTCCAATTGCAACATATGATCCATAGTTACTCTAGGCCTAGAAAACACTTTAAACATCTTGTCAGGTTGCCTAACTTTAGACGAATCTACACTCTCTAAAATAGGATTAATATCATCTGGCCTAAAACTTGTTTCCCTGAAAAATTCAATAAAAGCATTGGACTTTCTCTCCTTCTCCTCCATTTTTTCCAGCCTATCTTTTTTAGCCAATCCCATCTCATAACTCCTGGGCGTAAGTCTCAAATCGGCATTATCCTGACGCAAAAGAGTTCTGTATTCTGCCCTGGAAGTAAACATCCGATAAGGCTCCTCAGTACCCTTGGTAATAAGATCATCAACTAAAACTCCAATATAAGCCTCGTCCCTATTTAGTATAAAAGCTTCCCTATCGTTGATTTTTAAATGTGCATTTATCCCCGCCATTAGCCCTTGGGATGCAGCCTCCTCATAGCCCGTTGTTCCATTAATCTGACCGGCAAAATATAAATTATCTATAAGCTTGGTTTCTAATGTATGCTTCAACTGTGTAGGGGGAAAATAGTCATATTCGATGGCATAACCCGGTCTAAAGAATTTTACATTCTCAAAACCCTTGACAGATTTCAAAGCTTTGTACTGAACATCCTCTGGCAAGGAAGTAGAAAATCCATTAACGTAGACTTCTACCGTATTCCAACCTTCAGGCTCCACAAAAAGTTGATGACTATCCTTATCAGCAAACCTATTGATTTTATCTTCAATAGAAGGACAATATCTAGGCCCCAAACTCTTAATTCTTCCATTGAACATAGGGGAGCGATCAAAACCTTCCCTTAGCAAATCATGAACCAAAAGACTAGTATGGGTCATATAACAATCCCTCTGATGGGTCAAAGCCTTGGTGTCGGAATATGAAAATTTCTCAGGAATCTCATCACCAGGTTGTGGGATCATAACAGAATAATCCAAGGAACGACCATCTACACGCGGAGGTGTACCAGTCTTCATTCTACCACTTTCAAAACCCAATTCCACTAATTGTTCTGTAATGCCAGTAGCGGCCTTTTCTCCAGCCCTTCCCCCACCAAACTGTTTGTCCCCAATGTGAATTAATCCATTTAAGAAGGTACCGTTGGTTAGCACTACTGATCTTGATCT
>TARA_R100001369_G_scaffold45655_2_pt1 | contig 13030 bp, 13 predicted proteins | sample TARA_R100001369 | Tara Oceans TARA_R100001369 (sample SAMEA2621528) | marine metagenome | biome: marine biome (ENVO:00000447); feature: surface water layer (ENVO:00002042); material: "saline water (ENVO:00002010), including plankton (ENVO:xxxxxxxx)" | depth 5 m | reverse complement strand
GTCGTGATGGAGCAAGAGGGCCTGAACGTGGGCTATCTGGCGTACAACACGCAGATGCCTCCGTTCGACAACGCCAACGTGCGCAAAGCGTTGAACATGGCGATCGACAAGCAAGCGATCATCGACGTGGTGTTCCAGGGCTCCGGCGAGATCGCCAAGAACCCGCTGCCGCCAACAATGTGGTCCTACAACGACGCGATCGAGGATGACAAATACGATCCCGAAGCCGCGAAAGCCGCGCTGGAAGCCGAAGGCGTGTCTGACCTGACGCTGAAAATCTGGGCGATGCCGGTTCAGCGTCCCTATAACCCCAATGCCCGCCGTATGGCCGAGCTGATGCAGGAAGATTTCTCCAAGGTCGGTGTCGACGTCGAGATCGTTTCCTACGAATGGGGTGAATACCTTGAGCGTTCCAAAGCGAAAGACCGCGATGGTGCCGTTCTGCTGGGTTGGACAGGTGACAACGGTGACCCCGACAACTTCCTCGCGGTTCTGCTGGGCTGTGACGGCGTAGAGAAATCCAACCGCGCACAATGGTGCAACGAGGAATTCGACGCCCTGGTTCAGGAAGCCAAGGTTCTGCCAACACAAGAAGAACGTGCGCCGCTGTATGAAAAAGCGCAGGAAATCTTCAAAGACCAAGCCCCTTGGGCAACCATCGCGCATTCGGTTGTTTACATGCCAATGCGTCCCGAAGTTGAAAACTATGTCGTACACCCGCTGGGTGGCCACATCTTCAACCAGGTTGGTCTGTCGCAATAACAGCGACCACAAAGCAATGGGGACGGTGCATATCGCGCCGTCCCTTCCTCTATTCTAGGCCCCGGCCACGTTAACGAAAGGCGCAAGCCCCCGTGTCAGAAAATCTCTCTCAACGTCTTGCCGACTATGCCACTGTGGCCGCCAATTTGGGCGTCGATGCCGTGGTGCTGGTGCCCGGGCCCAATTTTTCGCGTGCCGTTGGCCAAAGCTTTATGAGCCACGAACGCCCCTTTGTTCTGGTGATCCCCGCGGATAAACCCGCGGCTGTGCTGTTGCCGAACCTCGAGCTGGGCAGCTGGGACACGGTCGGATTTGACGGCGCGGTATTCGATTGGCGTGATCAGACGGGCTATGCCGATGCCTTTGCCGCGCTGACGCAGCATTTGGGCATCTCGTCGCTGGCGGTTGAGGGGCAGGTGATGCGCGTGTTCGTGCACCATGCGTTCAAGACTGCGCAGCCCGATCTGACCATCACCGATGCAGAGCGCGAAATCTCGGCCCTGCGGATGATCAAAACCCCCGAAGATATTTCCGCCCTGCGCGAGGCCATCGCGATTTCCGAACGCGCCCTGCAGCGGACGCTGGACAGCGTCAAGCTGGGCCAGAGCGAAAAGCAGATTGAACAGACGCTGGTGCAGGCGCTGTTTGCCGAAGGGGCGGATGACCTGTCCTTTGGTCCCATCGTGGCCGCCGCAGACGGATCGGCCCGCCCCCATGCCCACGCGCGCGAGGATTACGCGGTCAAGGCAGGCGACGCGCTGCTGCTGGATTTCGGCGCGCGCAAGAACGGCTTTGCCGCCGACATTACCCGCACCGTTTTTCTGGATCACGTGACCGACGAGGGGCGCGATGTGTATGATACCGTGCTGCGCGCCAATATGGCCGGCCTTGCCGTGACCCGCGCAGGGGTGTCTGCGCACGACATCGACGACGCCGTGATTTCTGTGCTTGAAGCGTCGCCCTATGGTGACCGTATCCGTACCAAGACCGGCCACGGTCTGGGCCGCGAAGTCCACGAGGCCCCCTATATCATGCGCGGCAATCACATGACTTTACCCGCCGGAACGGTTTACACGAATGAGCCCGGACTCTACGAGATCGGAAATTTTGGCGTGCGCATCGAAGATGACGTGCTGATTACCGACAATGGCTATGAAACGCTGACAAACTTCCCCAAAGAGCTGATGGTGATAAAATGCTGAACTATGTTCTGGGACGTCTGCTGACGTTCATCCCGACCTTTATCGGGGTGACGCTGATCTCCTTCGGGTTCATCCGCGCGCTGCCCGGCGACCCCATTCAGGTGATGGCGGGCGAGCGTGGCATCTCTGACGAACGCTATGCCCAACTGGCCAAACAATTCGGCTATGACCAGCCGATCTATGTGCAATTCTGGGATTATCTAACCGGCGTGCTTCAGGGCGATCTGGGCAACAGCTTTGTCACCAAACGCCCGGTGTTCGATGAATTCTTTACGCTGTTCCCCGCGACGCTTGAGCTGTCGGTCTGTGCGATGATCTTTGCCATCGCGCTTGGCCTTCCGGCGGGGGTGATTGCGGCGGTGAACCGTGGCAAGTTCTTTGACCGGGCGCTGATGTCGACGGCACTGGTGGGCTATTCGATGCCGATCTTCTGGTGGGCGTTGCTGCTGATCATCGTCTTTTCGGGCAACCTGCAATGGACGCCTGTGTCGGGGCGGATCGATCTGCTGTATTATTTCCCCAACCCCACCGGCTTTATGCTGATCGACAGTCTGGCGTCAGGCCAGAAAGGCGCGTTTATTTCGGCGGTGCGGCATCTGATCTTGCCGACGATTGTGCTGGGGACGATCCCGCTGGCCGTGATCGCACGCCAGACGCGGTCGGCTATGCTTGAAGTCTTGGGCGAGGATTATATCCGTACCGCCCGCGCTAAGGGTATGTCTCCGGGACGGATCAACGGCATCCACGCGCTGCGTAATGCGCTGATCCCCGTGATCACCGTGATTGGTCTGTCGGTGGGCACGCTGCTGGCCGGCGCGATCCTGACCGAAACGATCTTTAGCTGGCCGGGCATCGGCAAGTGGATGGTCGATAGTATTTTCCGCCGCGATTACCCCGTGGTTCAGGGCGGGCTGCTGCTGATTGCTGTGATGGTGATGGTCGTGAACCTGACCGTCGACATGCTGTACGGCGTCATCAACCCCAAAATCAGAAAGCGATAATATGGACGACGCACTCTCTGCCGAAGCCGCAATGGTTCAGGAACGTCCGGGCCGCTTGCGCGAATTCTGGTTCTACTTCCGCGAAAACCGTGGCGCTGTCATCGGGCTGTATATCTTTGCGGTCTTCGCCTTTCTGGCGCTGTTCGGCCCTTGGGTTGCACCTCATGACGCAACCGAGCAATTCCGCGCCGCCACCCTACAGCCCCCCGCGTGGCAGGAGGGCGGCAGCTGGAACCATATTCTGGGCACCGACCCGCTGGGACGCGATATGCTGTCGCGCTTGATCGTGGGCGCGCGCTATTCTTTCTTTGTGGGGGTCGTTGTAGTCTCCATCGCGGCGAGCGGCGGCATCATCATCGGCCTGATCGCGGGCTTTGCGCCCAAATGGGTCGATAGCATCATCATGCGGGTGATGGATATCGTTTTGGCGTTCCCGTCGTTGCTGCTGGCGCTCGTGCTGGTGGCGATCCTCGGACCATCGCTGACCAACGCGATGATTGCCATCGCGATTGTTTTGCAGCCTCACTATGTGCGTCTGACCCGCGCCAGCGTCATGTCAGAACGGCAAAAAGATTACGTAACCTCGGCGCGTGTCGCAGGGGCAGGGATAGTCCGGCTGATGTTCGTCACCGTGCTGCCAAACTGTCTTGCGCCGATCATCGTGCAGGCCGCCCTGTCGTTTTCGACCGCGATCCTTGATGCGGCTGCCTTGGGCTTTCTGGGGATGGGGGCGCAGCCGCCCACACCTGAATGGGGCACCATGCTGGCCGAAGCTCGCGAGTTCATCCTGCGTGCATGGTGGGTCGTGACCTTCCCCGGCGTGGCGATCCTTGTGACCGTGCTGGCGATCAACCTCATGGGTGACGGCCTGCGCGACGCGCTTGATCCGAAACTGAAACGGAGCTGAGCCATGACACTTTTGCGTATCAGAAACCTAAGCGTTGATTTCGCCACGGCCTCGGGCAAGTTCCGGGCGGTGGACGGCGTCGACCAAGACGTGAACGAAAGCGAAATCCTCGCGATTGTGGGGGAAAGCGGGTCGGGTAAATCCGTGTCAATGCTGGCGTTGATGGGGCTGCTGCCCTGGACGGCTACCGTCACCGCGGACGAGCTGACCTTTGACGGGCACAACCTGCTGACGATGGGCGCCAAAGCGCGCCGCAAGATTGTCGGCAATGATCTGGCGATGATCTTTCAGGAACCGATGTCATCACTGAACCCGTGTTTCACCGTCGGCTGGCAAATCCGCGAGGCCCTGCGGGTCCACCTTGGCATGGGCCGCCGCGAACGTCAGAAACGGGCGATTGAGCTGTTTGAACAGGTCGGTATCCCCGATCCCGAAAAGCGGCTGTCCGCCTTTCCGCACCAGATGTCGGGCGGGATGAACCAGCGTGTGATGATCGCCATGGCGATTGCCTGCAAGCCCAAGCTGCTGATTGCGGACGAACCTACCACGGCGCTGGATGTGACCATTCAGGCGCAGATTCTTGATCTGCTGGCGTCCTTGCGCGAGGAAACCGGCATGGGGCTGGTCTTGATCACGCACGATATGGGCGTCGTTGCGGAAACCGCCGAACGCGTCAGCGTTCAATATGCGGGCCAAAAGATCGAAGAGCAGCCGGTGATCCCGCTGTTCGACACGCCGCATCACCCCTATACGTCGGCGCTGCTGGATGCGTTGCCAGAACGGGCGACGGAGAAACGGCTGCCGACAATTCCAGGCGTGGTGCCGGGGCAGTTCGACCGCCCCGCAGGCTGCCTGTTCTCGCCACGCTGCAAATTCGCCAACGCCAAATGCAAAGCCGAAGCACCGCCCGCTTTGGGCCCTGATCTGGGCTATGCGCGTTGCTTCTACCCCTTGAACACAGACGAAAGGGTCGCATCATGACCGCACCTGTGATGACTGCAACCGCGCTTGAACGCCACTACGAGGTCGGCGGCGGGCTGTTTCGCAAGCCGCAAACTCTCAAGGCGGTGGCAGGGCTGGATTTCACGCTTTACCCCGGCAAGACATTGGCCGTTGTGGGCGAAAGCGGCTGCGGGAAATCGACGCTCGCTCGGATGGTCACCATGATCGAAGACCCGACCGCGGGATCGCTGACGCTGGACGGCAAACCGGTGGTGCGCGAACACTGGGCGTCGTTGCGCAAGTCGGTGCAGATCGTGTTTCAAGATCCCTATGGATCGCTGAACCCGCGCCAGCGGATCGGTGCGATCCTCGAGGAACCGCTCAAGATCAACCGCCCCGACATGAGCCGCAAGGATCGCACCGCCAAAGCGCGTGAAATGCTGGGTCTAGTGGGTCTGCGTCCCGAACATTTTGACCGCTACCCGCATATGTTCTCGGGGGGGCAACGCCAACGGATCGCGATTGCCCGCGCGCTGATGCTGGACCCCAAGGTGTTGGTGCTGGACGAACCTGTCTCGGCGTTGGACCTGTCGATCCAAAGCTCGGTACTGAACTTGCTGGTTGATCTGCAAGAACGTCTGCAGCTGGCCTATCTGTTCATCTCGCACGACCTCAGCGTTGTGCGTCACGTCGCCGACGAGGTGATCGTGATGTATCTGGGCCGTGCCGTCGAACGCGGTAGCCGCGAGGATGTGTTCGGCACGCCGTTTCATCCTTATGCCAAAGCGCTGCTGTCGGCGACGCCGCAGGCAGACCCGCGTGCCGCGAAAGAACGGATCAAGCTGCAGGGCGAATTGCCATCGCCCTTAGCCATTCCCGACGGATGCCCCTTTGCGCCACGGTGCTGGAAGGTGCAGGATAAATGCCGTGCTGAACGGCCCGTACTGACCCAAGGCCACCATGCGGCGGCCTGCTTCTTTCCCGAAAACGGTGGCACCCCGGCCTAAGGCCGGGGGCTTCCCCTTAGGTGGGCCCGTCTGGTTAGGTGAGCCCGTCTGGTCAGCCGACGCTCGCCTCTGCACAGACCTGAAGCCCTGTGCGCAGATGCTCCCTGCGCGAGACATCTTGTGCCACGACGCCCTGCGCTTTTAGGGCGCGTACATACAGCGCCGACAGCGGGCTGTCCGATAGGATCACGACTTCGCGGCCCAGCCAGTAGGGGCGCGATCCGGCAAGCTCGAGCCCGATCAGAGCCCCCATCAGCCGCGACCAGCCTGCATCGGGGCTGGTCCCCTCAAGGGCGGCTTGCGCAGAAATCTCGGCAAGGGCGGTACCAAAGCCTTGAGGGCGGGCCATGATGTCATTCACGGCCGTGTCAAACGTCTCTTCAATCAGCGTCGTGCCGGCAACGGCCTGCGACAGGGGGGCGGCACCGCCAAGCTGGAGTGCCATCGCGGGTGTCACGAATGTTTGAAAGCTGACCACCTCGCGCGCGCTGATGTGGCTCCATGTGGACTGCGCATCAAGGGTGCAGATCACGCCGTCGAACTCTGGCAGTCCCTGCAGGTAGCCCGCGATCGCGGTTTCGGGGCCTTGCATAATCTGGGGCGGACTGGCCTGTTTCAGCCCCGGCACCGCGCGTAAATCCAAGCGTGGGTCGTCGGCATCCAGCCCCAACAACCCGTCAACGGGCAGCGCTGGCACCGGCCTCAGACTGTGTGCGGGCAGGGCGGGCAGCCCAGCCACAATCACCGGCAAGCGCTGGTGCTCTGACAAATAGGGTGACAGCAGGTCGGTCAGTGCGGCAACAAACCCCGCCTCGGCGGGCAAATCGGCAACTGGCCCGTCGGCCTGTGCCAGCACGTCACCACGGGGATCATGCACCCACAAATGCACGTGTCCGTCCGACACATCGACGCCGATCCACGCAGGGCTTGCGCCGCTCACGCGGGGCGACCTGCGTAAAACGGACGGTGATAATGGGGCATGCAGATCATTGGTTTTCTCCTTGTCCGCGCTGCATCATGCCGCGCGGTCCTATAGAAATCGGGTTGCATCGAAGGGCGCGATAGCGCTCTATTGCGCGACCAACAATAAACATAACGGGAGTTCCTCTGCCATGAAAATCCTTGCAGCAACCACCGCGCTTACCTTGTCGCTCGCCAGCAGCCTTGCTGCGGCCAGCTGTGACGAAATCACTTTTTCCGACGTGGGCTGGACCGACATCACCGCAACAACCGCTGCGACCACCGTTGTGCTGGACGCATTGGGGTATGAAACCGACGTAAAAATCCTTTCCGTTCCGTGACTTATACGTCGATGGCTGCGGGCGATATAGATGTGTTTCTTGGCAACTGGATGCCCACAATGGAGGCCGACATCGCGCCTTACCGCGAAGACGGTACGGTTGACACTGTGCGCACCAACCTGACCGGCGCGAAATACACGCTGGCGGTGAACAAAGCCGCCGCCGATCTGGGGATCAAGACCTTCGCCGATATCGCCGCCAATGCAGACGCGCTGGACGGCCAGATTTATGGCATCGAGCCGGGTAACGACGGCAACCGTCTGATCCAGTCGATGATTGACGACAACGCTTTTGATCTGGCCGAATTCGAGGTCAAGGAATCCTCCGAGCAGGGGATGCTAGCGCAGGTGAAACGCCTGTCCGCCAAGGACGAGCCGATCGTCTTTCTTGGCTGGGAACCGCACCCGATGAACGCGAACTTTGACCTGACCTATCTTGAAGGCGGGGACGACTTCTTTGGGCCCGATCTGGGCGGGGCGACAGTTGCGACCAACACCCGCGCCGGTTTTGTCGAAGAATGCCCGAACGTCGGCAAGCTGCTGAACAATCTGGAATTCACGCTCGCCATGGAAAACGAAATCATGGGTGCCATTCTGGATGACGGCGAAGAGCCACGCGATGCGGCAACGGCCTGGATCAAGGCCAACCCTGACGTGCTGAACACATGGCTGGACGGCGTCACAACACGTGACGGTGGCGACGCGATGGCCGCCGCTAAGACCATCGTCGAGTAATTGATCCAACAAAATCTGAAAAGGGCCTGCCACTGGGCGGGCCCTTTTTGCTATGATCGCACGATAACAGTCCTCCGGAGGTTCCCATGAACTGGCTCACCGACAATAAGATCCCGATTGATGACGCCGCAGAGGCGATCTTTGATTGGTTGCTGATCAACGCCGGGTGGCTGTTCGACGGGCTGGCCGTCGCGATGGAGTGGTTGATTGACGCAATCCTCTGGGTGCTGCAAACGCCACATCCGCTGTTCATCATCGCCGTCTTCGGCGCGCTGACATGGGCGATACAGCGCAACTGGAAAACCTCGTTGCTGATCGTGGTGGGGTTTTTGTTCATCCTCAATCAGGACTATTGGGAGGAAACGACCGAAAGCCTGACGCTGGTGCTGTCGGCCTGTGTGGTGTGTATGGGCGTCGGCGTCCCCATCGGCATCGCCGCTGCGCACCGCCCGCGGATGTATCGCTATATGGCACCGGTGCTCGATCTGATGCAGACGCTGCCCACCTTCGTCTATCTAATTCCCGCGATTGTCTTTTTCGGCATCGGCATGGTGCCCGGGCTGATCGCAACAGTGATCTTTGTACTGCCCGCGCCGATCCGGCTGACGCAGCTTGGCATCGCATCGACCCCCAAGGCGCTGCTTGAGGCCGCGCAAGCCTTTGGCGCAAAGCCCAGCCAGACCTTGTGGAAAATCGAACTGCCCTATGCCTTGCCACAGATTATGACCGGTCTGAACCAGACGATCATGCTGTCGCTGTCGATGGTGGTGATCGCAGCACTTGTGGGGGCCGATGGTCTGGGCGTGCCGGTGGTGCGGGCGCTTAATCAGGTGAACACAGGGCTTGGCTTTGAATCGGGGCTGATCATCGTGGTGGTCGCCATCATGCTGGACCGGATGCTACGGGTGACACGTAAATGAGCGATCAAATGAACAACCCCGCAAACGCCGTCGAATTCGACAACGTATCCATCGTGTTCGGCACGAAACCGGCCAAGGCGCTGCCCTTGATGGATGCAGGCAAAGACCGCGCCGAGATCGAGGTCGAAACCGGCCAGATCCTCGGGGTGCACAACTGCTCGCTCGACGTCAAACAGGGCGAGATCCTTGTGTTGATGGGCTTGTCGGGGTCAGGCAAATCCACCTTGCTGCGCGCGGTCAACGGGTTGAACCCGCTGGCGCGCGGATCGGTGCGGGTGCATGATGGCGACTGGAGCTGTGACGTCACCGCAAGCTCTGCCGCTGACCTGCGCCGTGTGCGCCGTGAATGTGTGTCGATGGTGTTCCAGCAGTTCGGATTGCTGCCGTGGCGCACAGTGCGTGACAACGTGGCGCTTGGGCTGGAACTGGCGGATGTGCCGAAACGCGAACGCCTTGAACGGGCAGAGGCGCAGCTGAAACTGGTCGGACTGGCCGATTGGGCCGACCGCAAGGTCAGCGAGCTGTCGGGCGGCATGCAGCAACGTGTGGGTCTGGCCCGTGCCTTTGCCACCGAAGCGCCGATCCTTTTGATGGACGAGCCTTTCTCTGCGCTTGATCCGCTGATCCGTACCCGCTTGCAGGACGAGCTGCTTGATCTGCAACGCGACCTTAAACGCACGATCATCTTCGTCAGCCATGATCTGGACGAAGCCTTCAAGCTCGGCGGGCGCATCGCTATCATGGAGGGGGGGCGCATCGTGCAATGCGGCACCCCGCGCGAGATTTTCTCGAACCCCGCGTCGGACTATGTCGCGGAGTTTGTGGCCAATATGAACCCGCTTGGCGTGCTGACGGCGCGCGACGTGATGGGACCACCGGCCGCCAGTTCGGACGGGGCCGTTGCCGCAGAAACGCCGGTCTCGGAACTGATTGGCAAAATCGGCGACGATGGACAGGCGATCCCCGTCGTCGAAGACGGAGAGACGATCGGGACGGTCACAGCCAGCAGCATCGTGTCGCGGTTGCACTCTGAATAACTCAATGATGCCGGCGGCCTTCATTGCGCGGGCGTGGCAAGCTTCAAGGCGGTAGGCGTGACCCTATGACAAACGCGGCCACTGCGGGCAGTCAAAGCAATGCGCGTGGCATCGCGGGTGTGCTGTTCGCGGGTACCGTTTGGGGCACGACAGGCACGGCCGCGACTTTCGCCCCCGATGTCAGTGCTGCTGCCATCGGTGCTGCTGCCATGGGGATTGGCGGTCTCGGACAGGCGCTGCTCGCGCTGCGGGGCATGGCCCATGCGCGTGCGCAACTGTGGCAGCATCGTGGTTTGCTGCTGCTGGGGGCCTTGGCCGTCATGATTTATCCACTGGCCTTTTACGGCGCGATGCGGCTGGCGGGGGTGACCATCGGTACCGTCGTCACCATCGGCACCGCGCCCTTGTTTGCCGCTCTCATTGAATATGTGATGGAACGATCCAAGCTGACCCTGCGCTGGACCGTCGGTGCGCTGTCGGGCGTTGCGGGGATGGTGCTGATTTGTCTGGCCGAGGGGAGCAGCCACGGCGCTGTGGGCGGTTCATCTGTCCCGCTTGGCGTGGCGCTTGGTCTGCTGGGGGGCTTTACTTATGCGCTGTATAGCTGGACGGCGCGGGCGGTGATGTTGCGTGGCGTGCGGTCATCGGTCGTCATGGGCGCGACCTTTGGTCTGGGAGGAATACTGCTCATGCCCGTGCTGATCGTAACGGGTGGCCCGCTGCTGGCATCATGGGGCAATGCGGCGGTGGGGCTTTATATGGCGTTTGTGCCGATGTTTCTGGGCTATATCTGTTTTGGGTACGGGCTGTCACGGGTGCGTGCTAGTACGGCCACCACGCTGACGCTAATCGAACCCTTGGTCGCGGCGGTGCTGGCCGTGGTCATTGTGGGCGAACGCTTGCCCGCCTTGGGGTGGACCGGTGTGGGACTGGTCGTGATGTGCCTGCTGGTGTTGACCATGCCTATGGGACACCGTGCCCAGACCGTCCCGCCCATCCCGTCAAAGTAGCACCAAATCGCCTGACGCTGCGACACGCGAAAATTCTTTCGGGTTTTGCTACCTCAACCGCGATGTTTTGGTCTAGAAGCATGCGCAAGCCGGCCCATGCCTGTGCATGCGCCACAGTGATTGCAATGACGTACCTTATACAAAGGACCGCCAAGATGAGCGCAACAGCCCGCAAGACCGCCCCGATGCCGACGGATATTCTGGCTCGAAAAGGGGGGGCTCCGCTGGTGAGCCTGACGGCCTATACGACGCCGATGGCACAGGTGATGGATGGCATCTGCGACTTTGTGCTGGTGGGCGATTCAGTGGGGATGGTGCTGCACGGGCTGCCGTCGACGCTCGAGGTCACGATGGAGATGATGATCTTGCACGGTCAAGCCGTGCGGCGCGGGCTGAAGCAGTCGATGCTGGTGATCGACATGCCCTTTGGCAGTTATGAACAAAGCCCGGCTCAAGCCTTTGAAAACGCGGCGCGTTTGATGCGCGAAACCGGTGCTGGGGCGGTCAAGCTCGAGGGGGGCGAGGTGATGGAAGACACCATCGCGTTCCTGACCAAGCGGGGCATTCCGGTGATGGCGCATATCGGGCTGACGCCGCAGTCGATCCACACGCTTGGCGGCTATAAGGTGCAGGGGCGCGGCGCGGCAGGCACGCAGCTGATGGTCGACGCGCAGGCGGTGACGCGGGCAGGGGCCTTTGCCGTGGTGCTTGAAAAAGTACCGCAAGCGCTGGCCAACCAGATCACCGAAACCGTCGCCATTCCCACCATCGGCATCGGTGCATCCGCGCAATGCGACGGGCAAATTCTGGTGGTCGACGACATGCTGGGACTGTTCACCGCCTTCAAGGCGAAATTCGTAAAACGCTACGCCCATTTGGGCGATGACGCAAAGGCCGCGGTTCAGGCCTATGCCGACGAGGTCACGGCGCGATCCTTCCCCGGACCCGACCATGTATTTTCTGACGAGGTTTCCAAAACATGACACCCCAAATTATCCGCACCCTGACCGAGCTGCGCAGCAAAGTCGCCGGATGGAAAGCCGCGGGCGAAAGTGTCGCCGTCGTGCCCACGATGGGTGCGCTGCATCAGGGTCACCTGAGCCTTGTTCGGGCGGGGAAAGAGGCCTGCGACCGCGTGATCGTGACGATCTTTATCAACCCCAAGCAATTCAATAACCCTGATGACTACAAGAACTATCCCCGCACCGAAGAAGAGGACGCGCGCAAGCTGATCTCGTTGAAGGCGGATGTGGTTTACGTGCCTGACGGGGCGCAGATGTACCCCGATGGCTTTGCGACGACCGTATCCGTCGATGGCATCACCCAAGGGTTGTGCGGTGCGCATCGGGCAGGGCACTTTGACGGGGTTGCGACCATCGTGACCAAGCTGTTCTCCCAGACCCAAGCCGACAAGGCGTTCTTTGGCGAAAAGGACTATCAGCAGCTGCAGGTGGTCACCCGTCTGGCCCGCGATCTGGACCTCCCGATCGAGGTCGTCGGTTGCCCTACCATCCGCGAAGAGGACGGGCTGGCCATGTCGTCGCGCAACCTGATGTTGTCGGATCGCGCCCGTACGTGGGCACCAGAATTGCACCGCGCGATGGAAGAGATGTCAGAGGGGCTGCGCGCGGGGGGGGATCTTGAAGCATTGCGCGCGGTGGCAGTGAAGCGGATTGAACGCGCGGGCTTTACGCAAGTGGAATACCTTGATTTGCGATCCGCCGACCGGTTGGAACTGATGACCACGCCCGACCGTCCTGCACGCTTGCTTGCAGCTGCTTGGTTGGCCGGTGTGCGGCTGATCGACAATATCGCCGTCGGATAACACAGCGAAGCTAGACACAGCAAAGCGGGGCCCGTTAAGGCCCCGCTGATCGCGTGCAATAGATAGGTTGGCGTTACTTGCCGCCAATGCTTAGCGCTGACGCCATACCGGGCGCTTTGGATTCACCGCCCAGCTTTTCACGCACTCCGGCCTCGATCTTGTCGCCGGTTTCCTTGTCGACATTGCGCCAGTATTCAAAGGCGCGGACCAGCACCTTTTCACTGACACCGTCACACAAATGACCCACGACGTTCGACACCAAACGTTCGCGGCCGTCCGCGTCCATGACCTCGCGGACAAGCTTGCCGGCTTGGGTCCAGTCGTCATCATCAGGGCGCAGGGTATAGGCCTGACGCACCATTTCACCGTCGGAATACCACAG
>TARA_R100001369_G_scaffold67503_3_pt1 | contig 13043 bp, 12 predicted proteins | sample TARA_R100001369 | Tara Oceans TARA_R100001369 (sample SAMEA2621528) | marine metagenome | biome: marine biome (ENVO:00000447); feature: surface water layer (ENVO:00002042); material: "saline water (ENVO:00002010), including plankton (ENVO:xxxxxxxx)" | depth 5 m | reverse complement strand
CACAACCCTTGATGCCATCCTCCACGGCCATCGCCGCCAGACGATCAATGGTTTCCTGCCGGGATGGATAGCCGATATTCACCACCCGATAACCGCTGGTGGACAGCCCTTCCTCCAGCTCATCCATTGAGTTGGCTGTCCGCGCCAGACCATGCAGCAACACCACACACTCATGATCTGCCTTTGCGACCAGAGGCATAAACAGAAAAACCGACAGAAGAGAGATAAGCATTCTCATGACGTAAGTATACGTGAGACTTGCGTCTGAAATTCATCTCCGGCGGCTTTGTGCCGCAGAGAATCCGAGGGTATTGGCCTTGCATGATTACCAGACAAACACCAAACTGGCGCGAACAACCGCGTAACAAGGAGAGTCTCAAGCCACCTGGAGTTTTGAATTAAAGTCGCCATGAAACCACTCTCACTTGTACAAACACATAAACAAAGATACATACTGGCTCTGGGCTTGGTGCTGCTTCTCGCCCTGATGTGGTGGCTAAACGCCAGCCGGGTAGAGTCGGCAAAACTTCCCAATTTCAGCATCATTAACGATATTCCCGAGCTGAAAACCCGTTTTTTTGGGTTTCTGGAGCCCCTGGCCAAAACTGCTAACCAGGCTGTTCTCGATGATCGCGACTGGCTGCTTGAACTAAAAGCTGAGCTGGATAAGGACAAACAACCCGGCTGGATCAAACAGCGGTCGCTAAACTATATTGCGGATCGATACGGTCTCGATGACAAAGCGTCAGCACCCAGTGAACTCGTCGAACAGTTACTGCTGCGCGCCGATACCATCCCCATTTCCCTGATTCTGGTTCAGGCCGCCGCCGAATCCGGCTGGGGTCGATCCCGTTTCGCCCGGCAGGGCAATAATCTTTTCGGAGAGTGGTGCTATACAAAGGGTTGTGGCCTTGTCCCCAAAAACCGGCCAGAGGGTGCCACACATGAAGTTAAGGCATTTAATCGCCCTTACGACTCGGTGACCAGTTACCTCCATACCCTGAACACCCACCCAGCCTACAAAAGACTGAGACATAAACGTCAGGCTTTGCGCAACGCCGATCGGGCAGTGACCGGTTTTGCTCTGGCAGGCACACTGATTTTTTACTCGGAACGGCGTCAGGCCTATGTCAACGAAATAAAAACCATGCTCCGCCAATACAACCAGCTGATGGACAAATAATGACTCTCAAAAATTGGCCGGTAGTACTCTGCCTGCTCGTCTTTAGCAAACTGGCTCTGGCCGCAGACCATGGCGTGATTTTGCTGTATCACCATGTCGACACCGACACCCCAACAAGCACCAGCATTAGTCCAGCCGACTTCAACGCCCACCTGCAATTGATCGACGAGCGTGGCTATCGGGTCAAACCCCTCAGCCAACTCCTGACAGAACTCGATAGTGGTGGCACGGCAGATAAGGCAGTTGCCATCACTTTTGATGATGCCTATATCTCGGTCTATCAAACGGCCTTCCCCTTGCTAAAAAAACGCGGCTGGCCCTTTACAGTTTTTGTAAATGCCCAGTCCGTAGACGAACAGCAAACCCTGCAAATGAGCTGGGATCAGCTTCGGGAACTCGCTGACTATGGTGCCGAAATCGGCAACCACAGCCTGACCCACGCCCATCTGGTGCGCTATCTCCAGAATGAAACCCATAGTGAATGGCTGGCGCGCATGGACCATGAAGTCATCGAAAATGAGCGGCGCCTGAACCGTGAGATACCCCAGCGCAGTAAGGGCGAAAAGCGTCTCTTCGCTTACCCCTTCGGCGAATACAACCCTGAACTACTGAGCCTACTCAAGCAAAAAGGCTATTACTCCATCGTCCAGCAATCTGGTGCGGTCGCGAGCCCAACCCAGGATGCCATTCCCCGCTTTCCACTGGCGGGCAACTGGGCCAAGCGGGAACGGCTCAACACCGCACTGCAAAGTCGGCCGCTACCCGTTATCCGCGTCGATGCCGGCGCCATGATCGCAACACCGGAGCAAGCAGCTTCCGTACTGACCCTGACTATAGCACCCGACTTTAATCTGGCTAGTATTGGCTGCTACACCGCCAGTGGCACCAAACTGGCGGTGAACATATTGGGGAAAAATCAGATTGAGATCACCCTGCCGCACTGGACACCGGGTCGTCAAAAAGTGAACTGCACGGCGCCGGTTGGCAACGAACCGGGCGCCTATTACTGGTATAGCCAGTTGTGGATCATCGAGGAGAAGAAGCATGTCGCAAACCGCGGCTCCTGAGACGACCTCCTAATATAAGATGCTCTCCATAAAAGCAGTAAAGCCCATTTGAGCATCACCCGTGAACACAAAGCCCGTCGTTAAAAGCCCGTGACACCCCGGACAGAACAGCGGTGAACATCCCGTTCCTGGAGAATCATCTGCGCACGCCACGGTCTAACTTGTACCCTGGCAGTTTTGGCCGGGCATAAGACTCTATAATACCGCCTGATTTCATTATCATGTGACCACAACCAACAAATACCTGGCAGGCTTCATGGCACACCGTTTTCTTCCCCGCTGGTTTATCCATGCCCTACTGCTGCTCACGCTCTTCACGTTTATCGCTGTGAGCTATGGCTACTGGTTCCTGAGCGAAAGCCTGCCGCTGCTCGAGGGCACAGTCACCAGCGAACACTTGCAGCGCTCCGTCACGGTGGAGCGGGACGCTCAGGGTATCCCCACCATTACCGGGGAAAACCGCAACGACACAGCCTTTGCCCTGGGCTTTCTCCACGCCCAGGAGCGTCTCTTCCAGATGGATCTGCTTCGCCGCAACGCTGCCGGCGAACTCTCCGACCTGTTCGGCATTCTCGCGCTCAATCACGACAAAGCCGTGCGCGTTCACCAGTTCCGCAAACGCGCGTTGCGAGCATTCAGGGCACTGGGTCCGGAAGACCGGGCGCTGTTGCAGACCTACACCGAGGGGGTCAACAAGGGACTGAGCGAACTGGGCAAGGCACCCTTTGAATACGCCCTGCTGCGTGTGACCCCGAAACCCTGGCAGGAGGAAGACACCTTTCTGGCCCTGTTCAGCATGTACATCGACCTGCAACCGGAACAGGACGAGTACGAGCGCTCTCTGGCGGTACTGCGGGATACTCTGCCCGCCGACTGGTTCGCCTTCCTGGTTCCCGAGGGCGGCGAATGGGACTCGCCCATACAGGGCGAAGCCTATGCCTTCAACGACTGGCTGCCCAAACAGCCACTGGCGCAGTTGCAATTACCGAACGATATCAGCGCCACCGCCGCCGTCTATCCCGACACTTATCATGATTTCGTCGCAGTGGGTTCCAACAACTGGTCCGTGGGTGGCGCGCTCACCGACTATTCCTCCGGTATGCTGGCCAATGACATGCACCTGGGGTTGAATGTGCCTAACATCTGGTATCGCGCTTCCTGGTATCTGCCCAAAGACAATCGTCGCGTCACCGGCGTCACCCTGCCCGGCGTCCCGGTGATGGTGGTGGGCTCCAACCAGCATATCGCCTGGGGATTTACCAACTCCTACGGCGACTACCAGGACAGCATCGTGCTGAAGGTGAATGACGCCGGGGACGCCTATCTGACACCCGACGGCTGGCGGCCCTTCACCACCGAAACCGAAAACCTCAAGGTAAAAGGCGAACCCGACCAGACCCTGAAAATCAGACACACCATCTGGGGTCCGGTGATCGGCGATGATCACAAACACCGCCTGTTGGCCCTGCGCTGGGTCGCCCACGACCCGGAGGGCGCCAACCTCAATCTGCATCGCCTTGAAATCGCCGACACCGTCAGTGAGGCCCTGACCATTGCCGCCAGCGCGGGCATTCCGGGACAAAACATCAATATAGTGGACAGCGCCGGCAATCAGGGCTGGAGCATTGCCGGGCGACTGCCCAAGCGGGTGGGATTCAGCGGTGAAGGGCAGTCATCGAAATACCCCCAGGACTGGTCCACCGGAGAGTACCGCTGGGATGGCTACCTAAGTGCTGCCGACTACCCTCGGGTAATCAACCCGGCGGACAGCCGTATCTGGACTGCCAACGCCCGGGTGGTCTCCGGCGCCATGCTCGACAAGATCGGCCACGGCAGTTATGCCCTGGGGGCCCGCCAGCAACAGATTGCCAAAAATCTGCACGACAGCGACCACTTCAGCGAACAGGATATGTTGGCCATCGCCCTGGATGATCGCGCCCTGTTCCTCAGCCGCTGGCAGCAATTGCTGTTGAATCTCGCCCGGGAACACAGCGACAGCGACGCAACCATCAACAACGCCGACACCCTGATTGACCTGCTGGAAAACTGGCAGGGCCGGGCCTCGAAAAGCTCCACCGGCTACCTGATCGTCAAACGCTTCCGGGAAAACGTCATCGGTGCCAGTACCGGACGCGTAATACAGAAACTGGATAAAGAGATCGACTTCTTTGATCCCGTGCGTGTCAGTATCTACCTCGAATACCCCACCTGGATGCTGATTAACAAACAGCCTGCCGAACACACCCCCGCAGGCTACCGCAACTGGCAGGAATTTCTGGTGGCACAGGCCAACCAAACCATTCGCGACCTCACCAAAAACGGTCAACCCTTGCGCGAACAGACCTGGGGTGAGACCAACACCCTCGACATCCGCCACCCATTGAGCGGCTCTATTCCCCTGCTGGGTGGCCTGCTCAACACGCCCAGTGAAAGCATGGCTGGCGACACCTATATGCCACGGGTGCAAAAACCCAACATGGGAGCATCGCAACGCATGGTTGTGGCACCGGGCCACGAGGAGAAAGGGGTTTTCCATATGGCCGTCGGCCAGAGCGGCCACCCGTTATCCAGCTATTACACACTGGGCCACCGGGATTGGGTAGAAGGTAATGCCAGCCCGTTTTTGCCCGGACAGGGAAAATGGCATTTGACACTAACGCCTGAGTAGAAAATTGGACTGACTTATGAAAAGAATAGGTTCTGACGATCAAACCACTGAGAGATTTTTATACTTCTTCCGCTTATTCATTTACTGACATTAGGTTTATCTAACCAAAAAAATGCTGTCAAACCGAACAGTGACATACCTCCCAACAAAGCAGCAATAACCTGATTTGACGAGGACAGATTGAAAGACCCACCAATTGTTCCCGCAAGCATTAACAGCACAAACGCGAGCACTGAAAGAACGCCTACTACCTTACATAAATTTGTAACTAAAATTGTGAGTGGTATATAGAAAATTGAGAGCACTATCAGCATGGCTAACACCAGAAGAAATAGATGCCCGACAGAAAATCCAAAAACCGAGCCACTATAAAAAAACATGCCGATGCTTGTTGTTGCTAAAAACAATTTAAGTATGTTCGTTATCACAACAAGATTCTCCTATTACATATAACGTCCAAGTTAAGGGCGCGATGTATTTTCCACGTCCTGCTTAAGCCTATTGTCAGAAAGCATGTGATTGGAAATATCCCATATCATCAGCAGCAATATTAAACAGAAGGGAGCTATCATAAACCATGCATAATAATTACCGGGACTATTTAAGTTTGCATAGTAGTTATATGCGTCCAATGACACACCGCCCAAACTTAGGATACAACAAGCAATAATTATTTTTGATCGTAGCAATGTTTTGCGTGCAAACTTACCGCCCAAAAATCCGCCAACTATGCCAAACACTCCCGCAAGGGTTGCGCCCCATGCAAAATTATTAAAAAAAATCTGGCCAAAAATAAATCCGGATGCTGCTACAAATATTAAATAGATACGTAAAATTATAAGTAAATTATTCATTTTTTATTTTTCCTTCTCACGGCGCTGAAACCGGTTAAAAAATAATCGGCCCCCTTTAATTCTTTATTTGAATTTGCATGGGTGGTTACGCTTGGCTTTATTATGCTTTCCATAGGTCATGTGAGATTGAGACCACCATCCGAAAGTATTATTTCACCCGTCAAATAACTGCTTGCAACGACCATTGAAGCCGTATGTGCGATCTCGCTTGGTTTGGCACCGCGCTTCATTGGTGACTTTTCTCTCCATAGTTTGTGTGCCTCAGTCCAGCTTTCAGTCATGGGTGTATCTACAAGGCCGGGAGCTATTGCATTAACTCGTATCTCAGGAGATAGAGTTAGCGCTAAAAGTTGAGTCATATGATTTAGTGCGGATTTGCTCGCTGCATAAGGAATTGAAGCCCCCTTTGGGCGAACACCTGCGTGTGAGCTGATATTAACAATGCTACTTGGGCATTCTGGAGTTGATGACTGCCGGAGTGATTGCTCTGCCTCAGAAATTAAAGTCCAGGGGGCAATAACATTTACTTCGTAGAGGTTTCGCCAAATTTCCGGGGATGCATCTTTTAGTGAGCCATGGGGTATCATGGCATTGATCCCTGCATTATTAACAAGCACATCTAGCCGACCATACCGAGACAAAACTTCTGCTATCAAGTGTTTTGCCTGAGCTTGATCAGATAGATCGGCCTGGATATATCCTCCCCCTGGAAAACTTCCCGCCAACTTTTCGCCTTTTGTAACAGAAGACCTTGAATGAAACACAACAGTAAATCCGTCATCAGCTAGCTGTTGCGATAGCTTTACCAATACCTGATGTCGAGCCTGTAATAAGGGCAACTCTTCCTCTATTACTTTCTTGATAAGATCTCATTATTCTTCCGTTTGGGTAGCGACTTGGTCTCTTGCACTGCCTATATGGTGCTTATTGGATGGTAAAATAGATTCGTCTGCCATTTTTTATTCTATCAGTTTGACTCGCTCATCAATTCACGCCGAATTCTGCCAACTGCTTCCTCAACAGGTTTTATACATGCCAGTCAGTTCTTGCCATTAATATTTATGCCATCTGAGCCGCAAACACCCTCTCGGCATGAGCGTCAATACGCAAGCGTTGGATCTCTTTCTCGAAGGTATTCTAAAGCGTCCAGAACCATTCGATGCCGTCATCCTGCGCGTGCCCGACTCAAATACCCCTTGATATCAAAAGGATACCAGGCTCCTAGGTCATAGTACCTATGTCCAATACCCCCAGTTGTCGCCCTTTCTGCCTCTCTAGGTCATTTGCACAATGGCTCCCCGATGGCCATCCGCCTATTCTCCAGGCATCACTTTCGATCAATCCGGCACTGTTGACCGGTACCTTTATGATAGGAGCCAACTATGAAAGCTAAACGTGTTTATGATCTGCCCACCCGGGTGTTTCACTGGCTTTTTGCCACGCTCTTTGTGGTGGCCTTTACCATTAGTAATACCGTCGACGACGAGTCCCTCGTGTTTTCCTACCACATGATCGCGGGGCTGACCCTGTGCTTCCTGGTTGCCTGGCGACTGGTGTGGGGCATCATCGGCACCACCCACGCCCGCTTCTCGGACTTTCCCCTGCACCCCCGGAAACTCGCCGGTTACTTCAAAGGCCTGCTATCCAGAGATCACAAGCTCTGGAGTGGCCACAACCCCGCCTCCAGCTGGGCCGCCGTCGCCATGATGGCCTGCACCGTAGGTCTCGGCATCACCGGCTACCTGATGGCGTCCGGGCTGGCGGGAGAAGACCTGGAAGAAGTTCACGAACTGCTCGCCAACGGCTTTCTCGTGATTGTTCTGCTTCACCTGGCCGGAATAGTCCTCCATACTTCAAAACACCGTGACCCCATCTGGAAAAGCATGGTGAACGGCGAAAAACAGCATGTGCCAGACGACAGCGTGCCGGTTCAGGCCCGCCGCATCAGTGGGGTATTTTTTCTGGTCCTGACCATCGCATTTGCCAGTTACCTGCTACAGAATTTCAACAGTGATACCCGGGAGCTGAACCTGCTCGGTTCGTCACTGCACTTGGGGGAGGCGGAAGATGAAGACGAGCATGAATCCGACGATGATCATGACCATGACGACGACTAGAAAAGCATCATGACCTCCCGGGACCGCGCCATACTGCTTATCACCCTGCTGCTGATCACGGCCATCATCGCCTTTGATCTGGTCACAGACTCCGGCGAGGGGGTCGCGCTCTGGCACCTCCTCGCGGAGGGCGCGGCAGGACTGCTGGGCCTGGGCGGTGTCTTTTACGTGCTGCAGGATATGTTCCGGCTGAAAAAGCACCTTCACCACGAGCGAGAAATTTCCGCCGGCCTGAAACAGGAATCGGAAGAATGGCGCAATCGCTCGAAAACCTATCTGGACGGACTCTCGGAGGCCATCGACCAGCAACTGACCGCCTGGCACCTCACACCGGCGGAAAGGGAGGTGGCATTTCTGCTGCTCAAGGGCATGAGCCTCAAGGAAATCGCAGAAATACGGGATACCGCGGAAAAGACCGCGCGGGTACAGTCCATGTCGATTTACGCCAAAGCCGGTCTGTCGGGTCGCTCGGAACTGGCGGCATTCTTTCTCGAAGACCTGCTGCCGGCCACGGGCATGAGCGGCAATAAAGACGCAGAGCAATCACCGTCTGCCTGAATGCCGAGCATTCGACGAAAACCGTAAAGGTCTAAAGAGGTCCAAACAGGCCGGATTGACGGCCTTGTTAGCCCATGATCTCTCACAGTACCCCCAACGCTGCAAGGCTCGCCTTGCCGATCTCAATGCGTTTGCCCGCGTCAGTTGCCTTCTGAATATCGATATTCAAAGCGAAGGCATACACATGATCATCCTTTTTAACCCAGCCGACCCACCAGCCGATGCCTGAATCCGGCGCATTCTCCCAACCTGTTTTCCCATACAATCGCCAATTGTCTCCTTGCTCCAGAAGGACGATCTCTCGAACACTCGTCTGAACATCTCGGGGTAGTGGTAGCTGTCCCTGAGCCAGCCTTGCCAGAAATCGGGCCTGCTCGATTGCACTAATCTTGAGCGGTCCTTCAAGCCAGAACGTATCGACGGTTGCGCCTATACGTCCATTTCCATAGCCAAGCTTTAAGACGTTCTCGCGCATTCGCTCCAAGCCAATGCGACGGGCAAGCTCCTGATAGATCGGAACATTGGAGAGCGTGATAGCCTCACGTAGCCCCATGTCTTTTTCCCAGACGGCAAATGACTGAGGCTTACCACCGTAAGGCAGGATCTCATCAACACCCCCTACCGCTTCGACGGCAAGACCAATCAAACTGTTAGGAATTTTGAAGGTGGAAGCGGGAATGAAACGCACCTTGGAGCGAGCTTGGTTGTGCCCTACAAATCGCCCCGCATCGACATCATAGAGTACGAAGGTTCCCGTCACGCCTGCACGCTTGAATAGCGCCCCAACTTCCGGAATCTCCTTCCACTCTGATGAGCATCCTTGCAGGGAAAAAAGTGTAAGTAATGCGGTGAGTAGTGCTTTCATAGCTGTTCTTTCTGTACCTACATTAAGCCGCGTTGCCTTTGTGTACTTGATAGCGCAACTCCGCCATACCAGCGCCCATCTGACGAACAGATATCAGGTAAAGACCTGGACTTAACACCCTTCGGGAAAGCAGTGGCCTACCCTTAACTAGGGTGGCGGAGCCAATCTGGATGATGACCAAAGGGGTCGGGGTGAATAAATTTTGATCGACCTAGTGGCGGAAGTGGTTAAAAAATATTCGTTACGACACCTTTATTTACCTTTGTTTAAAAGTCTTATCTGACCCCACTTATTCTTATTTCAAATATTTTCACGTTGGCAGACCCTCGAACTTCGGTACCTCCGCCAACCGCTCATCCCAAACGGCTTTGCTGGATGAGAATATATGCGCCGTTGGCAACATCGTTAATTGAGAATCCAAACATCCTGCGGGAACAACGACTAAACCCGCGACTGGCGAATTCGGCAATGCTGAACCACACAACTTACAAAAGCTCCGGCTATGACGAGTACCTGGAAGCGTGAAGGAAGCCACGGCATCTGCACCCGATTGCCAGACCAATTTAGCAGAATGCGAGAATAAATTTGCCGCATGGGCCGAACCCGTATCTTTTTGGCAATGCCGACAATGGCACAGGTAGAAGCTATCGAATTCACCTTTGACCTGAAAGCTCACCGTGCCGCACAGACAAGAACCGAAATGATCAGTCATCAGAACCTCTTCCGTGGCCTAGAGGTGAAATGCACATAACGCCCCTAAGAAGAGGCGCGCTCATGCGCGTCCTTCTTGCTTGCCTTGTTAGGTGAAAATATTCTTTGGAACCAACTTCTCTCTTCATCATGTGGCTGAAACATAGTCAACCAGTCACTGTAGTTATCATGACTTGGCATTAACCCTTGAGCTTTCTCCGTATTGAAATCTGGTCTTGTAATTTTCCTGATTTTTCTTCTGTACTTTTTAACGTAAAAGTTTCTCAACTCTTCGCCATATTTATTTAAATCTGAACAAAGCAGCGAGCTAAAATATATTACATCGTCTGTATATTGATAAATTCCTACAAGAGTATCTGAATATTCATGATTCACACTTCCATTAGCCAAAGGCATACCAAAATAATAATTTAAGGTTTCTTGTCCACGTATATTTGGAAATAGAGTTTTGAACTCCTCAATTAATTTATTCCTATACTCAAGACTGCTTCGTAATGTATTTAATGAGTTTGCAATTGCCGAAAGTAATGCCAATGGCCTGCCATTAATTGATATCCTATCTTGTATATTTTGTATTGCATCATCAAATGGAACAAATGGCATGTGAAGAGTTTTCAAGTCAGTATCGAATTGAATAGGCTGGCCGCCCTGCGGTGGGTTTTGCATGGTTTGTACGTAACGCTCTTTCTCAGATGCAAAATTTTCATACATTTCACGAATATGCTGGTTCTTCATTCCTAGCATTGAGTTGCACGTAAGGAAAGCAGCGCTTATAGCGAGATTCACAGATCTAAGCTCTAATTCAATATCTTCTCTCTTCCTAGCATTTGACCCGATCCTATGCGCAGCAATTGCGCCAGCAAAAGCTCCAGCTAAAGCCCCTACAATAGATGAGAAGAACTGTGAATTTGCAAATGCATATAGTTCTTCTTTGGGCAATTCATATATAAACTGAAACAATATATCCATATGGTCCGATTACACTAATGCCCCTAACATTCTGTTAATGAGGCCTTCGGCCTCATAATAATAATTATTAAAAGGCGGCCACTGTAATATATTACAGTGGCACCCGTAGTCTTCAGTAACACGTTGACCTTCATAACAACCTATACACCATCAGATATCCAAAACCTGTTATCAGGGCCGCATTTGGTTGTTTCCCGCAGAAGCAATTTGGCCGACTGGCCTTCACTAGTGCCACAAGTATTTCACTGCGGTCCTGTAGTCGCAACCGCTGTTAGTGGCCCCATCCACCAACAAATTGATTAACCGCCCCATCCCACCTATCATCTTCACGCTTATCTGAATCCGGAGCCTCCATGAGTTTCAGCCATAATCGCGGCCCTTTTCCCGCCACCCGCCTGCGTCGCAACCGCGCCGACGATTTCTCCCGCCGTCTGGTCCGGGAGTCGCTGCTGACTCCCAATGATCTGATTTACCCGGTGTTTGTGCTGGAGGGTGTCGGCCAGCGCGAGGCGGTGGGCTCGATGCCCGGTATCGAGCGGCTGTCTATTGATCTGCTGGTGAAACAGGCGCGGGAAATTGCCAGCCTCGGCATTCCCGCCATTGCGCTGTTCCCGGTAACGCCGCAGTCCGCCAAAAGCCTGCTGGCGGAAGAAGCCTACAATCCGGACGGTCTGGCCCAGCGGGCGGTAAAAGCCATCAAGGATGCGGTGCCGGAACTGGGGGTGATGACCGATGTGGCGCTGGACCCGTTCACGGTGCACGGCCAGGACGGCATTATCGATGACCAGAGCGGCTATGTGTTGAACGACATCACCGTTGAAACACTGGTGAAACAGGCCCTGTCCCACGCTGCCGCCGGTGCCGATGTGGTGGCACCCTCGGACATGATGGATGGTCGCATTGGTTCGGTGCGGGCAGCGCTGGAACAGGCCGGGCATGTGAATACCCGTATCATGGCTTACTCGGCCAAATATGCGTCCAGTTACTACGGCCCGTTTAGGGACGCGGTGGGTTCAGCGGGCAATATCAAGGGTGGCGACAAGAAAACCTATCAGATGGACCCGGCCAATAGCGACGAGGCGCTGCACGAGTGCGCCCTCGATTTGCAGGAGGGCGCGGACATGATCATGGTGAAACCGGGCATGCCCTATCTGGACGTGGTGCGCCGGGTGAAGGAAGAATTGAAAGCCCCCACCTTTGTGTATCAGGTGAGTGGCGAATACGCCATGCATGTGGCGGCGTTCCAGAACGGCTGGCTGAATCGCGAGCAGATCATTCTCGAATCACTGTTGTGCTTCAAGCGCGCCGGTGCCGATGGGGTACTGAGCTATTTTGCGATGGAAGCCGCCCGCCTGCTGAACGACTAGCCAGCGTACCTCTCAACCGGCAATATCCCGGGCAAAAATTGCTTTCAGATAGCTGGTTTCCGCAATGGCCGGATGCACCGGATGATCGGGGCCCTGCCCGCCCTGTGCGAAAACCTGCAGCTGGCGATGCCGGTGAGCCGCCGCTGTTTTCACGACATCCATCAGCGCTTCCCGCGACAAATGCATGGAACAGGAGGCGGAAACCAGTGTGCCGCCCGGGGCCAATAGTCTGAGCGCCAACTGGTTGATCTGATGATAGGCCTTTTCACCCTGACGCTGATCCTTGCGCCGCTTGATAAAAGCCGGCGGGTCCAGCACCACCAGGTCGTAGGTACGACCCTGGTCCAGCACAGATTTCATCAGGTCATTGGCCTTGCCCTGCAGGGTGGAAAACTCGCCCCGGTAATCATTCAGAACGGCGTTTTCCTGCGCCAGAGCCAGGGCATCGCCCGACACGTCGATACAGGTAACCGAGCTGGCACCGGCGACGGCTGCCTGCACGCCCCAACCACCCACGTAACTGTAGACATCCAGCACTGACTTGTCTTTTGCCAGATGTTGCAGGCGCTGGCGGTTTTCCCGATGATCGTAAAACCAGCCGGTTTTTTGACCGGTGAGCAGCGGCGCCATAAAGCGAACACCGTTTTCCTCCAACTCCACCCGTTCAGGGATGTCTCCGGCCAC
>TARA_R100001369_G_scaffold92485_1_pt1 | contig 13044 bp, 13 predicted proteins | sample TARA_R100001369 | Tara Oceans TARA_R100001369 (sample SAMEA2621528) | marine metagenome | biome: marine biome (ENVO:00000447); feature: surface water layer (ENVO:00002042); material: "saline water (ENVO:00002010), including plankton (ENVO:xxxxxxxx)" | depth 5 m | reverse complement strand
CCCCGGACGCAAGAACCTTGTCCGTTCAGCCTTGGGAAAAGAACATGCTACATGAAATAGAAAAAGCCATAATGAATGCCAATCTTGGATTTAACCCTATGAACAACGGCGATTTCGTAATTATCAACGTACCTCCCCTTACGGAAGAAAGAAGGAGGGACTTGGTAAAACAAGCGAAGGCAGAAGCGGAAGACGCAAAGATTGGCGTCCGAAATGCACGTCAGGAAGCCAATAAGGAAGTTAGAAGTCTGGAAGTATCCGAAGATTTACAAAAAAATGCAGAAGCCGATGTACAGGCACTCACAGATAAGTACATAAAAAAGATAGATGCTTTCCTTGAGGCCAAGGAAGCAGAAATCATGAAGGTATAACCTTAAAGTACTAAAATAAAAAAGAGCGGTCCATAGGCCGCTCTTTTAATTTTCCTCAACCACCTGCCCCCAAAAAAACTGAAAACTGCTTCCTCCCTGCACTAACATGTAGAGTCGACAAAATTCGTTGTTCTATCTACGACTATTTAGTCCCTGCTTCCTAGGAACAATAACAATCATTCTCTACCTTTGCGCTCGAATAATTTTAGAATCCGAAAGACCTGTTTAAATCATAACGGTTTACTGGTTTTTTTAGGTTTAAATGCCATATAAGCATTCTAAAACAAGACGTTTCACTAGATGGTTGCAAAGTTAACGCAAGGTTTTTGGGCAAAAATAGCACGGATAATACTTAGGAACAGAATTATAATTCTAGTCCTATTGGCCATAATAACCATTTTTATGTCCATGCAATGGGACAAAATGAGGTTTTCCAATTCACAAGCCAACCTTCTACCCGATCACCACCCCGTAAACCTGGAATACCTTTCCTTTCTAAAACAGTTTGGCGAAGAAGGAAATGTCGTTGTTTTGGCCGTTAAGGACAGCTCCCTATTTACCCCTGAAAAATTTAATCGCTGGAATAAGCTTAGCAAGCAACTGGGGGCCTTTCCCGAGGTCGACTTCGTATTGTCCACGGACAACCTACAAGAGCTCGTAAAAGACACTGTAAAACAAGAATTTGTTATGCAGCCTTTTATAAAACAAACCCCGCAAACCAAAAAGGAGGTCGACAGTCTAACCAATCATCTTTTTAACGATCTTCCTTTTTATGACAATCTTATCTACAATAAAAAGACACATACCATACGCAGTGTAATTTATTTGGACAAAGATATTGTCAATACCTCCGTACGTAAAGACTTCATATTGGAAGACCTTTCTACTTTGGTCAAAAATTTTGAAAAAGAAACAGGCCTAGATGTGCGTATTTCGGGCATGCCCTACATAAGGACCATGAACTCCCAAAATATCATTGATGAAATTGGGAAATTTATACTTGCGGCATTAGGAGTAACTTCGTTGATCTTCTTTTTCTTTTTCAGAAGTTTTAGGGCTACGATCATTTCCATGTTTGTCGTAATCATAGGGGTTATGTGGGCTTTTGGGATCTTGGGCCTATTGCAATATGAAATAACGGTTCTTACCGCCCTGATTCCACCATTAATCATTGTTATCGGTATTCCCAACTGTATCTTCCTTATAAACAAATACCAACAAGAAGTAAAAAAGCACGGAAACCAGGCCTTGTCGTTACAGCGTGTAATCTCAAAAATTGGTAACGCCACCCTAATGACCAACGTTACTACCGCTTCTGGTTTTGCCACCTTTATCATTACCGACAGCAAACTACTCAAGGAGTTCGGCATTGTGGCTTCCATGAACATTATAGGTATATTTGTGCTTTCACTTTTGATAATTCCGATTATCTACAGCTTTATGTCCCTTCCAAAAGACAAGCATTTGAAACACTTGAATACCAAGTGGATCGAAACTTTTGTAAGCTGGATGGAAAGAATTGTAAGGGAGAGAAGGATTACGGTATACATAGTATCCATTGCCCTTTTGGTAGCTAGTATAATTGGCATATATCAAATAGACATTTCCGGAAGCCCTATAGAGGATATGCCCAAAAAAGCGGAATTTTTTAAGGACATACGCTTTTTTGAACAAGAGTTTGACGGAATAATGCCCGTAGAAATAGTAGTGGACACCGAAAGGCCCAAAGGGGTCTTAAAACCTACCACCCTGAGAAAAATGGATGAACTGGGTACGGTGATAAATGAAATTCCCGAACTTTCCCGGCCAGTTTCAGTAGTTGACTTGGTTAAATATTCCAAACAGGCCTTTTACAGCGGCATCCCCAAATATTATCAACTCCCCACCTCACAGGAAAATACTTTTATTATGGATGTTGCCCGCAAATCCTCGGACAACGGCAACCTATTGAGCAGTTTTGTTGATAGCACGGGACAGGTGGCCCGGATGACCACATACATGAAGGATGTAAAAACATCCCGAATGGAAACCATTGAAGCCAAACTAAAAGAGAATATCGACAAGATTTTTCCTTCGGATAGGTACAAGGTTACTATGACCGGCAGTGCCCTTCTATTTTTAAAAGGGACCAAATATTTGGTAAAAAACCTGATCATGTCCCTTGCCCTGGCCATTGGACTTATTGCCCTATTTATGGCCTATCTTTTCCGATCGTTTAGAATGATAGTAATTTCATTGATACCCAATTTATTGCCGCTGGTAATTACTGCGGGAGTTATGGGATTCGTAGGGGTACCTATTAAGCCTTCCACTATTTTGGTGTTTAGCATTGCTTTTGGAATTTCGGTGGACGATACCATACACTTTTTGGCCAAGTATAGACAGGAACTTACAAGCAACCACTGGAGAATTAAAAAATCGGTCTATGCCGCCTTAAGGGAAACCGGGGTTAGTATGTTCTACACCTCCATTGTACTGTTCTTTGGCTTTTCGGTCTTCATCATTTCCAGTTTCGGTGGAACAGTAGCTTTAGGGGCATTGGTTTCGGCCACCCTATTGTTCGCCATGCTAGCCAACCTAATTTTATTACCTTCCCTACTTCTTTCTTTGGAGAGAAGTATTGCCAACAAACAGGTGCTTAAAGAACCACAAATAGACATTCTTCCGAAGGAAGAACTCAATATCACGGACAAGGAGGAATAGTCCGTTATATAAAATATTTTTTACCCGGTATTTACAGATATTTACCCAATTTATATTTTTGCAAAAAGGCTATCTTTGCCACTTAATTTACAAGGAATTCAAATGAAGACATTTAGCGTAAAAGAGCTACTATCTCCCGATCATTTACACCAGGAAGTTACTGTTAACGGATGGGTAAAAACCTACAGGAGCAATAGATTTATTGCTTTAAACGATGGATCTACTATAAACAACATACAATGCGTGGTAGATTTTGAGGAATATGACGAAAATCTACTAAAGCAAATTAATACAGGCGCTGCTCTTAAAATAAGCGGAACCTTGGTGGAAAGCCAGGGAAAAGGGCAGTCCGTGGAGATACAGGTCAAGGAGATCAAGGTACACGGAGGAGCAGACCCTGAGGTCTACCCTATTCAACCTAAAAAACACTCTCTGGAGTTTTTGCGGGAAAAGGCACACCTTCGCGTAAGAACAAATACCTTTGCAGCTATAATGAGGGTGCGTTCGGCCCTTTCGTTTGCTGTGCACCAATATTTTCAAAAAAATGGATTCTTCTATGTCCATACCCCTATAATTACAGGTTCGGATGCGGAAGGAGCTGGAGAAATGTTCAGGGTGTCTACCTTGGACAACAAAAAGCCGCCTTTAACGGAGGATGGTGAAATAGACTATAGCGAAGATTTTTTTGGCAAAGAGACCAATTTAACCGTATCCGGACAGTTGGAAGCCGAAACTTACGCCATGGGCTTGGGAAAGGTCTACACCTTCGGCCCCACTTTTAGGGCTGAAAACTCCAACACTTCAAGACATTTGGCCGAATTTTGGATGATAGAGCCCGAAGTAGCTTTTAACGACCTGGATGCCAACATGGATTTGGCCGAAGACTTTATAAAGGAGGTCATTAATTACGCTCTGGAAAACTGCAAGGAAGACCTGCAGTTCCTGGAACAGCGATTATTGGACGAAGAAAAGAGCAAACCACAGGCGGAACGCAGTGAAATGCCTTTGATAGAAAAACTAAAATTTGTTTCGGACAACACCTTTAAGCGTGTCACCTACACCGAGGCTATAGACATACTAAGGAACAGTAAGCCCAACAAAAAGAAGCAGTTCAAATACCTTATTGATGAATGGGGTGCTGACCTACAAAGTGAGCACGAACGCTATTTGGTGGAAAAACATTTTAAATGCCCGGTAATCTTATTCGATTATCCAGCCAATATAAAGGCATTCTATATGCGTTTAAATGAGGACGGCAAAACAGTTAGGGCTATGGACATCCTATTCCCCGGTATTGGTGAAATAGTAGGTGGATCCCAACGTGAAGAACGCTTGGACGTCCTATTGGAGAAGATCAAAGCTTTGGGTATTGATGAAAAGGAACTTTGGTGGTATTTGGATCTTAGGAAATTTGGAACTGCCGTACATAGTGGCTTTGGACTAGGTTTCGAAAGATTGGTACTGTTTGCAACAGGCATGGGCAATATAAGGGACGTAATACCTTTCCCTAGAACGCCACAGAATGCTGAATTCTAATCATTATTCTTTAACTTTATAAGATAGATCACCGTTATAAATGCTGAAACAACACCTACAGTTTAAATTATCGCAGAAATTATCTCCACAACAAATACAGTTGATGAAGTTGATTCAATTGCCTACGCAGGCATTTGAACAACGACTGAAACAAGAGCTGGAGGAAAATCCTGCTTTGGAAACTGGAAAGGATGAAGTTGACACCCAACAGGATGAATTTGATGATCTATATGACAACGAAACCGATAGCGAAAGCATAAGTGCGGAAGATATCAATATTGATGATTATTTAAGTGATGACGAGATTCCGGATTATCGCACACAAGCCAATAATTACAGTGCCGATGATGAGGAAAAAAGTGTTCCATACGCTGCAGGAATCTCTTTTAATCAATATCTCATAAATCAGTTGAACACTATTTATTTAACTGATGAGGAATGGTCCATTGCCGAATTCTTGGTGGGCAGTGTGGATGAGAGCGGGTATATCAGAAGACCTCTTTCGGATATAATGGACGATCTGGCATTTACCCAAAACATCTATACGGACGAAAAGACCATTGAAAAGGTATTGCACATAGTTCAAGATCTTGACCCTGCCGGTGTAGCGGCAAGAACTTTGGAAGAGTGCCTTCTTCTTCAATTAAAAAGGAAGGAAATGACCCCCAGTATAGAACTGGCCATTCAATTGTTGGAAAAATCCTTTGAGCAGTTTACCAAAAAGCACTATCAAAAGCTTATTCAAAAGCACAATATCACAGAAGAACAGCTCAAGGATGCCATTGCCGAAATTGAACGCTTAAATCCCAAACCAGGAGGCTCCTATTCCGGGAATAACCGAATTGTGGAGCACGTAGTACCCGATTTTTCCATTCGTATTGTAGACGGGGAACTGGAGCTTACCCTAAACGGAAGAAATGCACCTGAGCTTCACGTTTCGCGCGAATACAACAATATGCTGGAAGGGTACAAAAATTCCAAGGAAAAGTCCAAGTCCCAAAAGGACACCGTGATGTTCATCAAACAAAAATTAGATGCCGCAAAATGGTTTATTGATGCCATAAGACAGCGTCAACAGACCCTATATATTACCATGAACGAAATCATGGAATATCAAAAAGAATACTTCCTTACAGGGGATGAACGCAAATTGCGCCCCATGATCCTGAAGGACATAGCCGACGGCATCGGCATGGATGTTTCCACTGTTTCCAGGGTAGCCAACAGCAAATATGTTGACACCCCATATGGCACGAAACTGATTAAGGACTACTTTTCCGAATCCATGAAAAACGATCAGGGAGAAGATGTATCCACCAAGGAAATAAAAAAGATTCTGGAAACTGTTATTGGGGAGGAAACCAAGAAAAAACCGCTGACAGATGATAAACTGGCTGCTATTCTCAAAGAAAAGGGTTATCCTATTGCCCGGCGTACGGTAGCAAAATACAGGGAACAACTGGATATTCCGGTGGCCAGGTTGAGAAAACAGATTTAATGCGACTATTCCTCAAGATTACGTCATACCTTCTACACCCGCTTTTTATACCATTTGCAGGTACCATAGCCTATTTCCTTATTACCCCCAAATACAGTCCGTTGGAGGTGCAGAGCGGAAATATCCTGCCCATATTTATTCTCACTATAATCATCCCCATTATATTCTACCTGATCTTGCGCAACCTGGGCATTGTAAGTTCCGTATTCATGCCCAATCTCCAAGAAAGGAAATACCCTCTTTATATTAGCCTAGGACTGCTTATAATGGTGCTATTTAAAGTAATCCCCAACAACTTTACCATAGAGCTGCACTACTACTTTTTAGGCCTTATAGCGGCCTTATTTAGCGCCCTTGTATTGCTATTTCTTAACTTTAAGTGTAGTATGCACCTTTTAGGCATGGGAAGTTTGTTAATGTTCTTAATAAACCTGAGTATTCACTTTGAAATCAACGTTACCATTGCCATTAGCATAGTAACCCTACTGAGCGGCCTAGCGGCCACCTCCAGACTTTATTTGAACGCCCACACCAAAGCGGAAGTCTTAATTGGATTTGCCATCGGCCTGTTTACCCAATTATTTACTGTTAAATTTTGGCTATAAAATAAAAAAAATAAGTCCCACCTTGAGTGGCTTAAATTCTATAAGACCCCCCGACTCTCCCGTTACCCCATCATTGAACAACGAACTAAGCGCATAATAGATGTGAATATTGAAGGTATTGTACCCTACATTTAAGGTTAGACCGTATTGAAAGTCCCTTATATCCTTATTTACAAAGACTATTTTCTCTGAGCTCGAAACGAATTTGGACCTACCATCAAAAACATAGCCTAGCTTAACACCGGTATAAATCCTCCAAAACTTATATTCCTCCGGAGTTGAATTGCGCCACCTAAACTGAAAGGGGACCTCCAGGACATGGGTTGCAATTTTGTTTCTCTTGAAATCGGCATCACTATCCAACACCGAATACACAACATCTGATCCTTGTTGGGTAGCCAACAAATTGGTATAATAGGAATTGATGCCATATCCCAAACCAATAGCAATGCCCATATTCCTTTGATAACTTAAGGGAATATCCTTAATAAAACCGGCCTGCAAGCCATATGAAAGGTTTCTTTGGGAAACATCGGCCGGAAGATTGGTGGCAAAATTATAAGTAAGCCCAAAATAAAACTGATCTTCCAAATATTTCCTATCCACCTCCGTGTTGGTTACCAAAGCCTGTCCGGAAACAAAAGCACCGGAAAACAAAAGTATTATGAATATAAGGTGGCATCTCATAGCCTTTTAAAGGTAATTAATTAAACATAAAAAAACGCTTCAAATATATGCATTTGAAGCGTTTTGATTCTCTTATCCTTTTACTAACTATTGCAAATTCCTGAATGCATCACCTTCATAGGTGGTATAATTTACTTTCAAGGCATTTACTTTTCTAAGCTCTTGTTTTATATCGGAAATAATACCCATATTGGCATCCTTGTCCACCTTAAGTGCAGTTGTCAATACATTTTGTAATTCCTGAGGCTTTTTGGCCCTTTCCATCAAAATATAATCACCCACTTCGGATGCATCAGCAAACTTATCGTTCAACTGAATTTTGGATTCGGTACCATAAGTCTTCTCATACTCACGGGTAGGCTTCCCAACATAAATGTAGATTACCCTATCCTTCTTTTCCAATTTTTTGATTTCCGAAGCATTGGGCAGAACGTTTTCAACTTTCAAGGTACTGTCTTTCATCACTGTAACCGTCATAAAGAAGAACAAAAGCATGAAAACGATATCTGGCAAGGATGCAGTGTTCACCGCAGGTAAAGCCGCATCTTTTTTCTTATTAAATTTTGACATAGTATCTTGTTTTTAACTTCTAAATTTAGTTTGACGATGTTTCGGCCTCTGAAAGCTTCTGAGGAAACAAATCCTGAATTCTCTTAACCTTCTCCTTTAATTCTTCACGAACATTGTCCGGAGTTTCAGGGTTAAGATATTCTGCTTCCATGTCCGTAAAGTCTCTCTTGAACAAACGTTGTGCCTCCCTATTTCTAAGATCGTTATAGGCCCCAACCAATTCGTTCTGAACGGTTATGTAGGTTCCGTATTTCGTCTCCCTATCATTCTTAAGCGATATAATTGCTTTCGCAGGACTATCGGATGAAGATGGATCCCTTTTACCTTTACAATAACTACAGTAGTCCGCAGTTCCAGATGGTGCACCTCCATTGTCCAAAAAGGCAATGGCCTTGGCCCTTAAATCCTTAATATTTGTCAACTCATCATCAGCCAATAATTGTCCATCACGGTTAATATTGACCTGAAAAATATTCTTTTGCTTAATGATTACATCCGTATCTGGCGGCTCAATTGGTGGCAACATACGATCTAATCCTGCATCTGTTTCAATAGTGGTAGTCACTAGGAAAAAGATAAGCAATAAGAACGCTATGTCTGCCATAGAACCCGCATTAACCTCTGGTGGTGCTCCTCTTTTTGGCATAATATTTTATTTTATTATTTACTAATCATTTTCTTAACTCCAGACCACAACATGGCACCTACAGCTACAATGGTAAGAATAAAAAACACATTCAATCCCATACCAATGGTTTTCACTGTATCCTCCGTAGTAGGAACTCCTTTTTTGGCCATTTCTTCCAAACTAACATCTGTTCCAGTTGCTAGGGCGTAAGAGATAACAACGACTACCAAAAGACCACCTACACCAAATAAGGTTTTCTTTAAGGCTCCTTTGGAGGTAAACAAGTTCACCAATCCAAAAAGAACCGAGGCCGCTATCGCAATCCCCAACAATAAGTAGGTTATGATGAACATGAAGTTCATAGACCCATTATTTATGGCTTCCGTTGCGGGAACGTCTGCACTAGGAAGCTGAAACCACAGTATGGCCCCAATCACTCCGAGTACAACTAATATTATTTTAACTATTTTATGCATGATACTTTAAGTATTTAGTGTCCGACTTATTTTTTGTGATCTGCCAACATATCAATCAAAGTGATTGATGAATCTTCCATATCATTTACAATACTGTCAATCTTTGCAATGATATAATTGTAGAAAATTTGAAGGATAATCGCAGTAATAAGACCGAATACCGTAGTCAATAACGCCACCTGAATATCACCTGCAATAAGGGAGGCACTCAAGTTACCAACCGCCGCAATTTTCTGGAAGGCCTGAATCATACCGATTACCGTACCCATGAACCCAAGCATTGGAGCTACAGCGATAAATAAAGACAACCAAGAAACGTTCTTCTCCAATTGACCCATTTGTACACCTCCGTAGGCTACAACTGCTTTTTCTGCAGACTCTATACTGTCTCCAGCCCTTTCCAATCCTTGATAGTAGATGGAAGCAACAGGACCTTTTGTATTTCTACATACCTCTTTGGCAGCTTCAATACCACCGGAAGCCAAAGCATCTTCTACTTGTTGCTTAAGCTTGGTAGTGTTGGTAGTAGCTAGGTTTAAATAAATAATCCTTTCAATAGCTACGGCCAAACCAAGAATTAAACACAAAAGAACAATACCCATAAATCCGGCACCACCCTGAATAAATTGCTCCTTAAGCACTTGAGTAAATCCTTTTTCCGCTGCTGGAGCCGCATCTTGCAAAATGACTGCTGCTGCAACAACTTTTGCACTTACTGTATTTGTACCTGCCACAAATAACCCAGCTGTTGCCAGGATAGAGAATAATCTTTTCATTTCTTTGAAACTTAAATTTAGTTAGTTAATAGGGTTAAAGATAAAAAAAATTCGCAATATAAAAATTAAAACTTAACAGCAGAGAGGAAGGGATTCGAACCCTCGATACCCTTGTGGGGTATACACACTTTCCAGGCGTGCGCCTTCGACCACTCGGCCACCTCTCTAGTTATAGTTATTGGGCAGCCAAATAACAAAAAAAATATTAGTTAAAGAAATTTAGACTGTTATTTTTATTGCATTTCGCCCCTGAGAGATGTTTCATATATGGTTTTGAACAACTTAGGGGAAATATTATTTCCAAGTAAATACATTAACTTGGTAATTGCCGCTTCGGTTGTAATATCCTTACCATTAATAATTTGCAATTTTTCAAGTTGCTTGCTCGTTTCATAGCGCCCCATAAGAACACTTCCACCGGAACATTGTGTTACGTTGATAATAAAAATTTCTCTCTCCATAGCTTTTTTCAACTCCAAAGTGAACCATTCATCAGTAGGAGCATTCCCTGAGCCATATGTTTCCAGAACCACAGCTTTTAAGTTAGGGGAATTTAAGATGCTATGCAAGACTGTTTGGTTAAAACCGGGAAATAATTTTAAAATAACCACATTTTGATCCATAACCTTATGAACTTTTAGCCTTTTAGTTGAATTTGCCCTAAACAAATACTCCCTATTCACCTTTAAATGCACCCCGGATTCTATTAAGGCCGGATAATTTAAAGAAGCAAAAGCTTCAAAATGCTCCGCATTGATCTTTGTAGTCCTGTTTGCCCTGTACAACTTATACTCAAAATAGAGCCCCACCTCTTGAACTACCGGCATATTGTCTGCGCGCAAGGCAGCTATTTGGATGGAGGTAATCAAATTTTCCTTGGCATCGGTCCTTAAATCCCCAATAGGCAATTGGGAACCCGTAAAAATCACCGGTTTTCGAAGATTCTCCAGCATATAGCTCAAAGCTGATGAAGTATAGCTCATAGTGTCACTACCATGAAGCACCACGAAACCATCATGGGAATCATAATGATCTTCTATAATGGTGGCAATATTAACCCAGTGACCAACATTCATATTGGACGAATCTATTGGCGTATCAAAGGAAATACTGTCTATGGTACAATCCAATTGACCGAGCTCTGGGATATTTTTGATCAATTTATTGAAATTGAAAGCCTTCAGTGCTCCAGTATCGTAATCCTTGACCATACCTATGGTCCCTCCCGTATATATGAGAAGAATTTTGGTTTTACCAACTTTAGAATCTCTGTTTTTCACTATTAATAATTGTTAGGGTTTAAAAATTTGAAGGGGGCCAACTGCCCTAATTTAATAGCCTTCTCCTTAAGTCAGGCTTGTTGGAACACCAATTTATATTCCAAAGACCTCTCGGGAATTAGCCGTAGTAATTGCCGCAACTTCTTCCTTGTCCATGGCATATATATGGGCCATTTTTTCCAAAACGTTGACCAAATAGGCACTTTCGTTCCGTTTTCCTCGATAAGGAACAGGTGCCAAATAGGGCGAATCCGTTTCCAATACCACATGTTTCAGATCAATTTCCCCAAGAAACGTATCTATTTTACCGTTTTTAAAGGTAACCACCCCACCTATACCCAATTTCATATTATAGGAAATTGCCTTTTGTGCCTGCTCAAAAGTACCTGTAAAACAATGAAAAATTCCAAAAAGTCCATCGCCCTTTTCCTCTTCAAGGATTTGGAATATTTCATTAAATCCATCCCTACAATGGATAACTATGGGATAAGCATACTTTTTTGCCCACTGTATTTGCTGCTTAAAGGCAATCTGCTGCTCCTTTAGAAAAGTTTTATCCCAATACAGATCGATGCCGGTCTCCCCCACTGCGTAAAATTTCCTGGACGCCAACATTTCCTCAACATGGGCCAACTCCTTTCTGTAATCTTCCTTTACATGTGTTGGATGCAGCCCGGTCATAAGAAAGATATTCTTAGGGTAGGATTTTTCCAAATCGAGCATAGCCTTGGTATAGGATGAATCTATTGCGGGAATAAAAAAACGCTCAACCCCTAATTCCATAGCCCTCTCTATGACCGAACTTCGATCGCTGTCAAAAGCCTCACTATATAAATGGGTATGTGTATCTGTCAATATCATAGAACAAAAATAGGATTATCTTTGACAAAAAAAGTACATATGCCCAGCCTTAAAGTTTTTCTTCATAAAAAAAAATATATTGCCATACCCTTGGTCCTTACAGCTACAAATCATTTTGAAGTAACGGCCACCATCAATGGCGTTAAAGGCAGGTTTATATTGGATACCGGGGCATCCAACACCTGTATTGGGTTGGACAAAATTGAATTCTTCAAATTAAATTCCAAAGATTCCAAAATAAAGGCGGCAGGAGCAGGAGCCACGGAAATGCTCACCAAACTATCTACCAAAAACGTTATAGAAATAGGAAAATGGTTAAAAAAGAAACAGAAAATTGTCCTTTTCGACCTTGTCCACGTTAACCAGGCCCTGACCTCTCACCAAGCTATGCCCGTTGATGGTATAATAGGGGCCGATATACTAAAAAAAGGAAGGGCTATCATTGACTATCAAAAAACCCGACTTTACCTCAAACAATAAGACCTGCCAGGTTTTAAAATCCCAACAGGTCCATATTATTACGTACAGGGTCGCCCCCCAAGTACAATATATTACATTAAAGCTCCAATGCCTTTTTAACGTTGTTATCCATCAACAATTCTTCAGGACTCTCTAAAGCTTCCTTAACCGCTACCAAGAAGCCTACGGACTCCCTACCGTCAATAATACGGTGATCATAGGACAGGGCAACATACATGATGGGTGCAATGGCTATGGACCCATCGCGGGCAATTGGCCTTTCCACTATATTGTGCATTCCTAGGATTGCACTTTGTGGAGGGTTGATAATTGGTGTGGACAACATTGATCCAAACACCCCACCATTGGTAATGGTAAAGGTACCCCCGGTCATCTCATCGACTGTAATCTCACCTTCACGGGCTCTTATGGCCAATCTTTTTACTTCGGACTCCACACCTCTAAAGCTTAGATTTTCCGCATTACGTATAACAGGAACCATAAGCCCTTTTGGCCCGGAAACCGCTATACTGATATCACAGAAATCATATGAAATCATTTCCTTCCCATCTATCATAGAGTTTACGGAAGGAT
>TARA_R100001369_G_scaffold42368_1_pt1 | contig 13064 bp, 15 predicted proteins | sample TARA_R100001369 | Tara Oceans TARA_R100001369 (sample SAMEA2621528) | marine metagenome | biome: marine biome (ENVO:00000447); feature: surface water layer (ENVO:00002042); material: "saline water (ENVO:00002010), including plankton (ENVO:xxxxxxxx)" | depth 5 m | reverse complement strand
GTTAAACATTTCAGGAGTTCTTACAAACCCTTCGTTAGGAGCGTTATTTCTTTCGTTTATTACAGTATCTAACTCTCTTAAAATAGTTTCTCTATCAGGTGCTGGTGTAGTATCTCTTCTATCTCTTCGTGAAGGAGGTCCTTGCGATTTAGATTTTTGTTCATCTTTAAATTTTTGATTTGGACTTGCCATTATAATACCCTCTGTGTTGCTTTCATCGTGTTCATTATACCACCTTTTGAGGCAAATGTAATCTCTCCTGGTTTGTTAAAAAGTTGTTGTCCAAGGTTCATGGTGCTTGGACCACCGGCCGTAGTATTAATCTTAGGACCTGCTCCTGCGCCTATAGGAGGTGCCATGTTTGGTTGACTTAACCGTGAACTAGGTACAATTGAAGAAGTAAAATTTGTTTCATTATTTATGACTTTGTTTTCGATGCCATCAATCTCATCAGGTTTATCATCTTCCTTAGTAAAAGGATTTACATACTCTAATATTTCAAATAATTTATTAATATTTTGATTTTCTTTTGATGTAAGTGTACTGCCTGTTAATTCCGTAACAATTGCACCAATAGTTTTTTGTACGTTACCAGGTGTAAATTGAGCAGCTCCTTTTTTGTCTCCTATTAAAAAAGCTTTTCCTGAAGTGGATGTAAATAATTTACCAAGACCAATAATTTCAGCTGCTTGTCTAAGTAGACTTGGTATTGCTGATAGATCAGTGACAACACCTTTAACTTCTGATGCTAATGCAGCTGCTTCTAAAGAAGTACCGGCATCTCCACCTTGTACCAAAAAATCTTTAACTAAATCAATATTTTCAAGAAGTTTTTTTGTTTTTGGATTAAAAGTTTCATAAATACCTTTATCTTTTAGTTCATTAATATAATTTCTGTAACTTCCTTGATTAAAATCTAATATTCCTTTAACTTTTTTTGTAGAATTTTGAAACAATCTATTAATAATACTATCATGAAAAGATTTACCAAGTTTACTATCAAAGCCTCCCTCAAGGTTTTTAATAAAATTTAAAGCTTCATTTATTCCTTTTGTATTATTATTAGAAATAAAAGTGTCTATACCCTTTGCAAATGAAACTTGAGTATCTAATACTTTTTGAAAATTAGAATTATCTAATTTTTGCATAAAGCCAGACAAATTTTCTAAAGCTGTAAAAGTTTTTTTATCAAAAATAAATTGTAAAGCTTCTTTATCATATGTTTTTAAAATTTTAGGTAAATTTGTTAATTTATCACTATCACCAATTAATTGATTAAGAACTCCTTGTTTAAAAGCAATATTTGCTTTTGGATCCATAGTTTGAAAAAGAAGTTTTAAATCACGAGTATTCATATTTGGAGACATATAACCTTTAAGTAAATCTGTATAATTACTTTTACCAATTCCTAAAATGATAGGTAGATTTGTTAGTTTAATTTGCTCATCGTTTATATTTATTAAAGCTTCATAAGCTTTTTTCCAACCGTCACTTGCGTTAGCAGGGTTTTTTATAACAGAATCTATTTCTGTTAACATTTCTCTAGCAATTCTTTTTTGATCCGTAGAAACATTACCTACTGGTTGACCTAAAATATCATTTAATTGTTTTCTAGCATCAAATAAAAAATCAAAAGTAGTTACTTTTTTCGCACCTTCGTTAACACCTGTAGGAACTTTAACATTAACAGTTCCGTCTGATCCTATATCTCTAAAAGCGGTAAATATGTTATCTAGCTTACCTGCTGTTTCATTTATCTTAATTAAAGGGTCAGATCCTTGTTGTTCAATTATATAGTTTCTATATTCTCTAGCATAAATCTTTTCTGCAAGATCATCATCCATTTCGTCTGTAATTTTTTTACTAGCTCTATTGGTAACATTTAGTAGTCTATCTTTCCCAAATTTTGATAATATATATTCTGATAAATCATCAGAATTTCCCTCGACTTTATTTTTTTTTTGAGTTATTCCAAAGGCTCCTCTTGTTGCGATTCCTTTTATATTTGTTAAATCAAATTGAATACCATCAGGCTTGAATTTTTTTAAAGATTTTACAGCTGCATTATAGGATAAGTCAAGTGCACCTCCTGGTTTAGCAAAAACTTCTATACTTTCTTCAATAACTTTATCTAATTCTGATTGAGGTAAATCTTTTAACTCATCTATATTTTTAATTCCAAAAACATTTAAAATTCTAGTTCTTTCTTGTTTTCCTAATTGATCAAATTGTAAGCTACCAAGTTTTGCATAATTGAGTAAATCAAACAAATTATTTTTTTCAATATTTGTGGCCATGTCTAAAAGATTAATTAATTTTTCAGCACTACCAACATCTCCTACTTTTTCTAAAGCTAAAGCAATTTGTTCATTAATATCTCGATAAGCCCCTGAAAGCTTACCTCCTGTGGCAGCAATTTGTTTTCCAACTCTTTGTACAATAGGAGAATCTACCAATAAGTTTGCAGGCAAACCCGGAAGTTGTATAATTTCTCCCTTGTCGTTCATAATGTTAAGATCTTGCAACATTATATTAATCTCCTCTACTGCTGCATTTGCTTCTCCCGCTTGATCACTTCTTTTAAGAACACCTTTTCCCGTAAATAAATTACCTAATCTATTAGTTAGAGGAGTTAAGATTGCTGTTCCAACACTAGATAACAAGCCTTTAAAACCTGCTGTTTCAGCTATTTCTTTAAAAGATTGTTCGTTAATGCCTTTAAATTCTTGTACACCTTCTTGTGCTAATTCTCCTGCAGCACCGTAAAATGCCATTCTTGTTAACATGGGAAACACTTCAAAACTTGTAGTTAGGCCACCTAAAAATGGAATTGATTTTGTAAAAGGAGAAATTACTTTTGCGACTTTTTTAGAACCTGCAGCTATTTCACCTGCAATAACACCTATATCATCGTATAAAAATTCCGATAAGTCTGCTAAAAATTCGTTTCCTCCGCCCTCAAAAAATTTAGCATCTAATCTAGACCATGGATTAGACATATCTTTTCTAAATAATATTTCTCCTGCTCTTTTACCACTAGGGTTTCCTTCTCCTCCAGGAACAAAAACTAATTCTCCATCGGGATATAACTCTTTAAACTGATTTTGTTTTTCTTGAAAAGTATCACTTGAAGATATTTGACCTCTTATTTTTGGTCCTTTTAATCCAGGTTCTCCTAATTTTTCTTGTCCAACAAAGTCCGCTAAAGCTTCATCACTACCTTTATCAAATCCCCTATAAAAAATATCATCTAAATTAATAGTCTCTTTTTGTGAAGATTTAATTTCTTTATTTTTAGAAAAAATTTCATTTAAATCTACCGTTTGAGCAGTCATTAATTTCCTTTTCCTGAAAGTACAAAAAATTGTTTTTGAATAGCATCTTTATTATTTTTATAGTACATACTTTGTGAATCTGTAATTTGAGATAACCTGTTGAGGCCTGACTTTTCCATTATTGACATTTGTGTTAAAAGATTAGCTACTTCCTTATTTGTAAAACCGTAATTTGTTTTTAAAAGACTTGCATGATATTTAGCTACATTTGAATTTATTATATTTCCATTAGTAGGTAGTTTAAAAGTTTCACCTCCCAAACTAGTTTCATTCAACTTAATATCTAAAACCCCTGCAACAATTTGTTGTCTATGAGATTGTATATAAGTAGATGCCATACTAGCTTTAATTGCAGCAGTCGCACTTGTCCCATCTGTCATAGCTTCTAAAAGAGATAAAGCTTGATTTGCTAAAAATCTTTCAGGTTCTGAAACTCTACTCGAACCTTCACCGGTTATTGTAGAAATATTTTGAGCAACAAATATTCTTGAATTGGTAATAAATTTTTGTAATGCTATTGGATCAGCGTCAAATAATTCAAATAAAGCCTCTTTTGCTCCTGGACCAACTCCAGGAAGTTGAGATAAAAACTTACCACCTTGGTCTAAAATACTTCTATTTAAAGTATTTACATTTGTCCCCAACTCATTTACTTGGTTTAATAACTGTGAGCCTGCTGCTAAAAGTTGCGCAGCTTCAGCTATTTGCATTGATGCTTTTTCCTTATCTTTTTCACCGAACAAATCACCTTTACTATCTGCTGTAATGTTTGAACTAAAGAAATCAAAAGCATCTGTTGCTTTAACTAATCCGTTTTCATCTGCATTAGGTTCTCCTACTCCAGCAAAATATGAAACTGATCCATCATTGAATTCAATAGCTGCATAGGATTCTCCAATCTTATTACCATCTTTAAATACAATATTACCACTAGATGCTCGTTTTTTTTCATCTGTATTTTCGGACTCAAACATTTCTACTAATTTAGGTTCTGTAAAACCTTCTTTATTATAGACTGCAAAATGTTTTGTATAAGATTTTCCACCTTTTATTATTTTTTGATCTTTTGTAGTAGATAATTTCCACTTAGGTTCATCTTTTGGTTCATAAAGAGGAGTAGGATCTCCATGTAGTTGAAATTCACCATTATTAATACTTATGTATTCTTGTTGTTGTAATACATTATCTTGATCCTTAAAATTTTTTGTATAAATTATAGGAGCTTCTACATCTTTCGGTTGATCTTTAGGTGTATAATTTGAATAATCGACACCTCCTATTTTGTAAACAGTTTCTCCATTTTTCATTGTAAACTGTTGAGCTAAAGTGTTTTCTAAAATTTCACCAGAGTTATTTGAAAAGTCTCCATAAACATTGGTAGGTGCATTTTGTAGCTCCTGTGAGTCAGAACTAGGTAAAGGTGTTACAACAGGTTCTTCTTTTCCCAATAAATCTATTTTAATTATATTACCATCTGAAACTTTATACTCATATCTAGGGTCATCTTTTTTAAAAGCTTCTCCTAATGCTAAATTTTTTATAGCAGCTTCGGGGTCCGTGGCATCATACTCTTGTTTATTTTTTAAAGCTTGAGCAAATAAAGGACTTGAAGATTTAAGACTTTCACCAGCAATTTCTAATCCTCCACTTAGTCCACCTTGCGTAGATGTACCGGACATCAAACCTCCAAAAAAGTCTAAAGCAGCAGGAGCTGCGTTTTGAAATTTGTTAAAGGGTTGTCTTTCTTGTACAACGTCCATAGAACGTAACTCATCTAAAATAGTATTGTATTTATCTACTCTATTTGATGCTTCTCCACCTTTCACAAACTTTTGTACAGGTTGATTGACTAGACCAGATGTAATACCTACACCTCTTGAAGACATTACTCGTCCACCTCTATTAAATAATCTTCTGTTTAATACACTCATTAGCCCATCAATGCTCCGAGGCCTACGCCAGCACTACCAATAGCACCCGCTGCTTGTAAGTAAGGATTACTTGTCGGCATTGGAGCTACAGTTTGTGTTGCTGTACCTATTCCTGGTGTTAGTTGTTGTAGTGTTTGTGAACCAAATGATAATCTTCTGTAAGGCTCCATCATTGCATTAAGTTGATTTTGATAACCTGTGTTAGAAGAACTTTGAGCTAACTGTTGTTGTAGTCCACCAATGCCTAATAAACCAGAAACATCTGTTGCCTGTTGTTGCTGTAGCTGACTACCCAACCCTGCCATTTGACCACCAATACCACTTGTTGCTTGACCTAGTTGACCAAAAGCAGATCCTGCTTGAATACGTTGTGTATTAGCTGCTTGACTTGCCGCTTGAGCTTGTTGATAATTTTTAGATAAGTCTTCAAATATTCTTCTTGATTTTAAATCTTGTGTATTTCTTTGTAACTCTGATTCTTGTAAAGCGTATCTTTCATTTCCGAAAGCACCTACTTTATTAGCTTGAGCTGCAAGACCTTGACCAGCCATGGCTGATTGTCTATCAATTTCTTTTAGTGCTTCATTAGTAACGAGCTTTTGATAAGGGTCCATGAACTGAGACATACGATCTGCAGTTGGTTCAAATTGAGCACCACCTATTGTCTGTACACCTGCGCCTAATGTTCCGAGAGCCGCGGTCTGTCCTGCTTGGCCCGCTTGTAAAAATGGTTGATAAGATCCTAGTCCTTGACCTTGTAAATTAAAAGCTGCTTGTTGAGTTGGTGTAAAACCAGCCACCTCTTGTCCAGGTATTTGCATAGGAGCTTCTAAAGTTCCTGTTACAGGAGCAGTATAATCTGCATCCCCTTCTTGACCAACTTGTTTAACTCCAAATAAAGTATTTAATAATTGTTGTTGCCTGTCTGTTAAAAACTCAGGATATTTTTGTGATACTATTTGTTCTTGTGTTGCCATACTATGCTACCGTTCCTTCAAATTGATTCATCATTTCATACATTCTTTTTGCTCCTTCTCGGCGATCTCCACCACCAGCTCCTCTAACCGCTTGAGCAGTCATTACAAATTCACCGTCACTTAGCATAGCAGGAATAGAATCAGAAGTCTCTGTTCCCGGTCCTTCAGACATACCGCCATCAGCTCTTAAATCCATTAGTCCACCATCAGCTGCAGCTGCGTAACCCGCAGGTACTATTGTTGCAGGAGCAGCATATCCTGAACCTAAAGTATCATTTATTCTTGCCACAGATAAGTCTTGTGATTGTTGCTCGTCGTCTGTTGTTTGATCTATTAGTAAACCAAGAGCCGCGGTGCTTAGTCCAAAAAGAGAGGCTATTTGAGGAATAGACATTCCTCCAAGTAATTTCTTTTTAGCATCTTTTGTAATATCTCTTCTAAGCTGTAATCTAGCTAAATCACTCAAATCTTCATAAACCAGACCTGTTTCTTTTGCGTAATTTTTCATAGCAGTTTCAATATCTACTGATGTATTATCAGTACCATCAAAAAGATTACCAAAATTAGAACTTTGATTACCTTTCACTTGTTCTAAATCTCCCATTCCTAATATTTGTTTTCCTATATCAAATGGATTTTTAGTACCATATCTCCCAGATAAACCTTTACCTGTTAAGAAATTTGTGTCTGGTCCACCTCCACCAAGAATATTAGATGCAATACCTGTTCCTCCACCAAGAAGCGCCATATTTAATGCTTGATTAGGATCACCAGGGTTTTCTCTTTTAAATGCACCAAGTCCAGCACCTACTGCGGCACCTATTCCTGGACCAAACATTGCACCTGCAATAGGTGCTGCATAGCCAGAGATATCTCCAGCTGCTTTCTTAAGTCTTTTAACAATTTTGTTTAGGAAAAATTCAGGTTGTCCTGTAACAGGATTGATAGAGTTGAGTTCGTTACCTACAATGTAACGACCGGGATCAATGCCCATATCTACCATACTTTTAAATAATCTTTTTTTGAGAACAGGGTTACGATCAAGAACTTCCATTGGAACAACTGTCTCGCCTTCAGCAGCATGCACAATATATGTATCTTCATATCGACCTAGTCCGCCAATATTAGAAACAAACTTTTGAAAGTCTTTTAATGATTCTAGTCCCTGCTGCATGTTAATTCATGACCTCTCCAAATATATCTAGGCTATTAACCTGTATTGCGACATCTTTTTTAATATCGTCTTTGCTAGTGGAAGTTGCAGGATTCTGAATGTCTGCTTCTGCTTCAGCATCATCTGTGTATTCGTTTCCTGTTTGCGCATTGTAGACTTTTTCAGTAGATTTAACCTTAATATTATCAGGTGTTTTCTTACCCGCTACAACAATCGTATCCTCATTTGTACCCATTTTTTACTCCTTTTGCAATATAATTTTTAACAGTTCCACTTTCGTAAAGACTTATTAATCCTTGAGTTTGGATCTTTTGCAGTCTTGGAACTAGTTAGTTTTTTCTTCATGCCAGTCATTCTAGCACAAAAAGACTTACGTCTACTAGCAGCTTTTGAACCTGCTTTCAGTTTAGACGGTTTAGTTGTAACAGCAGTCTTTAGTTTTGATCCGGGGTTCGCGGCACGATAAGAAGCAACACCTTTGCGATTTAAACCGCCAGATTTACTTTTACCTTCTTTACGTTGCCATGCTGCTGTCTTAGCCATTACGCTTTTTTTGTCCTCTTCTTAGCAAATGTTGCGGCTCTTGATGGTGTAGGACCAGTGTTTGATTTAGCTTGTTTTCTTCTTACTGCTCCTGCTTTTTGTCCTTTTGACATCGCCCTAGCTTTAGCTATAGGGACACACTTAGGATACTTTTTTCTTTTTTCGCCACCACTTCTACCACATTTAGGAAAAGACCCATCGGACTTTTTATTGGCTATATCTACCCAATTTTCTTTGACCCAAGACCTTAATCCTTTTTTAGCCATTATGCTTTTTTGGTTTTTTTACGTTTCTTTTGCATAACAGCACCACAACCTTTAGCTATACCGCCTTGACCGTAACTAGAAACTTTTTTTCTATCTTGTGATATTTTATTAAAGTCAACAACTTCGCCACCTTCTGCCATTTTTTTCTTTTTTCCTCCTGGTTTAACTTTACCAGAACAAACAGCAGATGCGTACATATTAGCATATGCAGAAGGATAAACATCAAACTTACGTTTGGCTGCCGCCTTTCCTTTTGCACAAAGTTTAGCCATTACTTTTTCTTTTTTTTCTTTTTAGCTGCAGTGATAATATCACCTTTAGTTATTTTTTTAGGGTCTCCGTACATAGCAGCAAGTTTTTTGTTTTTTACTTTTGTAGATTTCTTAGCTTTACCACCATCTTTGTACATCATTCCGCCACCCATCATTCCGCCACCCATCATTTTTTTAGGCATCTTCTTTTTTTTCATTCCATCCATAGTTTACTCCTTTGATTAAGCATTAGTTATTTCTAATACACTTATTATAATACTCAAGTCTCCACCGTTTTGAGCTTGAGCTTTTACAATTTCTGATTCTTTCACCACTATCGGTGTTGCAGGGGCAAAAGAAGAATCTGTAGAACCAAATCCAGCATTAACGACTCCTGTAGACAAAAGCTCTTGAGATTGTTTAGCTTTGACTATTCTATCTGTTTCTAAAGTATAACTGACACCATCAGTATCTACAAGAGATAAAGACACAGTACAGTTATTAGTTACGTCTTTATTAGACACACGAATGGATTTTATAATAGCAGACGCTGCAGTAGGGACTGTATAAATAGAAGTCAACGCTGTAGTAGATAAATTAACCTTATAATTTGTATAGTTATTTGCCATCTAAGAAAAAAACCAACTAATTTGTTCATCTTCATTACGAAGAGTTTCTGAAGTATAAGTATTATTTAACACAAAGATCATTTGTTCTAGTGTTTGAATAAGAGTAGCCATTTGAGATTGATTATATTCTTGAGTAGCTTGAGGTAATATAGGTGTTGTAATTTTAGCCATTAGCTACCTCTTTCTCCATCAGGTTGCATATCAACTCTTAATGTTCCGTATCTCCAATTTTCACCAGTAGCATTACTTTCAAGTTTTAAAGAAAGTTGTCTTCCTCTGATTCTTGTATCTTTTTTAGTCGTACTAGTTGTAATTTCAAAAGGACCATGAGTTGTTTGAGTTGCTGAAGGATAAGGCCTTGTTTGCATTGTAATATCTACATTACCTACTTGATTTTTAAAGTCAGGTAGGATTCTTCTTATAGACATAAAGTTATCTCCTTCTCCTATATCAATATCACCAGATTCTATAGAAGCTACCATTGCACTACCATCGTCATCAGTTCCTGTTTCTTGAGCGTAGATAAAGCTACGTCCTGTTTTAAGACCTTGAACAGTAGGAGTTGATGTAGCAGAACTGCCTGCAACAAATTGAGAAGCATAAGGAACAGAGTAAATACTACTGTTACTCCATGTAGTTCTATCCAAAGACCCTACATACCATAAATTTTCTAAATAATTATACACAACTTGTTTATTAATAACGTTAGAAGTTGAATCTGCATAAAACCACATAACTTCATTGTAGTCTGCGTTTGAGGCACAATAAACTTCTGTTAGAGAGGAAGGTGAAATAGAATCAAAAACATGGTCTTGTACACTACAAGGTATTTTTTTAACAGCACCATCATATAAGAAGAAAGAATCATTGCCCATCCAATAAGCAATACCATTTACATCAACTGCTGCGTTTAATCCTACAGCACCACAATTAGAACCTAATTGTTTAAAACCAAAAGTAAGAGGAGGACCAATAAACTGCATTTGATACAAGGCAGTATCTGTCCAAATAAGAATAGCACCTCTACTTCTTACAGCTGCTTGAATTTGATTACCTGCTGTTAGTCTGTGACTACCTGCAGTATTAACAGAAGAAGGAGTCCATTCATTTTGATTTTCTTGAGTAGACCATCGAATAAACATACTATCTTGAGTAGATGTTTCTCCAATAGTTGTTTCTGTTCCTAAACAGATAACGTGACGATCATCACCAGAAACTAACATTAATCTAGTTTTTGTAGGAGCTGTAGAAACCTCTGTTACAGATGATCTATTGCTTGATAAACCAGCTGAAGTATCCCAATAAGACAATCCACCATTAAATTGTTGTGATAGAACATCTTCTCCCCAGTTGTCCAAGGACCATTTTCCTGCTTCCAATAACACACCAGAAGCGCCTGTCAAACCTTCTCTAGATGCATCCCAAGTTGAGTCTCCCCAAGTACCTGCGCCCCAACCATATCCTAGTAAGGAAGTTGCAGGACCTGTATTAAATTGATAAGAAGCATTAGCAGTGGCTCCTGCAGCTGTTGAAGTACCTGCGGCTGGAGCTTCAATAGTATATGTATTTGTACTAGGAACAGTTAATATCTCAAACTCTCTTTGTAGATTAGCTTGAGTTATTCCCCCTACAGCAGCACTCACAGTTGCAATCGTTACAAAGTCCCCTATGAGCGCCCCATGGGACGCGTCTGTCACAATGACAGTAGATGATTCATCAGTTACAGCAAACTGTGTAATGTTGCCCGTGCCCGAGGCACGTATAGGGGAAATGTCAGCATAACTATTTTCAGAATATGCATATAGTTTTTTGTTAGTTCCATACACAGCGTATTTAACGCCATCTAAACTTGAATAAGTTAGAACAGCTCTTACTGCTCCAATGATTCCATCTTGTGTTATTTTAGACCAACCACCTATTTTTTCAGGCAATCCATAACGAAATCTTACGTTGTCACAATCTGACCATTTACCTTCTGCACCATATTCGGTATTTTGTTTATCAATACCTGGTGCAAATTGTAATTTTGTTAAAGGCATTTAAGCTCCTAGCTAGTTGCGTAATATGGTACCCAAAAATCAGTGCCATTAATGTTAACACGAATATACCCTGTTAAAGCACCTACAGTTGTAGCGGTTGTCAAACTTGCTGTTTGATCACTTGCACTTGTACCATCAAACTTAATAAACTCTTGGTCTACATCATCTTGATCTAAAGATAAACAAGCTATAGCTCCTGCAGTATTTGCTTGATTAATTTCTACACTTGCATCAGCAGGGGTGTTTGTTCCAAAACCAATTTTATCTGCAGAACCATCAATAAAAAATGCATTTGCTAAAGTGTTTGTTTCTGCTCTAAAATCTACAGAAGCACCTGTATCATTAAAGGTAAAACCACCGCCGTCAAAATCTATACCGCCTGTAGCTTTAATACCACCTACTACGTGAAGTTCTGTCGAAGGAGAAGCTGTTTTAATACCTACTCTATCATTACCCGCGTCGGTAAAAAATAAGTTTGCATCACCATTACCTTCAATTCTAAAGTCTACGTCAGCACTTGATTCATTGAATACAAAAGTACCTCCATCAAGAGATGTGTTGCCTGATACTGTTAATGTTCCGTTAGCCTTAAGATTACCGGCGTCAGCTAAAACATCAAACATTGTAGAACCATCTGAATAAAGTATATGTTTAGATCCTGCTACTAAATTTGTTGCTGTGCCCCCTGCAGGTTTAAATCCTAAAGTATGAGTTCCCATAGTTGCTGCATTATCAACTATGTACCAAGTTTCTACAGCTTCACACTGCATGGTAGTATTGGCTCCTAAATTTCCTGTTAATTTAATAATTGCGTTACTTTGCTCGTCTGCAGTTGTGCCATCAGCAACTGTTAAAGCATCAGTTGCACTTGCTATTGCAACAGAAACATAACCTTTAATTCCTGATTCTACTTTTTGTAAATTGTTATTTGTAATTGTACCCCAAGTTCCAGAGTTTTCACCGGTAGCTTGAATTTCTAAATTAAGTGAACTTGAATATGTTGATGCCATGTTTTAATCCTATCCTACGTCATCCAATAATGCAGCTACAATACAAGTAGCACTTGCATCTCCCGCATCACCTATGTCTGAACTAATAGCATGGATGTCTGCTACAGTTGCGTTAGGTAATCTTCCAAACCATGATTGACTTGGCCCTATAAATATCCCATCAGCTAAATTATTGGCTGCTGTTCCTGCATCTATTGATAACATAATGCCGTCCGCAGTGCTAGTATTTTTAACAAATAAGAATTTAACTTTGTCTCCTGCAGCTATTGCTGTCGGAGCTGTATCTTGATCTACTGCTGTATAATCTAAAAAATGACCTGCTATAAGATCTGCACTTGTTGTAGTAACAGCAGTCTTCTTATAATACCATTTATCATTGACATCATCAGGGGTAACTGTCATTGAACCACTAATTGTGGTAGCTATTTCATCAGGTAATAATGTTACTGATAAACTTACTGTTGCGTCATTTGCCATTAGTCTGTACTCCCTGGTTCTACATCAATCCATGTAGCATCTGCCGTGTCATCCACTTCATTCCATAAGAAAAAGTTAGGTGATCCTACAGAGAATGAAATTAAATTTTGAAATGCTTCACCAAATGCTGTTTCATCTCCTATATTAGCAGTAAATTGACTACCGTCAACAGAGAAGGTAGCTCCTGCTGTAACTGTTTCTGCACCCGTAGTTGAAGTAATTCCAGGGCCTGTAGGACTAACAAGTGCTGTTCCTATCATAGTTAATGTTCCAGCACTGACTGTGCCTAAGGCTACTCCTGATATAGCATCTACAGTTCCTGCATTAATACTAAATCCAGGTAGTGCTTCCGCTACTGAAAACTGACCTATTGCTCCGTGACCTAATAACATATTCTATCTTGCCGTTGTAGGCGTTCCTTTACTACTTACA
>TARA_R100001369_G_scaffold47608_1_pt1 | contig 13110 bp, 12 predicted proteins | sample TARA_R100001369 | Tara Oceans TARA_R100001369 (sample SAMEA2621528) | marine metagenome | biome: marine biome (ENVO:00000447); feature: surface water layer (ENVO:00002042); material: "saline water (ENVO:00002010), including plankton (ENVO:xxxxxxxx)" | depth 5 m | reverse complement strand
ATGACATTGCCCTTTGCGATGAAGTCGCGAAATTCCTTGATCATTCCCTGTTTCTCCCATTCATCTGGGCATCGTTCCCAATTGCTGTTTAGCTTTCGTTGGATCCTCTTCAAAGTCAACAGATTTGCGTGCTCCCTTTTTGGGACGGGTTTCGTGCGAGGTCGCAGGCGCAACCCGTGATGTAGGGAGCGAGTACCGCTGTCGTCGAAATTTTGGGCGCAGCGCTCTATTCGCCCATGTTCACCAGCGCGATCGGCAACATGCGTGACTTTGCTCTCGCCTTGGCTAGTCGTCCTGCTGGCCGCACTGGGAGTGCATAGCGCTGACACAGTTGTCGTAAAGCGGACTCGGGCGAAGTTGGCGGGAATTTTGGCATCGCATCGCGCAGCGACTTGGGACAAGTCCGCTTCCATTCTTATGCGACCTATTGGTTGTAAGCGTGCATGAAACGCTACTGGTGCACATTGCAGATGTAGAACTCGACGTGGTGGGCGGGAAGCAGCCTGACGGCGGCGCAGCGAAGGAGCAGCCTCGACGCGAAAAAGCGGCCATTCGGCATCGAAACAGGATAGCTGGTGCCTGACCCACCGCAAAGGACGAGAAGCGGCTTGAGGGCTGTGCAGAAACAGGCCTGCAGTCATCGAGGAAAGCCGACAGAGTTCGCCCCCCGCTTTCATCCTCTCGCCAATGGCGGCCGATCGACACGGAAATTCCACTCGAGGGTCGGAAAGAACGCAGCGACTGCAATCATAGTCGGCGGGAGATAAACGGTTTGGATACTGCCGCATTTCAGCGTTGTTCGGCCGTCGGCGATGCCTCCCGGACAAAGATCGCTGATGTATCACCTGAAGGCCATTGACGCGATGGGCGGCGGAGGATGAGTTGAAAGAATGCGACGACGAACATTCTTCAGGCTTCTTTGCAGCGGACTGGTGATTAAAGCCGCTCCCTCCCGTGCGGCGACGCGGGACTTCGCGGCTTGGGCAAGCTCTTACTTGATCCAGGGCCGGGTGATCGACTGGCAGCAGGAAGGCGTTAGCCATTCGGAGGGTCAGGGTTGGGGGCTGCTTCTGGCGCAGGCGGCGGGAGCACGGGATGCCTTCGAGCGGATCGAGGCATGGACGGCGGCAAATCTCGCGGTTAGGCAGGATCGGCTGATGGCGTGGCGGCGCAGGCCTCAGGACGGGCAGATCGACTGGCGGAACGCGACTGATGGCGACCTCTTCCGGGCTTGGGCGCTGTTGCGGGCCGGGCGCGATTCCGGCTGGCCGGGGCATCTTGAGACCGCCCTGGAAATCGCCCGCGACCTGGCGGCCCTGTGCCTCGCTCCAGACCCTCGCGCCCCGAACGAGCCGCTGCTAATCCCGGGCGCAGAGGCGCGGCGGGATCAGGGGCGAGTGCTGGTGAACCCCTCCTACATCATGCCGCGCGCGCTGCGCGAGCTGGGCGAGGCGGCGGGCGAGCCGCGCCTTCTGCGCGCAGCCGATCATGGTGAAACGCTGCTGGCCGAGCTGGCCGCCGCCGGGCGGCTGTGGGACTGGATCGACGTGACGGCCGAGGGCTTTGTGCCACCGGTCGAGCATTGTGCGGGCTGGGGCTATGACGCGCTGCGCGTGCCCCTCTATCTGGCATGGTCGGGCCGGCGCTATCATCCCGCCGTCGCCGCCGCACTTGAGCTGGCCGAGGCCGGCGCGCCGCCCGGTGGGCTGATCGTTCGGCGCGACACCGACGGCGCGCCGCAGGACGTCAGCGATCACCCCGGCTACCGCGCTCTGCCTGCCGCTGCGCGATGCCTGCGTCTGCCGGAGGCGGGCGCCGCGCGCAGCTATTACCCCGACACCTTGCGGATGCTGGCGGAGGTCGCGCTACGCGAAGGAGGGTGCCCGCCGGAGTGACGTCTTTTGCTAAGAATATTGGCCCCGTCGGAAGGTTTCTTCGTAGAACCACGCTAAGTGAGAACAATTAGCGAACTCGATCGCGAGCTTTCGTCTCGGTTTGGCCTGATGTTTAACGGTCGTGCAATTTTGCGCTCAGCGGCTCCGGAATGCCAGTCGAAGTCGCCGGACAGGATGATGTGCTCCCATCCGAGCGGCGATGTATGCGGCAGGAGGGCTGGATCGTATAAGGGGCTGGACTTCGCGAGATGGCCGGCGGCTTTATCCATGTAGATCGTGTTCCAGAACGTGATGGCGGCGATGACGAGGTTGAGCGCCATGGCACGTTTCTGTTGGGCCGCGTCAGAGCGATCGTGGATACGCCCTTGTGAATGCGCAAATACGGCCCTGGCCAGCGAGTGGCGCGCTTCGCCCTTGTTGAGACCTGCGTGGCACTCCCTGCGCAGATCGGCGTTCTCGATCCAGTCGAGCATGAAGAGCGTGCGTTCGATCCGGCCGATTTCACCGAGGGCAAGATACAGCCGGTTCTGTTGCCGGTACGCCCCAAGCTTGCGCAGGATTTCGGACGGTTTCAGAGACTTGTCCTGAATGCTGGCCGCGAGCCGCATGATGTCGCCCCAATGCTGCCGGATCACCTCTTCGTTGATCGGCTTGCCGATGATGGGCGACAAGTTTGCCCACGCCTTCGCGCTTCCGAAGCAGGCCAACCGCCGATCGGGAAAATCGCGCAAACGCGGCGCGAAGGTCATCCCCAACAGGTGGAATAGAGCAAAGATGTGGTCCGACACGCCGCCGGTATCTGTGTAATGGACGAGGGGGTCAAAGCTGGCTGGATTTCCCAGGAGACCATCGAGCACAAAGGGTGCCTCCCCTGCCGTCGCTCCGATCACACTGGAATGGAACGATCCGTATTGGCCTGACAGGAAGGAGTAGATCTTCAGCCCGGGGTCTGGCCCATATTTGGCGTTGATGACCCCGCTGCCCCGGTTCGCGGAGAAGAATTGGCCGTCCGACGAGCTGTGTTCGGCCGCGCCCCAGTGCTGCGCAAAGGAAAGGCCATGATGAGCGTCTACAATGCGGCCCAAGGCATCGGCGAACGTCTCTGGCCGCAGGTACCATGTCTGCGCCCAGGTCAGCTGCGCATGACTGACACGCGATGAGGCATAGGCCATCCGCTCAAGGCCGAGATTGGTCGCCCCGGCCAGAATCGTGGCCAAGACGGCAGCGGGCTCATCGTGATGCTTGCCAGACCGCAGATCGGTGAAAGCGTCGAGGAATTCCGTCTGCGCATTCACCTCCCAAAGCAACTCCGTGATGCGGATGCGTGGCATCACGGCGTCAATCGCCCGCTCCAGACGCACCGCAGCGGGAGGTGTCACCGCGTCATGTGGCGTGATCTTCAGTCGCCCGCGCTCAATCCGGACATCAGGGAAAGCATCGCGTTTCAAGGCGTGGTCCTGGATTAGAAAAGAAATTTGCCCGGTATCCGCAATTCTACTCGCGCATCGGATTTGTCCATGAGTTCAAACCGCTACGCGAGGCCGAGATGCGACTTGTCACCGCACGGCACGCCGCAACGTTCGGGATCGAATTCGATCCAAACTGTCTGGAGGGTATCGAGGCACTGGCTGCCGTGATCCGTCTCACCCGTGGAAACCTCCGCCTTGTCGAGCGCCTGCTCGCGCAAATGCGTCGGATCATGGATCTCAATACCGCCACGGAGGTCACGCTGGAGGTTGTCGAAGCCGCCCGCGATCGGCTTGTGATCGGCCCAGGCTGACAAAGAGCGGCCTCAGAACCCTGCCATTTAGTGTAGCAGTCTACACCAAGTTTAGAGCGGCCACAGGAAATCAGGCCCTAAAACGGTCGTTTTGGAGACACCATGCCACGCACAGGCGACATTCTCGGATATGCAAGGGTCTCAACCGCTGATCAGGATCTGTCTGGCCAGAAAGACCGACTGCTACAGCACGGCGCGGTACGCGTGTTCGAGGACGTGATCTCAGGCAAGACGTTCAACCGACCCGGTCTGGCTGCCTTACTCGATCAGGCCCGCCCCAACGATACGCTTGCTGTCATCCGGCTCGATCGTCTGGGTCGGTCGCTCAAGGAACTGCTCAAAACGGTCGATGACCTCAAGGCCAGAGAAATCAATCTGATCAGCCTGGAGGAGCGGATCGACACAACGTCCGCCGCAGGTGAACTGGTGTTCCATGTCTTCGGTGCCATTGCACATTTCGAGCGCCGCCTGATCTCGGAGCGCACCAAAGACGGACTGATCAACGCCCGAAAGCATGGTCGCGCCCCTGGGCGACCGCCATTGCCGCCCGAAAAAATCTCAGCTCTCCAAGACCTCGTCGGCGCAGGAAAATCCGTCTCACAAGCCGCCAAACACCTCGGCATAGGCAGGTCAACAGCTTACAAGGTGATCAGAAGCGTCACACAGTAACCCGTGTTCAGGCTCCGTTCTCCCTTAGCGTGGTTTTACGAAGAAACCTTCCGATGGGGCCATATTCGGATGGAAATTCCTCGGGACATCCGTAAGGTCAACGCATTAGACCTGACTCTCACGAGGCCCTGATGCGCTACAGAAGATTGATCCTCGGCTTTATCGCCATCGCCGTTGCCCTATGGATCATCGTCGGTGAGCAGATGTCGGGCGCCAGCGCGGATGCGGTGGTGAATGCCCCCGTCATCACGCTGCGGGCCACGGTGGCCGGCGATCTGTCGGTTCCGACCCGTCAGCTGGGCGCCCGGGTGACGCAGGGCGAGGTGCTGGCCAGCATCGCCGATCCGGTAGTCGATCGCGTCCGGCTGGACGATCTTCTGATGGAGGCCGCGCTGGAGGAGGCGACCCGCGTCCAGGTCGCCGCCCTGCTGACGGATACCGAGGCGAACCGCGCCGCCCTTCTGAAGCGCGCCGGCATCTTCCGCGAGCGCCGGCTGGAAGAGTTGCGCATGCGCCTGTCCCATGCCGAGACGCGCCTTTCGATCCTCGAGGAGGGCGGCGCCCCCGTGGACGAGGTCGGCCGGCAGCTTCTTAATGCCATCGAGGACAGCGGCGAGCGCCTGCCCGGCGAGCCCCGGCTTGACGCGCTGGTGCTGGATCACGCGCGCGAGCGGGTCGAGGTGTTGCGGATCGCCCTGAGCGCCGCCGAAGAGGGCGTCTTTCTGGGTGACGGCTACAACGATTCCCCCAACGCCGAGCAGCGCGCGACCGAGCTGGAAAGCGACATCGCCACGCTCGAGTCGCGCCTGGCCGAGGCTGAGGCCCGCCTCGCCGCCGTCACCGGCCGCGTCAATCGCGAACGGGTGCGCGTGAACGAGCTGACCGGCGGCGAAATGCAATCCCCCGTCACCGGCCTTCTGTGGGAGGTGCTGCAGGCCGACGGCGTCAACGTCCAGCGCGGCGATCCGCTGCTGCGGCTGATCGACTGCCAGGCGACGATGGTGACTGCCTCGGTCACCGAGCGGGTCTACAACTCGCTGGCGGTGGGCGACGCCGCGCGCTTCCGGCTTGGCGGCTCGTCCACGGTCTATGACGCGACCGTGGCGCGGCTCGCGGGCAGCGGGGCCGAGACGATCTATCACAACCTTGCGGTCGCCCCCAGACAGCGGCACCTCGAGCGCTACGACGTGGCGCTGATCGTCCCCGAACTGGCCCAACAGGGGTTAGAGGGCTGCATGATCGGGCGCACCGGTCGCGCCTTCTTCGACGGCCGCCCGCTGGACGGGCTGCGCCGCCTGTTGCCCTGACATGCTCTCGTTCCCGCTTCTGAGCGATCTGGGATCGAGCACGGCGCATCTGCTGCTGGCGCTGGGGGTGGGGATCACACTGCCCTACTGGGTCGATGTGCGCAGCAACCTGCACCGCGCCCTCCTGATGACCGCGACATTCCTCCTTGCGATGCGCTACATCTGGTGGCGCGGCACCGAGACGCTGGCGCCGGCCGGGCTGACGCTGGACATGCTGGCCAGCTATGCCCTGTTCGGCTTCGAGCTGCTGGCGATGGTGGGCACCGTCAGCTCGTATGTCATCATGTCCCGCATCAAGCTGCGCTCGGACGAGGCGGACGCCCATGCCGGCTGGTGGGGCGAGGCCGAGCCGCAGGTCGCCATCCTCATCGCCACTTACAATGAAGAACTGGATGTCCTGGAGCGGACCATCGTCGGCGCCCGCGCCCTGCGGCACCGCAACAAGGAGGTGATGGTCCTCGACGACAGCCGCCGCGACTGGCTACGCGACTACTGCGCGGCCCAAGGCGTGCGCTACATGCGGCGGCCGGACAACAAGGGCTCGAAGGCGGGCAACATCAACCACTGTCTCGACCGGCTGGCCGAGGACCCGGTGCCGCCCGATTTCGTGGCGGTGCTGGATGCGGATTTCGTGCCCCATCGCGGCTTCATCTCGCGGTGCCTCGCGCTGTTCCACGACCCGCAGGTCGGCCTCGTGCAGACGCCGCAGCATTTCTTCAACGCTGATCCGATCCAGCACAATCTCGGGATCAGCCAGTCCTATCCCGACGAGCAGCGGTTCTTCTTCGACCACATGCAGCCCTCGCGCGATGGCTGGGGCATCGCCTTCTGCTGCGGCACCTCGTCCGTCTGCCGCTGGAGCGCGCTGCGCGAGATCGGGGGGCTGCCCACCGAGAGCGTCACCGAGGATTTCATGCTGACGCTGGATCTGCAGGACAAGGGCTGGAAGACCGTCTACCTGGCCGAGCCGCTGACCGAGGGCCTCGCTCCCGAGGGACTGAAGGAATACGTCACGCAACGCGCCCGCTGGTGCCTGGGGCTGATGCAGATCGCCCGTTCGCGCCTTGGCCCCCTGGCCCGCAACAATCTGCGCCTGCGCGACCGCTGGAGCGTCATCGACTCGGTCCTCTTCTGGACGACTAGCTTTCCCTTCCGCATCGCCGTCGTCGTCTTTCCGCTGCTCTACTGGTATTTCGGCACCATCGTCGTGGACGCGCAGCTGGCCGACGTCCTGAGCTACTTTGCCGTCTTCTACCTTTGGGGGCAGATGGTGCAGCGGGTTCTCATGCCGGGCATGGTCGTGCCGATCCTGCACGATGTTGGCCAGCTGATCGGCGCCATTTCGATCTCGCGCGCGGCCTTTACTGGGCTTTTCAAGCCCAAGGGGCATCCCTTCTCGGTCACGGCCAAGGGGGGCGACCGCACCGGGATCACGGTGCAATGGTCACTGATGAGGCCGTTCCTCATCCTGCTGGTGCTGACCATCGGCGCGCTGCTCTTGGGGATCTTCTTCGACCGCTTCTCGTATCAGGATGCGGGCGACGGCAAATGGGTGGTCCTCTTCTGGACGATCTACAACCTCTTCGTGCTGTCCATGACGGTCCTTGCCTGTGTCGAGCTGCCCCGGCGCGAGCGTCACATCGCCGACCTGCCCGACCGGGGCATCCTGATCACCGATGGCGACATCCGCCGCTACTGGCTCAGCACTCTGACCATTGACGAGGCGCGGCTGCGCGGCCGGATGCTGCCCGTCGGCACCCACGCCACGCTGCGGCTGCGCGATGTCGGCGATGTCGCGGTCGAGGTGATCGCCCCCACCGTGGACGGGCTGCGCGTGCGCCTGTCGCCCACGACCGACCAGCGCGAGGCGCTTCTGGTGCGTTTTTACGCCGAGGGCGCCGCCCCCGGCACGACGCGAAGCCAACTTGGCGGGCTGCTGGCTGGGCTGGGACGGCGGCTGTCCTTCAGCGCTCGTCGTTGACCCGGTCCTGCTGCAGCCGGGTCAACGCAACCGAAAGCTGCGCCGCCTCACGCGTTACCCGAGAATTGGCGGGATATTCCTGCGAGCCGTTTGCGATGCGCTCGGCCGAACCGGCAAGACGGGCGAGCGGCGCGGCGAAGGCCTTCGTGAACAGCAGCGTCAGCAGCCCAATGGCGGCGATCAGCAGCAGCAGGGCCCAATGCGCGCCGTTCCGCAGCAGATCGACCCCGAATTCAAGCCGCCCCACCTCCAGCCGGCCCACGAGCCGCCAGCCGAAATTGGGCAGATCGCCATAGGCCAGCTGCGGGACCACAAACGAGAAGTAATCCTGCCCGTCCGGCCAGCGCTCGCGTCCGCCGCTGACGACGCCGGTCTGGGCCGCGCGCATGATTTGCAGCTCGCCCGCTGACGGAGCCTCCGCTGCCGAACTGGCGGAAATTTCGCCCGCGGGGTTAAGAAGATAGAAATCCAGGCCGTAGATCCGCGCCGACTGGCGCAGTTCGGCCGTTAGCCAGGCGACGTTGATGTGCAGGCCGAGAACGCCCGCCGGATCGCCTTGCGCCGTCATCACGGGCAGGGCGAGATCGATGAAGCGTATCGGCTCGCCGCCGTCGCCACCTAGCAGGTTGGCCAGCAGGACGGCGTCATGGACATCGCCCGCAAAGCCGCCGGACAGGCCGCCCCGGAACCAGGGGCGCTGACTGACATCCTGGCCGACGAGCAGCCCGTCCGTCGCCGCCGCCACGTTCCCACCCAGATCGGCATAGCCCAGCCATGAGATGCGGCTGCCATCCCCGCTGGCCCCTGTCAGCATATGGCCCAGATGCTCGGGCTCCATGCCCGGCACCCGCTGCGCCAGTGCGGCTAGATCGCGCCAGTCCCGCTCGAGCGTGCGCGCGAGGTCCTCGGCGGCGGCATTGGTCCGGAAGCGTGTGGCGTAATCCAGCGTGCTGTCTGTCAGCCGGTCCCCGCGCAGCAGCGCGAAGACGGTCGGAACGGCCAGCATCAGGACTAGCACCGCAAGCCCGAAGGCGATGGTGGCTTGGCGGAGAGTCAGGCGGGGAAGATCGGTCATGGCCCCTCAGAACGTGTTGATGGAAAACCCGGCGAAGACCTCGTCCGAGCTGAGCTTGTATCCGAGGCGCAGGCTCACCTGCCCCTCGCCGATGCGCCGCTGCAGGGCGAGCGTCGTCTCGTGATAGGTGTCGCTGCCGCCGCGCGACAACTCGATCCCGATATTGACGGGGGCGAAGGCCATCTGACCTAGCAGGAACCAGGACTGCTGCGGCGTGCTGGCCTCGGCCAGCCAGTAGGTCGAGCCGAACGAAGTCGCGCTCCACCGGTCGATGGCGACCCGCGCGCCGGCATCGACATCGGTGCCCCGGCCGTCCTCTTTCGTGAAACCGATGGTCGGACCGACCTTGAACGTCACCGCCCCCGACAGCGCGTAGCCATATGACGCGGTGATCGCGCCCGACCTGCCGCCGGCGTAATCCGTCAGGTTCGCTCCGAACGAGAACGGCCCATGCGCGGCCGACCCGACAAGGGATTGCGTCTGCCCCCCGACATCCGCCTGCAGGAAGTAGCCATCCGCCACAGCCGTCTGCGTCATCCCGGCCGCGACGAGCAGGGAAAGAGCGACAAGAAATTTCGGATACATCACGGACCCCAGCGCAAGAACATGTCTGAGTATATGCATATACTCTCGGCTCATCCTAGCGTCTCCATGACCTTTTTTATTCCAGAGCGGGACGCCTCGACGAGCGAAGGCTCCGGCCGCCCTTACGGTGATGAGGGCGGGCCTATGACCGGCAGCTTCGTCCGGCATAGCAGACTGTGACCCGTCGATCGCGCTGCGCCAAGCACGAACGTCCGGTCTGGAGATGCTGCAAGGCAGCGCCAGACAGGCGTAACAGGCCCGAGCGTGCATATTTGATCGTTTGATGGGACAAAAGGCGTACAAACTATGCGCCTGAACGCTGCAGGTACATGACGACGTTTTCGGCGGGGAACTTGAAGCCTCGGCCATCGGAGACGCGTTCTGCGCTGATCGGATATTTTGGCCTGTTTGGATTGATGGCGACGATGCGGAAGAGTTCATCCTTCGATCGGAAGGTGCGGCCATGATCCTCGGGCTCCAAGCCAAAATGAGGCGCGAGCACCTCGAACAGGGCCTTCTCTGGTGAGTAGATCTCGCCGCTCTCTTGCGGGATGCCGACGCGGAAGCTGATCTCGAAGCTATGGCGCAGATCGATATCCGAGAGATCCCCGCCTTCGACCGTCAGCCCGTGGGTTTCTGCCACGGCGAGGCAGGCCGTCATCATGTCCCGGCGCAGCCGGTCGCAAAGCTCTGGGGTCAGGTTGCGTGGTGGTGGGACCTTGGCCCCTGTTTGCACAGGCACTTTGGGCGCGGAAGGCTGTCGCTTGCGTGGGGGCTTTTTCATGCAGTCCGCCCCTCAATGAGATCATTGCCCGTCAGCATTTCAGCCTTTGCTTTATAGACAGTACCGCGCGAGATCCCCATTTCACGGGCAATTTCCGTTGGAGAGAGGCCTGCACCAAGCTTGGCCTGAATGGTGGCCATGTCGATCTTGGGTGGGCGACCGCGATAGACCCCTTTGCGTTTCGCGGCCTTGATCCCTTCAGCCTGCCGCTCGCGGCGGAGATTGGTTTCAAATTCCGCAAAGACGCCAAGCATGTCAAAGAACGCTTTGCCCGTCGCCGTGGAGGTGTCCACGGGCTGCTCGGTGGCCGCCAGATGCGCGCCCTTTTCTTTCAGCCGCGCAACGATGGTCTGAAGATCCTGCATTGAGCGGGCAAGCCGGTCGATCCGCGTCACCACCAGGGTTTCGCCTGGGTGAATAAAGTCGAGGATGGTTTTCAATTCAGGGCGGCCTTCAAGCGTCGCGCCACTGCGCTGTTCTTGGCGCACCATCCCACATCCTGCGGCTGTCAGCGCCTCAATTTGGGCATCGAGGTTCTGATCGACGGTCGATGTTCGGGCATAGCCGATTTTGGGGCTCGATCTGTTCATTTTGGGTGTGCCTCTGAGATGATATGTTCATTATCTCGAAACGGACCCAAAGTGAACATAAAAATGGGTGCTTTCGCTGTTCATGCCTTGCGTTATTTTGGGTATACTCATAGTAACGCTCAAGCCGCGATACGCTCGTAATCGATCCGGGTCTCCAAATCGATATCGTAGCGGCCATAGGGTGTGATGTGCGCATGGCTCTGTTGCACAAATCCCTTTTGGGATTCATCTCATGAATCCAGCGTGGTAGCTGGAATCCATGAGCAGACCCACACCTCCAACCTACAAGACCAGGAACTGGCCATCCTACAATGAAGCGCTCAAGCGCCGCGGATCGCTGACGATCTGGTTCGATCCCGAGATGAGCTGGGAGGCCGCACCAACTGGCAGGCGTGGCCGCCAGCAGAGCTACAGCGACGCCGCCATACAGACGTGCCTCTCGATGAAGGTGCTGTTCGGCATGGCGCTCCGGCAGACGACCGGGTTCGTCGAGAGCTTGTTGCAGCTGGTTGGTCTCGACTGGACGGTGCCGGACTTCAGCACGCTATCTCGCCGCCAGAAGACCTTGGCCGTAAACATCCCCTACCGCGGCTCCAAGGGGCCACTGCACCTGCTGATCGATAGCACCGGCATCAAGGTCGAGGGGGAAGGCGAGTGGCATGCCCGCAAGCATGGCGGTCCCAAACGGCGCGTCTGGCGCAAGATCCATCTCGGAATCGATGAGGAAACACTGGAGGTCCGCGCTGTCGAGATCACCGGGAGCCACATCGGTGATGCCCCTGTGCTACCCGACCTGCTCGGTCAGATCCCGGCGGACGAGCGGATCGGCAGCGTCACCGCCGACGGTGCCTACGACACACGTAAATGCCACGACGCCATTGCCGACCGCGGCGCCCATGCCGTCATCCCGCCCCGCAAGAACGCGAAGCCCTGGAAGACGATCACCGCTGGAGCCGTGGCACGAAACGAGGCCCTGCGCGCGGCGAAATACCTGGGCCGCGCGCTCTGGCGACGATGGAGCGGATACCACCGCCGAAGCCGCGTCGAGACAAAGATGCATTGTGTGAAGTTGCTGGGGCAGCGGCTCATGGCGCGGGACTTCGACCGTCGACGCCCGCGCGCGTAACAAGTGACAGCGGTTTGCCGTCCAGCAAGATCGTCTCACCCACGTTGAATACTTCGTCCATCTTTTCGGTCTCCTCTAATTTGCCCTGTCAGGCCGCGTCACAGGCTGTGGCCTTCGCCACGATCCCTGTCCCGCGTGTTTTCATTCTCTTTGTCATCGCGCTCCTGCTCGCGGTCGTTGTCCGGTTCCAGCCGCTCGCGCGGCTTGTTCAAAACGTCCTTCAGCCGTTCATTGACGGACGGCTTGCGATGCTCGCGCTCGATGTCCTCGGAACGGCCCTGCCTTTGACGCTGGGCCGGGGTCCGCGACGGTCTCGCGGCCTCCTCGCCAAGGTCATTTTCGCTGTGACCGTCCAGCTTGTGAACCGCCGACTGGCCATCGCGGCCCGCGTCTTTCTCCATGATCTCTCTCAGCCGCTCCCGCGCATAATTGCGGCCTTCCGGTTTCGGCGTGTCATCCTGATCCCGTGACCGGCCCACGACACCCGCCAGGCGCTCCCGGAAATCCTCCGGGTTGCGTTCGCCGCGTTCTTTCGACGTCGCGGCCCTGAGTGCCGCCAGACCGGCAGAGACGCGGCCCTGCCCGGCCTCGCGCTCGATGCCATAGGTCTCACGCGCGATATCCAGCCGTTCGCGCATTTCGCGGAAAGCCGCGCGGGCCTGGCGGGCGGCATGGACCACGGCCCCACGCTCGGTGACGGGGACGTATTCCCGGCCCTGACGCTCGGCCATCACCTTCGCCCGCCGCTCCATGGAATTGGCCGCTGGCCCCAGCTTCAGCTCGGGGTCGCGGTCCAGCTCCTCGGCCGTCAGCTTGTCGCCACGATCCAGCGCCGTCTCGCGCTGCTTCTCAAGTGACCGATGATCGACACGCTCCACTTCGCCGACACGCTCCAGCGCGCGGTTCTGCAACTCGGCCCAGAGGCCACGCATCTGCTCGATCTCGACGCCGCCCGTCTTCGCGGAATCGAGAACGCGCGTCTTGGCTGTGAAGCCCCCGGCTTCCAGCTTGCGGGTGGAGGTCAGAACATGGGCATGGTGATTGCGTTGATCGCCCTCGCGGTGCGGCGCATGGATCGCAACATCGACGGCCACGCTATAGCGGCTGACCAGCTCCTGGGCGAAGTCGCGGGTGATCTGCGACCGGGCCTCGGCGCTGATCTCGGAGGGCAGGGCCAGCTCCCATTCGCGGGCGGTGACAGAGTTGCGGCGGGTCTCGCTGGCCTCGGCCTCGTTCCAGAGGCGGGACCGGTCCGAGGCCCAGTCCGGGGCGTCCTTCGGGGTCAGGATGAAGGTCTCCTCGATGCCCTGCTTGCGGC
>TARA_R100001369_G_scaffold37049_3_pt1 | contig 13140 bp, 15 predicted proteins | sample TARA_R100001369 | Tara Oceans TARA_R100001369 (sample SAMEA2621528) | marine metagenome | biome: marine biome (ENVO:00000447); feature: surface water layer (ENVO:00002042); material: "saline water (ENVO:00002010), including plankton (ENVO:xxxxxxxx)" | depth 5 m | reverse complement strand
ATCTGTAAATGTTTCGTTCGCATTCATTAAAAACATTTGGTCGCAACCTACATTCCATTTTGCATTATTAGATTGAAATACTAATTGCTTATCGTCAAAACTCCAATAGGCTTCAGCGTTATCTCCTCCAAAAGTTACTTGTCTAATAGATTTAAAGTGTATTTCTTCCGGATAAATTAAAGAATCTTTAACTTCAGAAACTATTGAGGTAGTTTCAGAAGATGGCTCTAAAGCCCTTGCGTTTTCGTTTTTACAAGCTGAAAATGTAATCAGTAGAATAAGTATAACAAGGAGTCTGTTCATAATTAAAGAATTATAATAAATGGCATTTAATGCCTAATTTTGCCCAAAAATAAGATATAGTGATGAAAAAATTGATGTTTTTAGTTCTTTTAGCAGGAATAATGTCTTGTAAAAATAAACCAGAAGTTGCAGACAATAATATTAAAGCAGACGTTGCTTTTTTAGCAGATGACAAATTAGAGGGTCGTCAAACAGGTACTGAAGGCGAAATTCTAGCAGCAAAATATTTAACAAAGCGTTTTAAATCGATAGGTCTAGAGCCAAAAGGAACAGAAGAGTTTTTACAACCCTTTTCATTTAAGCCAAAAACAGATCCGCACAAGACTGTAGAGTTTACGACTAATGCAGATAGTACAATTACGGGTAATAATGTTATTGGATTTATTGATAATAATGCAAAAACCACGATTGTTATTGGGGCACATTATGACCATTTAGGTTTTGGTGGCGAAGGCTCTTTATACAGAGAAAAAGAAAAAGCTGTACATAATGGAGCCGATGATAATGCTAGTGGAGTTGCAGTAATGCTTAATCTGGCGAGTAGATTAAAAATTAAGAATAGCCAAGCTGAAATAAAGGATAAAAACAACTATTTGTTCATGGCATTTTCTGGTGAGGAAATGGGTTTATTAGGCTCTAATTACTTTTCTAAAAACCCAACTATTGGTGCTGAGTCTATTAATTATATGATTAATATGGATATGGTAGGCCGTATGAAAGTTGATAGTACTTTAGCTGTTTACGGTACAGGAACCTCACCAATGTTTAAGCAGACCTTGAAGTCTAACAATGATAAATTTAAGCTTATTGAAAATGAAAGTGGTGTAGGCCCAAGTGATCACACGTCGTTTTATTTAATAGATATACCGGTATTACATTTCTTTACAGGGCAGCATGAAGATTACCACAAGCCAGGTGATGATTCTGAAAAATTAAATTATGATGGGATGAATCTTATTTCAGATTACATCTATAATATCATTTCAGATTTAGATGATAATGGTGAATTAGCCTTTAGAAAAACAAAGAATGAAAGTGATGAAACTCCACGTTTTAAAGTTGGTCTTGGTGTTGTACCAGATTATTTATTTGATGGAAAGGGTATGCGTATTGATGGTACTCGTGAGGAAACACCTGCATATACAGCAGGCCTTCAAAAAGGTGATATTGTAGTTAAATTAGGTGATAGCACAGTAATAGATATGATGAGTTACATGCGTGCATTGTCTGTTTTTGATAATGGTGACGAAGCAGAAATTACAATAAAACGTGGAGAAGAAACTATTGAAACTAGGGTAAAATTTTAAACCAAAAACAAGAAATTTTTATGCTAATTTATTTTTAATTGTACATTTACACCCAAATCATATCAATTTATAAAATGAAAAAATTATTAGCCCTTTTATGTTTGTTAACAGTGTTTACTTGTGAAAATGAGCCATTAGACTTTGATTCAGAAACAGGAGAAACAGATGTTGAATTATTTGGAGAATGGAATTTATCAGAATTTAATACTGAATTAACAACAACTACAGATTTTGATGGACAAATTATTAGTTCTGATTTAGATGTTAGTAGCACAGAAGTAGATTACACTTTAAATTTTATAGGAAATAACTTTACAACAAACGGAAATTATAGTTACGTAGTAGGTATTGTTGTTAATGGCACAGAGGTTTCAAACGAACCTTATACTATTGATAATGTTAGTGGAGGTGGTGCTTATTCTGTAAACGGAAATCAAATGACTATTGATGGTTCGTTTTTCGAATTTAATTTTCAAGGAGCAGACACATCAGTTTTAGATGGGGAACAAACCACAACATTTCAAATTTCGGCTAACGGAGAAACTTTAACTTTCACGCAGAGCGAAAACACAACAGAAATAGATCCCACTACAGGTGCAATCGTCACAATATCTAACAATTCAACATCAATCTGGACTAGAGATGAAGGTGTTGTTGTTACTAATCCGTGTGATGCTGAAGAAGCTACTAATGATGCAGCAGCAGCTTATAACGAAGACAATACTAATGAAGATTTATGTAATGCTTATAAAGCTGCACTTCAAAACCAAATTGCAGAATGTGGTGACGACAACGGAAGCTTACAGACCATCATAGATGATTTAGGAGATTGTACAACAGCATCTGCTAATGGTACACTTGTAGTTACAACCGGAACTTTAGATATTGAGTTTACACAACAAACAGTTAGTATAGATAATGATTTAATAACAGTAGAAGGAACCAGTGCCGGAGGTAGTTATATGATATACTTTCAAGTTACAGAAGGTGATACGGGAACTGACGTTTTTCAAAATTTTGTATTGACTTTAAATGGAACAGAATATTTTCCATCAACTCAAGGGTTTGAAGATTTTACATCAAGCACATCTGTAAGTACCGGTAATGTATTACAAGCTACATTTTTTGGTATAGTAGAAAGTGCTGCTGGTGCAGATTTAAGTCTTACACAAGGAGCTGTTGATGTAACTTACTAAAACAAATTAGCCATTAATTCATAACACTATTTAAAAAGGTGAATTTTAGAAAGATACTTTATGACTAAAAAAGATATAATTTCTAAAATTCACCTTGTTATTTCTGCAGTGATTGTAATACCTGTTGCATTTTTTTACGGATTTAATCCGAGTTCACAATTCGATATTCAATTACAGACGACAGATGAGCATAATTTTTTTAAAGCTATAATGGGATTGTACCTAGGCTTTTCAGTTTTGTGGATTCTTGGTGTTTTCAAAATCAAATACTTAAAACTAGCTTTAGTAACCAATCTCATTTTTATGTTAGGATTAGGTTTTGGAAGATTACTAAGTTTATTTATTGATGGTATACCAACGTTTGGATATCAATTCGGAACGTTTGCGGAACTGTTTTTGGGTTTTTACGGACTTTGGGTAATGAAGAATACAAAATAATATAACCTAATGAAGATGAAGATAATCTTAATTATTGCAGTCATATTGGCCGTCATTTTTATAATAAGTCAAGTATACGCTTTAAAAAGTCAAAGCGGAATAGAGCAGTACTCTTTTAAAGTTATAAAAACGTATTCTGATATTGAAATTAGAAATTATGAAGCTAGTTTATTTACATCTGTTAAATTAACTACTAATGATTATAAAAAAGGATCTAGAGAAGGCTTTTCAATTTTAGGAGGCTATATTTTTGGAGGAAATGAAGATAACGAGCAGATCTCAATGACTTCTCCTGTTGCAATGAGCTTAGAAGATTCTATGGAAGTGTTATTTATGGTGCCAAAAAAGTTTAACAAAAAGAGTTTGCCAAAACCTAATGCATCTAAAATTGAATTTAAAGAAATACCTGCAAAAACGGTTGCAGCAATTGCTTTTGGAGGTTGGTCAGACGCGCTTAAAATAGAGAAATATAAAGAAAAATTAAAAGTAACCTTACGCAACGAGGGTATAATTTATACCAATCGTTTTTATCTTTTAGGTTACAATCCACCATTTGAAGTTATTAATAGAAAAAACGAAATTATTGTAGAATTAGAAAACTATAATAACAAATAGTAATTTAGTTTAACTATTCCGTGACCTAACATAAAAGTATATTCGCTTTTTAATTTAAAACCACTAATTTTGCTCCAAAATTTAAGACTTGGTTAAAATAGGCGACATAGAATTACCAGACTTCCCTTTGCTTTTAGCACCTATGGAAGATGTTAGTGACCCACCATTTAGAGCATTGTGTAAAGAACAAGGTGCAGATGTTGTTTATACCGAGTTTGTATCTAGTGAGGGTCTGATTCGTAATGCTGCTAAAAGTGTTATGAAGTTAGATATTTATGAGAAAGAACGACCTGTTGGTATTCAGATTTTTGGTGCCAATATGGAAAGTATGCTTCAGACCATTGATATTGTAGAAAAATCGAATCCAGATATTATTGATATTAATTTTGGTTGTCCGGTAAAGAAAGTAGTTTCTAAAGGTGCTGGTGCAGGAATTCTTAAAGATATCTGCTTAATGGAACAGCTTACTGCAGAAATGGTAAAACGCACCAATTTGCCAGTTACAGTAAAAACCAGATTAGGTTGGGATCATGACTCTATAAGAATTGTGGAGGTTGCAGAACGCCTTCAGGATGTTGGTTGTAAAGCTATTTCTATACATGGTAGAACTAGGGCCCAAATGTATAAAGGTGATGCTGACTGGAAGCCAATTGCTGCTGTTAAGAATAATCCACGCATGCATATTCCTGTATTTGGTAACGGAGACATTAATACGCCAGAGCGCGCAGCAGAAATGCGTGACAGTTATGGATTAGATGGAGCTATGATTGGACGTGCTACCATTGGCAACCCATGGTTTTTTAAACAAGTAAAACATTTTTTTGAAACAGGCGAGCATCTAGCGCCAATTTCTTTGGCAGAACGTGTTGATGCGGCAAGACGACATTTACAAATGGCTATAGATTGGAAAGGAGAAATCCTTGGTGTTTTTGAAACCAGAAGACACTATACGAATTACTTTAAAGGGATTCCGCACTTTAAAGAATACAGAATGAAAATGGTAACTAGTGATGCCTCTAAGGATGTATTTGCTGCTTTTGATGAAGTTTTAGAAACCTTTCCAGATTATCAGTTTACATCTTAAGACTGAATTAACTGTCTTGTAATACGTTGAGACGCTATTCTGGATGCAATTATTCCTAAAGCGAAGATTGTAGCTAATACAATTAAGACATTAATAAAATTTAATCGTACAGGATAGGCTAAGTCTGGAGTTAGCATTATTAAATCAAAAGATTGCTGTAAAAACACAACGATTAAACCAATTGTAACGCCAGTTAACCCACTTACTATAGTCATTAAACTGCCTTGCCAAAAGAAAATAGACTTTATTGCTTTTGGCTCTGTGCCCAAGTTAAATAGTGTGTTTAGTGATTTTTTCTTATCTAAAATCATCATTATAATAGCTCCAATGACATTAAATAAAGCAATTATAATTACCAAGGTAAAGATGAGATAAATTACAAGATTTTCAGTATTCAGCATTTTAAATAATGCGTCATTGAGTTGTTCTCTATTTTTAATTGTAATCCGATTATTGAATACTTCGTTGAGTTCAACTCTAACAGAGTCTTCATCAACATTAGGGCCTAGCTTAAGCTCTATAGAACTTAATTGATTGTCTTTATAGTTAAGTAAATTTCTTGCTAAACTTATGTTGGCAAAGACATATTCATTATTTAACTCTTCATTAATACTAAAAAGTCCAACGTTATTCACATATGCAGCATTATAGTAACCTTTTGGTGAGTTAGACTGCCCTTTGCCTGGTTTTGGTACATAAATCGATAAAGGTTTGACATAGTTAAAAAGGCCAAAAGATAGATTATAAGAAATACCAGCACCGGAAACAACATCATTACTCTCGGGCGAGATCCAATTGCCTCGACTTATCATTGAATCTACATTAGTAACCTTAAGATAGCTAGAATCTACACCTTTTAAAATTGCAGGTAGATTCTTATTATCAGATCTTATAATAATACGTTCTTCAATTATTTTTGAATATGAAGCAATTCCGTCTATAGCATTTAGCTTAGAAATTTCATCTTCTGAAAGCAGAAAAGATTTACCTTCAATAGGAGTTAATTTTAAATCAGGATCTACAAAAGAGGAAAATTGAAGACTAAAACCCTTTAATCCTGCAAAAACAGATAGAACAATAAATAAAGCTGCTGATGCAATAATAACTCCACCAGAAGCAATACCCGTCATTATGTTTATAGCATTATTACCGCTTTTAGAGAACAGGTAACGCTTTGCTATATATAATGAAAAATTCACTTAAGATTTTTTTCGCTTACCTAATAGGTCTGGGTTTTCAAGAGGATCATCCTCTCCTTTAAGCGAACGCTCAATACCATCTATATATTCTAAAGAATCGTCTATAAAAAATTCAAGATGTGGCATACGCCTTAATTGGTGTCGTGTACGCTGCGCTAACTCATGTCTAATTAATGGGGTATTCGACTTAATACCTTCTAGTAAAGGCTTAGCTTCTTTATTAGGAAATATGCTTAAGTACACTTTAGCCATAGAGAGATCTACGGTAACATTAACTTTTGAAACCGAAATAATAACACCTTTTAGTCCGCCAGAAGATGCGGCACGTTGTAAAACATCTACTAAATCTTGCTGTAGAACACCTGCTATTTTTTTCTGTCTATTACTTTCCATACTACAAAAGTAGAGGATATTTAAGGATTATCTTATTTTTACTCTACAAAATTGAATTCAAGATGAGAAAAATTGAACATATAGGCATAGCCGTAAAAGACATAGATAGTTCTAATGATCTTTTTGAATCGTTATTTGGAAAAGCGAATTATAAAACAGAAGATGTTGAAAGTGAAGGTGTGAAAACTTCTTTTTTTAAATGTGGTCCAAATAAGGTCGAATTGCTTCAAGCTACCAATGAGAATAGTCCAATAGCTAAGTTTATAGAAAAGAAAGGAGAAGGGATTCACCATATTGCTTTTGCTGTAGACGATATTGAAAAAGAAATTAAAAGGTTAACTAAAGAAGGTTTTGAGATGATACATAAAGTACCTAAAAAAGGGGCAGATAATAAGCTGATTGCTTTTTTACATCCAAAATCTACAAATGGCGTTTTAATTGAGCTCTGCCAAGAGATAAACAAATAAAAATGCTTTGAGAGTTTTAAAATATGTAGTAATATTGCACACTCTTTTAAATAAGAGTAGAATTAACAGTAATGTTAATTGGTCCTATAGCTCAGTTGGTTAGAGCACCTGACTCATAATCAGGTGGTCCATGGTTCGAGTCCATGTGGGACCACAACAAAAAAACCTTTCATTTTGAAAGGTTTTTATTTTTTATTAGATCTTGTATTAATATTCATAGTTTTTAATATTACTTTTACATTATATTTTTGTGTGAAATTTAACTTTCTCCCCTAATACGGTCATTTTTTAACACTTAATCGATAATATTTACCGTTTAGAGGCGTTTTTATATAAATAAATTTTGTTGAGTAAGATTTTTTTTTACTTTTACGCCACTATTATTAATTCTATGCTGAATAAAAATATATTTGTTTTAAGCTTATTTTTCTTCATGAGCTTTTTATCCATGGCTCAAGCACCACCACCACCACCACCACCACCACCACCGCCAGGAATGCCTATTGATAACGGAATTTTAATTTTAATTGGTGTTGGTTTAATTTATGGTATTTATAAAGCGTATCGTTTTTCTAAACAAGATGCCTAGTGCCTTAACTCATTAAGGCGCTTTACATATTTTCCTATCACGTCAAATTCTAGATTTACAAGATCTCCAACGCTTAAGTTTTTAAATGTGGTATGACTATACGTGTAAGGTATTATAGCTACCGAAAAACAATTTGATTTAGAATCTACAACAGTCAAACTAACGCCATTCACAGTTATAGATCCTTTTTCAATAGTAATATTGTTTAAGCTTTTATCGTACTCAAAAGTAAAAGTCCAACTTCCGGGTTTGTTAATTATGTTGATACATTTCGCTGTTTGGTCTACATGCCCTTGCACAATATGGCCATCTAAACGATCTCCAAGTTTCATAGCGCGCTCAATATTAATAACATCATTTTCATTAACCAAATTTAAATTTGTTTTGTCTAATGTTTCTTGTATTGCAGTAACTGTATAAGTTTGCTCTTCAATATTAACAACAGTTAAACAGACTCCGTTATGGGCGACGCTCTGATCAATTTTAAGTTCTTCTGTAATAGCACTTCTTACTTTTATATGAAGATTGCCACTATCTTTATCTAGCTTTTCAATTATTCCTAAATCTTCAATGATACCTGTAAACATAAATTGTTCTTATTTGGTTAAATTTGTAACCACAAAGTTAAGAACATAACATAACTCAATTATCAATTTTAATAAAAAAAAAGGATAAGCTATAACATGAAAAACGAAGAAAAGATAATTGTTGGTATATCAGTTGGAGACCTTAACGGTATAGGTACAGAAATTATAATCAAAGCTTACGAAGACCCAAGATCTTTAGAGCTCAATACACCTGTGATATTTGCTTCAGCTAAAACGATGCAGTTTTTTAAGAACCATTTTCAAAGTAAGATTAATTTTTTCAATATAGATTCGGTAGACAAAATTGTACACGGGAAAGTCAATGTTGTCAACGTTTGGAAAGAACCTGTCAATATTGAATTTGGTAGCACAGACAAAAAAATTGGGGAATATGCTATAAAATCTTTAGAAGCTGCAACCAATGCACTCAAAGAAGACCAAATAGATGTCCTAGTAACTGCACCAATAAATAAGCATAATATACAATCAGACACATTTAATTTTCCAGGCCATACAGATTATTTAGCAAAAGCTTTAAATGGAAAGAGCTTAATGTTTATGGTCTCTCAAGGCTTGCGTATTGGATTGTTAACCGACCACGTTCCTCTAAAAGATGCTTCAAATCATATAAATGAAGAATTAATTACAGAAAAAATAGCGACAGTAATAAAATCTCTAAAACAAGATTTTGCAATTAGAAGACCAAAAATTGCTGTTTTAGCAATTAATCCTCACGCAGGTGATAATGGTGTTATAGGAACTGAAGATGATGATATTTTAAAACCGACACTCAATAAAATCAAAGAAGATGGACATTTAGTTTATGGACCTTATTCTGCAGATAGTTTTTTTGGTTCTAATACATTTAAGAATTTTGATGCGATTATTGCCTCTTATCATGACCAAGGCTTAATACCTTTTAAAACAATTACTTTTGGAGAAGGTGTTAATTTTACTGCAGGTTTAGACAAAGTAAGAACGTCACCAGACCATGGCACCGCTTATGAAATTGCAGGTAAAGGTATTGCAGACGAGAGTTCTTTTAAAGAAGCTATACTTACTGCAATTCAAATATTTAAGAATAGAAAAAACCATCATCAATACAGTGAAAACCCTTTAAAAAAAGCTTTAAAATAGATATTAACAAAAATTGTTGATATCTGGAGTCTATTAAAGTAAAAATTTATATATTTGCAGGCTCAAAATGAGTGTGGTAATGAAGGCATTAAAAGATTACATAATACCTTTTATAGGCTTAAAAGCCGGTGAGCATCATTTTGATTATAAAATTTATAATACGTTCTTTCAGATTTTTGAATATAATGAGTTTAACTCAGTTGATGTGAAAATTGACTTGAAGCTTGAAAAGAAGACAACTTTTTTAGAGTTGTATTTTTCAGCTTCGGGATCCGTTAATATTAATTGCGATATTACAAATGAACCTTACAGCCAGTCTATTAATGACGAGTTTAAATTAGTTGTAAAGTTTGGTAGTGAGTATAATAATGAAAATGAAGATATATTAATTGTAACTCATGGTGAGTATGAAATTAACGTTTCACAATATATATACGAACTAATAGTATTGGCAGTGCCAGTTAAACGAATTCATCCAGGTATTGAGGACGGCACATTAGAATCTGACATACTTACAAAGCTTGAAGAATTAAGTCCACAAGAGGACATCAAAAATAAATCGACAGAGGATATTGATCCTCGTTGGAATAATTTAAAAAAACTATTAACGGATAAATAACATTTAATATGGCACATCCAAAGCGTAAAATATCGAAAACGAGAAGAGACAAAAGAAGAACTCATTATAAAGCAACTGTTCCTCAAATTGCAACTTGCCCTACAACTGGTGAGCCACATTTATATCACAGAGCTCATTGGCACGAAGGTAAATTATATTACAGAGGTCAAGTATTAATTGACAACTCGGTAGAAGAAGAAAATTTAGCATAACTATTATGCATGCATATAAGAAAACGCTCACTTGTGAGCGTTTTTTTTGTTTTAATTCTCTCAATAGCGTAAAAACTACTTACTTTGCATACTTATTTGCTTAAGAACCATTGGTTTTTGACAATTTTCAATACTTTTAATTAACTAAACCCTAATAATGAGTAAAATTACGGCCGCGATTACAGCTGTAGGAGGCTATGTTCCAGACTTCGTTTTATCAAACAAAGTTTTAGAAACCATGGTAGATACCAACGATGAGTGGATAACATCAAGAACTGGTATTAAAGAAAGAAGGATTCTCAAAGAAGAAGGCCAAGGAACATCGTTTTTAGCCATAAAAGCTGCACAAGATTTAATAAACAAAAAAGGTTTAGACCCAAAACAGATTGATTTGGTAATTGTCTGCACGGCCACGCCAGACATGAAAGCCGCGTCTACTGCAGCATACACAGCGACTCAGGTTGGAGCTATAAATGCCTTCTCTTATGATTTAGAAGCAGCATGTTCTAGTTTTTTATTCGGAATGTCAACAGCATCTGCTTATATTGAGTCTGGTCGTTACAAAAAGATACTTTTAATAGGTGCAGATAAAAATTCATCGTTCATTAATTATAAAGATAGAGCAACTTGTATCATTTTTGGAGACGGAGCAGGAGCCGTTTTATTCGAACCTAATGAAGAAGGCTTAGGACTACAAGATGAATTATTAAGAAGTAATGGCGAAGGAAGGGAATTTCTGCAAGCAACTTACGGAGGCTCTTCTTATCCTATAAATGAGAATACATTCAAAGAAGAAAAGCACTATATATTTCAAGACGGAAAGACAGTGTTTAAAAATGCTGTTTTTAATATGGCAGATGTCTCAGAAAAGATGCTTAAGAGAAATAATCTAACTAATGACGATATAGCTTGGCTAGTAGCTCATCAGGCTAATAAGCGTATTATAGACGCTACTGCTAATAGAATTAATTTAGATAAATCTAAGGTAATGATGAATATAGAGAAGTATGGTAATACAACTTCTGCAACCTTACCATTACTTTTATTTGATTATGAATCAAAACTTAAAAAAGGGGATAAATTAATTTTCACTGCTTTTGGTGGCGGATTTACTTGGGGCTCTATTTATTTTAAATGGGCTTACAATTCATAAATAAAACTAACTAATAAACACCTAAAAAATGGATTTAAAAGAAATTCAAAACTTAATAAAATTTGTTGCTAAATCTGGCGCAAGTGAAGTTAAGTTAGAAATGGAGGATATTAAAATTACAATAAAAACGGGTTCTGAAGGCGAAACGACTTTTGTTCAGCAAATGCCAATGCATGCAGCACCTCTAATGCAACAGCCCGTTGCACAAGGAGCTCCAATTATTGAAACACCTACAGTAGTATCTGAACCTGAAGAAGACTCTAAATATATTACAATTAAGTCTCCAATAATCGGTACTTTATATCGCAAGCCATCTCCAGACAAGCCTGTATTTGTTGAGGTTGGTAGCGAGATTAAAGAAGGTGACGTGCTTTGTGTAATTGAAGCTATGAAGTTATTCAATGAAATTGAATCTGAAGTTAGTGGTAAAATCGTAAAAGTATTAGTTGATGATTCATCACCCGTAGAGTTTGATCAGCCACTATTCTTAGTTGATCCGTCATAACAATTGAAAATTCCAATCCACAAATCCCAAACCCAATTATTGGAATTTGGTGCTTGGAAAATGAATTTTTAAAACAAAAGTTATGTTTAAAAAAATACTAATTGCCAATAGAGGTGAAATTGCACTGCGTGTAATAAGAACCTGTAAAGAGATGGGTATAAAAACCGTTGCGGTTTACTCTACAGCAGATGCAGAAAGCCTTCATGTGAAATTTGCAGATGAAGCAGTTTGCATTGGGCCACCAGCCAGTAGCGAATCTTATCTTAAAATATCTAATATTATAGCAGCTGCAGAAATTACAAATGCAGATGCAATTCATCCTGGTTATGGATTCTTATCTGAGAATGCAAAGTTTTCTAAAATTTGTGAAGAACATGGTATAAAGTTCATCGGGGCATCTGAAGAGATGATAGATAGAATGGGCGATAAAGCTAATGCTAAATCTACCATGAAAGCAGCAGGAGTACCTTGTGTTCCAGGAAGTGAAGGTATAATTGAAGATTTTGAAGACTGTAAAAAAGTAGCTTTAGAAACCGGTTATCCTGTAATGTTAAAAGCGTCTGCAGGCGGAGGAGGAAAAGGAATGCGTGCTGTCTGGAAACCAGAAGACCTACAAAATGCATGGGAGTCTGCTCGTTCAGAATCTAAAGCAGCCTTCGGAAATGATGATATGTATATGGAGAAGTTAATTGAAGAGCCTCGCCACATAGAAATACAGATTGTTGGTGACTCTAGAGGAAAAGCATGTCATTTATCAGAAAGAGACTGTTCAATACAAAGACGTCATCAAAAACTAACAGAAGAAGTGCCTTCTCCGTTTATGACGGATAAGTTAAGAGCGCAAATGGGAAAGGCTGCGGTTAAAGCTGCTGAATTCATTAAATACGAAGGCGCAGGAACTGTAGAATTCTTAGTAGATAAACACAGAAAGTTCTACTTTATGGAAATGAATACCCGTATTCAAGTAGAGCATCCAATAACAGAACAAGTTATAGATTTCGACTTAATCCGAGAACAAATAATGGTTGCTGCAGGTGTTCCAATTTCTGGAAAAAACTACACACCTAACTTGCACTCTATAGAATGTAGGATAAATGCAGAAGATCCATTTAATGATTTTAGACCTTCTCCAGGAAAAATAACAACGCTTCATGCGCCAGGTGGTCATGGTGTACGATTAGACACACATGTGTATGCTGGGTATAGTATTCCACCAAATTATGACTCAATGATTGCTAAATTAATTACAACAGCTCAAACACGAGAAGAGGCAATTAATAAAATGAAACGCGCTTTAGATGAGTTTGTTATTGAAGGTATTAAAACTACAATACCA
>TARA_R100001369_G_scaffold92584_1_pt1 | contig 13146 bp, 8 predicted proteins | sample TARA_R100001369 | Tara Oceans TARA_R100001369 (sample SAMEA2621528) | marine metagenome | biome: marine biome (ENVO:00000447); feature: surface water layer (ENVO:00002042); material: "saline water (ENVO:00002010), including plankton (ENVO:xxxxxxxx)" | depth 5 m | reverse complement strand
CCTGGCCAGCCTCTTCCTCCATCTGACCTAGGTGCTTCGGTTTGCAGCCAGTACAACAGGGACAGACTTAATTGCTTGGCCCTATTGATATGATGTTTCAATTCACTGTCGCTAACATCGACGATATTACCTAAAAAATAATCGTTTTGGGGATAGTTGACCAGGGTGATATCTCCCGTAAGAAAACCGTCCTCAAAATTATCCTTGGCCAATATCCTGCGATACATCCACAGGTTCAATACCTCCTTCATGTGATTTCCCCGAGGATCAAAACCCAAATTCTTTGGCAAGAGGGTACGCGGGTTGGAATAGTTGAGCTCGAGTAATTTTCCCGCCCAAGGCATTTTCATTTCTGGGGTGAAGTCGCGCCAAAACGCATACTCCTCGGGTTTGTCTATAGTCCAATCCTCATTGGGCCTATAGTCCATGGCATAACAGACCGTAAAGGCCTGATTATTTGTAGGATCTGCTATTTCTGCAGCGTGTAGTTCTCCTGTATCGGATTTGGCTTCGGCACCGGTAACATACTCTGTACCAGTCATGGGCAATAAATCGCCTAATTCTGTTGCGTCCGCAAAGAAAGGCGCCTCTAAATTCCTTTTCTCCCCTGTGGAAAGGTTTTTAACCCTTACCGATTGCACTTTGTTCCCCTTCGTAGAGGCGTCCAAAGCCACTGTTTCCCTTAATAGGACCAGTTTACCGGCACTGATATAAGGGTCGAACATTGTTTCCAACACCCGTAACGAAATTTTGGGCTCATGGCTAATTTCCGAAACACTGGCATTCCCAGGATTAAACCTCTCGTTATCGGCATGCTGTTCTTTTATTGGATAATTATTGCGATAATAGGCCCTAACTTTTTTTCTAAACTCCCTATATAACGCGGTAGCACCAAAATCGTTGATCCATTTATGCTCATCAGGGGGTACGCCCTGTTGTGTTAATTGACCGCCAATCCAATCTGTTTCCTCGGTCATTATTACGGTCAGGCCGTTGCGAAGCGCCCCAAAGGCTGTGGCACAACCCCCCGTTCCGCCTCCTATAATCACTAGATCTGCTTTTAAGGTCCTACCTTCAATATTTATACTATTGACTTTTTTAGAATGCTTTTTTCCTTGGGATGCATAAATGGGGTTTAAAACCAACAACCCCGTACCTGCGGCCAAATTGCCAAAAAAAATTCTTCTTTTCATAGGAAGTAAATTACGAAAATACCTTTATTGTTAATTGCTGGACAATTAGCAATATTGACAACAGAACTAAAATAGTCATTTTTTCACCTCAAGATAAGTGTTGATATCGGTATGTTGAACTACGGTGTTCGGCATGCGTAGTTCTTTTCAATTAAGTTATCCACTTTACTTTTAAGAATGAAACACCAAAAACAAGTATCAAAAAAAGGAGCAAAGGTTTCCCAATGTTCCTTGTTATTCTAAACTAACTCAATCAATTTTTAGATCAGCCATAAACGAATATAAAATTACCTACTGTTTCATTTCTGACCGCACCGATTTTATCCAAGTAGTATGTAACTGTAATAGTTCGTTCAACTTTTTCGGATTGGACTCGGCCAAATTGTTCTTTTCACCAATGTCATTTTCCAAATTTAACAAGTATAATTTTTCCAACTCGATTTTCTTCCCTTCAACAACAGGTTCTCTTACATTTCCAATAAGTTTCCATGAACCTTTGCGCACTGCCCATTGGGCCATTTTGTCGTCATAACTCCCCAACTGCCAGTGCACCACCTCATGACCTGATTCTTTTTTATTATCCAGAATAATGGGCATAAGACTTTTTCCATCCAAATTATCGGGCACTTTGGAGTTGGTCAATTCTGCTATAGTAGTAAACCAATCCATTTCCATACTCAACTGATCGCGAACTTCATTTGAAGGAATAACTCCCGGATAACGTATTATGGCCGGCACACGGATACCCCCTTCGAACAAACTGAATTTGCTTCCCCTATAAGGCCCAGCATTACCTCCTCCCCAAAATGCCCTTTCCTCCAAGGAATGCCCGTGATCTGATTGGAAAACAACAATAGTGTTATCCGCTATACCCATCTCGTCCAGATAATCCAAGACATTACCAATTTTCTCATCCGTATTGGACACAAAAGCGGCATATTCCTTTCTTGGCGTTGGAAGATCCTTGTAATGCTCCAACCACTTTGTAGTTCCTTGATAAGGGTAATGCGGTGCATTAAACGCCCAATAAATAAAAAAAGGCTTATCCTGTCTATGGTTGATAACATGTTTGACTTCTTCCACCATTAAATCGGAAAAATGTTGGCCATCATAATATACCTCCTCTGAATTTCTATACAGGTCGTGTTTGTTGGGCCCGTCCCAATAAAAGGTGTGGGAATAATTATCAATGCAACCTCGCTGATGTCCAAAGAAATAATCAAATCCCTGTCCGTTGGGCAAGTTCTGTTCCCTATGTCCGAGGTGCCACTTACCAATCAGGGCCGTATAATAGCCATTGGGCTTAAGCATCTCCGCCATAGTGATCTGCTCGGTAGGCAATCCATGTTCCCCGCTAATTTCCGCTCGTTCGGGTATTGGAACATTACCCTCCAGACCTGCCCGTAAATTGGTCTTCCCGGTCATTAGGGCGGCACGTGATGGTGAACATACCGGTGCTCCAGCATAGAATTGGGTAAACCTTACACCTTCCTTAGCCAATCTATCCATATTTGGGGTATGCAGGTCGGTAGCCCCATAACTATTCAAATCTATGGATCCCTGGTCATCGGTCAAAATTACAATGACGTTGGGCCTGTTCTTCTCCGGAGTTTGGGAAAAAGCTCCATGGTAAAAAAGTAAAAAAAGCAATGCCAATTCAATTCCTATTGATTTTTTAAATACGTTCATTTCGGTCTATTTAAAATTTAGTGGTGTATAAAGATTGCAAAAAATAAATAAACCCAAACCATGAAATGCAGGTTTTTTGATGTATTCAATACCAAACCAAATATTGATAACTATATGTAAAATATTCCGAAATGAAAACTCCGGTTACTTATTTCACCAACTACCTCAGTTTATTTCTTTAATTGGAACTGTCCACAACAAACTTATAAGTTTCACTTTCCTTTAATTGAATGGTTTTTTTCAACATCCCGTATGAAACAGTGATTTCTTGCCCTATGGGTGCAATAATATTGGCATAAAGCAATGTGCCATTTTCCCAATTCATATCGATTGTTACATTTCCCCTTGCCTTAAGCCCGCGAACACTTCCAGTAGGCCAAGCCTTTGGTAAGGCTGGTAATAATTCTATCGCCCCGGCATGACTCTGCAAAAGCATTTCTGCTACTCCTGCGGTGGTTCCAAAATTGGCGTCCATTTGAAAAGGCGGATGCAGGCCGAATAAATTTGCAGCGGTGCTCTTGCTTAGGACGGTTTCCAAACTACTCTTGGCTTTATCACCATTGCCCAAACGCGCATATTGGTTAATGAGCCAGGCAGCACTCCATCCCGTACCTCCACCACCATTGGCAATTCTATAATCCAAGGATTTTCCAGCGGCTGCTGCAAGATCGGGAGTCTCTATCCTACTGATTTGATTACCCGGGTGAAGTGCAAACAAATGCGAAATGTGCCTATGTCCCGGTTCTACTTCCTCAAATTCCTCTGCCCATTCCATTAAACGGCCATCACTGCCTATTTTTGGTCCTAAAAGGGAATTCCTTGTTACGCTTACCTTTTGTACATAGGAGTCGCTTATTCCCAGTTCTTTGGAAGAATCTATAAAATCGGTAAAAAGTTGCCAGATTACTTGTTGATCATGGGCAGGCCCCATGCTGATCTGACTTCGCCTACCATCGGGTGCTATAAAAGTATTCTCAGGGGAAACTGCAGGTCCGGATACCATCTTCCCAGTTTTTGGATCCTTTACCAACCAGTCCATATAAAAATCAACGGAACCCTTTAAAACGGGATACATTGCCTTTAAGAAATCTTTGTCCTTGGTAAAGCTATAGTGCTCTGCAATATGGGTACTTAACCATGCTCCACCTCCTGTATGCATTCCCCATGAGGCGCTTTCCCCGGGAGAGGTATAGCCCCAAACATTGGTGATGGGATGTAACACCCAACCCTTGTTGTGATATTGAACTTGAGCGGTCCTTTCGCCCGAAGGCACCAAGGAGGTAAGTAAATTGAATAAGGGAGTGTGCAATTCCGATAAATTGGTAGACTCTGCCATCCAATAATTCATCTGTACATTAATATCGGTATGGTAGTCGCCATTCCAAGGGGTCTGAATTTTATTGGCCCAAATCCCCTGCAAATTGGCAGGTAGTGTACCTGGTCTGGAAGAGGATATCAAAAGGTATCGACCAAATTGAAACATCAATTCTTCTAAATGTGGGTCATTTTTGGTCTCCTTGTATTTGGCTAATCTGGTGTCCGTTGGTATGGGCACAATGGCTTCAGGGGTAATATCAAAGCTTACTCGCTTAAAGTAATTTTGATATTCTTGCTTATGATCTGACAGTAGCTGATCAAAAGATTTAGCCAAAGCCTTACTTAAACTGGCTTTGGTAATACTTATATAATCCCGCCCCTTGTAATTTGGAGGGTCAAGGACATAATCTGTCGAGGCCGATAAATATAAGGTAACTTCATCCGCATTTTCAACAACTAATCTATCGGCTATATATTTCAATGCACCACTTTTATTGACCCCCTTAAGTCGCGTCATATATTGCAATCCATCTTGTCCCTTACCATTGGGCAATGCCCCTAACATGATCAACTGCCCATCTTCGGAATAAGTTCTAAAATTCTCGGGACGGTCCATTGTAGCATTGAAGGAAATTTGACCTGGTTTATCCGCTGTAAATCGAACAATCATAACCTGATCGGGATAGCTGGCAAAGATTTCCCTTTTGTAATTCACCCCATTTTGGGTATAGCTTACGCGTACTACGGCTTCATCAAGATCCAACTCCCTATGATAGTTTTCATAAGGCTCTTTTTGTCCATTATCTATCCAAAGGTCTCCCAGGGTTTGAAAGCATCCAAAGGGAACTTCGGCCCCATTGCCATGCCCAGAGCCTTCCCCCTTGCAGACCTGGGTACTATTGGTAAGTTCCGTTGCTTCTTTGTAATTACCATTGAACAATAGCTCTCGAATTTTTGCCTGTGCGGCAAATGCCTCTGGATTATCATTATCATCCGGACTACCGGACCACATGCTTTCTTCATTTAATTGAATTCGCTCCAAATTAACATCTCCAAACACCATTGCCCCAAAGGATCCATTGCCCAAGGGGAGTGCCTTTAACCATTCCGCATCGTCTTTCCAACCATTGGGATCGTCCATTGCCGTTGCTAAGGCCGGTTCATCATACCATATTTTAAGAGGTTCTTGAGGAGATTCCTTCTTTGGGGTGCTACATGATGTGATCAATATTAAAATACTAAGTATTACTGTGGTATGCTTCATTACTGGGATTGTTATTGAATGTGTTTAAAATAATTCTCGGGTCAGTTAGTTTGGTTCTTTGTCCTTGGCCAATGCTAGTTCTGTTATAAAACAGCAGCCTATTTTCTAATCAGTTGCAATTTGTTTTTAGCATCATAATTTATTTGTGATTTTTTCATCTCCTTAATTTGGATCATAGTTGCCATTCCTACAGTATCAATCAAATTGGACCGAATATTTACGTCGTCACAATGTTCCAAAAAAAACATAGGCCGATTACTAATAGGAAAGTTTTTCTGGTCACTTTTGCGCACCTTATTGCCTTCAAAAGTAATATTCTCCGTGGCCCTGGCAAACAATAAGGGAGGACCAAATATCGTAAACTCATTATCTACAATACTAATATTGGAGTGAACATATTGATTCTTGTCAAAATTATAGGTCTCCGGCATAATGGCGATGGGATAGGTATTGGGAAATGAATTATACCCGCATTCAATAAATTTATTGTTCCTGATGGTAACGTCCTTCACCGCTCCAGACTCATACCAGGAATTACAGTCGTTTGCAATAAGAATGGCATGCATACCGTTTCTAAAAAAAATATTCCCCTCAATAAGTACTTTTTTCCGGGTCGTTACCAGAAGTCCTCGTGTATTGGTGTGCTCAAATCTATTGTTCCTAACTATTAATTCAGGCGTTTTGGTGAGGTTTTCCACACAATGCTTCTCCTTCAATTCCTTGGGCACCGGGCGGTCCAATTGTAGTTCCAGCTCCCTTTCCGACAACTTTGTAACTTTTTTTACCACCGCCTTGTTATATACCAAAAGGTTCTCATTATCCACATACCCAATAGCATCTCCCTCTTCAAAGGCCATCAAGTTCCATGTCTGGTGGTGCATAAACCGCACTTTTATCTTATCCCCTTCATGGTCCACCACACGTAGATGGGTTCCGTGTACATTTACAGGGTCGTCATGAGAGCCCGAAAAAAGACTGTTTTCTATGGAAATCTCGCCATAGCAACCGGAAAAATGTAGAAAATCGGCAAAACCGGCAATAATCCTTCCTGAGTCGGGCCTAGGTTTCGCTGTTAGCTTATTCACTTTAATATCCTTCGAAAATTGACTCACCATCCCCAGGCCGTGCATATAATGAAAGCCTATGTTCTCAAAGGTTAAATTCTCTGAAAAATGATTGAGTACACCCAAACAATCGCGGTAGGTATCCCGCATGGTTAAAACATCACCCTTAATTAACCCCACATTGGTAAAAACCCCTTGGAATTGAATTTGGCCATTGCCTAGATCCGTAGCAACGGCATTTTCAAAAGCCGGATCTCTAAAATAATACATGGTTTCTAGGTCGGGATCAAACTTGATAGTATGTAATTTTCCTGATTTCCAACCCTCGCCATACCATACCACTTTTTGATCGATAACCGAATAGCGCGAATCTCGATGTACTTTCACCAAGGCATTATCATCCGTCACACCCAATATTGTGAATTCGGACATGGAAGGCCGCTCATAGTCGAAACCTATATTTTTTACCGTAATATTCCGGCTATTAATATTCGCCAAATGCACCATTTTACCATGGCTCATGATGATAGTTTCATCACCTTCCAAGGTAATGTTGCTCATATTCTCCAATAGAATACCCACATTTTTAACCTTGCTCAGGGAGTCGGACTCCGTAGCATTGGAAACATAAAGCTCTCTCTTGGCGGCTTGGGCAGGCCATAGGTCTATACGCCCTTGAGGAAATCGCACTACGGCAGATTCATATTTTGCAGCATCGGCCAAAGCTTGGGTAATGGCCGGAACGGCATCCTGAAAAGAATTGGCCCTAACTCCGTAGTCCTCAAGATCCAATATTTGTTGGGCATTTACTGAATTAAAGATTCCGAAAATCAGAATTATAATTAGCAATTGCATCTTCAAAAAAATAACTAACTGATTTCGATTTATAATCATATATTAAAATTAGTTTCCGCTTTTTAGATAGGAAGGAATATGTCTAGAATTTATTCAAGCAATTGTGTTAGCAAAAAAGCTAAAATAGTTATTATTCCTTACGGCGTATAAACTTAACACCTTCAAGAACCTGCCTACGACCAACTACCCAAAAATTTCTTCTTTTCATAGCTAATAGTATGCTATAACCCATATGGCCACAGGTTAAGCAATTAACAATAACAACAAGAAAGCTAAAATAACAATTTTATGGCAAGGGTGTAAGGGTATTGTCAGCATAGCGGTTTTTAAAAAAGCCCCCTATAACAAAGGAGGCCCTTTAACAAAACTAACTTTACTGTAAAAATTGTCTTTCATTCGCTTACAAAATCTATTATCCATCATTCTGGGTTAGACCTGGATTACGTTCAATCTGTTTCTGAGGAATTGAAAACCTAACACGAAAATCTTCGGACGAATTTCCCATTTCATTGGCAGACACAATAAATATACCGTGCCTAATCCAATCTTGTCTCCTTAAGGCTTCTATGTAAAACTCCCTACCTCTTTCATCTAATATAAAGTCCCTAAATGCTTCTTTAGTAGCAAAATCAGCAATAGCAAATGTGTTTACACTAACAGCATCTCTTACTGAATTTAAAAGATCCACTGAAACCTGGTTTGGCCCATTGATCTCTTTTAGTGCCTCAGCTCTCGACAATAATATATCTGCATATCGTAAAAAAAGAAAATCATCGGATGCCCTACTAATGTCTTGATTAAGATACTCTGGAAATTTCATACTCCGAGCATTATCTTCACCAAGTACAATAGTCTCCCCATCTGCATTTACAAATCAATACAAAGTGCTATCTTTAAAGTTTCATTTTTAACCTAAGTGCAGAACAATATTTTGCTAGAATCACCTTCTATGAAAAACAGTATCCTATTCACCCTTGTATTACTAATTTGCCATACCTCCTATTCCCAGGATAAAGAAGAAACCAAAAAGGACAAATGGGATGTCAACACCCCTGCCCTTCCCTTTAAAAATGTTTCCATCACCACCAACGAAGGGTCTTGGATAAGCCTGGACGTAAGTCTGGACGGGAACCAGATCGTCTTTGATATGCTGGGTGATATCTACACCATGCCAATAACTGGTGGTACTGCCACCCTGATACGGGGCGGCCATGCCTTTGAAGTACAACCCAGGTACAGCCCGGATGGAAAACATATTAGCTTTACCAGCGATGCCGGCGGGGGCGATAATATTTGGGTGATGAATACCGACGGTTCCGAAGCCGAACAGATCACCAAGGAGGATTTTAGATTGGTCAACAATGCGGTTTGGTCCGTAGACGGAAACTATATTTTTTGCCGTAAACATTTTACCTCTACCCGCTCCTTGGGTGCCGGCGAAATATGGATGTACCATAAATCCGGCGGCAAGGGTATTCAGCTTACCAAAAAGAAAAACGACCAACAAGATGTTGGGGAGCCATGGGCCTCACCTGATGGCAAATATGTATACTACAGTGAGGACGTTTATCCAGGCGGGGAATTTCAGTACAATAAGGATCCCAATAGCCAGATATATGTTATAAACCGTTACAATTTGGAAGACGGGGAAATAGAACGGGTAACAGGCGGTCCAGGAGGGGCCATACGTCCCGTAATTTCGCACAAAGGCGATGTAATGGCCTTTGTAAAAAGGGTTAGGGAAAAAACAGTACTCTATCTCCACGATCTTAAAACTGGAAGGGAATGGCCCGTTTACGATCAACTTAGCAAGGACCAACAGGAAGCATGGGCCATATTTGGACCTTACACCGGATTCAATTTTACCCCAGATGATAGCGCCATCGTAATCTGGGTCCAAGGCAAAATCAAAAGAATTGACCTCAATTCCTTAAAGGCTAGCGATATTCCCTTTGAGGCCACTGCAGAACACAAGATCGTAAATGCCCTGAAATTTAAAAACGATGCAGCTCCGGAGACCTTTACCCCAAAGGCCATACGCAATGCGGTAACCTCCCCTGACGGAAAAACACTAATATTCAACACCGCCGGTTACCTGTGGAAAAAATCACTGCCCAATGGTACCCCTGCCCGACTTACCACCGGAAAGGATCTGGAATATGAACCTGCCTTTTCCAAGGACGGCAAATACTTAGTGTACGTAACCTGGAACGATGAACATATGGGGGCCTTACATAGGTTGGACCTCAGCTCCAATAAAAACCGTCCTATTAAACTAACCAATGAAAAGGCAATTTATAGGGAGCCAAACTTTTCTCCAATCAACAACAACCTTATTGTATTTCGCGAAGAAGATGGCAATCAACATCAGGGATATGTACATACCAAAGAGCCCGGGATCTATCTACTGGAAATAAGTGAATCCAGAAAATCCGGAATCACCTCCAGTAAAAAATTAGTGGTAAAGGAAGGTATATTTCCTAGTTTTAATAAGGATGCCTCTCGGATCTACTACCAAACCGGAGGCTATCTCTTGGGGAACATCACCAAGACCTTAAAATCTGTCAACCTCCAAGGGAAGGAAGAACGGGAAATTGTAAAATCCAAATACGCGCAACGTATCATTCCCAGTCCGGATGATAACTGGCTAGCCTTTACCAATTTGTACAAAGTATATATTGCTGCCCTGCCCAAGACAGGAAATACCATTGAATTGGACGGTAAGGCCACCAATGTTCCAGTGGCTCAGGTTGCTCGTGATGCAGGCATTAATCTACACTGGTCCTCCAATAGCGATAAACTAAATTGGACTTTGGGCGATGCCTATTTTAATGCCGCCATCAACCAACGATTTAGCTTTATGGAAGGAGCTCCTGATAGTATTCCGGCTATGGACACTGTAGGCCTTAAAATCAACCTAAGCCTGCCAACGGACAAACCCAAGGGAATCATTGCCCTAAAAGGGGCCAAGATCATTACCATGAACAATGATGAAGTTATAGAGAATGGCACCATCATCATCAACAACAATAAAATTACAAACCTTGGCTCCAGTGATAAAGTCAATATCCCTACTGGTGCCAAAGTTTTGGATGTTAGCGGCAAGACCATTATGCCAGGATTAGTGGATGCACATGCCCATCTTAGTCATTTTAGGTTTGGTTTGAGTGCCCAAAAACACTGGCCCTACTATGCCAATTTGGCCTATGGGGTAACCACTACCCACGATCCTTCAGCCAATACCGAAGTGGTATTTTCCCAATCGGAAATGGTTAAGGCGGGAACTATGGTGGGGCCCAGAATTTTTTCTACCGGGGTAATTTTATATGGTGCGGATGGCGACTTTAAAGCTACCGTAAACAACTTGGAAGATGCACGATCGGCAATTCTAAGAACCAAGGCCTTTGGCGCTTTTTCAGTAAAAAGTTACAATCAACCCAGACGTGACCAACGACAGCAGATCATTAAGGCGGCCCATGAAAAGCAGATAGAAGTAGTTCCGGAAGGAGGTTCCACCTTCTTTCACAATATGTCCATGATTTTGGACGGACATACAGGTATAGAACACAATATACCATTAGCTCCCATATATGATGATGTCCTAAAGTTATGGTCGGCCAGCGAAACAGCCTACACCCCTACCCTGATCGTTAATTACGGCGGATTGAACGGGGAATACTTTTGGTACCAAACCACCAATGTTTGGGAAAACGAAAAACTATTAAAATATACACCAAGAAGCGTAATTGATGCTCGTTCCAGACATCGTACCATGGCACCTATTAAGGAATATGAAAACGGTCATATCCTGGTTGCCAATGCAACCAAGAAATTGGCCGATGCCGGTGTAAAAATAAACCTCGGTGCCCATGGGCAATTGCAGGGTCTTGGGGCACATTGGGAACTTTGGATGTTGACCCAAGGGGGAATGAGCAATATGGAAGCCTTAAAAGCAGCCACTATAAACGGGGCCTCTTATCTGGGAATGGGGGATCAACTTGGGTCATTGGAACTAGGAAAGTTGGCCGATCTAATCGTATTGGACAAAAATCCTTTGGAGGATATTCAAAATTCCAATTCGGTGATCTATACCATGATCAATGGACGTTTATACGACACCGAAACTATGAACGAGGTAGGAAACTATGACAACCCTAGAAGTCCTTTCTATTGGGAGATGAGCGACTACGCCCCTGCTTTTGATTGGCACGGGGAAACACATACGGGATGTTCTTGTGAGGTAGGACATTGATATAGTGTGTTTAAGACGAGCTTGAATAGGCACGAAGTCCGCATAAGCCTGCGATAAATTTTTGTTGAATTTTATAATGACAACATTTATTTGAAAATATTGCTATGTCAGAATTTTGGGAAACGAATTTTATTTGGAAACAGGAAATGTGGGGCTTTGAACCTGCAAAATCAACTGTCATAACAAAAGACTTTTTTATAAAGAAATCCGTTAAAAACGTGCTAGTTCCAGGTATTGGTTACGGTCGTAACGCACAAATTTTTATGGAGAACGGCATTAATGTCACAGGGATAGAAATTTCCAAAACAGCTATTGCACTAGCAAAAAAACATTATGGAAATGATATGACCATTTATCACGGATCCGTTTCCGAAATGCCTTTTGATCAAAAGAAATATGATGGCATTTTTTGTCATGCCTTGATCCATCTTTTGAGCAAGAAGGAAAGAATGAAACTAATCCAAGACTGCTATCACCAATTGGACAAAAACGGTTATATGGTTTTTACCGCAATAAGTAAGGATGCCCCAAATTTCGGCAAAGGAAAAATGATCAGTAAAGACAGGTACGAAGTTCATGAAGGTGCCAAAATCTATTATTACGACAGGGAAGCGGTACATGCCGAATTTGACCAAGCTGGGCTAATCGAAATTGTGGAGGTAAAGGAAGACCAACCCATGTTTTTAATTAAGTGCAAGAAAAACTAAAAAAACTCTAGTTTGGGTAGCGAGGGGCACGAGCGTGACGCTCGCGCCAGCGACGGGAAGTATGAGCGACGAAAAACCTTAGATTCAGCGTAGCTAAATCTAAGCCACATGAATACCCGTTAAATAATTATGTCATGAGCTAAATCACACTAGTAGCTCAACCTACACATAATTTATGCTCTATAACTCGCTTCTAGTGCGAGCACCGACAATCGGCATCTCCTTACAAATACCCTAATTTTCAAAAATTTTCAGGCCCCAAATAGGCTACATCCTTCTTTTTCAGTAATTTAATATAAAACATATTGTGTCATGGTTAGGTTTCAACTGGATATTAATAATTCAAAACATACTGTAGAAGTTGCCGAAGGTACTTCCCTACTCTGGGTATTGCGGGAACATTTGGGCCTTACCGGCACCAAATACAGTTGTGGCATAGGGCAATGTGGGGCATGTATGGTGCATATTGACAATGAACCCATGCGGGCCTGTCTTCTTCAGGTAGACAATTATGCCGACGGACAAAAAATTAAGACCATAGAAGGATTGTCCAAAAACGGGGATCATCCAGTTCAAAAAGCTTGGATCGAGGCCCAAGCACCTCAATGCGGTTATTGTCAGACCGGGCAGATCATGCAGGCCGTAGCCCTCTTGGAAACAAATCCCAATCCCACAAGGGAGGAAATAAAGTCCCATATGAACGGTATCCTGTGCCGCTGCGGTACTTACCTTCGGATTATCAAGGCCATTGAATTAGCCTCCAAAACCCCAACATCCATTGAAAACTAAAGCCATGGTTCAAACG
>TARA_R100001369_G_scaffold38598_1_pt1 | contig 13160 bp, 10 predicted proteins | sample TARA_R100001369 | Tara Oceans TARA_R100001369 (sample SAMEA2621528) | marine metagenome | biome: marine biome (ENVO:00000447); feature: surface water layer (ENVO:00002042); material: "saline water (ENVO:00002010), including plankton (ENVO:xxxxxxxx)" | depth 5 m | reverse complement strand
CTGATCGCTTCGTACCCGTGATCCGCGCGTGGGACATGACCCCCGGTTCCCCAACACTGGGCCAGATCCTGACCATCTGCTGATCGACACTCACAGGCGGCTTGCCGCCCATTGATCCAAGCCGTTCATTCACCCACTGGGGTCCAGTCGCCCCGTGGGGTGCCGTGACCCCTCACATTACCTTCAGGAGGTATTCATCATGGCACTTGCAACACTGTCTCACGCTCGTTTCAACCCGGGTCAAGTGGTTATGACCCAAGGCGTCAACGACCTCGTCCAACGGGGTGTCATCAATCCCAGGCAATACCTATTGCGCCATCTGCGTGGCGACTGGGGAGACCTCTGCGAGGAGGATCGTGCTACCAACGAAGCCGCATTGACACACGGCGATCGGCTGATGTCGTCCTATCCGATCACAGCAACCCTGAAACTCTGGATCATCACCGAATGCGACCGCAGTGTTACGACACTGCTGCTCCCTGACGAGTACTGATCCTTTTTTCCCAACCCTGGGGCATGTCATCGCCCCACAGGGGAGGTGCATGCCCCACTTATATCTGGAGCATCATCATGTCCCTCGATACTTGTTCTGAAAACCTCTCTTCCGACACCACTCTGCAGGGTGACCTGCTGGGCCATCCCTTGCTGGATAGTCCCTTGCTGGACAAGTCCTCATCCCCGCTCGACATCAGCCTGCAGGACTTTGTGTCCGAGTTTGGCGACGAGCTGCTCGACTCCCTCAATCGCGCCAATCCTCCGGTGTATACCGGCCAGGCACGGGCGTACCGCCAGACCATACTAGCCAATCTGAAAAGGCAGTTGTTTCCGGCTCAGGCTGAGGTAGTACATGCCGTCACCGAGCTGTTGGTCGATCGCGGCGAACGCGCCGCCATCGTCAACGGTGAGATGGGCTGCGGCAAAACGACCGTGGGTATCGCTACGGCCGCCGTGCTCGAAGCGGAGGGCTTTTGCCGTACGCTGGTGCTCTCGCCACCCCATCTGGTGTACAAGTGGCGGAGGGAAATCCAGGAGACCGTGGCCGGCGCCAAGGTCTGGGTGCTCAACGGTCCGGATACCCTGGTCAAGCTCATCAAGCTGCGTGAGCAGTTGGGTGTGCCGACTCAGGGTCCTGAGTTCTTCGTGCTCGGTCGTGTGCGTATGCGCATGGGCTTTCACTGGAAGCCGGTATTCGTGCGCAGACGGACCCGGCACGGCGAGGTCGGCAGTTGCCCACACTGTGGGCAGGTCATCACGGACCTCGACGGTGAGCCAGTCAATCCGATCGAACTGGAAGCGGCGGAATCACGTCGCAAATGCAACCGCTGTGCTTCGGCGCTGTGGACGCTGGTTCGTCCCCGTCGGCTCTCAGCCAACGATCAATCCCACGCAGTACTCAGGGCCCTCAAGCGTATTCCCACCATCGGTGAAGTCACCGCCCAGAAGCTGATGAAAAAATTTGGCGAGTCATTCCTGGCCTCCATGCTGGGTGACAACCTGTATGAATTCATCAACCTGATGGACGATAACGGCGAGCTGGTGTTTTCTGACCGCCAGGCCCAGCGCATGGAGCGCGCCATGGCCTCGATGGAGTTTGGTTTTGGCGAGGGCGGCTATCAGCCATCCGAGTTCGTCAAGCGCTACCTGCCGCAGGGCACGTTCGACTTGCTCATCGCCGATGAGGCACACGAGTACAAGAACGCGGGATCTGCCCAGGGGCAAGCCATGGGTGTTTTGGCATCCAAAGTGCGCAAAACCTTATTGCTCACCGGTACGTTGATGGGTGGCTATGGTGATGATCTGTTCTACCTGTTGTTCAGAGCACTGCCATCGAGAATGATCGAAGATGGCTATCGTCCCAGCAAGCAGGGCAGCCTGACGCCGGCCGCAATGGCGTTCATGCGTGATCACGGCGTGCTCAAGGACATCTACTCCGAGAGCAACGGCTCAGCCCACAAGACCGCCAAGGGCAGCAAGATCACGGTGCGAACCGTGAAGGCCCCCGGTTTTGGCCCCAAGGGCGTGCTGCGCTGCGTGTTGCCGTTTACGGTGTTCCTCAAACTGAAGGATATCGGCGGCAATGTGCTGCCACCCTACGACGAGGAATTCCGGGAGGTTGCAATGGCTGATGATCAGTCCCAGGCCTACTCACGCCTGGCGGGGCAATTAACCGCCGAGCTGAAGCAGGCCCTGGCCCGACGAGATACCACCCTACTGGGTGTGGTGCTCAACGTGCTCCTGGCCTGGCCGGATACCTGCTTCCGTGCAGAGACGGTCAAACATCCGCGAAGCCGCAATCTGCTGGCCTTCACCCCTTCGCTGTTCTCCGACATGGAAATTATGCCGAAGGAGCAGGAGTTGATCGATATCTGCCGTGAGGAGAAAGCGGCGGGTCGCAAGACTCTGGTCTACAGCGTGTACACCGGGACACGGGATACCACGTCACGACTGAAAGTGCTGTTGGAGCAGGAAGGCTTCAAGGTGGCGGTACTGCGCGCCAGCGTGGATGCCTCCCGCCGCGAAGACTGGATCGCCGAACAGCTGGATCGCGGCATCGACGTACTCATCACCAATCCGGAACTGGTAAAGACCGGCCTGGATCTGCTCGAGTTTCCGACCATTGTCTTTATGCAGTCGGGTTACAACGTCTACTCGCTGCAACAGGCTGCCCGCCGTTCCTGGCGGATCGGCCAGAAACAGCCGGTGAAAGTGATCTACCTCGGCTACGCGGCCACCTCGCAGATGACCTGCCTGGGGCTCATGGCCAAGAAAATCACCGTGTCACAGAGCACGTCGGGAGACGTGCCAGAATCCGGGTTAGATGTCCTGAATCAGGACGGTGACTCGGTGGAAGTAGCACTGGCGCGGCAGTTGGTGAATTGAATGGTAGTTGATCTTTGGCGGCCCCTTCGGGGGCCGCCCATTTTACACAGTTGAAGATGTCAACGCTTCTTAGCCTTCTTCGTCCGCTTCCGGGCCTCGCGGTCCGCTTTGCGACGTTCAGCCCGATTCATTGGTGTACCGTCAGGTCCAATGTGCATAGCAGGGGAATCTACAAACCTATACGGGGCAGGAAATTCACGTTCAGGGTCTCGAAAAAGCATCATGTCAGTTTTCGGTCGCAGAATTTCAAGTTCATCGGCCTGTGCCCGCCAAAATGCAATCTCCTCAGAGGGCATGTGTGCGAGGTCTACGTATATAAAATCGTGCGAAGATACACCTTCTGAAAGCGGCTCACAAGCAATACCTATAGCTTCCTCAAGAGTTGGCATACTCTCTTTGACAGTATGGCAGTACGTCGTAAGAGCATGCATCCGCCGCTCCCGATAGATCGTTGCATAATCCTCTCCTGATGTCTTCGGAATCGTCAGGAAGACAAACGCTTGATTGGGTGGACGCCCAATCATTTTCACACGTGCGAACATATGGCCAGTGTCGCTCTGCTGCAGAGCATAATGTAGGTCCGACGCTAAAGTCCGTCTCGCCAAACGAGGCTGTTCGGCGAGAGCACGTAGAACTCTTTCGTGATCCACAGAATTGTCAGATGGTAGATAAGGACTGGAAATCGCCTCTCCTGACCGAATAAACGTACTGTGATGTTCAATAAGCGCATCCCACATATAGCTGATCTTGTCAGCTTGCTTTTTGGCTGCGCGTTGTGGGCTCTTGAGATAGACTTCCCAATCGCCTTCTGGAAGAGCAACATAATCAACACCCTGACCCACTTTAGGGAACGTGTGCTCATCATTACGAACGGTTGCCATGTATCGAGCCAGCAAGTCTTCTTCACCCGGAATTGAAACGATGACGCCAGGTTGTTCAAGGAATTCCTCCTTCTTTCTCAGATACGCGATGAAGTCTGGTACAGTGTCTAACTCGTCGAGCAACAAATTAACCGTAATTTCGTCGAAGACATGAATGAATCGGCCATTCTCTAGCGGTTGCCCAACATGAAATGGCATCTTCTCATGCTCAGCTCTACCCCGGAGATAGGTCGACAGCATCAGGCTGCCCGAGCTCCCACCACCGAAAAACTGCTTTGCGGCAAGATGACTACCACGAGTCACCGCAATAAGGTGGTACCGAGCTACACGCGAGTTGGGAATGGTGAGAGGCAGCGGGACAGCACAGGATTTGTCGAGAAACACTCGCTCAGGGAACCGTTTGATGAAACTCTCAGCACCCGCTAACTGCCTTGCCGACTTGTCAATGGCTCGCCGATACCACCGAGGCCAAGAAATATTTATGTCCACATGAGACTGGAACCTGCAGCTTTTATCAGAAAAAAGCAGCACGTCATCTCCGAAGACAACCAAAAGGTCGACAAGCTCCTTGCCGTCACCTTTTGCATCACCTTTACCTTCATCGCTATAGACATTCGGATAGCTCCAAAGGCTGAGGAATGCCTTACGAGCGAGCCGAGTCAGAATACGCTCTGACTCGGTCGTACCCTCCGATTCAGCAGATTCTTCCCATGCGGTCTTGTTCTTCATGGAAGTTTGTCGTAGAGAGCCATCTAGGTCTTCCGCGATACCCGCGATAGCAACGCATGTCGAATCTCTATCTCCGAACCTGCTGTACGAGTATGCCGCGTTCTGAAGCGTTTTATTGTGTCAATCGTATTGAGCGACGTTGGCCCATCAAGGAGAGCAAGAGGAACATGACTAGTAATAGCCCGTGTTAATCTTCCCTTTGCGAAAGAAATGTCGCCATCAAGCACATAACCCAACATGCATCCAACTGGCAGATGTTCAGCGTACTGTTCAGTCATGAAGCGCATCATTCCTTGGGTAACGTAAACGGTTGCCAAGGAACTGCGGCTACCTGAGTTTATTATATTCAAGCGTTTACATTCATAGGCTAGGTAACGCTCGCGTTCCCAGTCAAAAAGCACGGCGATATCAATTATCCCCTTACTATATTTTGATCCATCTGCTGCCAAGCCGAATGGCTCATACTGGTACTCCACCCAATGGCAAAGTCGACGTACGATAGAATCCTTGGCTAACCGATCAACCAAGTTGATGGTGATATCATCTTCCCCAGGCTGCGCTGGAAGAACTGACATACACTCTGGCCATACGACCGCGATTCGCTCCAGAAAGCGATCATCGAACGAAATAAAACTGTCGGTCCACGCCTGGCTATTGCCAATCAGCATCCATGCCCCCCGCATTGGTAGTGGGGCTATAAGCCTGCTGAAGATCAAGTGCGATTCCGTCCGCGTCCGCAAGTGCGGTCGAGCGCAACCAGAAACGCACTTGCATGGGTTTGATAAGATAGAGACAGTCATCTACGAACACACGCAGATCCGGCATAAGCTGAAAATTTCCATCAAGCGGATGACTTATGTGGGAGGAAAGCTCTTCTAGAACGGGTCCTATTTCTTCCACTTGCTCTTCGGCATATCCCTCTTGTCCCCCTAAACGCAAACGGAGAATCGCGAGATCGGCGCTTCGCGCAACCAGACAAGTACCGATTTTTTTCCCTCGAAACCATTCGCCGAGGCTGACAGCTAGCGTGTCTGCATACCACTTGCGTTGAAGCTGGTCCGGCTCGGCCCACAGTTTGGGAAAATGTCCATCGTGAGGTTGAAGCGCTGGTAAAATAAACTCGATCGTATCGTCAATGATCGCAATTTCATCAGGAGAAAGGCCAAAGTATTGATATGTCAATTGGTCAATCGTGCGGAGAATTCTTAGTTCGTCAATTTGTGATGGAAACGCTTCTTTGGCCCGGGACATCGCATCATCGACGATAGCGATAAGCTGAAGAGCAGCTTGAGCAGCTGCGCCCTTATCAGGAACGTCATCAGGCGAAGGAAAAGGCAATCGAAGCAGATCAGCCTGCTGCACTTCCGGCCGGTCGGAGCCTAAAGACGCAGTTCCGTGAAACGCATACCAAACCGCGATGCGGCTATTAAGAATCGCTGTTAAAATTTTTGCACGGTCGCTGTGTCCATCAGGTACGATTATCGCTTGAAAGATATGCTGAAAGGTTAGCGGCTCGTCACAGTAAGAAGCCCGCAGTCGATTCTGCGAGGTCTCAACTCCACGAGGAATAAGAATACGAGTACCACCGAATCCAGCCTCAAAACCGCGTCGACGCACAGCCGCAGAAGCAGCTGGCTTTAAGCCATCCGCCACTTGGGCTATGCGCGAGAAAGCAGTGATGGGCAGATCCGCCACGCGACCCACATATTCGCTGTTCAAAAGAGGCGCGTTGCTATTTTCACGGTCCGCATTGAACGGCTGATAGCCTTGCCCAATGACCCATTGGCCATTAGGCGTTTCCCGCCGGCGAGTTAGGCCACCAAAATCCTTAATGAATGCACCCAGCTTCGGCAGCCGAGCGAGGTAGCCGAACAACTTAGCATCCGGCTCACGCATCCAAAGCCTTTGCTTGAAAATTAGCGGGTTACCCAGAACGGAACTTACGCTGAGTACTGTTTTATCAGCACTGCTCAATGTGATAACACGCTTAATTCGAAGATTCAGATCGGCTTTCGGTGCCCAGTAATCGAAATGATAAGGGAAGTCGTCAGCCTCACCTCTGCTGTAAACTATCAAGGCTGCTGGGCGATGAGCCTTTTCGAAAAGCTGAAAGCGAAGATCCGCGAAATTGATTATCCTGCGGACCTTCGATCTTCTGAAAAACGCATCACGCGCATCCACCGCATTTTGGGCGTGATTGTGCAAAAAGCCCATTGATGGCAACAAAAATGCGATTAGCCCGCCGTCACAGAGGTGTTCGAGCGCCTTCCAGCTAAATGCCCAAGCATCCTCGCGGCCTGGCATCGGATGCTTGGTCTTCTTGCTCCACTGTACTGATGAGCGTTCAGGCCCGCGGCGGCTAGTCCACGGCGGATTTCCGATAATGACCTCGTATTGGGCTGTATCCGGCACCTCAAAAAAATCGTGGCAAACAAGGGTATTCCCCCACAGTGTTGGTAGAAACTTTCCCCGGTTAATAAGTTTGCGGATATCGCGCGGCGACACTTCTTCTAATAGCGCTACGTAGAGAGAAAATACCGCTACTCGAACTGCACCGCTATTCAAATCCCAACCGTGAATTTGATTTAGCAGCGATAACAATTTGATCCAAGGTATGGTCTGTGTCTTGTGTTTCGATCGCCAATGCTCGCAGAGTCGTTGAAACGAGCGAACCAAAAACACACCAGAACCACAGGCGGGATCAAGGAATCTCCCGCTCGCCCGTGTCTCAGATGGCAACAAATCCCATACTTGAGATACAACCGTATCTGCGAGGAACATCGGTGTGTAATAGGCACCATTCTCACGACGTTCAGCTTCACGGTCACCCAGAAAGCGATCATAGACTGCGCTGACTAATTCGATTGGAATGTAGCGAAAGTCATATCCCCAAAATCGTTGTTGGCCTGAGTGCGCCATCTCTTCACGGCCTGATCTGAATCGCGCCAATATTGCTAGATGAGTGGGACTGACCTCCGGAGCCGCAACTTCCGGCTCGAAGGAGCACGGAGCAACGAAAAGATCTCCATTGAAATCTCGGTGCAAAGTTCGAAAAAAAGAACGGAACAGGTCGATATCACCTGTTTCAAGAAGCGACGAAAAGCTCTCAGCACGTTTCTTGGAAGTCGCCTTGAAATACGCCGAGGTCACCATACCTCGATCTTCGAGATAGGCGATAAACATTGTCTGGATGAGCAAGGCCTGCGCTGCATCTGGAGTGAGCGCAGCAGCCTGCAGTAGCCCGTGCGCGGCTTTTAGGTTGTCGAGAAGAACTTGATCAATGCGCTCCTTCGGTTGAAAGTAGTCGCTGAAGTCCCGCCAGAGTCGTCCCGACTCCGCGCCATAGATAATGTTGCGAAAACGCAAGGCTTCAGCTGTAAGGCTGAGACTATCGATCAGACAGCGAGATTCAAAGACATCTCCCGGTTCGTTGAGAGGAGTACGCGCTAGCGAAAACACTCTCAGTGTGTCACCAGCGATGACAAGTAACAAGCTCGCCAAGCCTTGATTCCAGAGCATGCCATGCAGGTCAATAACGGCAGAACGATCATACTGCTCGGCCGCCAAGATCGCGACCGTGGGTACGCCTTGAACACAAAAGATCGCGGAAAGGCCCATCTCGGTGAGTGCCGCACGAATAGCAGGCGCATGGGGAACATCCCTGACCGCCTCAGCCGTTTCATAAAGCTCGGGGGAGCGCCGATGAGCTAAACCCAATCGCTCTTTCCATTCTGACCCCAATTGGGATTTCTCAGTCGTGGTCGTGGGCATACTCATGCTCGCTTCCCACGCTGCTCAACTTGCGTACTAACGGATGCTGGTGGAAACTGAAGAGCGCCTTGGACTTGCTCTGCTTCGCTTGTAGTGAGCTCGGCGCGAAGGCGCGCTACGATCGGTGCGCAAGGGACACAAATAGCCGAAGCTTCACATACTAAACCGTACGGAATGGCCACATTAACAAGGCGAATACTGTCAGCTTCAATTATGACAACACAGCTCTCAAGTGACAGCCAAGATTTACCCCTGCACTCACGGAAAAGTTGATCAAAACGGTCGCCGACCGTACCAACGCGGGCGCCAAAATCGCGGACAAGTTCGGCCACAATCGCCATCGCAACAACGTCCCCAGGAGTGAAAGTAGGGGCATGGCCTTTATGCATAGCCAACGCCGGGATCGTATCCCGCCATGTGCGGAACGCATCCACCGAGATGGAAAGCAGTTCACGAATCTGACCCTGTGTATAACGCATGCCCAATACTAACCGGGAACACCCCCCAGATCAACACGGGGTAAACCCCGTATCTTCCTATTGCCCCACGCCTCATGTTTCTCAATCAGTCGTACTACAGCATCTACTCTAGAAATTCTGGTAATGCGTTCAGCCAGATCAGAACCCGGTCATCCGATGGTGCCGATTTCCAGCAGATTCAGTAGATTTCCCCTGAGATCCTAGGAATACACAGATTGAGGAATGCCATCACATGCCAGCCATCCGTCTTTATGTCCCTTCTAGGAGCCTCGCTCTCTTCGCAGCCCTGATCCACGCCATCCTAGGCACTGGCTGTGCCACGTCAACCGCTGCCCCTACTCCCAATGAACCAGGAATTCGAGCCGCTTCAGCCCCGTTTCCGAACGACTGGATACCCATCGCTCGTTACGGCCGGTATACCCTGGTTGAGCTGGCACCTCAGGCCGCCCAGCAAAACCTCCTGCTTCAGGTGGTCGATGTGTCCATTCCACCCACGCCGTCACCATCGGTGGTAGATGGCCTACGCCACGTGCTGCAGCGCTCTGGTTACTCCTTGTGTGATGACGACCCCGATGTGGCTGTACTGCATAAATTGCCTCTGCCCGCTGCCCATCTGCAGCTTGGACCTGTTTTTCTTCATGACGCATTACTGACCCTGGCCGGGCCAGCCTGGGAGCTGGAGGTCGACGACCGGGCACGGCAGGTATGCTTCATCCCGAGCATGGCGGTGCTGCCATGACTTTCCAGGCCGGAATGTGCCCCAATCGCTGCTCGTTGCAGTAGGAGGACACCGTGAAGTCCCGCCTGACTTACGCTTTTTTGGCACTGCTTGCCCTGGCTCCAGCTCTGGCCCTTGCCCAGTCCGCCCCTGCCTCTGGTCCTCGCATCGTGTCCAGCCAGGAGCACATGACCAACGACACAGCACTCGACGAACGCCTGGCAAAGGACTGGGGGCTCGAACCCGAGGAGTGGACGCGGTATCGGCACCTAATGCAGGGGCCACTGGGCATCTACTCGCCGAACCTGGACCCGCTCACGGCTCTGGGCATCGAGGCACGTACCTCTGATGAACGCCGCCGCTATGCAGAATTGCAGGTACAGGCCGAAGCTCGCCGCGTAGAGAAGCTGCTGATTTACCAGCGCGCCTACGATGCGGCTTGGCAGCGGCTATACCCGAACCTCCAGCGTGTTGACCTGAGCGGCTCAAGTAGCCTTCCTCAAGACACCCTCCAGCCCACCCGGTTGGCAGTGTTCGTGAAGGAAAACTGCCCAGCCTGTGAGCGGCGCGTCCGACAGCTGCAGGCGGAGGGTGCGGAGTTCGATCTGTATCTGGTCGACAGCCGCCAGGAAGATGCCCGTGTACGTCAATGGGCCGAGCGGGTGGGAGTCGACCCGGATAAGGTTCGCGACCGCGCCATCACCTTGAACCATGATAATGGGCGCTGGCTGGCTATCGGTGTGCAGGGTGAATTGCCCGCCGTGGTCCGTGAGGTGAGCGGACAATGGCAACGTCAGTAAGCTCCCCGCATTGGGCGTTCATTTGCCTGGGTTGGCTGGTCGTTTTCCCGAGCACAGCAGATACAGCACTCCCGCCACCGGCTTACCAATTGGCCGCCCACGAGGCCGGAGTGCCTTCGGCAGTGCTCTTTGCCATTGCTCTCCAAGAGAGTGGCACAGACATACGAGACAGGCAGGTTCCTTGGCCATGGACACTGAACATCGCTGGTCAACCTCGGCGGTTCCCCACCCGAGATGGGGCCTGTGCCGATCTCACAACCGCCCTTGAGACAACGCCAGATCGCCGTATCGACGTGGGTCTGGGGCAGATCAATGTCGGATACCACGTCCATCGGGTGACTCACCCCTGTAAGCTCCTCGACCCATATCAGAACCTGGCGATCGCCGCCGCTATATTGCGCGAACAGTACAAACCTGGTGAGGGTTGGCTTAACGCGGTTGGCCGCTATCACCGCCCGGCCGGTGGCGAGCCCGCGGAGCGTTACCGGCGCAGCATCCACCACCGCTTGTCACGCATTCACGGTGGGCCAGCAGCTCTGACCACATCGAAGGAGGGACTGCCTTGAAAGCTCGGTTACATGCCCTGTGCTGGCTGCTGGGAATAATGAGCCTTTCAGCCTCTGCCGATAACACCCCACTCATTGTCGTTCAGGACCGAGGTGGCGTCTCGACGCTGCCGTATTACCAGGCAATGGATTTACCGCCCATAGGCGCACCTTTAGTCCGGCCCGAATACGTTGAGGTGCCAAAGGCCCCAACCCAGCCCATCAGCGAGACGGATATGCTGCCAGTAAGATCGGCGCTGCTGTCGCCGGGCACGGTCGAGCGGCGATCGATTAAGGCTACAGGATTTCGCCCTCTATTCCTGGTGGGCGACGATGAGCGCTCCCGGAACTGGCTGCATCAACGGGCGGCCAGCTTGCGGGCTCTTGGTGCCGTAGGTCTGGTGGTCAATGTCGACACCGCCGAAGGACTGGCCAGCTTGCGAGACCTGGCATCTGTCTTGACCCTGTCACCGGCCTCTGGTGACGACCTGGCCCAGCGCCTTGAGATCCGACACTACCCGGTGCTGATCACCGCCACCGGTATCGAGCAGTGACATGGCCCAGCCCCATGCTGTGGAGGTCATGCTGCGACCCGCCGTCGAACTGTATAGCATCACAGTCAGTTTCGGTGCAGCTCTACTGTGCCTGTTCGCCCCGTGGTCGCTGGCTCTCAGCCCACTGCTGGGACTGGGGGCAACCCTAGGCTTCCTGATCTTTGCTGCCATCCGCTTTCGCGACGCGAGGGTGATCCTGCGCTATCGCCGCAACATCAGGCGTATCCCACGCTACGTAATGGCCAGCCGGAACGTGCCGGTGAGCCAGCAACGGCTGTTTGTTGGCCGAGGTTTCCGCTGGGATCAGCGCCATACCCACCGGTTGATGCAGACCTACCGTCCTGAGTTTCGCCGCTACGTCGAGCCTACACCGGCCTACAGATTCATCCGTCGCATGGAGGAACGACTGGAATTTGCGCCATTTCCATTGCCATGCCTTGGCAGGATGACCGCCTGGGACCACCCACTGAACCCACTCCGCCCCCTGCCACCGGTGGGTGGGTTGCCGCGGCTGCACGGTATCGAGCCCTTGGAGACGGATGTATCCCTCCCAATGGGTGAACGCGTAGGCCACACCCTGGTGCTCGGTACCACCCGTGTCGGCAAAACCCGACTGGCCGAGTTGTGCATCACCCAGGATATTCGCCGCAGGATCAACGGCGAACACGAGGTGGTGATCGTGTTCGACCCCAAGGGCGATGCTGATCTGCTCAAGCGTATGTACGTGGAAGCCCGGCGCGCCGGGCGCGAGGGCGAGTTCTACGTGTTCCATCTCGGCTGGCCGGACATTTCCGCTCGCTACAATGCCGTGGGCCGCTTCGGGCGCATCTCGGAGGTGGCCACGCGCATTGCCGGGCAGCTCTCCGGCGAGGGCAACAGCGCAGCCTTTCGCGAATTCGCCTGGCGCTTCGTCAATATCATCGCCCGCGCCCTGGTGGAGCTGGGAAGACGTCCCGACTATTTGCAGATTCAGCGTCACGTCATCAACATCGACGCGCTGTTCATCGAGTACGCCCAGCACTTCTTCGCCAAAACCGAACCGAAGGCCTGGGAGGTGATCGTGCAACTCGAAGGTCGGCTCAACGACAAGAATATCCCCCGCCACATGGTCGGTCGGGAAAAGCGTGTGGTGGCCATTGAGCAGTACCTGTCCCAGGTGCGGGTCTACGATCCCGTGCTCGACGGCCTGCGCTCAGCAGTGCGTTACGACCGCACCTACTTCGACAAAATTGTCGCTTCGCTGCTGCCGCTTCTGGAGAAACTCACCACCGGCAAGATCTCACAACTGCTGGCGCCGGACTATGCGGACCTGCACGATCCGCGGCCGATCTTCGACTGGATGCAGATCATCCGCAAACGGGCGGTGGTCTATGTCGGCTTGGACGCCCTGTCGGATGCTGAGGTCGCGGCAGCGGTGGGCAACTCCATGTTTTCCGATCTGGTGTCGGTGGCCGGGCACATCTACAAGTTTGGCATCGACGACGGCCTCCCCGGGGCAACGACCAGCACCCATGGCAAAGTAGCCATCAACGTCCACGCCGACGAGTTCAATGAGCTGATGGGCGACGAGTTCATCCCCATGGTCAACAAGGGCGGTGGCGCCGGGATTCAGGTGACGGCCTACACCCAGACCCTGAGCGATATCGAAGCGCGGATCGGCAATCGCGCCAAGGCGGGACAGGTAGTGGGCAACTTCAACAATCTTTTCATGTTGCGAGTTCGCGAGACTGCCACTGCCGAACTGCTGACCCGGCAGCTGCCCAAGGTTGAGGTGTACACCACGTCCATCGTCAGCGGGGCAAC
>TARA_R100001369_G_scaffold61221_1_pt1 | contig 13171 bp, 12 predicted proteins | sample TARA_R100001369 | Tara Oceans TARA_R100001369 (sample SAMEA2621528) | marine metagenome | biome: marine biome (ENVO:00000447); feature: surface water layer (ENVO:00002042); material: "saline water (ENVO:00002010), including plankton (ENVO:xxxxxxxx)" | depth 5 m | reverse complement strand
TATATCCTCATTAGAAAATTTCAGTTAAGGGTACCTCCCAAAACACTATTGATGCTTATTTTAGGTGGCATCGTGGTATCCTTGCATTGGGTCACCTTCTTTATGGCCATTAAAGTTTCAAATGTATCCATTGCCCTGGCAACAATGTCTACGGGCGCATTTTTTACGGCCTTGTTGGAGCCGTTTTGGTATGGCCGTAAAATGGTAGGTTATGAAGTGGTCTTTGGACTAATAGTTATGCTGGGTCTATATATAATGTTTAGGGTGGAGACGGGATTTCTAAATGGAATATTCTTGGCATTGGTGTCTTCCTTGTTATCTGCCACCTTTTCCTTGATAAATGGTAAACTAACCCAAGAGCAAAGACCATCGGTAATTTCGTTTTATGAATTGGGGAGCGGTGTGCTATTTTTGTCTGTTTTTTTGATATTTTCTGGCAGTTATGACCAAAAGTTTTTTCAACTTTCCATCAATGATTGGTTGTATATATTTATACTGGCTTCGGTCTGTACGGCCTACGCCTTCATCGCTTCCGTAAAGATTCTAAAATATATTTCTCCCTATACGGTTATGTTGACAAACAATCTGGAACCCGTCTATGGGATAATATTGGGAGTTGTGCTTCTTGGAGACAGTGAAAAAATGAAACCGCTGTTCTATGTGGGGGCGCTATTGGTATTGTTGACAGTAGTGGCAAACGGGATTTTGAAAAATAGAAAAAAATTAAAAAAAACGACTAATGGGTTACCTTCCCATTAAAGTTTTATATTTGCTCGTTGAAAAGAGCTAAACCTATAAACCTATGGAGTATTTAGATTTTGAACTGCCAATTAAAGAGCTGGAAGAGCAATTGGATAAGTGCATGATAATCGGTGAAGAGAGTGAAGTTGATGTTTCTGAGACATGTAAACAAATAGAGAAAAAACTCGTTGAGACCCGAAAGGAAATATATAAGAACCTAACCGCATGGCAGAGGGTGCAATTGTCAAGGCATCCCAACAGACCTTATACCTTGGATTATATTAGGGCCATTTGCGGGGAAACCTTTTTGGAATTACATGGCGATCGCAATGTAAAGGATGATAAGGCAATGATCGGCGGCCTTGGTAAAATTGGGGATCAGAGTTATATGTTCGTTGGTCAGCAGAAAGGCTATAATACCAAAACAAGGCAACTACGGAATTTTGGTATGGCCAATCCTGAAGGATACAGAAAAGCATTGCGTTTAATGAAGTCTGCCGAAAAATTCGGTATCCCCGTGGTATGCTTAATAGATACCCCAGGGGCATATCCCGGTATTGAGGCAGAGGAAAGGGGCCAAGGGGAGGCCATTGCAAGGAATATTTTGGAAATGACCCGCCTAAAGGTTCCCATTATTGTGGTAATTATAGGTGAAGGCGCTTCAGGAGGTGCATTGGGTATTGGTGTAGGGGATAAGGTATTGATGTTGGAAAATACTTGGTACTCCGTTATTTCACCTGAATCCTGTTCTTCCATACTTTGGAGAAGTTGGGAGTATAAGGAAATTGCGGCAGAGGCACTAAAGCTTACGGCAACGGACATGAAAAAGATGAAATTGATAGATGAGATCGTTCGTGAACCGGTAGGTGGTGCACATGCCAATAGGGATAAGACTTTTGAAATTGTAAAAAATAAAATTTCTTCCCATTATGAGGAATTAAAAAAGTTATCACCAAAAGAATTGGTAAAAAACCGTATGGAAAAATATGCCAATATGGGGGTATTTAATGGATAGTATCCCTTATTATCAAGGTAAAAAAAACTGGAGCGGAAATTCTCCGGTTTTTTTTTGCTTATGAACAAATTTCGTAACTTATCAACAGGTAAATTGTTGAACAACTGTTAATATCCCAAATCTCTTTTTAAATCTTATTTGTATAATTTAGCACTCATGGAAAAAACAAACCCCATTATTGGTCATCGAATAGACAAGTCGACCATCATTAGCCTTGAGAAGGGAAAAATACCCCCTCAAGCTACTGATTTAGAGGAAGTTGTACTTGGGGCAATGATGATTGATAAAAAGGGGGTGGATGAAGTAATAGATATCCTACATCCTGAAGTCTTTTACAAGGATGCCCATAGATATATCTACGAAGCCATTTTTAAGTTGTTTGAAAATTCTGAACCGGTGGATTTATTAACCGTTTCGTCCCAGTTAAAGAAGGATGGTCGGTTAGAGAGTGCCGGAGGCGATTTTTACCTGATAAAATTAACCCAAAAAGTAGCTTCTTCCGCGCACATTGAGTTCCATGCGCGTATTATCCTTCAGAAATTTATCCAGCGTAGTCTTATTAAGATTTCAAATGAAATAATTGAGGAGGCCTATGAGGATTCTACAGACGTGTTCGACTTATTGGACACTGCCGAATCCAAATTGTACGACGTAACCCAGGGCAACTTGAAGCGTTCTGCCGAGACGGCCCAGAATTTGGTGATACAGGCCAAGAAGCGGATAGAGGAAATTGCAGGTAAGGAAGGGCTTAGTGGTATCCCATCCGGTTTCGATAAATTGGACAAATTAACATCTGGATGGCAGCCAAGTGACTTGGTTATCGTGGCAGCTCGTCCAGGTATGGGTAAAACGGCCCTTACCTTGTCCATGGCTAGAAATATTGCAGTGAACTCCAATATTGGAGTGGCTTTCTTTTCCCTGGAAATGTCATCAGTCCAGTTGATTACCAGATTGATATCCTCGGAGACGGGCCTGTCTTCCGAAAAATTAAGAACAGGAAGATTGGAGAAACATGAATGGGAACAGTTGAACGTTAAGGTTAAGGCCTTGGAGACTGCACCTTTATTTATTGATGATACCCCATCACTTTCCATTTTCGACCTTAGGGCAAAGGCTAGGCGTTTGGCTTCCCAGCACGATATTAAGATGATCATTATTGATTATTTGCAGTTGATGACCGCAGGGGGAAGTCAAAAAGGAGGAAACCGGGAACAGGAAATATCTACCATATCCAGGAACTTAAAGGCCCTGGCCAAGGAATTGAACGTTCCTGTTATTGCTCTGTCCCAGTTATCGCGTGCGGTGGAGACCAGGGGAGGTAGTAAACGACCAATTTTATCGGATTTACGGGAATCCGGGGCAATAGAGCAGGATGCGGATATTGTTTCCTTTATCTATAGACCGGAATATTATAAGATTGACGAATGGGATGACGAAGAACGTTCGCCAACTGCCGGACAAGCAGAATTTATTGTGGCAAAGCACAGAAATGGTGGTCTGGAAAATATTCGTCTCAAGTTCTTGGGGCATTTAGGTAAGTTTGACAACTTGGATGATTTTGATTCCCCTTTTGAATTTCAGTCGAAAATGAATGCGGACGATGATAATCCCTTTATTACCAAGAACCTTCCAAATGCCAACGAAGCCTTTGGCAGTTCCATGAATGATGATTCCATGCAGGATGATAACGATGTACCATTTTAAGCATTGTAAATAGTTCATACTACAAGTCACTTTTATTGGTTTTCCTCTAATTAGCAGTAAAAAAGGTGTTTGCACTTTGTCTCTTGGCAATGGGTCATTTTGAAAATTTTAACCACATTTCAAAACTGAAACACCAAATTTCCATTATCTTTGGGAAGATGCACATTAGATATTGGTACATGCAAAAGTGTTTTTTCTCCCTTTTCTTTATTCTTTTTTTTATTATGGAAGTTTCAGCCTCGTCCATTCTTATTCCTATGGATGCTGATAGTCAGAAAAACCATTTAAAGGCATATGGTATCACCTATTGGGTATTGACCAAACAGCAAAAAGTACAATGGCTGTTAAATTATAGGGGAGGATCTTTTTTGTTGCCGGATGGGGAAAATATTCGGAAGGAATGTCAGATAAGGGGTGTATCTTTTGAGATAATTTCCGATTCCCAGACCCAAATTATTTTAGAAGAAATTGCAAGTCCTTCTCAGAACCAAGAAGCGGTTATTTTGGAGAAGGCCCCAAAAATAGCAGTTTATTCCCCTAAGGATAATTCACCTTGGGACGATGCGGTTACTATGGTACTTACCTATGCCGAAATTCCTTATGATCAGATTTACGATGAGGAAGTTTTGGAGGACAAATTAGTGCTCTATGATTGGCTGCACTTGCACCATGAAGACTTTACTGGGCAATACGGAAAATTTTATGGCGCCTATAGGGCGGCACCTTGGTATATTGAAGGCAAACAGCAGGCAGAGGCATTGGCCCTAAAATTGGGGTTCAATAAAGTTTCGGAGGAAAAACGGGCCGTGGCACTGAAAATTAGAAATTATGTTATAGGGGGAGGATTTATGTTTGCCATGTGCTCTGCCACAGATAGTTTTGATATTGCCTTGGCTGCGGACGAGGTGGATATATGTGAGCCAATGTTCGATGGAGATCCGTCGGACGCCAATTACCAGGCTAAGCTGGACTATGGGAAAACTTTTGCCTTTACCAATTTTATTTTGGAGCGCAATCCATTGCAATATGAATTTTCTTCAATAGATATGACCAATAAGCGGGATAATGTACCCCGGAATTCGGACTATTTTTCCTTAATGGATTTCTCTGCAAAATGGGACCCCGTTCCTACCATGTTATGTCAGAACCACACAGCACTGGTCAAAGGATTCATGGGGCAGACTACTGCTTTTGCAAGGGAAGAGATTAAACCTACGGTCTTGGTTTTAGGGGAAAATAAAATTAATGGGGAGGCCAGATATATTCATGGAATTAAAGGAAAAGGATTCTTTACCTTCTATGGCGGGCACGATCCGGAAGATTATCAACATAGGGTAGGGGATCCCAAAACAGAATTGGAATTGCACCCTACATCTCCAGGATATCGACTTATCCTGAACAACGTATTGTTTCCTGCCGCCCAGAAAAAGAAGCAAAAAACCTAATGATGAGGCTTTTTGTCTTAGGCCTGGTATGGACTATAAACAAAAAAACTGTTGTACTGGCCTAGACCACTACAACAGTTTTATGTTTTTTCCAATTATTAAACGGTGATCCAGATGGTTTCCTCAGAGTATCATTATTCAAAATCTAAGGGAGAATTCGAATTTTTGTCAAAAAAATGTAGCTAAGTATCACTTATTAAAGGTGTGGACCTTTAGGTTGACATTGATACATCTTATGCACCTTTTTGGGTTTAAAAAGTACCAATAAAATGGCTTCCTTCTACATTGACCAGCTCGGCACCTTTTGTTACTTCACCTGTTTCGGTATCTACTACGTAAATATTTCCGTTTTGTCCTACAGGAGCTTGGGTAACATATATTTCTGTGCCATCAACTACAAAACCTTGGTATTGGAATAAGTAGAAATCCGGGTCATAAGGGATAGCTTCAATTTTCTGAGCGGTTTTCGCTTCTAAATCCACTAATGCAAAAAATCCTTGGGCCCCGGCCAATCCAATTTCAGAACCGGCATGCTGGTATGCCAGGACGGCCTTTCCGTTGGCGGCTGGTCTCCAGGCAAGAATGTACGCATCTTCAACACCTAGGGCAGTATCTAAATTAAATACATAGGAATCGTCGTACTCGTTATTTGCGTCAATTTTTAAAATGTGGGAACCTGCAGGGTCACTTTGATTGGCCTGATAAACACTTCCGTTATAAAGGAAGGCATTGATGCTACGGTAGCCGTTGGTATTTCCATGGCCTACGGTAGAAGTAATTACTGATGGATTCAATAAGGATGGGTAGTCCAAGACTATAGTTTTGGATCCTAATATCTCATAATCACTTTCACTTTCCGTAGTCGCGGGATCAACCTTGCTTAAACGGGCTCCAATGTATAATTTATTTCCTGCGGCATTTAATACAGGCATATCAATTCTAGATATATAGTACCCATTTGCTTCCTCTTCTGCACTCAATGCTACATCATGCTCTTGATAATTATTTATGGAAGAATTCACTAAATCCAATGTTACCACACCAATGGTAGCATTTGTACGCGTGTAATTACCGGCATCATCGGTTTCATGTTCTGTGGATACATAAACGGCCGCTCCAGTCTGGTCCCCGTCAAATAATTTGATCCACCTAGGAGCCGTTCCTACATATGGGGCGATACTGATCTCAGAACCTGTTTGGGAGAAGGTTTGACCGCCTTCTACAGTATATTTAGTGTAGTTTCCACCGGTATCTCCAGCATAACTAATATTAAATATAGTGCTTCCATCTTCAGAAGATTGTAACCTTGCAGTTCTGTTGGATGGGGCGATAAACCCATTTTCGAAAGGTTCAATGGAAATAGTAGGGTCTTTGGCGTCTTCACTACTTACTGCATAAATTAGCGTTCCTCCGTTTCCGTCGCCGGGTTCTTCACCCATTCTGGCAGCGGCTACGGTTATCCATCGGGATTCGTCCCCGGTTCCATTTCCCCCATCGGTATCTGGGGAGGTTGGACTATCATCGTTACTACAAGAGGTCGCTAGGCCAATCGTTAGAACAATTGCCGTTAACATTTTGAAGTCAAAAATGGTACTTTTCATATTTCTGTTAGGTTTAAAAGATTAAAAATTATTGATTGTGTAATTAAATTTTAGGTAAAAAGCTCTTCCCGGTTTTTGTACGGATAGATTGTCGTATACAGGTTTGTCGAAAATATTTTTGATATCAAAACTCATTACAATATTGTTGTTGGGGAATTTGTAACTAAGTCCAAGATCTTGTGCCAATTGTTGGGGAACTTTAAAAAAATCATCACCTATAGTGTTGGACCCCTGGGAGGTTAAGTATGAAAACTCCTCCGTGAAATACAGGCCATAGAAAAGATTTAATCGTGAGTTTTTTTGAATTACATCTTTAAATGAATAGCGCAAGCCACCGGTCATTGTAAAAAAAGGTGTGTTTGGAATATCGAATTCCGTTCCATTGGCTGATTCGGTAGTCAATTTAAAGTGCGAAATATTGAAGTTAAGTCCTAGGTTATTGTTATGGGAATAATTTAGTTGGGCATCTATTCCTTTGGATTTTGCATTTCCTTGGTTAACATAGAGTATTAATTCATCATCAACATTTAGCGATGTTTCTATAGGTAAACCAATTCTGTCTTTAATATTTCGAGTGAATACATTGCTTGATATGGTAAACTCATGGTTTTTAATGTTGAACATACCTAATCTTAACCCCAAGTTGTAGTTTTGGCTTAGTTCCGGACCTATGCTCGGATTTGCCACTACATTATCGCCATCATTGCCAAATACTTCGGTTTCGTTCGGTAAACGTATAGCCCTTTCAGCTGAGGCCAATAGCGTGATGTTCGGTATAATGGCATAGGAAAGGGCAAAACCATATCCTTCGTGTTTATTATTGCTACTTACTATTTCGTCAACTATGATGTCGTTCCCATTTGAGTCTTCCTCTATAGCGGGATCAATACTTGTTGTTTTTTGGTGATAGTGTTTTCCAAATAAATTGGCGTTAAGTTTTTCGTCAAATGCTGTTAACTCATAGGTTAGGGAATATATGTTTTTATATAAATCCCGTGTTCCCTTAAATGTGTTTTCCAAGACGGATCTTAAAGCATCACTGTCTTCTCTGTCAATTCCGCTATAAACATGGTTGATCAATATTTTATGATGGTCATTTATGCTATAGGACAGCCCTGATCTAATAGATGCTACCTTTCTATTAATTTTAGCTAGAGTAGGACCTCCCTCTTGCTGTGAATCCCAGGAGTACTGATATTCGTCTCCTTTGTAATCAATGGCCCTTTCTCCATTCCAACTATAGGCCCAAGCAACGGTGTCGTTGACCGCACGATTTCTTTTGCCGTACAGGCCGTGTATATTTAAATCCATTCCTTTTACAAAAAGATTTTTCTTTTGATAAGTTACATTGGCCAGCATGGCATCAGATTCAAAGAACCTATCCTTATAGGGGGTAATGGTCATAAATGCACCGTGTTGAACTTCTTTATATTCATTGGAACCCGTAAGGCCAACTAAAAATTGGTCGGCCCATTTTACATCGGTATAACCAATTTGAGCCATTCCACCGGTGGATCTATATGCATCGTTAAATCTTCTGGCCGTAATAGGAGTTTGCACTCCGCCTAGACCTGTAACTACAATACTTCTACCCGAAACTTTATAATCATTGTCGGAATAATTATAAAAACCAGAGGCTTTTACGGTGAATCCGGATTTTTCAAAACGATATAAACTATTGACACTTGCTTGTAAGGTGTTGAAGGATCCATAAGAAACGGAAGCATTGAGGTTGTTTTTTGCTTCCCCATCAAGTACAATATTAATGGCCCCACCCAAAGCGTCGTCTGCCAAATGCCCGGGAACTACCCCTTTGTATACCTCAATTTGTTTGATCATTGAAGTAGGTATACTGTTAAGGTTAAATGAGGAACCATATACAGAAGTAGGGATTCCATCAATAAAAATTCTTACAGAGTTTCCGGACAATCCATTTAAACTATAGTTAACGTCGGAACCTAACCCTCCATTTTGACGAATTTTTACACCCACTGTGGTGTTGAGCAATTCGTTAGTTTGAATATTACGAAGACTGGCTTCCTTGGTTTTTACGGCGTTTACGGCAAAGCCTTTAGTTTCCAGCTCAGTTTCCTTGCTTTTTCCATTAACTGTTACTTCATCCAGGTTTTCAAGGGACTCAGCTAAGGTAAAATCAATCCTAATGTCACTATGGTTTTTATTAACCTCAATGGTTACGGTACGGGTACTGTAGCCTAGATAGGAAACCAAGACCCTGTGCTTTCCCGGGGTCACCTTACTAATGGAGTAAGCCCCATTGTCGTCTGTAAGGACGCCAAGTTTTAATTCCTCCAATAATACGCTGGCATAAGCCAAAGGATTTCCTGCTGTATCACTTACTCTGCCAGACAATGTCCCGGATGGTTTCTGAGCTTGCATGGACGAGACCGTCACCATTAATAAAATGTGTAGTAATCTTTTCATTAAATAATTGATTATTTTTATTAAGATTTAGTCTAAATAAATAACTTTGCAAATCTAAATTATGTTTTCAGTTGGGACTAACGAGAAAGGAATTATTAGTAACGAATAAAGAAGTGACGAATATTGGGCTTTGGAACTTAAGAAGGTGTACACTTACAAATAAAGAAACAGACCAAATTGTATTGGAAAAATCTACCAGTACTTTTATCTCGGACGAACTTAAGGGCAAGATAGGAGGGTGGCAAGAAGAAATTAGAACGGATAAGGCCATGATCCTTATACGTAAATTGTCCCTAACTGATGAATTTGTGGAAGAGGTAAAAGGTAAGGATTCCTATATAGGGATTCATTTTATAATACAAGGATCCTATGAGTGCAAGCGTCGTAACGATTCATTTAATTTGGTTATACCTTCTGGTTCTTATAACATTGTTCACTGGTCCAAGGACCTTTTTGACCAGAAACTGATTGGAAAAAATTATGAAGCCTTGGAAATATTTTTCAAGGGAGAATTTCTTGAGGAATTGTTGGGTAAAGAATATAATGTGGACAACAAAATGTTCGCAAACAACGCTGCACTTGGTTTTTGGAGTAGAGCAAAGCCAATAACCAGGCCTTTGCATTTAGCGATTAATGAGATTTTAAATTGCAATTTAACTAGTAATGCCAAGGTCCACTACCTGGAATCTAAAATTAGATTGTTGCTTATCGACCTGTTTTTGGGGCAAGAAACACAAATAGGTGCGAATAGAAAGGTGTCCTTATCGGCATCGGATTATGAAACTATTGAAAATTTGGTTTACTATATGGAGACCCACTTAAAGAAACCATTGACTATTAAGGAATTGTCGTCAGTGGCGGGATATAATACAACAAAGCTAAAAAGCTACTTTAAGAAGGTCCACAATACTACCATTTTTAAGTTTATAACCAGTTTGCGAATGCAAAAGGCCAAAGCTTTGATTCTTGAGGATAATTATACTATTGCCCAAGCTTCTTATGAAGTAGGGTATTCCAACCCTCAACATTTTACCGTGGCATTCAAAAAGAACATGGGATACCTACCTAGTGCCTTGTTGGGTATGGATCAATAATTGGTAGTAAATTTTAGGTTTGTGAAAGCATTAATTCCAATATTTTTTCCACTCCATTATTATCATTACTATCGGCTCGGTATTTAGCTGCTTGTTTTACATTGGGATGGGCATTGGCCATCGCAAAACTATAATCGGCCATTGCCAACATTTCCAGGTCGTTGTTATAATCTCCAAAAACCATGGTTTCCTGTCTGCTAATTCCGAACTTTTCTTGAATGTGTTGAAGCGCGTAACCTTTGTTGGCGTTCATATGGGAAATATCCAGCCAATTCTCCCCAGAAACTTTTACTTTTAATTCGGATTCTAGATGATTTACCAAAGGATAGATATGCTTTTCGGAACTTTCAAAATGGTAAATGGCTATTTTTAGGACCTCTCCATCAAAGGAGGAAATGTCTTTTAGTATACTAAACTCGGAATAATATTCCCTCAATTTATTTACAAAATCATCGGAATTTCCATTGATGTAGGCATTATTCTTTCCGCATAGCACGGGATGTATACCCTCAACGTTCCTTAAAAGTTCTATAGTGCTTTTAATAGTATTTTGGTTCAAAGGGGTAGCCAGCAATTCTTGGTCTTGCTTTTTAACAAAAGCTCCGTTCTCCGCCACAACTATGATATCATCTTTAATGACATCCAGTTTGTCCACAATACTGTTATATTGCCGTCCACTTGCGGCAACAAACGTAATGTCGCGCTTTTTTAATTCTTGGAATAATTTAAAGAATTTACTGCTTACTTCATGTTTGGAGTTCAATAGGGTGCCGTCCATATCGGAGACCACCATTTTTACCTGTGTTAAATCCATTCAAATAATTTAAGTTGCAAAGGTATTTGATATTGGCTTATTTAATGGCCTTCTTGTATAAAGTTTCACATTTCTTAATATTTATCGAAATTTGAAAAAATTCCAAATACCAATCGTTATGCTGTTTTATCAAGAAGAATTACGTTTAAAGGCTTATAGCAGGGGCTTTCATTTAATAACGCACACCATATTGGACCACCTTCCACATTTAAAAAGGATTCAAACAGGCATGATGCAGGTGTTCATAAAGCATACATCGGCAAGCCTTACCATTAATGAGAATGCGGATTCCACTGTTAGGTCCGATTTTGAAAGTCATATGAATATCATGGTGCCAGAAAACGCGCCCTATTACCTTCATGATTACGAAGGTTCGGACGACATGCCTGCACACATAAAATCCTCTTTGATGGGAGCCTCTGTACAGATACCCATTAGCGATGGAAAATTGAATTTGGGAATTTGGCAGGGTATTTATTTGTGCGAACATAGGAATAATGCAAGTGGCCGTAATTTGGTAATAAGCTATTTTGGAGTTTAGGCAAGTGTATTTTATTTAGTAAATTAGTGTAATATGAATTTTAATGAATAGGATATGGCTACAAAGGATATGATTTTGGATAAAATACAGATCCTAATCACCAATAAATTTGAAACTCCAGAGGAGGCTTATAATTTTTTAGATGAAGATGGTGATGGTAAACTCAAAAAAAGCGAGATTGTTGAATTGTTGAAGAAGGCGGAAATTAGTGGATTTTTGCGGGGAATAGTTTCTTCCAAGCTTATTGAAGGTTATGATAAATCTGGCGATGAGTTGATAGACTGGGAAGAATTTAAGGCGGCTATCAGCAAAATAAAAACAATCTAACAATGGTTGGTTATTCCTGAAGGATACGAACTGGGATAAAAAAAAACCTGTTCCATTTGGAACAGGCTTTTTTCTTATAAGCGAGATAAGTTTATTAATTTATTTTACTTTGTTCACAATAGCCTTGAAAGCCTCTGGGTGGTTCATGGCCAAATCCGCCAATACCTTACGGTTTAGCTCTATGTTGTTGGCTTTTACCTTGCCCATAAACTGGGAATAGGACATTCCGTGCAATCTGGCACCAGCGTTGATACGGGTAATCCATAGGGAACGGAAATTTCTTTTCTTGTTTCTACGGTCTCTATAAGCATATAACATTGCTTTTTCAACCGCATTTTTGGCTACTGTCCAAACGTTTTTACGTCTTCCAAAGTATCCTTTGGCTTGCTTCATTACCTTTTTTCTTCTGGCTCTGGAAGCAACTGAATTTACTGATCTTGGCATAATTTTAATTGTTTTTTGTAGTAGGCGATCCTTTAATGTAGAATACTTTTACTGCCTAACTCCAGGGTTAATAATTACCGTTGGAACGATTACTTTAAACGCAATTGTTCCTTAATACTGTTAACATCCGCCTCGTGCACTAATGCAGAGTGGGTTAACGCTAGCTTACGCTTTTTAGACTTCTTCGTTAGAATATGGCTTTTAAAGGCGTGCTTTCTTTTAATTTTACCACTACCAGTAAGCTTAAATCGCTTTTTGGCACTGGATTTTGTTTTCTGTTTAGGCATTTTCTTCCTATTTATTAATTTATCTCGCTTACTATCTTTATGCTAAAACACTTTTAGCATTTTTATTTTTGCAACCAAAGCCAAAAGGCATAGGTTATTTTTTAGTTTTTGGGGCAATGAACATGGTCATACGCTTACCCTCCAGTTTTGGCATTTGTTCCACTTTGCCCAAATCTTCCAACTCGGATGCCAACTTAAGTAATAGTATCTCTCCTTGGTCCTTATAAACAATGGAACGACCTTTGAAAAATACATAGGCCTTTAGCTTGGCACCATCTTTTAAGAATTTTTCTGCGTGCTTCTTCTTAAATTCATAATCGTGATCATCCGTTTGTGGACCAAACCTTATTTCTTTTACGATTACTTTGGTGGCTTTGGCCTTCATGACCTTTTCCCTTTTCTTTTGCTCGTAAAGGAATTTCTTGTAATCTATAATTTTACACACTGGGGGATCTGCTTTAGGGGAAATCTCCACTAAGTCCAATTCCAGTTCTTCCGCTTTGGCCAAGGCTTCACGGGTGCTATATACACCTACTTCTACATTGTCGCCAACCAACCTAACCTTGGGCGATGAAATACTTTCATTGATGTTGTGAGGGTTTTTGTTTTCCCTCCTAGGTTGGGGTCTAAATCTTTTTCTAATTGCTATGACGTAATATTTTTAGTTAAACTTTTTTTTAAAACGACTTTAAGGTACTGTTTATTTCATTTATTAC
>TARA_R100001369_G_scaffold92924_1_pt1 | contig 13195 bp, 14 predicted proteins | sample TARA_R100001369 | Tara Oceans TARA_R100001369 (sample SAMEA2621528) | marine metagenome | biome: marine biome (ENVO:00000447); feature: surface water layer (ENVO:00002042); material: "saline water (ENVO:00002010), including plankton (ENVO:xxxxxxxx)" | depth 5 m | reverse complement strand
CCCTTCCATTATGGTAACATTGGAACCAATCCATGTGCCATCCCCAATTACTACGTTATTGTGAATGGTTGTAAATGGTTCTACTACAACATTTTTGGAAATTTTAGCTCCAGGGTGAATGTAAGCCAGTGGTTGATTCATCCTTCTTATTTCTTTTTAACAATTTGAGCCATCATTTCAGCTTCGCATACCAATTTACCATTGGCATAGGCATAGGCCTGCATGTGACATATACCTCGTCTTATGGGTGTAATTAAACTACAGTGGAAAATTAAGGTGTCTCCGGGAAGTACCTTTTGCTTAAACTTTACATTATCGATCTTCATGAAAAGTGTAAGGTAATTTTCGGGGTCCGGAACAGTACTCAGAACCAAAATGCCTCCAGTTTGCGCCATTGCTTCAACCTGAAGTACTCCGGGCATTACCGGGGCGCCGGGGAAGTGACCTACAAAAAAAGGTTCGTTCATGGTCACATTCTTCATTCCTACCACATGTTCGTCGGACAGTTCCAGGATCCTATCTATAAGCAGGAAAGGAGGTCTGTGTGGCAACATGTCCATAATCTGATGGATATCCATCAAAGGAGGTTTGTTTAAATCATATTGGGGTACATGGTTTCTCTTTTCCATTTTAATGATTTTGGACAATTTTTTTGCGAACTGTGTATTCACAAAATGTCCTGGTTTATTGGCAATAACCTTCCCCCTGATCCTTGTTCCGGTCAAGGCAAGATCACCAATAACATCCAATAACTTATGTCGGGCAGCTTCATTGGGTTGGTGCAGTGTTAGGTTGTCCAAAATCCCGTTGGGCTTTACCGATAATTTCTTTTTATTAAAAGCCTTTTCCAGCTTTTTCATGGTTGAATCGGAAATCTCCTTGTCTACATAAACAATGGCATTATTTAAATCGCCACCCTTTATCAAGCCGTTTTCCAACAACATTTCAAGTTCGTGCAAGAAACTAAATGTTCTGGCATCCGCTATTTCAGATTTAAACTCGCTCAAACTCTCTAAGGTGGCATTTTGGGTGCCAAGTACTTTGGTGCCAAAATCTACCATGGTAGTTACCTGATAGGTATCTGATGGGATAATAGTGATTTCACTACCGGTTTCCTCATCTTTATATGATATAACATCTTTTACAATAAACTCATCCCGTAAGGCATTCTGCTCTACGATTCCTGCTTCTTCCAGTGCTTCTACGAAATACTTGGAAGACCCGTCCATTATTGGAGGTTCCGGGGCATTCAACTCTATAAGGACATTATCTATTTCCAGACCTACCAAGGCGGCCAAAACATGTTCCGAGGTTTGGATCTTTACCCCTCGTTTCTCCAAATTGGTACCCCGTTGGGTATTCACTACATAATTGGCGTCGGCTTCTATTACGGGTTCACCTTCCAGATCCACACGCTTAAAAGCATAACCAAAATTTTCAGGGGCAGGAACAAACTTTAATGTTACATTTTCCCCTGTGTGCAATCCTACACCCTTAAGTGTAATTTCCTTTGCAATTGTCCGTTGTTTTGTAGTTGTATTACTCACCGTCAATCCTTTTTTTCAATGTGTTCTAATCTATTTATTATTTTGGGCAGATTTTTAAAATGTACATAGGATTTATTGTAATCCCCATAATTCAATGCCGGGGAGCCCTGTAATATTTCATCGTCCTTGACATTTCTTCCAATACCGGACTGTGCCTGTATTTTTACCCTGTCCCCTATTATAATATGACCAACAATCCCTACCTGCCCCCCTATCTTGCAATACTTGCCAATTTTAGTGGATCCGGCTATCCCCGTCTGCGCGGCGATTACGGTATGTTCCCCAATTTCAACATTGTGGGCTATCTGAATTTGATTGTCCAATTTTACGCCCTTTCTGAGAATGGTAGAGCCCAAGGTGGCGCGATCGATCGTTGTTCCCGCCCCAATGTCAACATTGTCCTCAAGAATAACGTTTCCGGTCTGTGGTACCGTTATATATTCTCCATTTTCACTTGGAGCAAATCCAAAGCCATCGGCTCCCAAAACTACTCCGCTATGCACCACGCAGTTGTTGCCAATAAGTGTTTCTGAATATATTTTGGCACCTGCAAAGATGACCACATTATTGCCTATAGTAACGTTGTCACCTATATAGACATTGGGATAAATTTTTACATTGTCCCCTATCTTGACGTTATTGCCCAGATAAGAAAAAGCTCCCAAATAAAAATCCTTCCCATGGGTAGCGGTATCCGCTCTAAAAACAGGTTCCTCAATCCCAACTTTGTTATTTTTTACCTGGTTGTAATATTCCAAAAGTTTGGAAAAGGATTTGTAGGCATCATCCACTTTTATCAAAGTTGTCTCTAAATGGTGATCTGGAACAAAGTCCCTGTTTACAATGGTTACAGATGCTTTTGTAGTATAAATAAACGAAGTGTATTTTGGGTTTGCCAGAAACGTAAGTGCTCCTTTTTCACCTTCTTCTATCTTCGCCAATTTATGTACAGCTATCTCTGGATTGCCCTCCACATCCCCTTCCAATATACCCGCGATTTGGCTTGCTGTAAATATCATGGAGACAAAAGTAAGAAAAATAGTTAAACGGAAACTTTAGGATAGCACATATAATATTTGGTAACGGTCTTGGAAAGCGTTTTCAAATATTGTTGATCTGAGGCCTTGGCTACATCCGTAGTTCTACCGTTACTCCGCAGAATGTTTATATTCTGACTTTTGGAATTGTACGCCTGGTTTTCAATTTTTCCTGAAAACACAAAATAGGCCGTTTCTTCATCTGTTAATTGATGTTCGTTTTTGAAACTTAAAAAGTGTTTGTTCAGTTTAGCTTCGTTAATAGGTTTATTCTTTAGTTTTACGTGTAACAACCTACGGTTAATGATCATCTTACATAGTTTTGACAATACAAAATCGTCATGATCCTGCCAACTTTTAATGGCCCATAAAATATCTACATCATCCAATTGGGCAAACAAATCCAACTTATCCTGGGAAAATTCTTCTTTCGGAATTTTGTTTTCCATAAAGAATTTAAGGGCACCGTTAAATGGAACATTTTCACCCTTGCCCAACAATTCCTTGGCCCTTTGCAATATTTTTATCAAAAGCTGTTCTGCTACCAATCCGGTTTTGTGCAAATAAACCTGCCAGTACATAAACCGCCTTGCCATTAGGAATTTTTCAACCGAGTATATACCCTTTTCCTCTATCACCAATTCGCCATTTAGAACATTCAACATGGTAAGGAGCCTTTCGGAATTTATATTTCCTTCCGCCACCCCAGTGTAGAAACTATCCCTCTTTAAATAATCCATCCTATCCATATCCAGTTGACTGGAGACCAATTGGTTTAAAAACTTCTTGGGATATTGCCCTTTAAAAATGGCAATGGCCGTGCTCAACTTTCCTTTATATTTTTCATTTAGGGCTTCCATGAACAATAGGGATATATGTTCATGATTTACCCCCTCCACTATACTGTGTTCCATGGCGTGGGAAAAAGGGCCGTGTCCAATATCATGTAATAATATGGCGCATAGGAGTCCGTCCTCCTCTTCCTTTGTGATTTCGATGGACTTGAACCGTAGGACCTGAATGGCCTGTTGCATTAAGTGCATACTGCCCAGCGCATGGTGGAAACGGGTATGATGTGCCCCTGGATAAACCAGATAGGACAACCCCATTTGGGAGATTCTCCTTAACCGCTGAAAATAGGGTTCAGCAATTAGATTAAAGATTAGTGCATTGGGTATTCCGATAAATCCGTAAATTGGATCATTGAAAATTTTGAGCTTATTTGATTTTATCAAAACCAGAATTCTTTACGCAGGCAAATATAAGGACTAAATGAACAAGATTACAATACTTTGGGTAGATGATGAAATAGATTTATTAAAACCCCACATCTTATTTTTAGAGGGCAAGAATTATAAAGTTATAACTTGTCTAAGTGGTCGTGAGGCTTTGGATGAATTAAAGGAAACACATGTCGATATTGTTTTTTTAGATGAAAACATGCCCGGTATTTCCGGCTTGGAGACATTGAACGAAATAAAGGTGATCAATAATTCCCTTCCAGTGGTTATGATAACCAAAAGTGAAGAGGAATTGATTATGGAGGAGGCCATTGGTTCTAAAATAGCGGATTATTTAATTAAGCCGGTAAACCCCAATCAAATTTTGTTGTCCCTTAAAAAGAATCTGGACCATTCCCGATTGGTCTCGGAAAAGACCACGGCCAACTATCAACAGGAATTCCGGAAAATTGCCATGGAATTGGCTATGGTGAATAGCCATGAGGAATGGGCAGAACTATATAAAAAACTTATTTCCTGGGAATTGCGATTGGAGGAAATAGAAGATTCCGGAATGTTCGAAATACTGGAGTCCCAGAAAACAGAGGCGAACCAACAGTTTGGAAAATTTGTGGAAAAAAATTACCCCAGTTGGTTTAATGATAAGGATGGTCCCATTATGTCCCATACCCTCTTTGGACAGTTGGTTAAACCAGAATTGAAGGATAACAAAACATTATTGGTGGTCATAGACAATTTAAGATATGATCAGTGGTTGGCTTTTGAAGATACCTTAAATACTTTCTATAGGAAACGTAAGGAAGTTCCGTATTTCAGTATTTTACCCACGGCCACCCAGTATGCAAGGAATGCTATATTCTCTGGGCTTACGCCATTGGATATGGAAAAAAAATACCCGCAATGGTGGAGAAATGATACAGAGGAAGGAGGCAAGAATCTTTTTGAAGCGGAGTTTCTTGAAGCACAAATAAAGCGTTTGGGACTGGAATTGAAGTGGGAATACCATAAAATAAGCAGTTTGAAACAGGGGAAGCACCTTTCCCAAAATTTTAGGTCCCAGAAGGAAAACGACCTTACGGTTATAGTTTACAACTTTGTGGATATGCTTTCGCATTCCAAAACAGAAATGGATGTTGTAAAGGAATTGGCCGCTAACGATAAAGCTTACCGTTCCCTAACACAGAGTTGGTTCAAAAACTCTCCCTTACTGGAAATCATACAGCAGGCACAGGGTCTAGGTTTAAAATTGATCATTACTACAGATCATGGTACCATTAATGTAAAACAGCCTTCCAAGGTAATTGGAGATAAGGAAACAAGTTTAAACCTTCGTTACAAAACTGGACGGAGCCTAACCTATGAAGAAAAGGATGTGTTGGAAGCAAAAGATCCAAAGAAAATATTTTTGCCCAATATAAATGTGAGCAGTTCTTACATATTTGCCAAAAATGATCTGTTCTTTGCCTATCCCAATAATTACAATCACTATGTTAGTTATTATAGGAATACCTATCAACATGGCGGGGTTTCCATGGAGGAAATGATAATTCCTTTTGTCGTTTTGGAACCAAGGTGATCGTAGTATTATGGCATTAATGAAATTTGTATTTTAATAAATGGGGAATAGGATTTAACTTGCGCAAATTTTAATGTTTTAAAATGACTATTTCCTATACTATTTCCCAAATTTCCGACGTGGCCCAACAGCTGATTGCCAAAGTCCCTAATAAAACGCTATGTTTTTATGGGGAGATGGGGGCCGGAAAGACTACCCTGATAAAAGCTTTGGTGAAAGAGTTGAAAGGTAGTGGCTCTACAAGCAGTCCAACTTTTGGTATTGTAAATGAGTACCATAGGGAGAATGGGGAGTTGCTGGGGTATCATTTTGACTTTTACCGTTTAAATGATGAATCTGAAGCCTGGGATCTTGGCCTGGAAGATTACCTAAGTAGCGATACATGGATTTTTATGGAATGGCCAGAAAAAATAGAAGGATTACTTCCGCCTGACAGAGCCGAAATTAGAATAGAAATTTTGGATGAAAAAACCCGGCAGCTTTCAATGATGTAGTTGCTATTTGGTTTCATTTTTACAATCTAGGAATTGGGCCATGGCAAATTTCAGAAATTATGTTGGCCCAGCTGAATATCAGGGCTAAGCGGCAAGTTATATTTTTCCGATGAAATGTATAATTTTATCGATGTAATACGCGTTATGTGGTTTTTTTTAATATTTTTGTTTTTACATAAACCCTTTATCGAACTTAAATTTAAAAAACCATGAACATCAAAAAAGTTACCCTAGGCTTTGCTCTTGCGGCATGTATTTCATTAATGAGTATCTCCTGTACCTCTAACAGTACTGCTGAAGACGATTCATTATATGAGCAAAATATTGATATATTAAAAATTAAGGTACCGGCGAATGGTATAGACATTTTAAAGGTAAAAGTGCCTAAGAACGGTTAAGGCATACTTTTCATATTTAGATGGGCTTCTATATACTAGAAGCCCATTTTTTTTGTTATAATAGGAGTAAAACAATTACCCACTTGACCAATATGTTCAAACCGTTCCGCAAACTCGACCAAAGCAACAAAACAAAGAAGTCGAGAAGTCTTCTCATAGGAAGTATTGTAGCGGTCATCATTGCCTTGACGCCCTTAATATTTTACTCTTACAAGTTCTTCCCTTCCGGAAGTACATTGGACCTTTATTTTTATATTTATGAAAGTAAATATCAGTTAAGTATAATTACCGTCATGTGGCTGTTTATGGCCAAATTTGTGCCCTTGGTGCTCTTGATATTATGGTTCTTTACCTGTAAGCACTGGTGGTATCACGTGTTGTTAATTCCGATAGCCATGTACGTCTTTCAGGTTGTTTCTTTGATTTATGAAGATCGGTTTATAGATGAGGTCGAAATATTTTGGTTGTTGCCTATTATGATAGTGGTAATACCCTTTGTTTATTTTATTCGCTTAAAATTGTTCGACAAGCATGTTCTTGGCATTGATTTGGAGGCAATGGACCGCGAATTAAAGGCATACAAGGAAAAAGAACTTAAAGAAAAAGAGCGACTTCAAAAAGACGAAATGGCAAAAGAAAAATTATTGTAATTTTGATTTTGGATAGTTCCGATACATATCGGTATATATCTGACAGATTTACAGCATATGAGCCAACATTCCTCACCGTTTAGCAAGCAGCAATTACTGCCCCAAGAAGAAACTTTGGAAATCCTGAGACAAAAAGGAGAGCTTTTTATTGGGATTCCAAAAGAAAATCAATATCAGGAAAAGAGAATTTGTCTTACCCCTGACGCCGTAAATGCAATAACGGCCAATGGACACAGAATTCTAATTGAATCCGGAGCTGGAGATGGTGCCAATTATTCCGATGTGGATTATACCAATGCCGGGGGCGAAATAACAAGGGATACCAAGAAAGTTTTTGCCTGTCCAATTATTTTAAAGGTGGAGCCTGCTACCTTACAGGAAATCCAGTTGATCAACCCACAATCCACCATCATTTCTGCCCTGCAGATCAAGACCCAAAGTAAGAAGTATTTTGAGGAACTTGCCAAAAAGAGGATTACTGCCATTGCCTTCGAATATATTAGGGACGACGATGGTAAATATCCGGCGGTGCGCTCGTTGAGTGAAATAGCAGGTATATCTTCGGTATTGATAGCTTCGGAAATTATGGCAGCTACAAACAAAGGTAATGGCCTTATGTTTGGAAATATAAGTGGTGTCCCCCCAGTTGAGGTAGTCATTATAGGAGCGGGCACTGTGGGTGAATTTGCGGCCAGATCGGCCATAGGACTTGGGGCCAATGTAAAGGTTTTTGATAATTCCATTACCAAATTACGCAGTATCCAGACCAATTTAAGACAGACCGTTTACACCTCCACCATACAGCCCAAAAACTTATTGAAGGCATTAAAGCGTTGCGATGTGGCCATTGGTGCTACCCGGGGAAAAGACCGATCGCCCGTTGTTGTAAGTACTACCATGATGGAGCAAATGAAGAAAGGGGCGGTAATTATCGACGTGAGTATCGATATGGGTGGCTGTTTCGAGTCTAGTGAGGTTACTACCCATGACAAACCAATAAAGGTTAAAAATGGGGTATTGCATTATGGAGTCCCCAATATACCTTCAAGATATCCAAAAACAGCTTCCATTTCCATTAGTAATATTTTTACCCCCTATTTACTGAAGATTGGGGAAGATGGTGGTTTTGAGAATGCCTTGCGATTTGATAAGGGCCTGCGCAACGGTCTATATCTATATCATGGTATCCTGACCAACAAATCCGTTGGAGAGTGGTTCGACCTCTCATACAGCGATATTAATTTTCTTATTTTTTAATTTATGGCATTTTTAAAGCGTTTGGGCTTCTTTCTTTTTGGATTATCTATTGGTTTGGTTTTTTTGACGATTTTTCTAAAGAAAAAATCGCAGGAAACCGGTACCGAATTCTGCTATTTTCCAAATTGTAGGACCTTAAAGGACATCAGGACCAAGCAAATTTCCTATTCGGACGCCATTGTTCAATTAATCCAACAAAAGGAATTGGACAGTACCGATATTAACGGTTTTTTATACAATGGTGATGTAGACTTTGGTAAAAGCGAAACCAAGACCAAACCTTGCAAAACTTATTTTATTGAGGGCATGGTGAAGGATAAAGTGGCGATCTTGAAAGTGAAAAATTGTTCGGAAAAGGCCATCATAGAAAATGTTGCCTTTTAGATTTTTCTTCGCTTCCGTTCTTTTTTCAATAAAGTGAGTTCCCGGCTGGTTTGGCCCGCTACAGAGGTGTTTTCCTCCGCCCGTCGTATTAAATAGGGCATTACGTCCTTCACCGGTCCAAAAGGCAGGTATTTGGCTACATTGTATCCTTCTTTCGCCAAGTTAAAGGATATATGGTCGCTCATGCCATAAAGTTGTCCAAACCAAATTCTAGGGTCGTTGTGTTCAATATTCTTGGCCTCCATTTGTTCCATCAACCGGTAGCTGCTTATCTCATTATGTGTTCCTGCGAAAAGGGACATGGTATCCAGATTTTCCACCATGTAGGCTACTACATTATCAAAATTTTCGTCGGTTGCTTTTTTGGATTCACAGATCGGGGATGGATAACCTTTTTCCTCGGCCCTGTCATTTTCTTTTTCCATATAGGCCCCACGGACCACTTTCATTCCAATAAAATAATTGTTTTCTAGGGCATCCTTATGGAGTCTTTTTAAATAATCAAGGCGGTCCCATCTATAGGTTTGCAGGGTATTGAAAACGATAGCTTTCTTTTGGTTGTATTTCCGCATCATTGCTTCCGCCAGTTCATCTGCTGCCCCTTGCATCCAGCTTTCCTCCCCATCTATCAAAATAGAAACTTCCAAGTCATGGGCTTTTTTACAGACCTTGTCATACCTATTTACAACACGTTGCCATTCTTCTTTTTCATCTTTGTTAAGGCTTTGGCCCTCCGTAATCTTTTGATAAAGTCTAAAACGTCCAAAACCGGTTGGTTTGAATACTATGAAAGGTATAGCCGCATATTCTTTAACAAAATCGAGGGTTTTTAAGGCTTTTTCATAGCAGGAATCCAGCTGATTTTCCACTTCTTGCCCTTCTACCGAATAATCTAAAATGGTGCTTACTCCCTTTTCGAACATTTTATCGGCTACCACCAAACATTCTTCCTCGTTTACTCCTCCACAGAAATGATCAAAAACACTGGCCCTGATAAGTTTTTCAACTGGTAAGTGTGCCTTTATAGCAAAGTTGGTTACGGCAGTGCCTATTTTAACCAAAGGTTCGTTGGCAATGAGTTTGAATAAAAAATATGCCCTTTCTAATTCTGAGTCCGTTTTAAGTGCAAATGCGGTTGCCGTGTCCTCAAAAATTTCCTTCATTCCTATGAATTTATTAAGGATTCAAATATAAGTACAGATTTTATATTCTTATCATTTAAAATAATGTTTATTTTGCCGTAAATAAATCAATAATGAATTCTATTACAACACCCTCCTACTCTGTACATTTTAATGAAACGGCCTATGTGGCCCTTAATAATCATTTGGCAAAATCCAATTACTCCAAAATATTTATTCTGGTAGATGAAAACACCCATAATTGCTGTCTGCCTATTTTTATGTCGAAAATTGAAGGCGAATACGATTTTGAGATTATTGAAATAGAAGAAGGGGAAATCAATAAAAACATAGCCACCTGTACACAAGTCTGGGAAGTTTTGTCCGAATTGGATGCAGACCGAAAAAGTGCAATGATAAACCTTGGCGGCGGTGTAGTAACGGATCTTGGGGGCTTTGTGGCTTCCTGTTTTAAACGGGGTATAGAATTTATAAATGTACCCACTACCCTCTTGTCTATGGTGGATGCCTCAGTTGGGGGGAAAACGGGGGTGGATCTTGGTCCCTTAAAAAATCAGGTAGGGGTTATTAATCAGCCCCAATTAGTGTTGGTGGATACCGACTTTCTAAATACTTTGGATCAAAGACAATTGAACAGTGGTTTTGCCGAAATGCTTAAGCATGGTCTAATTAGCGATGCCGCCTATTGGGAAACCTTAAAAGGCCTTGCTGGTTTTGATAATTTGGATGAATATATCCTTAGATCGGTGGCCATAAAAAATGAAGTTGTACAACAGGACCCCACGGAACAGCATCTAAGAAAGATCTTGAATTACGGACATACCTTGGGACATGCCGTAGAATCCTATTTCTTGGAAAGCAAAGAACACGAGCTACTATTGCATGGCGAAGCCATTGCCGTTGGAATGATACTGGAAGGTTATCTATCCTATAAACTGACAGGGCTTGGAAAGAGTGCTTTGGAGGATATTAAGGCCACCTTTCTTGGGAGGTACAAAAAGGTAGAATTTGAAACAAAGGATATCGACACCATTCTTACCTTGTTGAAATTTGATAAGAAAAATTCACATGGTAATATCAATTTTGTTTTGTTGAAAAAAATAGGTGAACCTGCAATTGACATAAAAGTAACCCCAGATTTACTGGAAGAAGCTTTTGTTTACTACGCGGAATAAAGGATACATATACTATAATTGCCGCTTTTACAACTCTTTATAGGGTTGATTCATAAAATTATATAGTTTAGGTAGTGTAATAACCGCCCTTATTTTTTGGGAATAAACCACCTGCTATGTTACGTAAACTTGTAGATTACAAAAAACTGAGTCATGAAGTGGCAGCACGCCTAATTGAAATGTATCCCTATGGGTATGGCGATGAAGACATCATTATGTTCAAAAACGTCCATGGTGAAATTATTGAAGCCGTGGAAGTAAAAACAGATGATACCATTTATCTTGTAAAGATCAGTAAAAGCCTGGCCAGTTTTATTTCAAATTTTGAGGATAATATGGAAAGGGAATTGGACGATCAGTCGGAATCCGAAACATTCGAATCTCCTTCGGGTGAAATGGAACTGGAATTAAACCATGAAGAAGAGGAATCCAAATTGGATTAGGTTTGTAGGTATTTATAGGTAATAATCTGTTGATGGTGTTTTAAATGACCACAGATTACGAATCCTAAAGTCCCTACGGTCCATTCAATATTACTGGCTATCCCGGTACGGGAAAGTTCTTCATTCTCCAAATTATTGAATAGGGTTATGGATGCCTCCCTAACGGCTTTAAATTCGGCTATAAGGCTATCCTTATCTCTAGTGTTGGCATTGGATTGTTTTACAAACAAGTCCTGATCAAAACCAGGCAAAGGTGTTTTGTCATTTCGTAGGAAACGCAGGGCCCTATACTGAAAAACACGTTCGGCATCAATTATATGTAAAATTACTTCCGCTATGGTCCATTTGCCCATTTCGTAGGAACTGTGTAATTTTTTGTCCGGAATATTTTTAATAAACTTTGCAAACTCGGTTTTACCATTGGCCAATAAGACCTTTAATTCGCTTTCGTCCAATACGGATAAATAAGTTCCGTAAAACTGATCGTATGCCTCCTTGGGTAAATCGGATTTTATCATTTGGTAAATATTAAAAGATTGCTTTGGGCAAAATATGCCTTATTTATTCCAATCTACTTCAAAACAAAAAAATCCCAAACAAAAACTGCTTGGGACCTTTTACATTTTTTGTCTTTAAAAATCAATTACATTTCGTTGAAGATCGTGTGCATTAGACGTTTTTTGTCGTTGATGCTTTCTTCCAATGAAATCATTGTCTCTGTTCTATCGATACCATCAATATCATCTATCTTAAAAATAATATTTTTGGCATGATTGGTGTCCTTGGCTCGTATTTTACAGAAGATATTAAATTTCCCTGTAGTAATATGGGCAACAGTAACATTTGGAATTTGATTTAATCGCTCCAACACAAACTTGGTCTGATGCGTTTTTTCCAAAAATATACCCACATAGGCAATAAAGGCATATCCAAGTTTAACATAATCCAATGTTAGGGATGATCCTTTGATAATGCCTGCTTCCTCCATTTTCTTTACACGAACATGAACCGTTCCTGCGGAAATCAGAAGCTTTTTTGCTATATCGGTAAATGGTGTTCTGGTATTGTCAATTAACATGTCCAGAATTTGGTGGTCTATTTCGTCTAATTTTACTTTACCCATTAGTGTTTAATTTAAATGCAAAAATAATAAAATATAGAATTAAATGTAATGAATACATCATTTTTTTATGAAAACCGTAACTTTTTTAGATTTTTTGAAAAAATATTCCATTGGCGCGGAGTAAGTCGAGAAGTTCTGGATTGTCCTGAAGCTCTTTTAAGTCCTTAGAATATAGACAATTATATGTTCTGTGGCCAAATTTACCTTGTAAATCCCCTATTTCTTCCAGTTTCCCTTTGAATTCAATCTTCCCATTAATCAAGGTTTCTACAAATTGGATGGCAGCACTACTGCCTAATTCATACTTGGGTTCAAGAATGTGGATATTCTTTATTATTAAATCAAAAAATAATTTGTTGTTGTCAGGGATATTGAAATAGGAATCCATATGGTATTGATCAATGGTCCCCTTTGAAATTACCTCAATGGCTTTTAGCATGGCGGTAAAAATATACTTCCTTGTCTCTTCCCTATCATAATCTCCAGGAAAATGGCCCGACTCAAATAATATGGTGGGTATATTCAACATTTGGAAGGTATCGCCAACACAGTTGCTGTTAAATCCATCATCATATCTCCCCACTTGACCAGGAATAAACTTTTGCAATTCTTGGTTCATGGCCACTATCAATTGCATGCTAATACCCCTAGTTTTGGAAATACTGCGTTCGGGGTCATGGGCAGGTGCCAAAAAAGAAACCGTTGCGGGTTTTGGAGTATTTCCCACA
>TARA_R100001369_G_scaffold31292_2_pt1 | contig 13206 bp, 10 predicted proteins | sample TARA_R100001369 | Tara Oceans TARA_R100001369 (sample SAMEA2621528) | marine metagenome | biome: marine biome (ENVO:00000447); feature: surface water layer (ENVO:00002042); material: "saline water (ENVO:00002010), including plankton (ENVO:xxxxxxxx)" | depth 5 m | reverse complement strand
AGGCGGTCGCACGTTCGAATCGTGCCAGGCGCACCAAAAATTGAAAGTCAATCAAGCAGTTATCATTAATTTGGTAGCTGCTTTTTTGTTTTCAGCGTTTGCTGTAGCCGAAAATGTAGCCACTGTTTTCAACTGACACAAACTGTCTGCATATGAGGTTAAATGTTCTGAGGATAAATGTGCATATCGCTGCACCATCCTGATATCAGACCACCCGCCCATTTCTTGCAAAATATGTATTGGCGTCCCATTTTGAATATGCCAACTCGCCCAGGTGTGACGTAAATCATGCCAACGAAAATCTTCAATCCCTGCTGACACTAACGCATTACGCCACGCTTTAGTATTTGCCTTCTTAATAGGTCTTCCTTTATAGGAAAACACAAACCGATCATGATTGCCTTGTAATGTTCTTAACAAAACAACCGCCTCATTGTTTAACGGTACGCCGATTGACCGACCTGCTTTGGCTTGATCAGCATGAACCCATGCGACGCGCCTAGTCAGATCAACCTGGTTCCACTCAAGCCCCGTGACATTTGATTCACGTAGACCAGTTGCCAGTGAAAACCGAACCATGGACGCAAGATGATCAGGTAAGTGGATAAGGATTTGATGAACCTCTTCTGGCGTGAGCCAACGAATACGCCTTTTAGGTTCTTTGAGCATCCGAACATAAGGTGCTCGATCAGTCCATTCCCATTCCCGTGATGCCTTGTTTAAAATGGCTCTAACGACTTCCAACAAACGATTAACTGTTGCTGGTTTAACCCCCGTTTTAAGCTTGGCATCGGTTATATCATCTATACGATCACGAGACACTTCATCAAGATAAAGACCACCGATAAAAGGATCGACCCAGCGAATATGTGCCAAATCATCTTTGATGGTCTTCTTATCTTGGTTTTCCCTGTGCCACCGGATAACCGCTTCTTTCCATGTCCTACGTGGTTTCTCACCTAACTGCATGATCCGCCACAAGCTAACCCGATATTTATCCTCAAACTCCTGGGCTAGCTGCTTATCTACCGTTTTAGTAGATTTTTGTACTCTGCGTCCGTTTGGTGCGGTAAATTTGCACCACCAGAACTCAGAATTTCGTCGCTTATACAACATTGAGATGTTCCTCCATCACGTTGTACTTGCAACCCCAGCCAAGACCGAGAATAGAACGAGCGTAAATAACTGACAAGATCTGATTTAATGAATACCCATTGCTTGGCGGGTTTAGCGGCAGGTATTTCTCCACGTACCGCTTTCTCACGTAAGGTCTGCCAATGCATTTTAAGATAATCAGCCGCTTCATATAGATTGAGTATTTCATCATTATTCACCATCACTCAATTTCCTATAAGCATCCGCAATTGCGGCATCGGCTGGATGGAGATGTGAATCAGCAGGCATATTTTTGAAGCTGTTAAATTTTCGGGCTTTTTCTGACACTTTTTGATGAAGATAACCAAAGAAATCTAATCCCGTTAAATACTCCCTGCTATCATGATATTGCTTGGCCGTGCGAATAAAAGCGTGTGAGCCTTCGACCGGATCAGTAATGCCTTCTCTCGCCATAAAGGAAGATAACGCGCTAAGGCCATTCACAAACAACGTTCTATCGCATGGAGCTCGTCCCAATGGCGCTGCACGTTTCTGAATTTTAGAATCTCCACTCCAATACACTTGCTGAAGGATTTGCCAAAATTCCACAGTCTCCCAACGTGACTGGGTTTTATCCGTTTCACTTGGAATACATAAACGTAACCATTGTTCAGTGCCATAACGCCATAAACTGCCTAATGCGCCATTCAGATCGTGAAAACTAGCAATGCCTAGCTGACGTAACGATTCACGGCGAAACTGAAATTCTAAACGCCATACTTGCTGTTCAGGTAATACCCCCAATTCGTTATAAATCTGCTGTAAATAAGGTCTGGGCTTTTTTATCATTTCTAGGGATTTATTATAGAGCCGAGCCGAAATATCCCCCCCTACCCCAATAACAAAACCAGAAAAGACACGTGATACAGTAAATCGGTCAATATCTCTTGCCCTGGTCACCCACTGCGTTTCGGTAATGGATGAAAGCGGATAATCTGTTAAAAAATCAACAAACAGATCGGCGCGACTCACATTTGCAGAGCTTGTCACAATACCTAATGTTGAGACGATATCGGTCAGTACTTCAACGGCTAATGGCGCACCCTGACAAGTTAATAACTCACTTGAAATCTGTGCATGCGCTAAAGGGGTTCGTTTAGCACCTAACTTGGCAATTTCAATCCGGTAATGATTATCGTTGAGAATAAAAGCAAAAGGGTGTCGTCCACGATCTTTTACTTCAAATAAATGCCCTTTTATATTGTCCTGAGCAAGTGGTACATCAGTTTCTTGATTCGACTGAGCTAGTTTTTTGAGCTGGTTTAGTCTTATGGATTTGTCTTCGAATAGTTCACCCTGATAAGACAGATACAAACTATCAATACCTACTCTTAAAATCTTAGTCTGTGATGTGTTTATGCAATTAGAGGGTACTGTGTTACTAGACTGCGTACCCTGAGAGTGTTCCTGCTGCGGGCGGGGCGACCGGGAGTTCGCTCCGTCCTCGCAGCAACCAGCATCAAAACTATTTGAATCTTGCATGATAAAAGCTCCTTTTGTTTGGGAGCTCTTACAATCATCGCTTAACGTGTTGAGAAAAATAGACTGAACAAGTTGATGCAGGCAATAAAATAAGACGTACTATTTTTTAATACTTATTATTCAATAACTTAACTTTTTTAAAAAATTAGTTATTCCCCAGCTTCGTCAGATTTATCTGATGGCCTGCCTCTTTTCCCTTTGAGATTTACCGGCGCAATCTCCCGAACCCATTTAGTTATTGTTCCGTGATCATAGTGTTCGACACCGGCATATTTCAGAATAACTTCATGACGTGCCATTTGAGAGATATTGATATCTTTATTGTCTGGATCTTCCCAAATTTTCAAGGCTATCCGTTGAACTATCAATTTTGTTAACTGGTTTGGTCTTAGATTTGTAGCAGAATCTATATCTAACTCTCCATCAGAAACCTTTTGATTAGTCAGATTTTTAATATTTTGTGCATCACCCATTTCGGGTATATCAAAACGTAAAGAAAAGCCACCTTGCTCTTCAGGTTCTTCATGGCGAGCCCAACTAGCTCTTGTGCCATATTCAGGCCATTCAAAATCGTACTTCCAACCTTTTGGAAACCAGAACTCAGGCAATGGTATTGAACGACGTTCACACCATTCATGAAAATCTCCCCGAGAAATAATTGCCCAATTTAGTAATTTTTTATTATATTTCTGCCCACCAATACATGCATATACATCATCGATGTGCGTTCGAATATAGTATTTGGGATCAGCTTTAGAATCTGATGGACGTTTTTCTAAAGTTAGGGTTTCGCAGAAAAGTTCGCCTTCTAAAATGGCTTCCATAATTAGTCTGAAGTTATCTTTAACTGCAAGAGGAAATATAAAACGATAACGGTCAACATCATAAGCAGCCCATCTATGCGAAATATCCCATACAGATAGGTATTCTATTAAGATGGGCATTATTATTGCCTATTAAGTAATGAAATCATGGTAGAGCTCTAATAAGATATTCAAAGAGTTCCTTGAAGTTATCTATAGTCGCAGCTTCAAAATCATGTGTTTCATTCTTAAGAGTTTTTTCTTGAATTAACCTACATAAATCTTTCTTCTTTAATTGACTAACTTTCTTGCCAGGAAAGTATTGTTGAGCAATTTTCTCTAAGTCTGAACTTGTAATTAAGTTTTCAACCTCATATCCTTGCCAATCAATATTGATATCTTGGTAGGTCAGAACTTGAGACGTTGGTAAATACCACTCATCGGTATACCTTTTTTTCTCTTTACGACCTGCAGCATCATCATCAAGAAGAACTAAAAAATCCCTATTCCAACCTAAATACATTGATATTAAGGGGTCTAAAGCACCGGAACCTGTACCAGGCAAAATATGTAGACTTGCATATTTTTCAGGAAGCAATCCTTGAAAATACTTGAGAAAATAATAATCATTCTTACCTTCTACCATTATACAGTTTGGAATGTATTCCAATTTGTTAGGCATATAATCTAAGGTGTCGAGTATTGGCTGAAAATATGTTTCTTTATCTGCGTTACGACCTACGAACTCTCTATATCTTTCCACGCGAATATCTGTGTCTCGAGAAGAGTAATCATATTCACTTTTCGGATCTTCATACTTCAACCCATCATTCCTAACTATGAAAGTCCCTTCCAACCACTTTGGATTAATTAGGTAAGGACTATGCGTAGAGTAAATGATTTGACCGCCATTTTGGGTTATCTTCGAAAAGCTCTCAAGAAGCTGAACCTGGGCTCTTGAATGCAAATTAGAGGCTGGTTCATCTAACAAAAAAAGCGTATTTTTTTGATGCTTTCTATAAGAGCGAAACTGAGTAAAAAGTAGGAAGCAGAAAAACCATCTAAATCCTAAAGACCTCTCAGAGATTAGATATATTGATTCCCCATCAACCATTTCAAATTCAAGATAAACTTTATCTGTGTTTGGTGGAGTTCCTACCTCGACATCAACATTAACTCTTATGTCCTTTGTAGGCATTCTTTTATCAAAAATTTCATTCCATCTTTCAAAAACTGTACTGGTAACCGATTTACTCATTTTATTCAGAACTGAGCTCAAGCTTCTACGACTTGAGGACTCTGAATCAAGTGCTCTATTAACTATATGATCATCTATGTTTAGATTATCGTCGAGCGAATCCAAAATATCCTGAATAATTTTTCTGTAATAACCATTAGTTTTTGATTCATCTTCAACATCTAGATAAATTCTCTCTGGAAAATCAAAAAGAAAGGTAGGGAAATATAAAATTGAAGGTAATTTAGAGGAAATATAATCGGTGAGTTCGTTCCACTTCTTACGATTAGCTTCAATTAACCTTCTCTCTTTCTTACCCCGTGGAAGAGACTTACCATCAAGTGTTATTGCCCATATAGCCTGCGTGGATTTATAGGTTGACTTCTCAAACTTTAATTTCCTAGTAATTGTAAAGGCGTCAGGTATCTTTTGAATATTTAAATTGAACTCTAAAGAATCTTTGGCAAACTTTTTGATATCTTGCTTATCTTCATCTGAGAGAGAGATCCAAGCCGCTATTTCAATGGTGTCATTAAAATTAGCTTTCTTCTTGAGAGGAACTAATGAATTGACATCCCCATGAGAAAAACGCTCTTCATAAAGTGACTCTAGATGCTCATTTCTAGAATCAAAAAAACTTATCGCCTCAAGTACTGATGTCTTACCTGACTCATTCAGACCGACAAGCGTTGTCACTGGTGCGCTGGGTTTCTTAGTGAAGTCTAAATTTAAGTGCTCGATACCTTTAAAATTTTTTATATCAAAACCTAGATATTCCATCATCTACCTCAGCCATTAAAAGACGTTTATTGCTAAGAGACTGACTTTAACAAAAATATTGTCTTATTGTTACTTAAGATAACTAATGTATATGATAAACGGGATTGGAAACTGTCAGAATATGAAACTATCGACTCTTAATGGCTTTATTGAAAATTCTAAATTCGACTCGTGAGCACACCATAATTCAAACTAAATATCTGATAATTAAGTGAATATAGCAATGTGTAACTTATTATTCGGCATTATTAAATTCTAGAACTTGCTGGTATGCATTTGCCAGTGCATTGTTTAAATTTAAAATATTTTTCAAATCTACTTCGAATTTATGATTAATTGCCGAAAGCTTTGTGAGCATCGATCGGTAACTCGAAGCATCGCCAGGTGTTAACTCTGATATCAGGTGATGAATTACAAAGTTTCGTTCATCAACCAGAGTTTTGTATTTACTGTCAATTTCATCCTTTGAAAAAGAATCAAAAATTATCGAAACTCGAAATTTAAACTGTGTATTGTCGATATCTGAATCTTCAAAATCAGTATTATCTTCAAATTTAACAATTTCATTATTAAATAATGCTACTAGTTGACCGAGACTTTTCTTTTGTATTTTTTGAGAACGTACATCGAAATTTTCTTTGAGTGTGTCAGCCGTCCCCACTATCAGAGATCTAATTAATAAGAATTTAAAGGTGTGCTCATATCGCTGAAACAGTATGACTGTTCTGCCAATGAGTGAATACAGCTCTTCACGTAGTTCGTCCATAAACAACCCAATATAGAAATAAATCAAGTATATATTTATTGTATTGACAGCACTAATCACACCTAAAAATGAATAATTTATAACTAAATAGAAATAATAAGCCAGGGATGCAAGTATTTGTTTTATATGTAGATTAAGTTAATTCTAAAGCAAACTACGAACCAGGCGGTCGCACGTTCGAATCGTGCCAGGCGCACCAAAAATTGAAGTACATCGAAGCAGTTATCATTAATTTGGTAGCTGCTTTTTTGTTTCTAGCGTTTGCTGTAGCCGAAAATGTAGCCACTGTTTTCAACTGACATAAACTGTCTGCATAAACGTTTAAATGTTCCGAGGATAAATGTGCATATCGCTGCACCATCCTGATATCAGACCGCCCGCCCATTTCTTGCAGAATATGTATTGGCGTCCCGTTTTGAATATGCCAACTCGCCCAGGTGTGTCATAAATCATACCAACGAAAATCGCCAATCCTTTCCGACAATAGTGCAGTAATTTCTTTTTAACACGTGCAATATTTATACGTTTAGCCACATTCTCAAAAAAATAATATAAGAAAAGAAGACGTAGTCACCCATTAAATAAAGATGAAAGCTCCTTTGCCCACATTTTAATGTCTTCATCATCAGTATCATCTCTTAGCTCATTCAGTATGTCATCAAACCTTGTCTTTGCATCTCGCGAAAGAACTTTATAAATCTTCGAAAGGTTGATCGAATTATCTCTAAAGACTTGTCTTATCGTCTCATTACTCGTGGCTACAAGGTTTATCAATAACCTATCAATTAGAGGTTCAGAGGTTTTGTCAATCGGGAAGTGGGCTATAAGATCTTTATAGAAGATAATAAATTCAGATGCTTTGGTCTCATCTATGACGGTATTCGTGAAGATATTAAGCATATCTTTAGAAATGGCTGTTAACGTAGTAGGCCTAAAACACTGAAGAATTAGTGACCATTCTGATTTATAAGTATCAACTAAATTTGTACCTTCAAGTAGTTTTCTCGCATGGTTAACCACAGGTGTTCTAAAATTATTTACTAACAAGGTAAATGAAAGTGTGAGTTTTTGTCTTCTAATAACTAACCCAAGTGTATCGGAGGCCGTTTCTAAATGAGTTTCCCATTCGTTAGCATCAATCTCTTTTAAATAAGCATCGGTGACTTTTATTAAGCATTTAAGATCAGCAATATCATAAGAATCAATGTCGAATAGCAACTCTGGTGGTATATCTAAACATGCTACTCCAGAAAAGGATTTTATAAGAGAATCTGACCATTTAGATAATCTATGTAGAAACCTTGTCGCTTGAGTTGAATCGAGAAGAGATTTAATGAATGCATATTTTCTAGCAGTAAGGCTGGCATTCATAGTCTTAAAGCTTAAATCTATCAGAAGTTTCTTGAGAACCTCAGTAAATACACTATTGGTGTCAGATGCTTTTTCAGCGTAGTTAAGCCAAGTAGTAAAACGTTTGGAGTCAGACGTTATCTGAACTAAATCATCTATCTGTTCATTAGAATAAGAATTTTTCTCTTGAAGAGTCTTTAGATATGGAACAGTTGCATTTAGATTACCTAACTGAGGGTGATTTACCTGACTAGAAAAGTGATTTTGCTGAACTGGACCAAGTTGATTTAACATTAGCCAACATAAATAAGTCTGATGATGCCCCTCCTCTTCATAATAATTCTTTAAATGCCAAAGAGTTACTACAGAAGAAACTAAATCGTTTATTAAAACTTCCCTATCTTCAAAAACCTCAGAGCTATATGTGAAGTAAAAGATGTTAGAAATAAGATCTAAATCATTTCCAGAAATGTCTTTTGGTTGTTTAACAATGTTTGCTAAGGAAGTTTGTATATTCTTAATAAGGTTTGGAGTGAGCAACTTTTCTAGTGGTTTCAATACAGATAAAAGCAGTTTTTTGTCACTCTCGATTTTTTCATTAATAGCTTCTTCTAAATCTGCTCTCTTAATAGTTAAGTTGCCTGTATTGAAAACCCCTAATCCTGGGGCTGCGTTAGCTATTCCTAAGATAATCTCTGCACTTGATGGGAGTGGCGTTTTTAATACAAGGGATGAAAGCTGTTTCTCAGTCAGCGAAATTATCAAACCTGAATAGAAATCTGCCCAATCTTTACCTAGCTCTTTAAAGTTATCATCGATATTAACTATATTTTTATTTGCCCAATTTGTAAGATTTTTAATTACTTCCATCCGTTCTTTTGGATTAAATATCTGTCCAGGTAAAGCCATAAGTCCCGAATAATTACTCAAGATCACATCATTATCCATATCAGCTAATGTTGGGAGAGTTGATGCAAGCCTAAGAAAAATGACATCAAGCTCATGCTGCTCCAACTCCAAAGTCATTACATTACTGACAACATTAGATATTAGGTGAGGATCTTCAGCGGACCACTCATCGGCTTCGCTTTGTACCAAATCAACAACTACAGAAGTAAATCCTTTTATTGTTGTTAGCATCTTCAATTCATCAGAATTTTCCGCAGGTAGCAATCTCGATAGGTCTTGTGATAGGAGAGCTTGATAAGCATGATCACGGTCCACATTGAAGATCAACGAAGCTATATCTCTACGCCAATCTATATTAGGGATGAGATTCTCAATTCTTGGACAGATAATTTGGGTTTTAAGTAAATTGGGATCATTTGAGAGTTTTGATCTAATACAAGTAAAAATCGATAGCGAGTGGATATCAATAATGTCTCCCCAAGCCTGCCAAAGAACAGCTAGCTCATTGATATGATTTATTATTTGTCTTGGCGTGGGTTGTTTCTTCAATTCTTGAAAGTGATATTCAAGAATTTTCTCTAATCTATATACGGTTTCGATGGAGAATCCATAACTAATAGATTCAGATAGCTTAGATTTAAAAAAGCTCTTCCAATCGGAAGGTACCGTTGGAGAGACATAAAAAACTCTTTTGAAAGTTTTTCTGATTACATCCTCAGACATGAAGCCTGCTTGATCGTCTTGAGGATCTAAATTAAAAGCTTTAAGTACGTACTTTCTGTCATATGGAATTATTACAGTAACAAATGAATCAGGGTAGTCATCTGTTGCTTCATCTCGCTTCAATAAGGATCTTATAGAAGACCAAACTTCAGGTATATCTTTAACCGGTAACCTGTCAACGTTATCGAGGACAATTATTACTCTGTTATTCGAGTTGAATTGAATTTTATTTACTATGTTACGAAAAGCATTTTCAAACTGTATTGTAGATGGATCTTCTTCAGTAATAGCTTGCGTTATTGTTTCTGCATCAACATCTTTCGTGAATATAGATAAACTGCTGGATATAGCATTAATAAAAGATTTATCTTTAGGCTCAGCTTTGCGATAAAGTTTTAACGACTTAAGCAGAACTAAAAAATAAATTGCCAATACAAAACTACCTATCCACAAAGGAAGATTTGGTGGGACGTTATCAGCAATTTCAGGATTGAAGGCAAAGGGGCTAAGCCATGTATAAATTACGGGTAGAAGTGGTGCTATCGCAAGAAATATCAGACCTAAAATATTATATTCTCGTAGGTTAGAATACTTAATCGTTTTCTTCTTACCACGCACATATTCCAAATCACGGGTAGCGGTATCAGAATCAATTAAACCTTTATTTCTTGCCCATGAAATAAAGGTTTCTAGAAAAGCTTTTCTAAAACCATCACTATGTGTAGTCCATAGATCCATAGTAAAAACAGAAAAGTTAAATTTACCTTCGTTCTGATTGCACAATTTAGTTTCAGCAAGCTTTAATACAGTAGATTTACCTGAGCCCCAATCACCTTCAAGACCGATAGCATTATCAACTTCAGAAAACTCAGTGATTGCCGAGGAGAGACTAGTAGCGGTTCGGTCATGACCATTTCCACCAAAAAGATCTTCTATTGAAGGCTCATCAATTAATGTACAAATATTACGCGTTTCAAGCCCATGGACCGATTGTTGATCAAGCTCCTCGTTCATACTCTTGACACCCCTGTCGCAGATATATAGCGAAATGTAATATTTTTACAATAGCACATTTTGAACTTAATCAATTGCTTAGCAAAACAACTAATTAACAATAAAAATCATTTACATGTAACTAAGAGAAAAGAAAAGGCTTGATTGTTTTATTTAAAAAATTAAATTAATTTATAGTCTAACTATGAAATAGCCAAAGATAAGCGTAACTAATAGTTTTCAAATGAATTCACAAATATCATGTAGCTGATTTTAAAGTGTTTTTATCTTCTTTGTGCCTCAATCAATTGCCTATACCCTTCTGATACTGCTTCGTGAAATATTAAGAGATTTTCTAAATTTAATTCGAATTTTTGATTTATTGCAGAAAGTTTGGTGATCATCGTTTGATAACTCAAAGCGTCGTGTGGGATTAACTCTGTTATCAGGTGGTGAATTACAAAATTTCGATCATCTACCAAAGACTTGTACATTTTTTTCATTTCATCTTTTGAAATCGAATCTAAAATCATCGAAACTCGAATGCTAAATTGAGAACTGTAGATATCTGAATCTAGAACATCTGTATTATTTTCAGCTGTAACAAATTCATCTATATACATAGCCACGAGTTGGCCCAGACTCTTCTTCCGTATTTTTAGTGAACGTTCTTCAAAATTTTCTTTAAGTGTGTCAGCAGTCCCCACTATGAGAGATCTAATCAAGAGGGATTTAAAAGTATATTCATATCGCTGAAACAGAATGACTGTTCTACCAATAAGTGAGTACAACTCTTCTCTATGTTTTTCCATAAACTACCTAGAACTGACTTATTAAGTATTGGATATCAACTTTAAACTGACCCAATTATCCAATTAGTTACTATTGACTAGTATTTTACGATAGCGACATTTTGGGAAGTTTGAACATCCCAAAAATTTCACTCCTTCATGACGCCCTTTTGATGCCTTTCGTTCAACTAATTCAGCATTGCACTGCGGACATTTGTTAGTAATAAATTCATCGAATTTGTTTACATCCAAATCTGCTTCAATTCGAACTTTTATCTCTTCACTCTCATCATGTGTCATCAAGAGCGATGGTTTAAAAACTAAATTGATCGCCTCCTCAATCTCTTTGGAATTATATGTTTGCTCTGCCTTGAATCTCAGTAACGGAAGCTTGGCACTTTTCATCGCTGCTTCCAAAAAGCTATCTCGATCTTGTCTTTTTGGGTTATTGTGAGAGGAATCATCCAATTCTATACCGCATAGAATTTCTGTAGTTGTTTTATCCACCAAAACAAAGTCTACGTGCTTTGCTTTTATCTGATTAAAAGATCTAGACCATTCAGATTTCGGTAATCCTTTATGCACTGAAATAAGATCTGCTAGGCGAACTTTAGAGTTTATGTCATAGGAATCTCCGACAACAATTTTCAAGCTATGTCGGAAGGATATTTCAGCAGGGGTAAGTAAAGTTGTATTTTTATAGTAGGGATATGTTTTTTGATTCCGTTGAGCTAATTTCACTCTCCCACCAAATCCAGAGAGTTTGTACATAACTATTGCGGAGATTACTAAAAGCAATATAAATAAAAATTCCATTTAAAAATGTCCTTAAAAATAGTGTCTAATCAATATAGTCATAAAGGATATTAAATGCTGGAATAAAACCAAACCTACTTCACTGTTAGGCTCCATAACTAATAATTTGATAGCCGCATTTTTATTTGTATTGCTATTGTTACGAGCAAATGCTTAGAACGTTCAGGACTTAGCAGCTACCCAGTTAATTTGAAATCCACTGGCACGACGACGGTAAACGATTTATTCGACAGGTTGCCTCGCACGGGCAATTCTCTTACGGCTTTTTCTAACATCTCGCGAGCAGCTCTATCCAGGACTTGATGTCCGCTGCCTTGTCCTATGATGTTTATTTCTACCATCTCCCCTTTATCAAATCGTACGCTGACCATAACAATGCCTTCCAAATTACGGCGAATGGCCTGTTGGGGGTATTTTTTATTTTTCGAAACCATGGCGTAAAGTAATTGGCCGTAACCTTTCCAGGCTTCGTTACGATCAACTTCATCTGTCCCGCCTCTGTTATCTTCGTTGGGGTTATCACCGGTGGCATTGACTGCTTTACTGGTTGAGGATGCATTCTCTGAACTGACACTGGAAGATGGCAACGGTGATATTTCTGCTACCTCCTCATTTATAGGTTCATCAGGTAAGGGCGTGACAGGCTCCTCAATCACTTCAGCCACTTTCGGTTCAGCTATCGGTAATTCCTGTTTTGGCTTCTCAATAACTTTCGGTTTTTCCGGCTTGGGTTCAACCTTGGGTTTAGGCTTTTTGACTTTTTTGGCTTCAGGTTTTACCGGCTCTGGCTTGGGCGGTGGCTCTACCGGCTTTATTTCTTCAACAACTTCCTCTTCAGGTGCCTTTTCAAGCACAACCAGCTCTTCGGGTTCTGGTGGCGTATCGTCTTTGGCGACAAGAATTTGTTTATCAATAACTGGAGGCTTTATCAGTTCTACCGGCTCTGGAATCGGCTCCGGTTCGACGATTTCTGGTTCTTCATCAACCGGCTCAACCTCCTCTTGAAGCTGCGTCACTTGTACAGCAATCCGCATGGGGGCAGCTGGCGGTGAATATTCAATCACTGGTAGAAACAATATTAATAAACCAATATGAATTGCTAAAGCCAGCAAAAACCCAGGGATAATTCGGTCAGAACCAATGGCCTGGGCTGATGAAAAATCCGGAACCAGGGTTGTCATATCAGTTATTCACAAATTTATTTTGCCAATCAACCATGGTTAATTAATCGTCTCAGGTTGCATCACAAAAGTGAATTTCGTAATGCCCGCACGCTGAATGGATGCCATAACCTTGGCCACTTTCCCATATTCGGCTTTTTCATCAGCAAAAATTTCAACGGTACTGTCTGCATTTTCTGAGGTCTGCATTAATCGCAGATCAAGATCCTCCTGAGAAACA
>TARA_R100001369_G_scaffold85008_1_pt1 | contig 13229 bp, 14 predicted proteins | sample TARA_R100001369 | Tara Oceans TARA_R100001369 (sample SAMEA2621528) | marine metagenome | biome: marine biome (ENVO:00000447); feature: surface water layer (ENVO:00002042); material: "saline water (ENVO:00002010), including plankton (ENVO:xxxxxxxx)" | depth 5 m | reverse complement strand
CTATACCATAATATCTGGACAGAACCCTGTAGACGTTCCCATCAACCACAGCTTCTGCCCGGCCAAAACAAATTGAAGCTATTGCAGAGGCCGTATAATCCCCAATACCTTTCAATTGCAAAAGCTCCTTATAGGTATCTGGAAATTTTCCATTATATTTTTCTGTAATTATTTTTGCGGTGGCATGTAAATTTCTGGCCCTGGAATAATATCCCAAACCTTGCCATAATTTAAGTACCTGTTCTTCTGATGCCGCCGCCAAATCCTGAACTGTTGGGAAAGCCTCAACAAAGCTCATATAATAAGGTATACCTTGTGCTACACGGGTCTGCTGCAACATTATTTCCGAAAGCCAAATACGATAAGGCTCATTGGTATTGCGCCAAGGCAAAAGCCTTTTATTTAGCTCGTACCACTCTAAAATTATTCTGGAAAAGTTCATTTACTAGGGCCTAATTTACAAAAGTAATGGTTTACCCACTTAAAATTAAGTTCCTTAGCAAGGAAAGATTGAATTTAATTCATATATTTGCATCCCGAAAAAAAAATTCTTTAGAAATTTATTTAGTTAAAATGACGAAAGCGGAAATTGTAACGAAAATCTCAGAAAAACTGGGAATTGAAAAAGGAGATGTGCAAGCAACTGTGGAATCTTTCATGGATGAGGTAAAAACATCTTTAGAAAGCGGAGACAACGTATACTTAAGAGGTTTCGGCAGTTTTATCATTAAAACAAGAGCTGAAAAAACAGGTAGGAACATATCCAAAAATACTACCATTAAAATCCCCGCACACAACATCCCTGCCTTTAAACCGGCCAAGGTATTTGTAGAAGGTGTAAAAAGTAATGTACAAGTCAAATAAAATATTATTAATCTAAAAAAGTAGACCTCTATGCCTAGTGGTAAAAAAAGAAAAAGACATAAGGTAGCTACCCACAAGCGTAAAAAACGCCGGAGAGCTAACCGACACAAGAAAAAGTAGTTGTTACAACTACTTTTTCCTTTTATACGTTCCTTGACATAGAAATTCGTAAAAGAATTTCGACGGGTTTATACAACCTGTACAAATTATTGTTTAATCATTTGTCCCCACTTGATCTATTGAGTGGTGGGATGAATATAAATTAATTCAGGTGAATAGAGAATTAATCGTAAGATCTAGTTCCAATGCCGTTGATTTTGCCTTGCTAAAGGATGGAAAACTCACTGAATTACACAAAGAAGAAGACAGTAACGACTTTGCCGTTGGCGATATTTTAATTGCCAAGGTAAGAAAACCGGTAACTGGACTAAACGCAGCCTTCGTAAATGTAGGGTATGAGAAAGATGCCTTTCTACATTACCACGATTTGGGGCCGCAACTAGCTTCTATGTTGAAATTCATAAAAAAAGTTAGCACTGGAAAACTTAAGGACTACTCTTTAAGTAATTTTCAGTTTGAAGAAGATATTGACAAAAATGGTAGCATCAATGATGTTATTAAAGCCAATCAATCCTTACTCGTACAAATAGTAAAGGAACCCATTTCCACAAAAGGACCACGAATAAGCTCTGAACTTTCCATAGCTGGCCGATACTTGGTCATGGTCCCTTTTTCCGACCGCGTTTCAGTTTCACAGAAAATTGAAAGCAAAGAAGAAAAAGATAGGTTAAAAAGACTCGTTAGGAGTATTAAACCAAAAGGGTTTGGCGTTATTATCCGAACAGTAGCAGAAGGTAAAAAAGTAGCAGAACTAGACAAAGACTTGCAGAATTTACTGAACAAATGGTCAGTAATGTGCAATAAGATCCAAAAAGCACCGCATCCGTCCAAAGTGTTGGTAGAGCTTACAAGGGCTTCTTCCATTCTTAGGGATGTTTTTAACGATTCCTTTACCGGAATCCACGTTGATGACGAAACGCTTTTTGAGCAAGTAAAAGATTATGTGCATGAAATTGCACCGGAAAAAGAATCTATTGTAAAATTGTATAATTCTAATGTTCCCATATTTGAAAAATTTGGGATAGAAAGACAAATTAAAACTTCGTTCGGCCGTACGGCCTCCATGAGCAAAGGTGCCTATTTAATCATTGAACATACGGAAGCGCTACACGTTATAGACGTTAACAGCGGTAACCGTTCCAACAAGGCCAAAAATCAGGAAGACACAGCCCTAGAAGTAAATTTATTGGCCGCCTCCGAGATCGCAAGACAATTACGCCTGCGGGACATGGGAGGAATCATCGTGGTAGACTTTATCGACATGGGTAAAGGCGAACACAGAAGACGCCTTTTTGACCACCTTAGGGATGAGATGAAAGACGACAGGGCCAAACACAAAATACTACCCCCAAGTAAGTTTGGGCTTATACAAATTACAAGACAACGGGTTAGACCCGAAATGAACATCAAAACTAGTGAGGAAAATCCAAATGGCTCCGGTCAGGAGGTAGAAGCTCCAATTGTTTTGATCGACAAGATAAATGCAGATCTGGAAAAACTCCTAAAAGGTCCGGCAAAGGATAATGGAATTATCTTAAACATACATCCATTTATCGCTGCCTATTTAACCAAAGGGTTTCCATCTATACGTTCTAAATGGTTTTTGGAACACAAAAGATGGGTTAAGATTCAACCCAGGGATGCCTACACGTATCTTGAATATCGTTTTAAGAACAAAGACGGTAAAACCATATACTAACGAAAAAGCGACTTCCGTAACGGAGTCGCTTTTTTTGTTTTAGCACATTAAATTACTCTACAGAATTAATCTACCCTTGGAGTAACAATTATATTCCTAAACTCTATAGGACCGTGATCCCCTTGAAAATATAATGGTCCTGGTTCACCCTCCTTACTATCCAAAGCTCCACCGGTAATACCTGGAATTATCTGATCACAGATCACCTGGGTGCCATTGGCCACGATAGTTACCCTTCTACCGATCAAGGTAATATCATATTCCTGCCATTCCCCAGCGGCCTTGGCCACCACCTCATTTGGGGTCAGGAAGCCGTATACGCCACTATATTCAACATCCGAAGGCTCAGCCCCTTTACTATCGGTAATCTGTACCTCATAGCGTCCTCGTAGGTAAACCCCACTATTACTCCCCTTGGGATACTTGAATTCCAAATGCAATTTAAAATCGTCGAACTTTTGTTCCGAAACCAAATTGGAACCCGATTTAGGACTTTTTAGAACCCCTGATTCCACTATCCATTGGTTTTCTCCCATGGCCTGCCATCCATTTAAATCCTTTCCATTGAACAATTTAATGGGCTTGCCCCACTTTGGGTTTTTAGTATACTCCAGTTTAGGGGCACGTGTGGCCACCCAGTTATAGGTCTTACCATTGGTGTACAACATGGTCCCTGATAATTCATCACCACTCATAGTGCCTTCAAATTCCATGTAACTATCGCCACTTTCCCATTGTGGGGGAATGGCAAAACTAAATTTTCCGTCTTTCATCTTTACCTCGGAAATTGGCCTGGCACTACCCATGGCATAAACAAACCGGCCTACCAAAGTTCGTGATCCGGAATGACGGATTTCCAACCAGGAAGGAAGTTCTTTCCCCTCTTGGGTAATTACCATATCCCAACGCCCTTCTATGGGGTTAATTTGTTGGGCAAAGGAAAAAGTGGTAAAAGCCATTATAAAGCCAAATACTACCACACACATCTTAAATTTATTATTCATTTTAGAGCTTGTTTTTATGAGTCGTAAATATAATTACAATATGACTACTTCACCAATTAACACCCCCAAAATAACCGCACTAATAACCCAGAAACTTTAAGGTCTTTAATAAAATATAGGGCCAGATTTATCAATTCCACAAACCACCGTATATTTACAGAAATACTCCAAAGGATTTACAGGAGCAATTGACCATCCAGAGCCTTATTGACCTAATGATTTCACCAAAAAATTCTTATTCCGTAGACGAAGCCACCAAAAAGTTGGAAGGGTATTGCGCCTATCAGGACCGTTGCCATAAAGAGGTAATTTCCAAACTTAGGGAAATGCATATGATTCCCCAGGCCATAGACCTAATAGTAGCACACTTGATCCAAGAAAATTTTCTAAATGAGGAACGCTTTGCCAAAAGTTACGCCAGGGGAAAATTCAATATTAAAAAATGGGGCAAAAACAGAATTGTAAACGAGTTGAAACACAGGGAGATTTCCAAATACAATATAAACATGGCCCTGAAGGAAATAGAACCCAAAGAATACATTAAAACGTTTAATGCCTTGGCAAAAAAACGCTTGGCCGAAATAAGGGAAAAGGACCTACAAAAAAGGCGAAAAAAGCTCGCAGATTATCTTTTGTACCGAGGATGGGAAAGTGGATTGGTCTATGAAAAAGTATACGAACTAGTTCCCAATAAATAAAATTGAACTTCCACCCCCTCTTTTGGGAGAGGGCGAAAGTTCACACACCTTAATTAAGGTTAAAAGACGCTCCCAAGCTGAAGACAAACTGATTGTGCAATTCTTCAGCAGGACTCAAATCTTCCGTTTTATACTTTGCAAGAGGTACGCCCAGTTCGGTAAACACCCCAAAGCCATCGCTAAAAAAGTAGCGTACCCCCAAATGACCTCCAAAATTCTTAAGCCCAAGGTCCAATCCAGGATAAATATCCACATTGTCCCCTAACTGAAAAACACTGCCCAAATTGGCATTGAACCTTGCCTTTAGGTCTATTCTGTCCCCAAAATCGGCATCGATCAATTCTGCCACCCCCAATACGTAGGAAGAGGACAGACCAAGAGAGAAGTTCTCCCCCAAACCATAATCATAGGTAACAACAATTCCAGAACCATTGTCCTGAAAATTGGCCCCTATCTGAAATTTCATATCTTCCTTACCTTCAAAAGCCTGTGCATTAACAGATGACACAGCCAAAACAAATACCAATGCAAACAATAATTTTCTCATAATTATCTTCTTAATGTAATTTTATTTAAAGGGGACAAAGATATTCCTTTCCTTACATATAATACCTAGGACAACTGTTTATTTGTCCTTTCTATAGCCTGTTCATTCTTCCAATCTATCCACTCCTGTCCTTTTAATTTTCGCATAATATTATCGTAATAACGCATGACCAATACATTGTAGAAGGCGCGACCCAAGTTTGCCGGATTTCTTGCTATTGCCCGTAAACTCATAGAAAAACCAGGAGTAATATATTTCATATAATGCCAATAACCTTCCGGCATATACAAGACCTCCCCATGTTGCAAATGGGTTTTAAACCCGGATGCATTTTTTAATGCAGGCCATTTTTCATAATCGGGATTGGAAAAATCAATGCTCTCATGGGTTATCAACGAATGCGGTACCTTATACAAATATTTATTTTCCGATTGGGAAAAAAGAATGATCTCTTTTTTTCCCGCAAAATGAAAATGAAAAATGTTGGCCAGATCAATGTCATAATGCATAAAGGTATGGGAATTGGTCCCTCCGAAAAATAGCATGGGCAGGCCCTTCATTAAGTTAAGGCCAAAATCTGGAAACGTATAATCCTTTTGAAGCTCCGGAACCTCCTTAAGAATATTCCATAGAAAAATACGGTATTTGGTAGGCTCACTTTGCAAAAGGTCCAAATAATCGGACATTTTCATGGTGGCATGGGGCTCGTTAAATCCGTCCTTATGATGTACGGGACGATCATCATATAGCGGAACTGTTTTGTTTCCCGCCACCTGCCTCATATATTCAAAACTCCATTTGGAATAAGCCGGCCATTCCTCAATACACTTTTCTATGACCACCGGTCTCTGTGGCCTAAAATAGTCGTTGAGAAACTCTTCTTTGGTAATATTAGCTACCCTTGGAATCTCCTTTAAGTTCAATCTAATCTGGTTGTTTAAGCTAGCAAAGTTAAAAAACCTAAAATAATTATCTTAAAATTATAATCCAATATAGGATTACTCAGTAAGATTGGCCTTCTTTTTAGCGGCTTCGTTCCTATCAATGGTATGTCCCGGCCTGGTCCATTTTGGCTTTTCGCCCTTGGCCTGGTATTGGGAGTCCTCCGCTTCCACCGTTTTTGGCTGGGAAACCTTGGTAAAGGGCTTTTGTGGGTTTAGCCCCAAAAGCTTAAACATAGCCATATCCTCGTTAACGTCAGGATTAGGGGTAGTCAACAATTTGTCCCCTGCAAAAATAGAGTTGGCACCTGCAAAGAAACACATGGCCTGACCTTCCCTACTCATTTGTGTACGCCCGGCCGACAAACGAACCTGGGTTTCGGGCATTACAATACGGGTAGTGGCCACCATACGCACCATATCCCATATTGGAATTGGGGGCAAATCGGCCATAGGGGTGCCTTCAACGGCTACGAGTGCGTTGATAGGCACGGATTCCGGCTGCGGATCCAAGGTGGAAAGCGCCACCAACATACCCGCCCTATCTTCCAAAGCCTCTCCCATACCAATAATACCACCGCTACAAACGGTAACATTACTTTTACGTACATTGTCTATGGTATCCAAACGGTCCTTGAAGGCACGGGTAGAAATAACATCTTTATAGTAGTCCTCGGAAGTATCCAAATTATGGTTGTAAGCATATAGTCCGGCTTCCGCCAAACGATGCGCCTGGTTCTCGGTAATCATTCCCAAAGTACAGCAAACCTCCATATCCAGCTTGTTAATGGTACGTACCATCTCCAACACCTGATCAAACTCGGGTCCGTCCTTAACGTTCCTCCATGCTGCTCCCATACACACCCTAGAGCTTCCTGCGGTTTTGGCACGTAAGGCCTGGGCCTTTACCTGGGACACGGTCATAAGGTCGTTGCCCTCCACTTTGGTGTGGTAGCGTGCAGCCTGTGGACAGTACCCGCAATCCTCAGGGCACCCCCCTGTTTTAATGGATAGCAAGGTAGATACCTGAACCGTATTGGGGTCATGGTTTTCCCTATGTACGGTAGCCGCCTCGTAGAGCAGCTCCATAAAGGGTTTGTTGTAAATATCCAGTATTTCCTGTTTGGTCCAGTTATGTCTTACTTCGCTCATACTTTTTAGTTCTTGGGGCTTTCCCCAACTTCCTTGCCCTCTCCTGCAAGGTGTAGACCTACAAGGTCGTCAAGACCTTGCAGGTCCTCCTTGTAGGTGTTGGGAGGCAAGGAAGTCGGGGTCGGGCTTTCCGCTGTATCTTTTTCAGTTTACCTTCGCTAGGCGCGGTAAACATAAAAAGGATGCCGCTGCAATCCCTAAGCCAACATTTATTTAGGGGTCAAAAATAACCTAATATCCGCAGAAATTGCAAAATTCCATTCGCTTTTTCCAAAATTAGAAACTACAAACCAATGGCGCAATGGAATGGGGGCCAATTAAAAAACCTACAAAATCTATTACATCAAGTAGGTTTTTAACTCAAAAAATACCAGAAGTTCGGAATAGATTGTTCTTAGTCTTTCTTTTTTTCATTTTTCCCAGCTTCAGGCCCTTCCAAATCACCGTCAACAGCTTTCCCCTTTAAATATTCCGGCAATTGCATCCCGGCCATATTGAACATTTCCTGTAATGGAGGTACGGATTTATACATCCCTGAAATAAAATTGGCCGTAGAACCCTTGCCGTCCTCTGTTTTGGCACCTGAATCCCAAACGGTAACCTTATCAATCTTAATATTTTTAATAGCCTCAGCCTGGGTCCGTACCAATTCTGGTAATTTATCGGCAATCAATAACAAGACCGCATCTTTAGGATTGTTGCCTGCAGCTTTTACAATTTCATCGAGCCCCTGTGCCTGCTTGGTGAGTACTTCCAGGAGTCCTTGGGCTTCCGCCTGAGCTTTGAACAAAATGGCATCAGCTTCTCCCTTTGCCCTTCTTCGTATCCTTTCAGCCTCCGCTTCCGCGTCTATTTCAACTTTTTTCTTGTCTATCTCCGCAGGAACCACAATATCGGCCATCTGAGAACTTCGTACCCTTTCAGCCCTTGCCAATTCCGCATCCTTCTCTGCCGCATAGGATTCCTCCAAGGCCTTTGCCGATTGCACTTTCTCCGCAGCAATAGCAGTCCTCTCGGCCTCCGCTTCCCTCTGACGACGTAATGAATCCGAATTGGCCACTGCTATCTTCGCCGTATTCTCACCCTCTACAGCCTGTGCATTGGCAGCAGCTACCTGGGTACGTTGGTCCTGAACTGCATTGGCCTCACCAATGGAACCGTCCCTGTTCTTTTCAGCTACCGATTTACGGGCGGCGTTAATAGCATGTGCCGCGGCCTCTTTCCCCAAAGCTTCAATATATCCCGACTCATCTACAATATCGGTAATGTTCACGTTGATCAGTTTTAGACCAACTTTCTTAAGTTCGGACTCCACGCTTTGTGAGATATTGGTCAAAAACTTATCCCGGTCGGAGTTGATTTCCTCAATGTCCATGGACGCCACTACCAAACGCAACTGTCCAAATATTATCTCTTTAGCCAAATCCTGAACTTCCTGCATCCCTTGCCCCAATAAGCGCTCTGCAGCATTTTGCATGATTCCAGGTTCAGTAGAGATCCCTATGGTAAATCTAGAGGGAACGTTTACCCTAATATTCTGTTTACTCAAGGCATTCACCAAATTTACTTCAATGGAAATAGGGGTAAGATCCAAAAATTCGTAATCTTGGATAACCGGCCATATAAAGGCCGCTCCCCCATGGATACATCGGGCAGAATTTCCTGAACCCACTTTTCCATACACCACCAAAATTCGATCGGACGGACATCTTTTATACCTTCTTATAAAAGATATAACGATGATAAAAAAGAAAAGAATTGCAAAACCTATGGCAAGCAATGAGGCACTTCCGCCCATTTGTAATGGCAACAATAGCATATGGTTATTTATTTAGTAATTCAACAATTAATATTCCGTTATCTGTAACTTCCTTCACCCTGATAACATTACCCATCACCAAATCCATATCTTCATCGGTCAAGGCGTCCAATTCTCGCAGCGATCCCTGTACAGTAATACTTACCTTCCCAATTTTTGATCTATTAGCACCCAAAGTAAGATACACTTCCCCGGTCTGGTTTAGTGCATTTTTTAATATAAGGGTACCACTACTTTGAAGTTTGCCTAAATAGTAAAAAAGTCCGGCCATGGCCAACATCATCAATAAACCACAAATTACAGAAATCAATACGGTCAAACCTTTGGACAACCCTCCTTCGATACAGGCAATTCCAGACCAACCAAAAATGGTTAAAAACCCTATAAGGTTCTTGAAAGATAAAAATTGAAACCCTATTCCTGTATCACCTTCTATCTCTACATCAACATCTCCCTCCAAGGTATCGGAGTCGCCTCCTAAAAAAGTTAGCACCAATAGCACTAAGAATATAACCGATGATATTCCAGCCACTGCCCAATAAATTTTCTCGAATAACGATAATGGCTCGAACCATTCTTCCATGTTGATTTCTAGTCTTGGTTAGTTGGGGTAAGATAGTAACTTTTATGGATTATGATAAAAAACCCAACTACATTTTGCAGACAAAATATCCACCGCACCAAAACAACTAGCATACATTTACGGACTTCTTCAACAAGAGTCGGTTGTTAAACCCTTCCTACAAGTACACTCACCGCATTACCCCCAAAGCCAACTGCATTTACCATTACTTTATTGATCTCAAAGGAAAGAAACTTATGGGACATAAATTGTATCTTTACTTTAAGCAATAAGAAATTATTATGGCAAGCATCGATTTAAGAAATACGGTCCGGGAGTATATAGATAAGGCAGACATAAGGCTTTTAAAAATGATTAAAGCATTAGCGGAAAGCTATCAAAATGACGAGCAAGAGCTTACTTTAAGTGAAGAACAATATCAAATGATCGATAAGCGTAAGGAAGCCCATGTCAATCAAGAAAGTAATACATTAACTTGGGAACAAGTCAAACAATACGCCAGAAATGCTTCACAATAATGGCATATAGTTTAGAGGTTATAAACGATGCCAATCTAGAAATTATTGAAGCCTATCTCTATTAAGAGGAAAAAAGAATTGGTTTAGGCGAGGAATTCTTGGAACATTTGGATTTCTATTTTGAACGAATTATAGCCAACCCCAAATGCTTTCCCCAAAAACGTAAACCCTATAGAGAAGCATTTTTAAAACGCTTTCCATTCTTAATTATATATGAAATCACCAATAAAAAAGTGATTGTTTATTCCGTGTTCAACACTTGGCAAAATCCAAAGAAAAAGAAAAGATAATTCTAAATTCTGTCCCATACCTTATTAGCTGTAGAATTTATTATAAAGACTCCCCCCAATAGTATGGTACAACAGATTTCTCTTAGTTCCGATTGCTACTACAATTAAATCTTACCCAAAAGTACACTCACCGCATTCCCCCCAAAACCAACTGCGTTTACCATCACATTATTGATCCGTTTCGGCATAGCATCATATGTCACATATGGCACTCCTATAAACTCTTGATGCTGCAACATCAACACCGCCAATTCCAAACTCAACATTCCGGAGGCACCAAAAGAATGCCCTAGCTTCCATTTATTAGTGGTCAAGGCCGGCATATCTTTTCCAAATATTTTCTTGATAGCAGCTACTTCGGACAAATCGCCTTTAATGGTTCCCGGAGCATGCAACACCACCACATCCACCTCCTTGGGATCTATCCCGCCCAAAGCCATTTTCATGGATCGCTGAAAACAGACGGCATCAGAGGATATAGAAATGTTGTGTTCCAATATTTCCGTGGCATAACCCAGGCCTTCAATACGGGCAAGGGCATTTTGGATATTGTCTTTCTCCAAACAGGCCATGGAAGCAGCTTCACCCAATACCATGGTATTTTGTTTCTTGTCGAGGTCCAAAGCGCGACAGGGATAACTACTAGGGTCGTTTGCAACAAACCGTGAATAAACCTTTAAGGCCTTCATCTGTGCAATGGTAAAGGGCGTTAATGGCGCCTCGCTACCCCCTACCAAAAATTTATTGGCCATACCACTTTTCAACCAGGCCACCCCGTTCAAGAGGGAATGCAGGGCAGTGGAACAAGTAATGGAATGTGATATCTCTGGGCCTCGGGTCTGTAGGTCATGGGCGACCCATGATGAAATATTACCCAAAGTCGTAGTAGGTGAGGACAAAGTAGAGGCCTCGCCATTTTGGATAAATTCGCTATGGTATTTTTCAAAAAGTCCGGTAGCGCCCCTGGAGGAGCCAATGTTTACTCCAAAATCGTCATCCTTCCAACCCGCTTGGCCTATGGCTTCCCTAGACGCATAAATAGCATACAGTACAGAGGGGTCCAAGTTTTTATATTTGGAATCCGAATTTTTTAATTCCTCTATCTTCTGTTGAGCATCTTCTGCTAAAGCGGAACCCCAGGCGGTTAGATCGCCATAGCTTTTCTGTTGCAAAAAATGGTCTGGACACTTATAATTTTCCCAGGTCTCCTTCAAAGAAATTCCTAAAGGAGAAATGGAAGACAATGCGGTGATATAAATAGATTCGTTCTGCATTCATCAAAATTTTTCAAGGACTTCCCTTATACTATCGTATATCCTTTGCATTTCATCTTTGGTAATAATATAGGGTGCCGAAATATATATGGTATTTCCCAAGGGCCGCAAAAATACACCGGAACCCATAAAATGCTGAAACAGTTTGTCCCTAACATTTCCATAGCGCTCCATAACAACATCAAGATCCAGGGCATAGATTATACCGGTCTGTCTAGTGGCAGCCACCTTAGGGTGATCTTTAATTTCGGCATCAAACTCTTGGTGCCATTGTACTATACGCCCTATATTTTTTTGAATTTCCTCTGATGTCAGCAATTCAATTCCCGCCAAGGCAGCGGCACAGGCCAAGGGGTTTGCGGTATAGGTATGGCCATGAAAAAGTCCCTTTGCAATATCATCACTGTAAAAGGCATCGTAAACTTTCTGGGTACAACTGGTCACCGCCATGGGAAGCATCCCGGCCGTAAGAGCCTTGGACATACAGATAATATCGGGCTTCTCCGTCATATGATCCGAAGCAAAATGTCTTCCGGTTTTCCCGAAGCCGGTCATCACCTCATCGGCAATCGCCAAAACCCCTTGCGATTTTACCACTTTCAAAATTTTCTCCAAATGCTCCGCTTTGTGCATTTTCATGGCTGCAGCTCCCTGTACCAAGGGTTCGTAAATAAATCCGGCAACGGCATCAAGATCCATGGTATTTTCCAATTCATGTAACAGGCTCCCAAGATTGTCCTCCGTAGGCACCGGAATCCTTTTTACATCAATAAAATAATCCTCAAAAGGACCGTTATAAATAGACAGTCCAGAGACGGACATCGCCCCAAAGGTATCGCCATGAAAACCATCTTCAAACGCCAATAAAACAGAACGCTTTTTTCCCAAATTATGATGGTACTGTAAGGCCATCTTAATCCCGATTTCGGTTGCAGTGGAACCATTATCGGAAAAAAACAATTTTTCCTGATTTTGCGGTAGCAACGAAATAAGGGCTTCTGAGAGCGCTATGGCGGGTTCATGGGTAAATCCACTAAAGACCACCTGGTCCAACTGCTGCATTTGCGCATATACCTTGGCTATAATGGCATCATTGCAATGGCCATAGACACTGGTGTACCATGAAGATATGCCATCTATATATTCCTTGCCTTGCTCATCTACTAAAACCGCTCCTTTTGCCTTGACAATACCCAGCATTTTAGGATGCAGTTTATGCTGCGTAAGCGGGTGCCAAAGGTGTTTCTGATCCCTTTCCGAAAGACTTTTCAATTGAATTTCCTTTTTAAATAGAGGTGCAAAGATGGGGAATAATGACTAAAAACACTATCCCAATCCCAATTCATTTAAGAGGGATAACCAAACCTTTACCCCTGTCAGATACAAGGAATATTTTTAAAGGTCAGCGACCTTACCAAGCCATTAGTGCAGGCCGCAATTGTTCCGCATATTTCTTAACCACCTCTTTTGTAAGAGTATCTTCATGACCAATTCTACCCAAGACAGGCACTCCGGTAATTTTAGTGATAATATCCTCGGAGGCGGCGTTGGGCTCGCCATTAAAAAGTATGGCAACATCATACCCCTTCAACAAGAGCCATTTAATGGTCAACAGGGAGTGATTGATACTGCCCAAATAATGTTTCACCACAACAACCACATGATAAGTCGGCATAATAATATCCAATAAGGTATCGGAATCGTTCAGCGGTACCAAAAC